>Ga0070686_100000115_pt1 | contig 56237 bp, 54 predicted proteins | sample KBSS23LmetaG_FD_65654 | JGI IMG/M metagenome (GOLD analysis project Ga0070686, IMG submission 65654) | Switchgrass rhizosphere microbial communities from Kellogg Biological Station, Michigan, USA - KBS S2-3L metaG | ecosystem: Host-associated > Plants > Roots > Rhizosphere ...
GGCGGCCAGCTGATCGAGCTCACGGTGGACCAGGCGGGGCGCGTGGTGAGCGCCCGCCCCGCGCAGCAGGCCACCAGCGGTGGCGCGCCGCAGCCGTAGCCCGGGCGGGCGGGAGATGGGGAAACGCGAGCGGGCCGCCTTCCGATGGGAGGGCGGCCCGCTGCGCGTCGTGGGGATGATTCGGCTATCGTGATACCGCCGAGGAAACGCGCGGAGTCAGGCGCCGGGGCGGTTGAGGGCGAATGAATTCGCTGCAACAACGGCACGAAGTCCGCCTTCGCGGACTGCATGCGAGCTTCGGTGCGCGCGGGCGGCCGCTTTCCCAAGCAGATGCTTCGGCCACAGCCTCGCGCAGTTTGCGAGGCTTGCCATTGTTCTAGCTTGCGGCTTCAGCCGCCCGTGGAGAAAGCTCCGCTACTTCGCGCCGAGGCCGGGCACCTCCGTCTCCGCCGTCTGCTCCTCCCCGATCGTGAATCGGTGCCGCACCTCGCTCCACCCCTCGGCCGCCGGCAACGTGGTGGTCCGCTCGGTGAGCGTCACCTCGCCGTCGTTGGCGATCAGCAGCACGGTGGAGCAGCGGGTGCCGTATTCGGGGGTAGCGATGAAGGCGCTGGAGAGCGCCCGCTCGCGCTCGTCGCCCACGCCGGTGCGGGGCAGGTCGCCCTCGGGCGCGGGGTCGCGGCGGGCGAGGGATTCGAAGAGGCGCGCCTCCACCTCGTCGTCGGGCCCGGCCAGCGCGCGGCGCAGGTCGTCCTTCCCCATCACCACCTTGGGCCACGGGGTGTCGAGCAGCGCGTTGCTCACGCCATAGACGCCCGGCGGCAGCGTGCGGGCGCCCGAGGCGCGGTTGGACAGCCACACCAGCGCGCCGCCGTCGCACAGCAGCAGGTTGAAGCCGTTGAAGCGCTGCGCCAGCGGCATCAGCCCCGCCGCGTAGCCCAGCGCCGGCGCACGGCTCACCAGGAAGTTGCCCACCAGGTGCCCCCGCGACGGCGCGCCCACCTGGTACGCCGCGGGCTCGCGCACGTTGGTGACGGCGGCGAACCGGCCGTCCTTCGTCACCCCCATCCAGGTGCCGCCCTCGCGCAGGTCGCGCCCGGCCAGCACCCGCGGAGCGTCTGCCCACCAGCCGGCGGGCGCGGTGGGGCGCGCGTAGAACTCGTCGCGGTTGGCCGCCACCACCAGGCGGTAGCGGGGGTGATTGCGCCAGGCGAGCAGGATCAGGCACATGGGCGTGGGGTGCGGGCTGCGTGATGCGGGATTAGCTTGCGCCTGCCGAAATCTACCGCCGCCCGGGGCCGCCCACACCCCGTGGCCGTCTTACGCCCGCCGATGCGCCCGATGACGCAGCTCCGCACCCTGCCCGCGCTCCGCGCCTTGCCGCTCCTCCTCGCCGCCGCGCTGGCGGCGTGCGGGGGAGAAGGCCCGCGCGCGGACGGCCCGCGGCCGCACACCAGCATCGTGGCTGCGGGCGACATCGCCGGGTGCTGGTGGCGCAGCGACGAGGCCACCGCGCGGCTGCTCGACAACATCGGCGGCGTGGTGATGCCCCTGGGCGACGCCGTCTACTCCAACGGCACCACGGGCCAGTTCGCCGACTGCTACGGCCCCACCTGGGGCCGCCACAAGGCCCGCACGCGCCCGGCCATCGGCAACCACGACTACCGCACCGAGCACGGCGTGCCCTACTACGACTACTTCGGCGCCGCCGCGGGGCCGCGGGGCAAGGGGTGGTACGGCTTCGACGTGGACGGCTGGCACGTGGTGGTGCTGAACACCGAGACCGACACCGGCCCCGGGTCGGAGCAGGTGGCGTGGCTGCGCGAAGAGCTGCGCGCGCACCCGGCCCGCTGCACGCTGGCCGCCATGCACCGCCCGCGCTTCAGCAGCGGCGAGCACGGCGACTCCGAGCGCGTGAAGCCGCTGTTCGCCGTGCTCTACGAGGGCCACGTGGACGTGGTGCTGAGCGGGCACGACCACGTATACGAGCGCTTCAAGCCGCAGGACCCCGACGGCCACTTCGAGCCCGAGCGCGGCATCCGGCAGTTCGTGGTGGGCACCGGCGGCGCGCCCTTCTACGACTTTCGCGACAAGCTCGCGCCGAACAGCGAGGTGCACCAGAACCGGGTACACGGCGTCCTGCGCATGGTCTTCCACGCCGACGGCTACGACTGGGAGTTCGTGGGCACCGGCAACGGCTTCAGCGACAAGGGCAGCGGCCGCTGCCACTGAGAGCGGGCGCGCGGGGGACACATCCGACTCCCCCGAGCGACCGAAGGGGTGGCGTCGATGGATCTCGCGAGCGAGCCGGTCAGCTTCCGCGCACCTCGCTCATCAGCGCGGCCACGTTGCCCTCGCTGTCGTGGAAGAAGCCCATCCACAGGTCGTGGTCGGGCATCTTCGCGATCATCCTCGGCTCGTGCTCCACGTGCACGCCGGCGGCGGCGAGCGCGCCGAACGCCGCGTGGATGTCGGCCACGCGGTAGTAGACGATGGACGCGGGATGGTCGAACTCCGGCGTCTCGGCCGTGCCCACCATCAGGCGCACGCCGCCGGCCTGGAAGAAGGCCGAGCCGGGGATCTCGAACAGCAGCGGCAGCCCCAGCACGTCGCGGTAGAAGCCGATCGCCCGCGGCAAGTCCTTCGCGTTGATGAAGATCTGCCCCACGTCGGCGATCCTCACCGCCCCTGTCGTCGCGTCCATCTCCACCTCCCGTGATTGCCGCGTAGCCGCTTCATCAACATCATCCGACTTGATTATTTAGTTTTGCTAACTAATTTGTCAAGGATGACGACGGACGATTCGGATCGAACCGCGGCGCGGCGTGTGGGCGAGGCGGCCGACCGGCTGCACTCGGCCAGCATCCACCTCCTGCGCCGCGTGCGCCGGCAGGACGACGAGAGCGGGGTGACGGCGCCGCACCTGTCCGCGCTGTCGGTGCTGGTGTTCGGCGGCGCGCGGACGCTGGGCGAGCTGGCCGCCGCCGAGCAGGTGACGCCGCCATCCATGACGCGCATCGTGCGCAACCTGGAGGCGAGCGGCCTGGTGGAGCGCCAGACCGACCCCGCCGACCGCCGCGTCGTCCTCGTTTCGGCCACCGGGCGCGGGCGCGAGGTGCTGCTGGAGGGCCGGCGCCGCAGGGTGGCCGAGCTGGCGGCGCGGCTGGACACGCTGGGAGATGAGGAGCTCGAGACGCTCGCGCGCGCGGCGGAGCTCATCGAACGCGTGCTGCGGGCGCCCGGGTGACGGTTCGGCGGCGGCGGAACGCGAGCCAGTAGACCAGCACGTTCACGGCGACCACGAAAACGCCGATGGCGAGCTGCATCCCGCGCGTGAGCCCGGCGGGGTACATCAGCCGGGTGACGTAGTGTTCCACGAAGCCACCGGCGTAGCCCGCCTCGCGTCCGAGTGCGCGCAGGTGGTTCTCCAGCGGCGTCAGCGGGCACGTCCACCCGCCGAACTCGATCAGCGCTCCCCACACGGCGCTCGGCAGGTGCGCGTACGCCGCCCCGCGCCACCGCAGCACCGCGATCCCGCCCAGCACCACGAACACCACGAAGGCGAAGTGGAGCACCACGACGGCATCGGCGAGCGTGCGGTAGATGGCGGGTGCCATGAGGTGAACGGTCGAAAGCGATCGTCTTCCCGGCTCGGGATGACGGTTATCGGGGGACGCGGAATGACATCGAGATCGGGTTCTCGACGGTCGAGCGGAAGGCCGCCATTCGCGCCGGCCGAGGCTACGGATCCTTCGTCACCGTCGGAGGTCGGTGCAGACGCGGCGACGAATCAGGTATGACATTTCTCGTTGCCTAATGCGCTATCGACTGCTGAAATCGGTGTCACAGGCCGCGCACCGGCCCGCCGACCTCGGCGATCTGGTAGGTGTGGAACTCGCAGTTCGAGCTCACCGGAAAATAGACGACCAGCGGATCGTGATCTCCCCGCTCGGCGAAGTAGCGCAACCCCTGGTATTCGCCGGCGGGCACCAGGTCGTCGGCGTTCAGCAGGCGAGGGAGCCCGTACTTCAGGTAGAGCCGTCCGCGGATGGCGATCGGCTGGTCCTGCGCGTACCACGTGGTCGCGGCGGCGGGCTGCGGGGTGACGGGAAACATCTCGCGCAGCGGCCGGCCGTGGTACAGCGTGTCGCCCGTGGCGGCGTCGTAATCGGCGATGATGGTGGACAGCCCGCCTTCGTGGATCTGGCAGAAATAGACGGAGGTGAGCGGCCGGTCGCGCTGGGCGGGCGCCACGGGCGGCGCCGGGTCGATCACCACGGGGGGCGCGGGAGGCGCCGCGGGCGGGCGGTGCGCGCAGGCGACGCCCGACAGCGGGAGCAGCAGAAGCAGGATCATGGCTCGCATCGGCGGTTCGCGCGGATGGAGGGGCCGGGTCGACTGGGGATCTCAACTTCGCGCGGTGGACGCCGCGGCGCCACCCGCCCACGTCCGCCTTTCCGTCAGCCCCTGGCCGTCTCGACGCCGCGCTCGTCGGCCGCGCGGCCGCAGTGGGGGCAGCACGGCGGCGCGCGGCGCCGGCTGAACGCCTCCACGAACCCCGAGCCCAGGATGGCCGTGGGGAGCGCGAAGAAGCCGATCCCCAGGATGGCCACCGCCGAGCCCAGCAGCCGGCCCAGCGGCGTCGTGGGGTACACGTCGCCGTACCCCACCGTGGTGACGGTGGCCACCGCCCACCACATGGTGGCGGGGATGCTGGAGAACGCCTCGGGCTGCTGATCGTGCTCGGCGTAGAACATCAGCGACGACGCGGCCAGCAGCAGCACCAGCAGCGCCGCCGCGGCCACCAGCAGCTCTTCGCGCTTGCCGCGCGCCACCTGCCACAGGAGGAAGGCGCCCGGCATGTAGCGCAGCGCCTTGACCAGGCGGAAGATGCGGAAGACGCGCACGGCGCCGGCGAAGGCAGCCCCCACCCCCAGCCCCGCGAGGTAGAACGGGAGCACCGACAGCAGGTCGACCAGCGCCATGGGCGTGAGCACGTAGCGCAGCCGTCCCCATGGGCCGCGATACCGAGGGTCCACCGGCGCGGCCCACACGCGGGCCAGGTACTCGGCCGTGAACACCACCACCGCCACGCGCTCCACCGCGCGGAGCGGCGCCGGGAACGCCGCCGCCACCTGCGCCACGGTGCCCAGCACCGCCGCCACCACGCTCAGCAGGATCAGCGCGAGCAGCGAGCCGTCCACCCAGCGGTTCAGCCGGTCTTCGGGGTCGTTCTCTTCCAGCACCTGCCAGGCGCGGACAGCGATGGGGCTCATGCCAGGCCGGGGGAAGCGGTGGATGCGGGCGGCGCATCCGTCGATGGGCCGCACGCGTTGGACGGGCCGGGAATCCCGTTTTCTCATCCCGTCGCCCCATCCCCCGCCTCGGCATGGAGGCCGGAGCGTGGCGGCTCGTCGTCTGGCTGGCTGGACGGGCGCGCTGTATCGTCCCTGCTCCGCCTCCGTCCGGTACCATTCCTGGGGATGACGCACGATGAGCCTGCGCCACGACGTGGTGTTCCTGTTCGACGTGGACAACACGCTGCTCGACAACGACCGCGTGACCGCCGACCTGAAGCGGCACCTGACCGGCGTGTTCGGCGCCGACCGGGCGCACTGGTACTGGGACACCTTCGAGGCGCTGCGCGAGGAGCTGGGCTATGCCGACTACCTGGGCGCGCTGCAGCGCTTTCGCGTGGAGCACCCGCGCGACCCCAACCTGCTGGCGGTGAGCACCTACCTGGTGAACTACCCGTTCGCGAACCGGCTCTATCCCGGCGCGCTGGACGTGATCGACCGGTTCAAGGAATGGGGCCCGGTCGTGATCCTGTCCGACGGCGACGTGGTGTTCCAGCCGCGCAAGGTGGAGCGCTCGGGGCTGTGGGACGCGGTGGAGGGGAACGCGTTGATCTACATCCACAAGGAAGATATGCTGGACGACGTGGAGGCCCGCTACCCCGCGCGCCACTACGTGATGGTGGACGACAAGCTGCGCATCCTCGACGCGATGCGCGCCGCGTGGGGCCCGCGGCTCACCACCGTCTTCCCGCGCCAGGGCCACTACGCGCTCGACGCGGAGCTATGCTCGCGCTACGCCCCGGCAAACGTGACGGTGGAGCGCATCGGCGAGCTCGCGGAGTTCGACCTGCCGCGGCTGATCGGCGACGCGGCGGCGGGGGTGAGCGCGGCGTCCTGAGGCGCGCGGACGAGGGTCGATGGAGTCGATGGGCATGATGTCGCCGGCAGGCCATGAGGCAGACGGCGGGCATCGCCTCGCGAAAAGGCGGATGAACCCGCAGCAACAACGACGAAAAGCCTCACAAACTGCGTGAGGCTTCAACGGCGAAGGCAATCGCTCTTGGTGCCGTGTACCCCCCGTCGGTTTGGGGGGAGGTCGGAAATCCGCGGACAGCAGTACTGTCCGCGGATTTCCGGGTGGTGCCCCAGCCGCGGATCGAGGCAGATCCGCGGCCTTTCGTCGTCTACCGCCATCTACCGCGTCTACCGTCGTCTACCCGTATCTACTGGCGTCGACGGTCATCGTCTATCCGCGTCTACCGCCGTCGACCTCGCCTACCGCGGTGGCGTCGTGTCGCGCAGCATGCGGTGGAGGCGCTGTTTTTCGCGCGCCGTGCGGGCCTCGTCGAAACGGTTGGCGCGGTCCAGCGTCTGGATCAGGCGCTCGTAGTCCACCGCCAGCAGCCGGTGGTTGGGCGACGGCCCCGCCTCGTCGGCTCGGATGGCGGCGAGCATGGCGTCGGCGGCCTCGCTGTCGCGGCCCAGCTGCAGCAGCACGCCGGCCAGCGCCATGCTGTAGGTGGACGAATCGGGCTCCAGCGCGGCCGCCTGGCGGTACGCGCGCTCGGCCTGCGCCCATCGTGCCTGCCGGCCCAAGGTGGTCCCCTCTTCCCACAGCCGCTGCGCGCGCGATGCATTCTGGGCCTCCAGCTCGGCGGCGGTGAGCTCCGGGGCCGGCGGCGGCAGGGGGGCTGGCGGCGGTGGGGGTGGGGGCGGCGTGCAGGCCGCCACGGCCAGCGTGATCAGAACTGCGGTAAGTGCCCTTCGATGCATTCGTACGGCTTCCAGCAACAGGTTCGCGTCCGGAGCGCGACACGATGGCCCGTGCCTCACCCCTCGTCAACCGCCGCACGTACCCCGCGCACGGCAAAGGGTTACGGATCGCGGAGATCAGGCGTCCGCGCGGGCGACGGGAGCGCGCCGGCAAGGCGATAGGAGAGGCGGCGGGAAAGGACGACGTGTGGGGCGACGGTAGAAATGGCGACGTAGTGCGAGGGAGTGCGACGGGAGCTTCGAGGTTCGACGATGCGACTGAAGTCGCGGCTACGACGGCACGCAGTCCGCCTTCGCGGACTTCAACGGCGGGACGGCGCGTCCCCGCCAAGGTCGCGTGACGCAGGGTCTCGGCCGGACCGATGGGGTCGAGGCGGCGTCGAAGGGGAGGACGTCCAGTCTCGACATGGATGATTCGTTGCCGGCCGGATCCCCATCCGCTTACCTTGCCGCCGACCCGACCGTCCGCCGCCCACGCGCGGACGCGACATCGTCCCGCACTGCTGAACGCATGCCCGAGCGCGTGACCATCCGCCCCGCCACGCGGGCCGACGGCGACACCTGGCTGGCGCTGGTGGACGCGCTGGCCGACTACGAGAAGCTCGCCCGCCCCACGCCCGAGGCCCGGGCGCGGCTGCTGAACGACGCCTTCGGCCCCGAGCCGCACCGCATCCAGGTGTACATGGCCGAGGCGGGCGACCGCGCCGTGGCCTACGCCATCACCTGCGAGACGTACTCGAGCTTCCTGGCGCTGCCCACGCTGTATCTGGAAGACCTGTTCGTGCTCCCCGGCGACCGGCGCCTGGGCGTGGGGCGCGCCATGTTCCGCTACCTGGCGGCCGAGGCCGTGCGCCGCGGCTGCGGGCGGATGGAGTGGGTGGTGCTGGACTGGAACCAGCTCGCCATCGACTTCTACGAAAAGCTGGGCGCGCGGCGGATGGAGGAGTGGTACACCTACCGCCTCACCGACGAGCAGATGCGGGAGATCGCACGGGCGCCGGAGTAGCGCACCCGCGCGCGCCGGTGGTGTATCCGTGGGTCGAGCGCAGCCGCACATCCGAGCAGGAGGAGCCCCATATGCCCGCCGTACCGTTCGACCAGATGCCCGACGACGCCCGCCTGTGGGTGTTCGCCGCCCCGCACCCGCTCGCCGATGCCGATGCGCGGAGGCTGCAGGAGCGCGTGGACGCGTTCCTGGCGCGCTGGGCCGCGCACGGCGCGCCGGTGGTGGGCGCGCGCGACCTTCGCCACGGCCAGTTCCTGCTCGTCGCCTCCGACGAGCGCGCGACCGGCGTGTCGGGGTGCTCCATCGACTCGCTCTTCCACGCGCTGGCCGACCTCGAGCGCGAGCTGGGCACCGACCTGCGCCGCACCTCCGCGTTCGTCTTCTACCGTGACGCCGACGGGGCTGTGCAGGCCGCTGAACGCCCCGCCTTCCGCCAGCTCGCCGCCGCGGGCCAGGTGAGCGAAAGCACGCCGGTGTTCGACAACACCGTCGGCACCGTGGGCGACCTGCGCGCCGGCGGCTGGGAGAAGCGCTTCGGCGAGTCGTGGCACGCCCGCACCTTCCCCATCGGCGCCGGCGCCGCAGGCTGAAGCGTCGGGCGGCAATGGGCTCCGGGGCGTGACGGCGCCGGCTGCCAACGGTGCGACACCGCCGGACCCGGTATGAGGACGATGCGACTGAAGTCGCGGCTACAAGGGCACACAGTCCGCCTTCGCGGACTTCAACGTCGAAACGAAAAGCGGCCCGCGTCTGGCGGGCCGCTTTCGTTTGCGAGCAGGGGTCGAGGTCAGTTGGCCCCTTCCTCCCACGCCGACGCACGCGACCGCGCCCGCGTGGCGCCCGTGGCCAGGTACACCAGCGCGGCGGCGGCGAGCACGCCGCCCACCACGGCCCACTCCTTCAGCGTGACCGACATCAGCATGTAGGCGATCACCGCCACGGCCACGAACGGCACCACGCCCGCGGCCGGCACGCGAAAGGGGATGCCGCCCGCGCGCACGTCCTTGCGGCGCAGCTGCCAGGCGGCCAGGCAGCACCCCGCGTACAGCAGCAGCGTTGACAGGTTGGCCAGGATGGCCAGCTTCTCGAACCCGCTGCTCACCGCCAGCGCGCACACCACCACCCCCTGCACAGCGATCGCCACGTGCGGCGTGCGCCAGCGTGGGTGCACGGCGGCCAGCCCGCGCGGCAGGAAGCCGTCGCGCGCCAGCGCGAACAACGCGCGCGGCACCGCCAGCGTCATCCCGCCCACGTAGCCGAACATCGACACCGCGGCGCCCACCAGCATCATGGTGCGCCCCCAGGGGCCCAGCGCCACGGCGGCCGCGTCGGCCAGCGGCGTGGTGGAGGTGCCCAGGGCGCTGCCCAGCACCCCCTGGCAAACCAGGTGCAGGCCGATGTACAGCAGCGTGATGGCCGTCATCGCCAGCGCGATGGCGCGGGGGATGGTGCGCGCCACGTTGCGCACCTCGCCGCTGGGCACCAGCGCGCTCTCCACCCCCGCGAACGCGAAGATCAGCAGCACCGACGTGCGCGCCAGCGTGCCGCCCGACGGCGCCTGCACCCCGCTCAGGTTGGCGCCCTTCACCGCGAACGCGCCCAGCACCAGCAACAGCAGCAGCGGCACCAGCTTGGCGATGGTGGACACCACGTTCACCGCCGTGCCCTGCCGCACGCCGGCCACGTTCACCGCGCCCAGGAGGGCGAAGGTGCCCACCAGCACCACCGCCCGCGCCGCGCCGCCGCCCAGCGCCGGCACCAGCGCCCCCATCGCGTCGGCGAACAGCGTGGCCACGGCCGAGAGCGCCAGCGTGCCCACCGCCCACAGCAGCACCCCCGAGAGGAACCCGGCGAAGGGCCCGAACGCCACCTCCACGTAGGCATAGGGCCCTCCGGTGAGCGCCACCCGGCTCCCCGCCTCGGCGAAGCACAGCACGATCAGCCCCATCGCCAGCGCGCACACCAGGTACGCCAGCGGCGCGGCGGAGCCCAGCTGCCCCGCCACGAACGCGGGGAGGCGAAAGATCCCGCCGCCCACGGTCACGTTGACGATGCTGGCGGCCAGCGCCCACACCCCCATCGCGCGCACCAGCCCCGCCTCGGAGCTCACGCCGGCGGAGGTGCCCGGCGTGGCGAGGGCGGGCACTTCGTTCTGTGTCATCGGGAGAGACGGGGAGCGGGGCGGGATGGACGCGGAAAGTGCCGAAGCATGGCCGCGCGCCGAAGCCCGCGCAAGCTCGCAGGACGCTACGTCACCCCCGCACCTTCCACGGAAACCGTGGCAGGAGGGGAAATGGCCGCCTGGAGGACGTCCATCGGATAGTCGTCCCCCGCGTCCGTCCTCCTCACGCCGCGTTACGCCAGCGCGCGGCCCCTAATCCCTCTGCCGCGGGCGCGTGCGCACCTTGATCACGCTGTAGAAGGGCTTGATCTCGTGGTTGAGGTGGCGCCCTAGCGAGCCGGCGTCCTTGAGCGCCTGGAACTCGTCCTCGGGCACGTCCAGGTAGCGGTACACCCCCCCGTTGCGGAACTCCACTTCCAGCAGCCGCTTGCGCGCGTCGTACCCCACGCTGCTCAGGCTGCTCGACTCCACGGGCTCTCTGTGCACGTTCACGCCTCCCTTCCAACAGGCACCTTGCAATTCCGCACGTCCTCAACGTACACTAGGCCGTGCTCGCTGTCCACATTATAGCCACATTTATACAAAGTGACCAGCGCACCGCCGTCCTCCACCCGCCGTCGCGTGGCGGGCCGCGGGTGGGGAGCCGAAACGGGCCTCGTGAACGGGGGGAGACGATGAGTGTCGGGAAGGCGAAGGGGGGGCGCGCGCGCGCCGCGGATGCGTTCGTGCCGTCGGCGGCGCGCTCGCGGGCGGGGGCGGTGCGGTGGAGCGACGACGACGGCGACCGCGGCTTCGACCCGGTGGCGCCGCCGGCCGAGCTGCCGCCCGCGCTGCGCGCCTGGGACGCGGCCGCGGGCGACTGGGCGGCCGCAGTGCGCGCGGGGTGCGACCCGGCGCGCGCCGTCACCGAGCGCGCCATCGCCGGGCTGGTGCGGCAGGTGCCGCCCGGGCCGGTGCTCGACGCCGGGTGCGGCGAGGGGTGGCTGGCGCGCGAGCTGGCGGCGCAGCGGGTGTCGGTGGTCGCCATCGACGGGGCGCCGCGGATGGTGGCGCTGGCCGCCGACCTGTGCACCGCCGCCGACTACCGCTGGGTGCAGTTCGCCGAGGCGGCCGAGGAGCCGCGGCGCCTGGGCGGCGCGTTCGGCACGGTGATCTTCAACTTCTCGCTGCTGGACGAGCGCATCACGCCCATCCTGAGCGCCGCGGGGAGCGTGCTCTTCCCCTACGGCCGCATCCTGATCCAGGCGGCGCACCCGCTGGAGGGCGGCGACGGGTACCGCGACGAGTGGCGGCTGCTGGACCAGGCCGCCCCGGGGGTGCCGCTGTCGCCCGCGCTCCCCTGGTACTTCCGCACCTTCAGCACCTGGGTGCTGGAGCTGCGCCGCGCCGGGCTGATCCTGGTGGAGACCTACGAGCCGGTCGACCCCGTTACCGGCCGCCCCGCGTCGCTGATCCTGCACGCCACCATCCCCGAGCGCCGCCGGTGAGGGGCACGACGCGCCGCCGTCGGCGCCTCCAGCGGGTGACGGACGGGCAGCGGAAGAGCGGGGTGCGGGCGTGTCCCTCCGCTGCGCTCCGGGCCGGGCTTCGCGCGCCGTAGGCAACGATACCGCCGTTGCCAACGGCGCCGAGCCACCGGCGCGCCCGGGTCTTCGGCCGATCCGCGGATGAAAGCGGGGGCGCGCCGGCGTCTCGGCCCTCTGGGCGCGAATCCCTCACGCGAACCCCGCCCGCGCCGCGGGACGGACGCGTGGGATGCGTCGCGTCCCCGTCCCCCATTCGTCGTGGCAGGCACGGCGAGCCCGAGGGGTGCGAGCGCGCATCTCGCTGCACGAGCCGATCTTCGCGCGCGGCGCGAAGCGCGCACGACGCGCTCTGGCGGCGGCGTGAAGGGTGCGCGTCCACGGCGGCGCCGCGACGCGGGTTTCGCGACGATTGTTCCCACCCGGTTCAGGTGATACCTTCTCACGCACCATCATTCCCCGACAACCGCCTGACGCCTTCGGCGCGGAACCGCGGCCGCGTTTCCGGCGCCCCCATCCCCGCCCGCATGGACCTGCGCGACGCCACCCTTCGCATCTACGAAAGCAGCGGCCCCGGCACCGCCGTGCGGGCGCTGGGCGTCGCGCTGCACGAGTGCGCGGGCGTGCGCCGCGCCGCGTGGATCGGCTGCGACGGCGAGATGGCGGCCGGCTGGCCCGACGCCGCGCCCCTCCCCGACGCGCTCGCCCGCCACGCCGCCGGCGTCCGGGCGGCGGAGGTGCGCGCGCTGGACGGCGAGGGCTCCGAAGGGGACGCCGGTGCCGAGGCGCTGGTGCTGCCACTGGCCGACGCCGATGGCGCGCTGGTGCTGGTGGCGCCGGCCGGCACCTTCGCCGAGCCGGCGCGGTGGGAGGCGCTGGGCGCGGCGTTCGCGCGGGTGGCCGCCCGGCACGGCGCCTACCTGCAGGTGGAGGACGAGCGCGACACCCTGCGCCAGCGCGCCGAGGAGAGCGAGGCGCTGCACGTGCTGGGGCTGGCCGCCAACCGCACGCTGGACCCCGACGAGGTGCTGGCGCTGGTGGCGCGCTTCACCCGCACGCTGCTGGGCGCGCACTACGTGACCGTCAACACGCTGGCCGAGGGGAGCATCCGCACCGTGGCCGCCGTGGGGCTGCGCGCCCAGGCCCCGGCCGACGACCCCTTCGCCGCGCGCGTGGCCGCCGCCCGCAAGCCGCTGACGCTGCAGGCCGACGGCGAGGCCGCCGCCGTGCCCGAGCCCTACCACGCCGCCGAGGGGATGCGCGTGGGGCTGGGGGTGCCGCTGGCGCTCTTCGGCGAGACCTTCGGGGCGCTGGTGATCGGCTACCGGCGCCCCTACGGCCTGGCCCCGCGCGACACGCGGCTGGCGCTCACGCTGGCCGGGCACGCGGCGGTGGCCATCAGCAACGCGCGGCTGCACGGCGCGCTGGCCCAGCGCACCCATGAGCTCGAGCGCGCCAACGAGGAGCTGCGCTGGACCACCGAGGCCAAGGACCGCTTCTTCGCCAGCATGAGCCACGAGCTGCGCACCCCGCTCAACTCGGTGCTGGGCTACCAGAGCCTGCTGCTGGAAGGGGTGGTGGGCCACCTGGAGGCGCAGGCGCACTCGTTCCTGGAGCGGGCGCAGCGCAGCACGCGCAACCTGCTGCACCTGGTCAACGACGTGCTCGACCTGTCCAAGATCGAGGCGGGGAAGCTGGAGCTGGTGGTGGTGCCCACGCGCGTGCGGGCCATCGTGGAAGAGGCGCTGGCCACCATCGAGCCGCTGGCCGCCGCGCGGCAGATCGCGGTGGAGGTGGAGCCCTGGCCGCCCATGCCGCCGGTGCACACCGACGCCGACCGGGTGCGCCAGATCCTGATCAACCTGCTGTCCAACGCCGTCAAGTTCACCGACCAGGGGCGGGTGACCATCTCGGCGGCGATGGACGCGGGCCCCGGCGACGCCGCGCACCCGGCCGAGGCGGCGCACGCCTGGGTGGAGCTGCACGTGGCCGACACCGGGTCGGGGATCGCGGCCGAGAACCAGGAGCGCATCTTCCACGAGTTCGAGCAGATCGTGGGCGCCACCTCGCGCGGGGGCACGGGGCTGGGGCTGCCCATCTCGCGCAAGCTGGCCCGCCTGCTGGGCGGCGACCTGACCGTGCAGAGCGAGCTGGGCCGCGGCTCGGTGTTCACCCTTCGCCTGCCGGTGCGCGCCGATGAGCCTGGCCACTGACGCGCTCGCCGCGCCGCCCGACCTGGCGCAGGCGGCCGAGCAGGAGCAGCTGGGCCACTGGCAGGCGTCGGCGCGCCTGTACGCCCGCGCCTTCCGCAGCGCCACGCTGGCCGGCCGCGTGGAAGAGGCGGCCGACGCGCTGCGCGGACAGGCCCGCGTGCTGATCCGCGAGGAGCGCTACGACGAGGCCGAGGAGCTGGCGGGGCTCAGCATGGAGATCGCGCAGCGCGCCGGGGCGCGGCAGAGCGCGGCGCGCGCGGTGAACGTGCTGGGCATCATCCGCCACAGCCAGCGCGACTGGGCCGGCTCGCGCGAGCACTTTCGCCTGGCGGTGGAGCTGGCGCTGGACCTGGGCGACGACGAGCTGGTGGGGCTGGCCTGCCAGAACGCGGGGGTGATCGCCTACGGGCTGGGCGACCTGCGCGAGGCGCGTGCGGCGTACCTGGAAAGCATCGGCTCGTTCGTGCGCTCGGGAAGCTCCGAGAACGCGCTGCACGCCTACAACAACCTGGGGATCGCCAGCGCCGACCTGCGCGAGTGGCTCGAGGCCGACGTCTACTTCTCGCGCGGGATCGAGATCGCCGAGCGGCTGTCGCACACCCCGCTCCTGGCCAAGCTCTACGGCAACCGCGCCGAGCCGCTGATCGAGATCGGCGACCTGGACGCGGCCGAGGAAACGCTGCGGGGCGCCGAGCGCGCGTCGGTGGCGGTGGGCGACCGCGTGGCGCTAGGGGTGGCGTGGCGGTGGCGCGCCGCCCTGGCCCGCGTGCGCGGCGACTTCGCCGAGGCCGCGCGCTGTGCCGAGCTGGCCCTGTCGTTCGCCACCGAGCCCACGCTGGAGCGCGCCGAGATCCTGCTAGAGCTGGGCGACCAGCACGCCCGCCAGGGGCGGCTGGTGGAAGCCGAGTCGGCCTACCTCAGCTCGCGCGAGCTGTCGCGCTCGCTCGCCGCCGACGGCCAGGTGCGCGAGCTCGACGCCCGCATCGCCCTCCTCCAGGGCAGCCCCGCGCTCTCGCAGATCTGACCGGGCCGGACATCGACCGACCCGGGAGAGATGGTCTGCATTCGCGGCGGACGGATCGACTCATACCGGATCCGCATGAATAATCGTGGCGGCAGGATCTGCTAAAGTGTCACACAGAGGCACGGAGTCACAGAGAAAACCGCAGTTCTCTGCGTCTCTGTGCCTCTGTGTGACAAAGCAGTTCAGCCGGATTTGGTATCACACGGAGCAACGGAGAACTGGTGGAATGCTTGTCTTTCCTCCGTGTCCTCCGTTACTCCGTGCGATATTCTGCCGTACCGGTCCGTCCAGATTACCGGATCGGTAGGAGGAGGCGGCGCGGGCAGGTTGGCTCGCCCGGCCGCCGTCGGCAGGCTCCACCGGGTGAAAAGATCCTATCGGGTGCAAACATTTGCTACACCGAGTCGTCCCGAGGCTCTCCCGCACCGCTCCAGGCGGATGGAGCTGGGCCGTTGCGGCGGGCGGATCGGAGGCGGCGAGGAAACCGTTCCCGCCTTTCCAGCGTACATCTGATGAGGCCAGTGTCCTGAGGATGGCCTCCCCCGCGACGGAAGCTCATCCTCGACCAGGGTGCGGCACGGCCGATCAGGGTGAGACGGCCGAGATGCATCGTCATCCCTGACCGGAATCGCTTCGGCCGAATGAGAGCGGAACCTCTTCGGCGCAGGCGGGTCACAAGATACGCCTTGCTCCATCCTGTCCAACGAGATCACGGCGTGGACGGGGACGTGTAAGGGTGGCTGCCTGAAATCTTTTCCGGTCGGGAACCGGAAAGCATGCACGCCCTCGGCCGTCCACGATGGAGAGGTTGGAAGGCGCGGGTTGGGAGGATCGGGTGGTGGTGGAAGCGCGGCATGGCCCTTGCTTTCCACCCCGCCCCAGGAAACCCTGTAGCAACTGGAGGATCGCATGGCCCGCTGGAATCGCGTCATCCCGGCACTGGTAGTTACGCTCGTCCTCGGGGCCTGCGGGCAGGGGACTTCCGACACGCCGTTCTCGCCCTCCACGCCGCGCTACGATGGCGGCGGCACCTCGCTGGGCGGCAACGTCACACCGCCCACGGGCGGCGATCCGGAGGCCAGCGCCTCCTCGGCTCCCCCGATCGTGACGAGCGAGGCCGCGGCAGACTCGACCGGCCGCACCGGGGGCACCAGCCTGGGTGGGAACTGAGTTCCGCACCCGGAAGATGCTGCAGGAAAGGCCCGCTTCGGCGGGCCTTTCGCGTTCCGGGCGTCCACGGTGGTGCCGATGATCGCATTTCGGTGCGCGGCGCCCGCTTTCGGGGCACTGGTGCGCAGGGGGCGCACGCGGTAGCTTTGGCGTGCAAGCCGCCAGGGGTACTTCGCTGCGGCCAGCGGAGTTGAGACAGTCCCTTGGAACCTGATCCGGTTCAGACCGGCGTAGGGAGCGCGGCGTGTCGCATCCGATGGACCCGTCATCCACCGCGCCCCAGCCGGCCGGAGGACCCGCATCCATCCAGGCGCCACCCCGGACCTCCCGGCGTGGCGCCTATTTCGTTTGGGGATGCGCCCGCCGGAGCTCCGCCCGTCTCCCCCTTCGCCCTGGATCTCCCTTCTCCCGCAGCAGTCACGGAGACCTGCAGATGATCGACCGAGCCCGCCCCGCCACGCCCGCCGTCGACTACGGCGACGCGTTTCCCAACAGCCGCAAGGCCTACGTGGAGGGCCGCCACGGCATCCGCGTGCCCATGCGCGAGATCTCGCTGTCGGGGGGCGAGCCGGCGCTGCGCGTGTACGACACCAGCGGCCCGCTGGGCGGCGACGTCCGTCTCGGCCTCCCCCAGGTGCGCGGCGAGTGGATCGCGGCGCGCGACGTGTCGCCCGTCGACCGCAGCTACACCCCCATCGCGGGGCGCAGCACGGCCGAGCTCCCCGAGACGCTGCGCCGCCCCACGCTGCGGGGCAACGGCCCGGTCACGCAGATGCACTACGCGCGGCGCGGCGAGGTCACGCCCGAGATGGAGTACGTGGCGCTGCGCGAGGGGGTGGACGCCGAGATGGTGCGATCGGAGGTGGCGCGCGGGCGGGCCATCATCCCCGCCAACGTGAACCACCCCGAGCTGGAGCCGATGATCATCGGCCGGGCGTTCAAGGTGAAGGTCAACGCCAACATCGGGAACAGCGCCGTGAGCTCGTCGATCGACGAGGAGGTGGAGAAGCTGCGCTGGGCCACGCTGTGGGGCGCCGACACCGTGATGGACCTGTCCACCGGCAAGAACATCCACGAGACGCGCGAGTGGATCCTGCGCAACAGCCCGGTGCCCATCGGCACGGTGCCCATCTACCAGGCGCTGGAGAAGGTGGGCGGCGTGCCCGAGGAGCTCACCTGGGAGCTGTATCGCGACACGCTGATCGAGCAGGCCGAGCAGGGGGTGGACTACTTCACCGTGCACGCCGGCGTGCTGCTGCGCTACATCCCCATGACGGCCAAGCGGTTGACGGGGATCGTCTCGCGCGGGGGATCGATCATCGCCAAGTGGTGCCTGGCGCACCACCGCGAAAGCTTCCTGTACACGCACTTCCGCGAGATCTGCGAGATCATGCGGGCGTACGACGTGAGCTTCTCGCTGGGCGACGGGCTGCGGCCGGGCTCCATCTACGACGCCAACGACGAGGCGCAGTTCGCCGAGCTGCGCACGCAGGGCGAGCTGAACCGGATCGCGTGGGAGTTCGACGTGCAGACCATGAACGAGGGGCCGGGGCACGTGCCCATGCACCTGATCAAGGAGAACATGGACAAGCAGCTCGAGTGGTGCCAGGAGGCGCCGTTCTACACCCTCGGGCCGCTGACGACGGACATCGCGCCGGGCTACGACCACATCACCAGTGCCATCGGCGCCGCGCAGATCGGGTGGTACGGCACGGCCATGCTCTGCTACGTGACCCCCAAGGAGCACCTGGGGCTGCCGAACAGAGACGACGTGAAGGCCGGCGTGATCACCTACAAGATCGCGGCGCACGCGGCGGACCTCGCGAAGGGCCACCCGCGCGCGCAGGAGTGGGACGACGCGCTCAGCAAGGCGCGCTTCGATTTCCGCTGGCGCGACCAGTTCAACCTGTCGCTCGACCCGGTCACCGCGCTCAGCTACCACGACGAAACGCTGCCGGCCGAGGGGGCAAAGGTCGCGCACTTCTGTTCGATGTGCGGGCCGAAGTTCTGTTCGATGAAGATCACGCAGGACGTGCGCGACTACGTGGCCAAGCTGGAAGAAGCCGAGGCCGGGATGCAGCAGATGTCCAAGGAGTTCCGCGACCGCGGGAGCGAGGTGTATCTCCCCGTTGTCGGCGTCGCGTCGATCGAAGTGGAGTACAAGGAGGCGGTGGCGGCAGACTGATCCCATATCCCGGGGGGCACCGGGGGATCGAGCCCGCAATATCAACGCAGATCCGGAGCCGCCGAGAGAATTGCTGCCCCGTGGTTGCTATAGTTTCCGCTGTCGTGCGCCCTGGTGCGCTAACGCGATGCGTCGCGTTAGCGCACCAGAGCGCACGGGTCCCACGCATAGGCTTACGCGCAGTATTCTGCTGGATGACCACTGAATCATTTCGGTCATCGGACTGGTACAGTTGTAAAACGGGTTGAAAAAGCTATAGTGTATCCTTGAGGGGTTCTCTATTGAGAAATGTTGTTTGACTATTAACCTTTTCACGGCCACCATGGATATCCAGTTTGATCCAAAAAAATTCTGTTTCGACGACGAAATGAATCACGGGCGATGGGGCCGCTCTGTTCGGCTAATCTACCCTTCGGAAATTTCAGCACTCATCCCGCCGTTAACCTACCGCAGTTTTTGGGAGCACATGGTTAAACTATCCCCGTCTCTGCAGGTGCTGGGACAGATGGCAGGTTTCTCCGACGAGATCTCGCAAAAGGTGCTTGGCATTCACCAACGGCGGTTGACATTGCGCGCAGTGCTTTTTGGGTTGAGTGCAGTCCTATTATACTTTGCGTTCGTTGGTGTGATAGCCCTTGTCTTCGTGGGGTTAATTGGATTGGTGGATATGACTGATTCCCAAACCGAACCACAACGTTGGGTCGGAGTAGTTGTTGTGGGCCTTTCTGTGATCATTCTTTTGCTCTACATTATCGGGCTCATGAGCTTTGCTAAAATTTTTATCAAACTTGTGGGGGTCCTGATTGATCGCCGATTCGCTGATACTCTTTGTGTTGCGACAGTGCTCTACTTGCGTTTTGACCTTGTTCGTGACCACGTTCTCAAGATCCCCCACCATCGTACAGTTATCCTGAATCGCTTCCGCGGACTGGCGAACTGGACCTTGTTGCTTTCATTGAGATACAGGGGAAGTAGTTCAGGAATACAAGAAAAAGCCGCTCGTCATTTTCAGATGTTGGAACGCTACGTGAGAGATCGTGAACATTGGGCGATTGTTCCAGCAGAACACACGTTGGCGGATCTGCGAAAGGACATGATGGACCTTGCTCCGATCTACCTTACGCAGGAATTCGGTCGTTTTTCCTGGAACCCGACTGATGCGGCCTCACCGATCGAACAACCGCCACGGCGCACTCGCGTTGCGCACACGATTGGACGTATCGCGGCATTCACGCTGCCGTTACTGATCATGTGGTGCCTTTTACGTTACGCCGAACAGTTGCACATTGACAAAGAAGCTGGAAAAATCTTACCATTCGTCTTTATTGCGTGGTTGTTGCTCACGCTGGACAGCGCTTTGAGGTTGGGAGTGCTGGCCGGTGTGGTAAACTTAGCAAAAGGAATAAAGGAGTTGAAGTAGTCGCGCGATAGGTCCACGCATTTCTGCAGCATGTGCGGCCCCAAGTTGTGCTCGATGAAGATCACCCAGGACATGCGCGACTACGCGGTCAAGCTGGAGGAGGCTGAGGCCGAGATGCAGCAGATGTCGAAGGAGTTCCGCGAGCGCGGCAGCGAGGTGTACCTGCCCGTCGTCGAGTCGCCGAGAGCGACGGCGGTCAATTTGGAGGAGACGGCGGCGGCGGATCGATCTAACTTCGCTCGAGAAAAGACGCGGGGGAGCGCCGGCCCGGTACTCCCCCGCGTTCGTTTATCCCTTCAGCAGGTGCGCCAGCAGCTTATGGCGGAGTTCACAGCGCGCGTTCCCGCCGGCCAGACCGGCTCGGCGGAGCAGCGCGAGGCGGACTTCCTGTCGCGCTCGCTGGCGGCGTTCGCCATCCGCCACCTGGCCAGCTGCAGGCGGCTGCGTAAGGCCACCCTTGCGCGCCTGGCACGCGCCTGAGCGGGCGCGGTTCATGCCAGCCACCACCACAGCATCGGGGAGCACCACACGGTGCTCCCCGATGCTATTCAGCTCATCGGCCAACCGGATGGCTCCGCAGCATAGCGGAGCCCCGGCCGGGGTGCCTCGCCCGCCTCAGCCCATGCGGTCGGTGCGGTTCTCGATGCGGTCGCCCGCGCGCTCGACGCTGCCGCCCACGTGGTCGGTGGCGCTTTCGATCTTGTCGCCGGCGGTCTCGGCGAGCTTGCCAGCCGTGTCGCGCGCGCGCTCCCAGCCGTGGCGGACCTGGCTCTCCACGCGGTCCCACGCGCCGTGCTGGTCGTCCTTCCAGCCGCTGCGAATGTCGGTGGACACGTCGCTCCACTCGCGGCCGCGGTAGTCGGGGTTGTGCCCGGCGATGTGACCGGCGGCGTACCCGGTGCGCGCGGTGTCGTAATCCAGGTCACGCGGTCGCGTGACGTCGGACTCGTGGTGCCCGCGGAAGTATCGGTCGTCGTCCTCGGTGTAGTGCGCGGCCGCCTCGCTCACCGAGCGCCCCGCCCACCAGCCGCCCACCGCCCCGGCGATGCCGCCGATGAGCGTGCCGATGGGGCCGCCCATCGAACCGATGGCCGCACCGGCCAGCACCCCGCTGATCCCCCCCACGCCTTCACCCAGCTCGTCCGTGTGGCTGGGTTCGTGCGCATGGTGAGTCCGGGCGATCGGCGAATCGTTCTGGTCGTGTGTCATGGATCCTCGCGGTTTGCGTAGCCCCCGCCCGGCTCCATCCGCGAGACCGCGGCGCCGGGTTGGGGGCGCGCCTTCAATGCATGCCCCGCGCCACATCCCCGTTTGTTCCCGTGGCCGGGTCCGCGGAGGTGTCTGCGGAGTTTGCGGCGGACGCGTAGGTGGTCGAGATGGAGGAGACGGCCGCGGCGGATTGAACCGCGTCGCGAAGGCAGACGGAACACGGCGGAGGGGCATCACCGAATCGATGATGCCCCTCCGCCGTATCACTGCCGTGCTCCGGGACCCCGGCGACGCGTTACGTCGCCTGCGAAGCCCGCGACGGGTGCGTACCCGAACGCTGGCGCCGCGCCCTGCCGCGGGTCGGCGCGGCCGACGGGACGGCCATCTCCCCCAGCCCCGTGTCGGTGGACGATGCAGCCGCCGCGCTGGCCGCCGCGTCTCTCGGGGAGGCGGTGCCGCGAACCGCCGCCGGCATCGCCGCCTCCACGCCGGCCAGGATCGCTTCGGCCGAGGCGGCGGACACCGCGAAGTTGTCGTCCAGGAACTCGCCCACCGAGTGAATCCCCACTACCATCCCCGTCTCCAGGTCGATCAGCGGCGAGCCCGAGTTGCCGCGGAGCACCGAGCAGTCGTGCACCACCCGGCCGTCCGGATCGACCCCGCGCACCTGCCCCGGCGACACCCGCTTCTTGTCGTAGACGTCGCCGAAGATCGCGTCCATCGCCTGGGCGTGCTTCTCACGGGTGTCGCGCTCGGGGTAGCCGACCGCCGCGATCCACTGGCCTTCCTTCACCTCGCCCGTGAAGAACGCGAGCGGCGCGGGAAGGGGCGTTTGCCCGCTCGTCGCCTCCACGCTGAGGAACGCCACGTCGGGGATCAGGTCCATCTCCATGTGCAGCACCTCGAGCACGTGGAACTCGAGGCTCTCGGGAACGCCCTTTTCCTCGAGGAAGTCGATGGCCGCCGACATCTCCTGCCCCCCCAGGTTGAGCCGGAACCAGAACCCGCCACCGTCGGTCTTCTTCTCGGCGAACTGCGCCGCCACGTGCTGGTTGGTCGCCACCACGCCGGGGCGGATCATGAACCCCGTGCCGGCCACCCTGACGTCGCCGTTGCCCTTCACCTCGATGCGCCCCACCGCGTCGACGGCCGCGAACACCTTGTCGCCGGCCGCCTCGATCCGGTCCTTCCAGGTGAGGGTCTCGGTGTCGCGCTGCATCCCGTCCAGGTGCTTGCGCGTCACGGTGAGCACCGGCCGCGCGACCCGGTATCTGCGGGCTGCCTGGGCCAGTGCGGTCGAATCGTCCGCCAGCCCCCTGAACTCCGCGGCCAGGCTCTCGGCCGCCGCCGCCGTGACGTCGGAGGTGCGGAGCGCAGCGATCTCCTTCGCCAGGCCGGGGTCACGCGACAGGATGCCGTCCAGGGCATACTCGATCTTCGGCTGTAAATTGTCCATTTGTCACCAGTCCCATTGTTGGACGTTCGGATGGAAGCGGACCCGGCCGGGCCCGCGAGTCATCATGCGGAGGGTCGCCTCATCCTCCCCCGGCGGGGATGCACCCCACCACGCCCACGTCGGGCGAGGTGACGAACTCCGGGATCGGCTGGTGGGCCGGGTTGTCGTAGAGGGCGTAGAAGGCCTTGAAGTGCCGGGCCGCCCGGCCGGGGTCGCGGGTCTGGAGCGGTCGGCCGAAGTCGCCTTCCATGGAGTGGTGGAACTCGAGCCGGAACTCACCCCGAACGTTGGCCTCGACTTGGGCCACGATCTCCTCCGCCCCCGCCGCCGGGTCGGCTCCCACCTCGAAGCGCTTGCGGCGCACCACCAGCGGCTCGTCGGGGAGGCCGTCCACCACCCAGATGACGTCACGCGCCATCGACATGGTCTGTCCGTCGAACTTCCAGATGCCGGGCGCCTCCACGGTGTCCATGCGCCCGCTGGGGAGGGTGACGCGCGCGCTGATGCGCGCGTCGCGCGGGCCGCTCACCAGCGCCGGGCTCAGGACGTCCTGGGTCACGGCGTCCAGGTCCACGACGGTGGACGGGTCGAAGCCGAGCGTCGCGGGGGTGCCGGTTCCCGGCAGCGTCAGCGACCAGCCTTCCATGTCCACGTAGTCCACCGCGCCACCCGCTCCCCCGTCCATGAAGGTGCCGTCGTCGGCCAGCGGCCCCCCGTCGCGGGGAAAGACGAGGTAGGCCCGGTGCTTCTCGATGCCCGCGCCGCCGTCTTCACACCCGCAGGTGGCGGGCGCCAGCACGTGCATCCGCTTGCCCGCCTTGTCGCGCGCGAAGAAGCACAGACAGCGGAACTTGATGATCAGCTTCTTGCTCATCGGTCTCTCCACGAAAGGTTGGTGTCATTGTCCCGCATACCGGAATCCCGCCCATGCCGCCGGCGACCGGAGCGCCGGGTCGCGCGAAGCGAGCAGCTGCAGCTGCGCGCTTCGTAGCGCCCGGGCACCGTCGCCCCCCACGCGGAAGTGGTGGTGGAACGCGAGCATCAGCGGCCGCGTCCTCGCGTCGTCCACCTCCCACAAGCCGCCCACCACCCCGCCCGCCCCGGCCGCCAGCAGCCCGCCCGCCAGGCCGCTGAACCCCTGCGCCCGCCCCTGCCCCGCGTTGACCGTGCGGCACGCCGCCAGCACCACCAGCGGCGCCTGCTCCAGCCGCATCACCCCCAGGCTCCCGGCGGTGAGCCGTCCCGACGCGGCTCGCCCGGAGCCGGGGGCGAGCACCAGGTACGAGCGCTCGGGCCGCTCGTCGTCGAACACCGCGTGCCCGGCATAGTGCACCACGCCGGCCCACTGCAGCACCTCCCGCACCGCGCCGGCCGTGGCCGCGGGCCCCGAGAGGACCCGCGCCCCCCCGTACTCGCCGGCGATCGCCGGCGCCTCGGCGGCGGCGGCGGGAAGCCGGCCGAGGCCGGGGTGCTCGCGCGGCTCGAACGCCGGGTCGGCCACCACCGCCACCCTTCCCGGACGCCCCGCCCGGCGCGGCCGCCACGCGTCGCGCAGGCTCACCGCGAAACGCGTGGGATGGTCCTGCACCAGGTACCGTCCCCGCCGGTCGCGCAGGGCCGCGAAGGGCACCCGGGCCAGGGTGCCATCCGCCACCACCACCAGCGGGGTCCCCGCCGGCCCCAGCCGCTGCTGGAGAGGGCCGAGCAGCCACTGGTGCAGCTGCCCAAGCAGCGGCGCGGCGGCCGCTTCGCCGCCGCCATCCTCCAGCAGCTCCAGCAGGCGGGTGACGGTGCGGGCGAGCCGCACCGTGTCCACCACCGTGCGGAAGCTCTCCACCCGCGCGCCCGAAACCGTCCAGGCGAGCAGGGTGTCGGCGACCAGCGCGTACTCCACCCCCACCTCGCCGGGGGGCCCCGCGAGCGACCCTCCGTGGCCGGAGACCGGGGCCGCCGGGGCCAGCGAGGCACGCCCGCGGTCGAGGATCTCCAGCGCCCGCGACACCCGGTTCCCCGCCAGGTGCAGCAGCACCACCCGGTCGATCACGCCGCGGGCGTCGTCGAAGATCGCGGCCCTGCGGGGCTCCACGCGGATGGAGTCGCGCCGCGCCTCCAGCATCGCCAGCGCCGTCTCCAGCCGCCGCGTGGCGCCGGGCAGATCGCCCATGGCGAGCCGCGCGTCGGCCGCGCTCACCACCGCGGGAAAGCCGCGGAACGGCACGCCTTTCCCCGCGAAGTAGGCGGCCGCCGAGTCGAGCCGGCTGGCCGCCCGCTCCGGGTGCCTCGCGAAGAGCGAGGCGATTCCCTCGGCCTGCTGCCGGTCGGCATCCACCCATCCCAGCGCCGCGCCGGGCCCCGCCAGGCGCAGCGCCGCACGCGCCGAGTCGATGTCGGTGCGGGTGCCGGCCTCCAGCCCCGACCCGGGAAGGAGACGCGCCCTGGCCAGGCGGGCCTCGGCCGCGTACAGGGGCTCGCCCCGGCGGCGGGTCACCTCCACGCTCTCGTCCTGCAGGCGGATGGCGGCACGGGGTAGGCCGTCGTCGGCCGCGGCGGTCGCCATGGCCACCAGCAGGCCGTGCAGCCGCTTGGAGGCTCGGTAGGGGCGAAACGCCGCCAGCGCCCCGTGCCACGTCGCGTATCCCGCGTCCACGTCGCCCAGCTTGAACTGCGCGTTGGCGAGAATGCTCAGGACCGTGGCCGCGTTCTCGGGCTCGCCCGCCCGGGCGAAGAGCCGTGCCGACGTGGCGGCGGGCTCCAGCGCGGCCTCGTAGCGGTCGGTGCGGACGCGAGTCCCCGCGATGGCCCATCCCAGCCGCGCGGCCAGCGCGGTGTGGCGCAGCGTGTCGGCCCGCGCCAGGAGCGCCAGCAGGGCGGCCTCGGCACGCAGCGGCTCCCCGCGGAACACGCCGACGTTGGCCACGAAGAGCGCGGCCCAGGCCCGCAGAGCGGGCGATCCCTCCGCCGCGGCCGCGGCCGCCCGCAGCCGGGGTTCCGCCGCGGTGTAATCGGCGCCCTCGTACAGCGCCCGCCCCGCGGCGAAGTCGGCGTGCGCCGCCGCCAGCCGCCAGAGTGGGATGCCGTCGCGGCGAGCACGGATCGCCTGCACCTCGTCCCACAGCGTCTGGTCGCCACCCGCCCGGGTTCGCAGCGCCTCGCCCAGCGCGGCGGCGTGGTCCAGCGCCCGCGCCGCCCGGGTGCTGTCGCCCGCGAGCAGCGCCTCGCCCCACTCGCCCAGGAGCCGGTCCTGCCCCAGCAGCCGGGCCGCCTCGGGGTCGGCGCGTGCGTAGGCGGTGTATGCCGCCAGCGGCGCACCGGCCGACGGGGGTGGAGCGGGGCTCACCGGGCCGGCGGTGGCGAGCGCCAGCCGGCGCCTGGCCTCGGCAGCCCAGGGCGACCGCGCGTCCACCGCCAGGTACGCCCGCCATTCGCGCGCGGCCACGTCGGCCAGGCCGAACCGCTGCAGCGCCAGCGCGTGGTTGTACAGCGCCGTCCGGTTGCGCGGCGACCGCTCCAGAGCCCGCTCGGCCGCTTCGGCGGCGGAGAGCAGGTCGCGCGGCGCCCCCTGCTGCTCGGCCCGGATCAGGTACGCCGCCGCGAGGTCGGCCCAGGCCGCCGCGGGGTGCTTCGACGTGTGTGCCACCCTTCGCAGGGATTGGATGGCCCGCTCCACGGATTTTCCCTCGCCCCGTTCAGCGAGCAGGTCGATGACGGCCAGCGTGTGCGCGGCGGCCGGGTCCGCGCCCTCGCGGGCGGCCTCCCCCGCACGCCTCGCGATCCGCGAAACGCCGCGCGGCGCCGTCCACTCGCGCGCAGCCGCGCAGCCCATGTCGGGCAACCCCGGCCCCGCGCCCGGCCGCGCGGCGCAAGGCCGGTAGCCCGCGCCCACCGAAAGGCGCGCGGCGACCGCATGGACGTCGCCGAGCTCGCCGGCCAGGTCGCCGAGCAGGCCGCGGGGACGATCCGCGTCGTCCCGCGCGCGGATGCGCTCTACCTGCGCCAGCGCCACCGCGGCAAGGGCGAGCAGGAGCGCCGCCCGCGACGTCCAGCGTCGGGGAAGGGCGGAGATGTGGACGGGGGCTCGAGGAGGGCGTACCACGGGAGAGTGCATCGTATGAAGCGAGATGAAGGGGGCTGTCGGTCCGTGTCGCGTTTCGGGAGACGCGTGGACCCGAGGCACGGATCGCCGGACGTGGCGGTGGGGACCGCGATCGAAAGAGATGGGCACCGGCTGGTGCTCCCGTGGAGACCGCCGGTCCCGCGCAATCTAGGACGCGAGGCCGCCGGCGGAAGACTCTTGCGGCTGCGGTTCGGTGCGGGTGCGAACGGCCGCCCACTCGCGGTTTCACGGCCGGCCGTAACCAGTCGGGACGGGATCCGCCCCTGCCGCTTCGGCGGAAACCAATCGGACTCACGCAAAGGTCGCAGGAGTCGCAGAGAGCGTCACTCCGCATCACCGGGTGGGGAGTGGGCGATGCGGGCGGCGGGACGGAAACCTTGTAACCGGTCCGCAGTGGCCTTTCGGAATTTTTCCGTGCGAATTCCTTCGTCATCTCTCAAATGCTGCGCGCGGCAGCCAACCGTGTGCGGGAGATACTTGACGGAAGAAAAACGTGAATGCAAATTCGCATACGATTGAGAATCACCATTCACATTTCTCCAACGCCCCCCATGCCCAGTGTTCATCTCCGGAGCGCATCCTTGCTGGTGCTCTCCTTCGCCTCGATTGGTTTCGTGGCCGGCCATGCCCGCGCTCAGACCGTTCATCAACCATCGTCCACAGCTGCGTCGTTCCTGCGGCCGTGCACCGTGGGCGCGATGGCGGCTCGGTGTGGGACGTACGAGGTGTGGGAGAACCGCGCAGCGGAGCGCGGCCGCAGGATCCCGCTGAAGATCGTGGTGCTCGGCGCGGACGACTCCGTTCCGCGGCCCGACCCCGTCTATGTGCTGGCCGGAGGTCCGGGGCAGGCCGCCACCGAGATCGCCGCGGTGATCGCCCCGGAACTCGGGGCCGTGCGCCGCCACCGCGAGGTGGTGCTGATCGACCAGCGCGGCACCGGCGGCTCCAACCCGCTGGCCTGCGTGGGCGGAATGGGGCTGCTCTCCGGCGGCCCCACCGCCGTGCGGGCCTGCGCGGCCGAGCTGTCGGGCCGGGCCGACCTGGCGCAGTACACCACCACCCACGCGGCCGACGACCTGGACGAGGTGCGCGCCGCGCTGGGCCATGGCGCCGTGAACCTGGTCGGCGTGTCGTACGGCACCCGCGTGGCGCAGGTGTACATGCGCCGCCACCCCCGCCGCGTGCGCACGGTGACGCTCCGGGCCATCGCGCCGATGGGCTACAGCATCCCGGCAGACGGCCCGCGTGCCGCCCAGCGCGAGCTGCGGCGGCTGGTGGCCGCCTGCGCGGGCGACAGCGCGTGCGCCGCGGCGTTCCCGCGGCTGGGGGCCGAGATGGACGCGGTGGCGGCCGCAGCGGGCCGCGAGCCGGCCCGGGTGCGGGTGCCGCGGGCGGGCGGCGACAGCGTGGAGATCGTGCTGGACCGCGGGCTCGTGTACCAGACGCTGTACGCGCTGCTGCTGGGGCCCACGCGGCAGCAGCTCCCGCTACTCATCCACCGCGCCGCCACCGGCGGCCTGGGCGCGCTGGCGCCGGTCGCGGCGCAGGTGCGCGCCGCGGTCTATGGCCCGCTGCCGGTGGGGATGTACCTGTCTGCCGTGTGCGCGGAGGACGTCCCGTTCCTGAGCGCCGCCGCGCGCGACTCGCTGGGCACCACGTTCGGCGGGATGTCAGGGGGGATCGAGGAGATCTGCGCCGAGTGGCCGCACGCCGTCGTCCGGCGGGATTTCCTGCGCCCGGTGGCGTGGGAGGGCCCGGCGCTGCTGGTGTCGGGCGATGCGGACCCGGCCACCGGCGTGGAGCGCGGCGAGGCGCTGGCGGCCGCGTGGCCGGGGGCGCGCCACGTGGTGCTCCCCGCCACCGCGCACGGGCCCATGTTCCCCGGCTGCATGCGCGAGCTGCTGGGCACCTTCATCGAACGCGCGAGCGCCGCCGGCCTCGACACCGCGTGCCTGCGAGCGCTGCGCTGGGCGCCGTTCGCCACGGGGCAGCCCACTCGGTAGTGTCATCGTTCCCAGTCGAGCTTGCACGACGAAGAAGGGGACCAGGCCGCCTGGCCCGATCCCCTTCTCGATTCCCGAACGCCGGCGAAACTGCCCGGGCGGGCGGATCAGGCCGCTTCCACCACCATCACGAAGCCCATCGCGCCCGCGGCGCAGACGGAGATCAGGCCGAACTGGCCGCCGCGGCGCTTGAGCTCGTTCAGCAGCGTGATGGTGATGCGCCCACCGGTGGCGCCGAAGGGGTGGCCGATGGCGATGGAGCCGCCCATCACGTTGATGCGGTCCACGTCGGGGAGGCCGATCGCCTTGTCGAGCCCCAGCCGCTCCCTGGCGATCTTGTCGGAGGTGTACCACTGGAAGTTGGAAAGCACCTGCGCGGCGAACGCCTCGTGCACCTCCATCAGGTCGATGTCCTTCATCGACAGCCCCGCGCGCTCCAGCGCCACCGGCGCGGCGAAGATCGGCCCCTGCAGCAGCTGGTCGCTGGGTGCCAGCGCGGCATAGGCGTAGCTGCGGATGTAGCCCAGCGGCGTGTAGCCCAGCGCCCTGGCCTTCTCCTCGCTCATCAGCAGCACCGCGCTGCCGCCGTCGGTGAGCGGGCTGGCGTTGCCGGCGGTGACCGTGCCGTACCGGCGGTCGAACACGGGCTTGAGCGTGGACAGCTTCTCGTAGCTGCTGTCGGCGCGGATCCCGTTGTCGCTGGTCACCACCTTGTCGTACTTCGGCGGGACGTAGGCCGGCGCGATCTCGCGCGTGAGGCGGCCGTCGGCGGTGGCGGTGGCGGCCAGCTGGTGGCTGCGCAGCGCCCAGCGGTCCTGGTCCTCGCGGCTGATCCCGTTCTCCTGCGCCATCTTCTCGGCGCTCTCGCCCATGGTGAGCCCGGTGGTGGGCTCGGCGATGGCCGGGGTGACGGGGGCCAGGTTGCGCGGGCGGATGGTGGCGAACGACTTGAGCCGCTCGCCCATGCTGCGCGCCTTGCTCGCGCGCACCAGCGCGTTGCGCATCTCGGGGCTGAACAGGATGGGGATGTCGGTGAGGCTCTCGCTGCCGCCGGCGATCACCACGTCGGCCATCCCCAGCGCGATCTGCTCGGCACCCGAGGTGATGGCCTGGTTGGACGACGCGCAGGCGCGGCCCACCGTGAACGCCGGCACCGAGGCGGGGATCCCCGAGCCCAGCGTGACCTCGCGGGCGATGTTGGGCTCCTTGACCGACTGCACCACGGTGCCGAACACCACGTGGTCGATCTCGTTCACGTCCAGCTCGGCGCGGGCGATCAGCTCGCGCACCGCCATCTTCCCCAGCTCGGTGGAGGTCACGTCCTTGAAGTCGGTGCCGCTCTTGGCGAAGGGCGTCCGGCACCCCTCCACGATGGCGACCCTGCGCCCGATTCCGTTCATCCAGTCCTCGGTTGGTGCATGGGAGATTCAGGCGGAACGGTGGAATGATGGGGTGAGCAGTGCTCATAGCAAGCCCCGGCCGTCACAGCGTACGATTTCTCCGTTCCACGCTCCATCTGATACACCGCACGGATGGTTCCGGTGGAAAGGTCCGCGCACGATGGGCGGCGCCTGCGGGGCCCCCTCCCCGCTGCGCGGTGGAGGGTGGTGGGCTCATGGAGGCTTGCGGAGATCCGTCTACGGTCGAATGCAGTGTGGCCGGTACCGGATCCCCTGAATGGCGGCCTCGCGTTCGGCGATAGGCCGCGCGGCGGTGGCAAGCATCTTCCAGCGTGGGAAGGCGCTGGTATCGACCCGAACTTTCCCGACGAGGGGCGTGGATGGCGAAGCACCTGCCGAAAGCCGTGATCTGGGACCTGGACGGCACGTTGAGCGACGACCGGGCGCGCGCGCACTTCGTGGAGGTGGAGAAGGGGAAGAAGCGCGACTGGAAGAGCTACTTCGACGCCATCGGCGACGACCCGCCGATCGCCGCGTCGATGGAGGTGCTGCGGGCGATGCACGCCGCCGGCAACCGCATCGTCTTCCTCACCGGCCGCCCCGACCACACCCGCAGGACGACGGAACGGTGGCTCAAGGCCAACGGGCTCACCGAGTACGACCGCCTGGTGATGCGCCCGCCGCGCGACTTCCGCACCTCGGGGGCGTTCAAACATGACGAGATCGGCAAGCTGCGGCGCGAATACGAGCTGGTGTGCGCCTTCGAAGACCGCATCGACGTGGCCGACGCGCTGCGCCACGCCGGCGTGCCCGTCTTCCTCTTCGGTGCCGGCGCCCAGGCCGCCGCCGAGGCGCTGGAGGTGCTCGACGCAGACCAGGGGGAGCTCGTCGACCGCAAGCACGACCGTGAAGGGAAGCGCCCCACCGCCCCCCGCAAGCCGACGCCCAAGGCCGCGGCGCAGGATAGCCGCGCCCGCAAAGGCGCCTCGGCCAAGCGCACGCCGGCCAAGGCGGGATCGGCAACGGCCGGGAAGTCGACGGTGAAAGCGAGTGGAAAGACTGCGGGGAAGACGAAACGGCGGGTGGAGAAGTAGCGGACGGAGAGCGAGGGAAGATCCGCCAGATGTCCTACGCAGAGCAGCAGAGGAGCAGAGAACCCGTATGATTTCTCTGCTCCTCTGCTGCTCTGCGTGAGATTTTTTCGTTGGACGGCTGGCTGCGCAGGGCCCTTCGCCGCGCGTCCCTCAACCCGCGACCGGCTGCTCCAGCGGCAGGCGGAGGGTGAAGACGGAGCCGGTCTCGGCGGCGGCGTCCAGCGTGAGGGTGCCGCCCAGCCGCTGGGCAAGCCGCCGCGCGATGGTGAGGCCCAGCCCGGTGCCGCGCTTGACGGAGTCGGTGCGGGCGTCGTCGCACACCTGCTCGAACGGCTCGAACACGCGCGCCCGGTCGCCCGCGGCGATTCCCTGGCCGGTGTCGGCCACCCGCACCGTCACCTGCCCGCTCGCGGCGCTCACGTCCAGGCGCACGTGGCCGCGCGCGGTGAACTTGATGGCGTTGGTCACCAGCGCGTAGAGGATCTGGCGGAAGCGCTCGGGGTCCACCGCCATGCGCGGCAGGCCGGCCGGGGCCCCCACCGTGAAGGCCAGCCCCTTGGCCTCGGCCTGGCGGCGCAGCGGCTCCAGCACCTCGTCCAGGTACTCGGCGATCTGCACCGGCGCGGGGTAGATGGCCAGCCGGTCCACGTCGCTGGTGGTGAGCAACAGCACGTCGTCGATCAGCCGCGCCAGGTGCTCGGCGCACACGCTGGCGCGCTCGGCGGCGCGGCTGGCCGGCGCCGGCATGTCGCCGTACGAGTCGGTGCTGAGCAGGTGCGTGTAGCCCACGATGGCGTGCAGCGGCGTGCGCAGCTCGTGGCTCACCGCGGCGAAGAAGCGGCCCTTGGCGCGCGCCGCCTCCTGCGCCTCGGCGGCCAGCCGCTCCAGCTCGGCCTGGCGCTCCTCGCGCTCGGTCACGTCCTGGAAGAGGAGCGAGATCCCCCCGCCCGAAAGCGGGTCCACCGACAGCTCGAAGCAGCGCCCGCGCAGCCACTCCACCCCCGGCCGCACCGCGTCCAGCCGGCGCGGCCGCCCGTCGGCCATGGTGGCGCGCAGCGTCTCACCCAGCTCGGGCGGATCGGCGGGGATGTGGTCGAGCAGCGAGGCGCCCACGGCGCGGTGCAGGCGCACGCGCAGCAGCGTCTCGGCGGCGGGGTTCACGTACACCACGCGCCAGCGCTCGTCCACGGCCAGGAACCCGTCGCGGATGCTTTCGAGCAGGCGGGAGAAGCGCTCCGCCAGGTGCACGTGGTCGGACCCGTCGCGGAAGTGCAGCGCGAGGCCTCCGTCTTCCAGCGGCGCGGCGTGCAGCGTGAACGCCGCGGCGGCGCCCGGCAGCGCGAACGGCACCCGCAGCGCCGAGCGGGTGGCCACCACGGCCGCCAGGCGCGCGCGCAGCGACGGCTCGCCCGCGCCGGGGAGCGCGCTCCACAGCGGCTCCCCCAGCGCATGGCCGCGGGGAACCCCCAGGGCGCGCTCGGCGGCGCCGTTCCAGTACGTCACGCGCCAGTCCTCACCCACCGTGCAGAACGGATCGGCGAGCGCCTCGAGCGCGGGGTTGCGGGTGAATGCCACGGTTGCTTCCAGCACTTCTCTGTCCTGCCATAGTGCTGCGTACGCAAGGGTTTGCGTACGCCCGCCCTCCTTCCGAACCCTCCGCCCACCCAGATGTTCCGCCGCTCTCCGCGATCCCGCGGAAAGCGACGACGGTAGCGGGCGGGCGGTCACAACACGCCGCCGCGATCACGGCTGCACTGTTACAGACGGACCCGCAGGGCTCGTTTTCACTAGCGGGAATGGGGCCGCGCCCGCCAGCCGTGCTCCGCCGCGCGACGCGGCCGGGGCACGCGGCCGTGCCGAACGTGAGCATCGGCGCGGAAACTCGCCGCTACGAATTCCCCCGGATGGACCGCTGGCCGGCGCGTCCACCGAAGCCCGTTGCGCGCGCCGTCTCCATCCGGATGCAACACGAGCGGCAATTTGCACGACGGGCCGCCCTCATCCGTTTACAGCGTCGGCCCCATCTTCACGGTCGGCCGCCGTCGTCAGCATCTCCCCATCTCCCAACGACCTCCCCGTCTCGCTAAGACACCCACCTGCCCCGGCTACCCCGCCGAGCCGCGGCGGAACTCGCTTCCGGGCGCCCACTGCGGCAGGCCGCTCGCGCTGGCCGCTGCCCAGCCGGTGCGCAGCACCACGCGGCCCTGCTGCACCGCGCCGGCATAGTCCCACCCGGCGCGGTAGGCGTCGCTGGGCTGGTGGTAGTGCTGGGTGTTGAACTCCTCGTAGCGCTCCTGCCCCCACCCTTCCGGCCGGCCCACGTAGCGCAGCCCGTGGTCGAACGCCAGCGCGGGCACGCCGGCCCGCGCGAAGGGGAAGTGGTCCTGCCGGAAGAACATCCCCTGCTCGGGGTGCTGCTCGGGGGTCACCACCATCCCCTCCGCCTCCGCCGCCGCGCGCACCAGGGCGCCCAGCTCCGAGCGGTCCACCCCCAGCGGCGCGATGTCCTCGGTGCGGCCCCACAGGTTGGCGCCGTCCACGTTGAGCACGGCGGCGGTGGTGGCCAGCGGGAAGAGCGGGTTGCGCGCGTACCACTCGGCCCCCAGCAGCCCCGACTCCTCCGCCGTGGTGCTGACGAACAGGAACGGCCGCGGCGGCCGGCCCGGCGCGGACGCCAGCGCTTCGGCCACGGCCAGCAGCAGCGCCACGCCGCTGGCGTTGTCGTAGGCGCCGGGGTGCACGTGGCGCGTGCCGTCGTCGGCCGTGCGCACGCCCAGGTGGTCGTAGTGCGCCGAGACGATCACCACCTCGTCCTTTCGGCCTGCGTCCGCGCCGGGGAGGTAGCCCACCACGTTGGCCGTCTCCACCTCGTGCAGGTCGGTTCGCACGCGGGCGCGGACGCGGACGCCGGTGGCGATGGGCTTGAACTCCCTGAACTCCGACGCGGCCAGCAGCCCGCCCAGGTCCAGCCCCGCGGCTTCCAGGACCCGCCGCGCGAACGGCTCCGAGATCCACCCGCGCACCCCCAGCGGAAACTCGGGGTCGCCAGCCAGGTCGAACTGCTCGCCGGTGTTGCTGGTGCGCACCACGTTCCAGCCGTAGCCCGCCCCGGCATCGGTGTGGATCAGCAGCGCGCCGGCCGCGCCGCGGCGCGAGGCCTCCTCGAACTTGTAGGTCCAGCGCCCGTAGTAGGTCAGCGCCCGGCCGCCGAAGAAGTCGGGCGTCTCGGCCACGCCGGGGTCGTTCACGCGGATCAGCACCACCTTGCCGCGCACGTCCAAGCCCGCGTAGTCGTCCCAATCGTACTCGGGCGCGGTGATGCCGTAGCCCACGTACACCAGCTCGCCATCCACCTCCACCTGGGCCTGGGGGACGCCGGCCTCCAGCACGTAGTCGTCCTTGTAGGCGGGGGCGATGGGGCCGGCGGGGGTCTCCAGCGACAGCTCGGGGTGCGGGTCCATCCCCACCATGGGCACGGGCTGGAACCAGCTGCCGCCCACCGGCTCCAGGCCGATGCGCTGGAACTGCGCGGCGATGTACTCGGCCGCCAGCGTGCCGCCCCGGGTTCCCGGCGCGCGCCCCTCCAGCAGCGCGTGCGACAGGAAGCGCAGGTGCGCGTCCACCGTTCTCTCGCGGACGTCCTCCAGCGCGGCCCGCAGCGCGTCGTCTCCCGTGTCCGTCATCCGCTCCGTCTCAGGTCGGCGTGTAGCGTCCGTCGGGCAGCGCACCGGCCTGCCCGACGGACGTGAGGTAGCCCAGGATCGCCTCCAGCGAGCCCTGCGCGGCCAGGCGCAGCGCGGGGTTCAGCTCGGCGCCGTACACCGCGTCCACCAGCCCCGCCGTGTGCGACGGACCGGCCCGCCGCAATGCATGGACCACCTGCGCGATCCGCTCCTCGCGGTGGCGCCGGTAGCGCCCGATCGCTTCCGCCGCGTCGGTGATGGGCGGGCCGTGGGCGGGGTAGAGGACGGCGGGCGAGAGCGCGGCAACTCGTTCCAGCGTGGCCAGATACGCGGCCAGTTCGCCCTCGGGGGGCGAGACGAGGGTGGTGTCGCCCTGGCCCATGAAGGTGTCGCCCACGAACAGCGCGCCGGTGTCGGGATGATGGAAGGCCACGTGCTCGGGCGCGTGCCCCGGCGTGGGCACCACGTGCAGCGCCCCATCGTCGGTGTCGACCACGTTGCCCGCGGCCAGCCAGCGGTGGACGGACGCCGGGTCGACGCCGCCCATGGCGCCGGGCGCCATCATCAGCGGCGCGCCGGTCTCGCGCGACAGGGCGGGGGCCTGCTGCGAGTGGTCGCCGTGCCCGTGGGTGAGGAGGATGGCGATCGGCCGGGTGCCGCCGAGGGCGTGGAGGATGGCGTCCCGGTGCGCGGGGATCGCCGGCCCGGGGTCGATCACCACCGGGCGCTCGCGGCCCACGATGAAGGTGCGCGTGCCGTCCAGCGTCATGGGGCCGGCGTTGGGCGCCAGCAGCATCCGCGGCTCCATCGTCATCGCTCCACCAGCACGGCGCGGACGGGCGATGCGTCGGCCTCGGCCAGGCGCAGCGGCAGCGCGATCATCTCGTATTCTCCCGGCGTGATGTCATGCAGCATCAGGTTCTCCACGATGGCGATGCCCGCGCCCAGGAGGATGCGGTGCACGGGAAGGTCGTGCGAGTCGAGCGCGTCGGGCGACGGCGCGTCCGTCCCCAGCAGGCGGGTGCCTCGGTCCACGAGGAGACGCGCCGCATCCTCCGTCAGCGCGGCCCAGCGCGTGGGGAAGACGTCGTCGCGCGTCCACGCACCGGTGCGCAGCAGCACGCGCTCGCAACCGCGCGGGAGATGCGCATCCAGCCACGCCGCCCCGATCTCCGCCTCGCCGGCCGTGTCGATGACGTGCGCCGATCCGATGAACGCGTCCAGCGGCACGTCGCCAATGCGCGCGCCGTCGTCCAGCACGTGGTACGGCCCGTCCGCATGCGTGCCGGTATGGACGCTGCACGACAGCGCGGAGGTGTTCGCCCCATCCTCCGCGACGTGGCCGGTCCACGCCAGGCTGCACGACGCGTCCCCCGGCCACACCGGCATCCCCGCGAAGATCGGGCGCGTGACATCGTGGATGATCGGGGTGCGTGGAGGCACGGGGATTGGGCTCTGATATGACGTGGACGATGCGACCGAGGTCGCGGCTACAACGGCACGCAGTCCGCCTTCGGGCACTTCATTCCGCGCGTGGCTCGTACAACCCAGCGCGGGGCGAGCTTCCCTCGACGCTCCTCACCACACCATCGCCGCCCAGAACGCCGGCGTGAACAGCGAGCCCACCGGCGCCACGTCGCCGGTCACGCGGATGACGGCGTCGGCCAGGCGCGGGCGGGCGGTGAAGCGGCGGGCGATGGCACCCAGCAGCGCCGGGCGCGACACGAACGCCTCCACCACGCGCTGCATCCGCTCGCCGGGGCCGAAGGCGCGGCGGCGGGCGCGCTCGTAGGGCGTCAGCGCCCGCGCGCTGGTGTCGCCCGCGCGCAAGGCGGCCGACGCCGTCTCGGCCGCCAGCTCGGCGCCGCGCAGCGCGCGGAAGATTCCCTGGCCGGTGAATGGGTCGTAGTAGCCGGCCGCGTCGCCCACCAGCAGCGCGCCGTCCGCCACCGCGCTGCGCACCGGGCAGTCGAACGGCCCCGTCGCCAGCACGTCGTCCACCCGCCGCAGCGCCTGGTGTCCATGCGCGGCCAGCGTGGCGTCGAAGAAGCCGGCCGGGTCGCCCGCCACCTCCCCCGCGCGCTCGTCGGGCACCACCACCGTCACGTTCGCCCGCCCACCGCCCACCGCGGCGATGCCGATGCAGGCGCGGCGGCCGGTCACGCGCACCTCGCCACGGCCGGGCGCGCCCTCGTACCCCGTCACGTGCGCCGTCAGCGCCAGCTTGCGCAGCACCGGCCGGCGGCGCAGGAGGTCCAGCCGCCGCAGTACCACCGAGCGCAGCCCGTCGGCGCCGACCACCAGCCGCGCGTGGATCTCGCGCTCCCCGTCCTCTCCCTGCACCCGCACGCCGCCCACGCCGCCGCGCGCGTCGCGCAGCACGTCCGTCACCCGCACCCCCGTCCACCCTTTCGCCCCACGCGCTACGGCGTGGCGCAGGAGGATGTGGTCCAGCGTCTCGCGCGGGATGCCGATGCCGTGCAGGCCCCCGGCAAACGACCCGTCGAAGCTGTCGCCGCCGGCCGGGCCGATGCGCCAGCCGTCCAGCCGCGCGGGGGCGGCGGCCATCACCTCGTCCCAAACGCCCAGGCGGCGCAATGCGGCCACGCCGGCAGGGTTCACGCACTCCGCGCACGGCTTGCGGCGGGGGAAGTGCGCCCGGTCCAGCAGCAGCACGTCGTGCCCGGCCGCCGCCAGCCACGCGGCCGTGGCGGCGCCCGCCGGGCCGGCGCCCACGATCACCACGTCACGAATCTCGCTGGACGTTTCCATCCCCCTACTCCTTCTCCACCACGAGCGCCATGCGGAAGGGGAAGTGCGCGTGCACGCGGGCCTTCGTGAACCCCGCGCGCGCCGCCAGCGCCCGCAGCTCGGCCGGGGTGAAGGAGCGGCGGATGGAGAGCGGTCCGTCGTGGCGCGTGACCGGGTGCTGCCGCCAGACGGTGGCCGCCAGCAGCCGCGCGCCCGCCAGCGCCGTGCGCGAGCGCGCCAGGTCGTTGACGACGAAGCCGATGCGCGACACCCGGTGCAGCTCGCGCAGCACGCGCACGCAGTCGCGCTCGTCGTCGAAGTGGTGGAACGCGGTGGAGATCAGGGCGATGTCGAACTCCTCGTCGGCGAAGGGGAGCCGCTTCGCGTCGGCGAAGGCGGCGGCCACGGAGCGCTCGCCCGCCAGGTGCTCGCGCGCCAGCTCCAGCGTGGTCTCGTGGTTGTCGGTGGCCACGATGCTCACTTCCAGCTCCTCCTCGCGCGCCCACGCCGCGATGCGCAGCGGGATGTCGCCCGAGCCGGTGGCCACGTCCAGGATGCGGTAGTGCTCCTGGGGGTTCCTGGCGATCAGCTCGGCCAGGTGGCGCAGGACCACGCGCGTGCCGCCCAGCCAGCGGTTCACCCGGCGCAGGTCCGCAAGGCTGACCGCGAGCTGGCCGTGATCCTGGCCGGGCTCGTCCATCAGCTCGGCGCCGGCCACGCGGGGGAGCCCGCTCACGCCAGCGCCTCACGCACGCGGGCGGCCGGCTCCAGCACCGCCTCGGCCAGCGCGGCCTCGTCCAGCGTGCGCACCACGCCGCCCTCGTAGAGGACGCGGCCCTTCACCACGGTCAGCATCACGTCGGTACCCCGCGCGGCGTGGAAGAGAGCCGCGGCCGGGTCGTGCACCGGCCGCACGTGCGGCGCCGAGAGCGAGACGGCGCACAGGTCGGCGTCCTTCCCCGGCTCCAGCGTGCCCACCCGGTCGTCCAGCCCCAGCGCCCGCGCCCCGTCCACCGTGACGAGACGGAGCAGGTCGGTGGGAGAGAGCACGTCCCAGGCGGCGGCGCGGCCGCGGTGCAGCAGCGAGGCGATGCGGGCCTCCTCCAGCAGGTCCTGCCGGTTGTTGCTCCCCACCGAGTCGGTCCCCAGCCCCACCGTCACGCCGGCCTCGCGCAGCTCGGCGTAGGGGGCGATGCCGTGGCCCAGCTTCGCGTTGGCCACGGGGCAGTGGGCCACCGCGCAGCCGTTGTCGGCCATGCGCACCATGTCGTCATACTCCGCCAGCACGCAGTGGATCAGCAGCGGGCGCGCGGCCAGGACGCCCAGCCGGTCCAGCATCTCCACGGTGGAGGCGCCCCGCGGCGGCGTGGCGATCCCCCTTGCCCGCAGCCCCGGCGCGAAGTCGCCCTCGCCGCGCGTCACCAGCTCGCGCTCGGGCACGCTCTCGCCCGCATGGATCGCCATCGGCAGCCCCTCGTCGCACGCATAGCGCGCGGCGGCGGTGAAGAGCGCGTCCGACACGGTGTAGGGCGCATGCGGGGAGACGCCCACGCGCACCAGCTCCGTCTCCTCCGCGCGCAGCCGTGCGACGCAATCGCGCAGGTCGGCCATGGATTCGTCCGCCACGGCCGGGTCGGGCCCGAACACCTCGCGGTACACCACGCCGCGCATTCCCGCCTCCCGGAGCGCCCCGAACGACGCCGCGGACGATTCCGTCGCGGCCACCGTGGTCATCCCCGCGCGCAGGCACTCCACCAGGCTCCAGCGCGCGGCCACGTCGTAATCCTCGTCGCGCAGCGCGGTGCGCTTGGTGCCCACCAGGCGCAGGATCCAGTCGCGGAAGCGCAGGTCTTCGAGCGCGCCGCGGAAGAGGGACAGCTCGGGGTGCGCGTGGACGTTGACCAGGCCGGGAAGGAGGGCGGCGTCGCCCAGCTCCACCACGCGCGCGCCCTCGGGCGGCTCGATGGCGGCGCCGGGCCCCACCGCGGCGATGCGTCCGTCGCCGCCCACCATCACCGCCCCATTGCGCAGGGGCTCCGCCGCCACGGGCAGCACCCACGCCGCCCGGTAGATCGTCACGCGCTCCGGCATTCTCCGTCCGTCCCCAGGCTCTGCTTCTGGCAAGTGATGAAGGTGCGGATTGCAATTCTAGGGCGCGGGGAGATGGAGTGCACGCGCGACGGCTGAGCAGCCGCGGTGAATTGCAGCTGAGCCGAGACCGGAGGGGAGACGATGGAGGTGTGAGGGAGAGGACCCGATCCCCGCCCCCCACTCTGATGCCGCCGGCCGCAGTCCGCGAAGGCGGCGCGAAGGCGGACTTCCCGAAGTTCCAGCCGCCGGTTTCAACCGGCGAACGAACCGGCAGACGAACCGGCAGACGATCTCCGGAGGATCCTCTCCCCCCGCCGACCCGTCAATCCGCCGCGGGCGCGGGCTGCGGCGGGCGCGGGGCGAACATGCGCGCGGCCTGCTCCTCGAACGCGCCGACGTCGGCGTAGTAGGCGCGGGCCAGCTCGGGGTGCGCGGGGTTGGTGTACACGTCGGGGCGAGGATCGTCCACCACGTCGGCGATGATCGTGGCCACCTCCTCCGCCGTCTGCGCCGCCATCGGCCCACCCGGGCTCACCGTGGCGGTGCCCGGCGACGCGCCGCGGGCGTTGGCGGCGAAATCGGTGGACACGATCCCCGGCATCAGCGTGGTCACGTGGATGCCGGGGAAGCCCGCGCGCAGGTCCATACGCAGGTTGGCGGTGAGCGCGTTCAGGGCATGCTTGGCCGCGTTGTATGCAGAGCGGACCGCCGCCATCGGCACGCGGCCCAGGAACGAGGAGACGTTGATCAGATGTCCGCTTCCGCGCTCCTGGAAGTGCGGGACGATGGCCTGCATCCCGTAGAGCGGGCCTTTCACGTTCACCGCCATCATCTGGTCCACGTCGTCGTCCGTCAGCTCCAGCACCGAGCGGCTGATCCCCTGCCCCGCGTTGTTGATCCACACGTCCACCGGGCCGAACTCGCGCAGCGCCTCGTCGCGCACGCGCTCCACGTCTTCGCGGCGGGTCACGTCGGCGCGGACCACGTGCGTGCGCCCGCCGATCTCGCCCGCGACGGCGCGCAGGGCGTCTTCGTTTCTCGCCGCCAGCACCAGCGCGTGCCCGCGCCGCCCCAGCTCCCGCGCCAGCGCCGCCCCGATCCCGCTGCTGGCGCCGGTGACCACGATCACCTTCGACCCGCTGACGTGGGATCCGCGCTCGTTCGATCCGTTCTCGCTCATCTCACCGCTCCTGGGAAATCCATTCCGCTCCACCCTCGTGTCTCGACGGCAAGATCCCGTCCCCCCGGCAGGCCGACAAGGCAGGCCAGTCTGCCTCTCGGATGAGAGGTGTGGATCCCAAGCGCCGCGCGGGCCCCCACCCTGGCGCCCAAGGGCGCCTGTCCCTCCCCCCAAAACGGCCGGGGGGAGGGACTCGGGCTCGCTTCGCTCGCGGCTACTTCATCGAGTCCGCGCTTGCGGTTTTACCTCCCCCAGTCGGTTTTGGGGGAGGTCGGAAAATCGTGGACAGCCGTATCGTCCACGATTTTCCGGGTGGGGGCCCCGGCCGCGGCGGCACCGAAAATCGGGCTTCCACGCGCCAGCCCCGGGGGCCGATCGCTGCCCCCACACGCGCGCTTTCCATCCGCTCCCGTCTCTGCGGTGAGCCGCCCCGTCGCCGAATCGAACGGCGGCGCAGTTGACCTGACCTGGGAGCCGCTCATCCTGCGCCTCCCGCCATCGGGCCCCGGCTGATAAGTTGGGAGCCCGCGGCGGCGCGTTCGGCCTCCGTGCCCGAGATCATCCAACTCGTTCCTGGACCTGAGAATGGCGCTCGATACCTCGAAGTTCATCTACGTGATGAAGGACCTACGCAAGATCGTCCCGCCGCAGCGCGAGATCTTGAAGGGGATCTACCTGTCGTTCTACCCCGGCGCCAAGATCGGCGTGGTGGGGCCCAACGGCAGCGGCAAGAGCTCGCTGCTGCGCATCATGGCCGGCGTGGACAAGGACTGGAACGGCGAGGCGTGGGCCGCCGAGGGCACGCGCGTAGGCTACCTGGCGCAGGAGCCCCAGCTGGACGAGACGCTGGACGTGCGCGGCAACGTGGAGGAGGGGGTGAAGCACGCGCGCGACGTGCTGCGCCGCTACGACGAGGTGAACAACTCGTTCGCCGACCCCGACGCCGACATGGACGCGCTGATCGACGAGCAGGCCCGCCTGCAGGACCAGATCGACGCCGGCAACCTGTGGGAGCTCGACCGCAAGATCGAGGTGGCCATGGACGCGCTGCGCCTGCCGCCGGGCGACGCGCGGGTGGAGAACCTGTCGGGCGGCGAGAAGCGCCGCGTGGCGCTGTGCCGCGTGCTGCTGGAAGAGCCCGACATGCTCCTGCTGGACGAGCCCACCAACCACCTCGACGCCGAGAGCGTGGCCTGGCTCGAGCAGCACCTCAAGGAGTTCGAGGGGACGATCGTGGCCATCACCCACGACCGCTACTTCCTGGACAACGTGGCCGAGTGGATCCTGGAGCTCGACCGCGGCGAGGGCCACCCCTTCAAGGGCAACTACACCAGCTGGCTGGAGCAGAAGCAGGAGCGCATGCGCGTGGAGGAGCGCACCGAGAGCGCCCGCCAGCGCACCCTGTCGCGCGAGCTGGAGTGGGTGCGCATGGCACCGCGCGCCCGCCACGCCAAGGCGCAGGCCCGCGTGAACGCCTACGAGCAGCTGCTGAACGAGGACCCGCGCGAAAAGCTGAGCCGCGCCGAGATCGTGATCCCCAACGGCCCGCGCCTGGGCGACGAGGTGGTGACCGCCCAGAAGCTCCAGAAGGGCTTCGGTGACAAGCTGCTGATCGACAACCTGGAGTTCCGCCTCCCGCGCGGCGGGATCGTGGGGGTGATCGGGCCCAACGGCGCCGGCAAGACCACGCTCTTCCGCATGATCACCGGCCAGGACACCCCCGACGCGGGCGAGCTGCGCGTGGGGAGCACCGTCCAGCTGGCGTACGTGGACCAGAGCCGCGACACGCTGGACGGCGAGAAGACGGTGTACCAGGAGATCAGCGGCGGGCAGGACACCATCAAGCTGGGCCGCGGCGAGGTGAACGCGCGCGCCTACTGCAGCTGGTTCGGCTTCAAGGGGAGCGACCAGCAGAAGGCGGTGAAGGTGCTTTCCGGCGGCGAGCGCAACCGCGTGCACATGGCCAAGGTGCTGCAGAAGGGCGGCAACCTGATCCTGCTGGACGAGCCGAGCAACGACCTGGACGTGGACACCCTGCGCGCCCTGGAAGACGCGCTCCTCGAGTTCGCCGGGTGCGCCGTGGTGATCAGCCACGACCGCTGGTTCCTGGACCGCATCGCCACGCACATCCTGGCCTTCGAGGGGAACAGCCAGGTGGTGTGGTTCGAAGGCAACTACCAGGAATACGAGGTCGACCGCCGCCGCCGCCTGGGCTCGGAGGCCGACCAGCCGCACCGCATCAAGTACCGCCCGCTGGTGCGGGCTTGAGGGATACGCAGATCCCCACCGCGGAGCCGCGGCATCGGTGTGGGGGATTTGCGACTGAACTCGCCGCTACAAGGGCACACAGTCCGCCTTCGCGGACTTCAACGGTGAAGTAGCATCAGCAGGGCGGCCGAGCATTTCGGCCGCCCTGCTTCGCTTTAGCTCATCACCCGCCGCGCAGCCCGTCTGCGTTCCGCGGTCGCGACCTCGCCGGCCGCGGCATCCGCGCGGCCCGCACGCCGTCACACTCGGGGCGGCGGTGGTACTGGATTGTGATGCCCAGCTCGTACGCCCGGCCGCGGGCGTCATAGGCGTGCTTGGAGAGATCCGTTCCGCTGCACGTCCGCTCGACTGCTTCTTCGACGTCGAAGTTGCACGTGAACCGCTGCCGCCCGGCGACGAGCGGAAAGAGCGGCGTGTCCTCGCCGCGCCCATTCACTGCGGTGATCAGAGGCGTGGCGGGATGATGCGCGTGCGGCCCAACCGTTCTTTTGATCGCATCGTTCAGCCGGTCCCACAGCTTCGACTGGAGCTCGTTGATGGCTTCGGCGGAGAGATTCGGGTTGAACTCCACCTCGACGAGCACGTCCCAGACGACCTCGGGCGCTTCGTCGGTGGTCGATCCAACGTTCTGCGGCTCACGAATGCTCATGCGATCCTCGCGGACTCGGGGGAGAGAATCTTCTCTCCAACCTTCGCCGGATGTGAGGGATCGGACCAGAGACTAAAGTATCAATCTGCACGGAGAGCCATCCCGCGCGTGCGCACGCGCCGCTCGGAGGATAATTTCTCCTGCACATACGGCGCTCCGAAGCGCCGCGACCTCAACTATCAAACTTCCATGACCCAGCGACGCACCGGCGAAGCGTTCGAAGAGCAGGTCCAGCTCACCGTGGTCGGCGCAAAGCTGTCGCCGGGGCAGAAGGCGCCCGCATTCGAGCTGGACTGCCACACGCCCGGCGACGCGTTTCCGCATACGGTGACGCTGGAGGATTCGGCCGGCGCGGTGCGGCTGCTGAACGTGATCAACTCGATCGACACGCCGGTGTGCCACGTGGAGACGCGGCGGTGGGACGAGCTGCGCGCCAACCTTCCCGAGGGCGTGAAGACGTACACCATCAGCATGGACCTGCCGTTCGCGCTCAGCCGCTGGCAGGCGGCCGAGAACGCGGGGCACGAGCTGCTGTCGTCGCACCGCAGCGAGCGCTTCGGCGAGGATTACGGCGTGCTGCTGGAGGAATGGCGGCTGCTGCAGCGCGCGGTGTTCGTGATCGGCCCCGACGGCCGCATCGCCCACGCCGAGTACGTGGCCGACCAGATGCGCGAGCCCGACTACGATGCCGCCCTCGACAGCGCCCAGCGCCTCGCCACCACGGCCGCCGACGCCGCGCGCCGGGCCTGACGTGAGCGGCGACGCGGCTGCCGATTCTTCGACGGGCATTGGCGGTTCGGCGGGCGACGGGGTGGTGTTCACCTGCCCGTTCGAGGTGCGCTGGGGTGACATCGACGGCAACCGGCACGTGCGCAACACCGCCTTCAGCGAGTACGCCACGCACACGCGCTTTCGCCTGCTGGCCGCGCACGGCTTCGATGCCGCGCGGCTGGAGGCGCTGCGCTTCGGGCCGGTGATGATGCGCGAGGAAACGCGTTACCGCCGCGAGCTGCACCTGGGCGACTGCGTGACGGTCACGGTGCGCTGCTCGGGGATCTCGCCCGACGCGTCGCACTGGCGCGTGCACCAGGAGGTGCGGCGCGACGATGGCAAGGACGCCGCCCTGCTCACCATCCAGGGCGGCTGGATCCACCTGGACACCCGCAAGCTGATCGTGCCCCCGGCCGAGCTCGCCGCCGTCCTCCTCGCGCTCCCCCGCACCTGCGACTTCGAGGAGCTTGCCTCGCTCGTCCGGCGGAGCGGCTGAGCGTGGATCCGGTGGAGGCGGCGCTCGCGGAGCTGGAGTTCGGCTCCGCCTGGAGAGAATCCGGGCTCCTCGACCCACATCTCGTCCGCTGTCTGCACGAGCGATTTCTCTCGTCCAGCGACAAGAATACCGAGCACTACCGCCACGCCGCGTTCCAGGCCGTCTTCGCTGGCCGGCAGGCGCTGGGCGATGGCGAGGTCGACGCGTACCTGGCGCTGGTGGAAGCCGACGCCGACGCCGCGATGGCGAGCAGCGCGCTGTTGCTGCTGGTGGAGTGGAGCGGGCTCACCAGCGCGCAGCAGGACCGGATCGAGCGTCACCCGCTGGTCCAGGGCTCGCCCATCGCCCAACGCTTCCTCCGCCGCGCCCGCCTTCGCCGCGTGGTGGCGCTGCCGCACCGTTCGGCCGACGACACGGCGCGGTGCCTGGCGGCCGAAGACGGACGGATCCAGGACGCGCTGCTGGACGACGGCCGGCTCACGCGGGCGGAGTTGACCGATCTGCACTCACGCGCCGCAAACAAACGCATCCGGCACGACGCCGAGGAGCAGCATCGGCGGCGCTTCGGCGGATCCATCGCGTGAGCCTCGCCAGTGGTCGCGCGGGCCCATATCTTCGCTTTTCGAAGCCTCGTCGGACCGTACCTCATTCCATCCAACGTAACTCCATGCCTACACGTGCCGTAGCGAAGTTCGACGTAACCGGATGGGAGCCGGCGGAGATCGAGTCGCCCGAGGGCGGGCCGAAGATGGGGCGCGCGCTGATCAAGAAGACCTTCAGCGGCGACCTGGTGGGCACCAGCAGCACCGAGATGCTGTCGTGCGGCACCCCTGACAGCGGCGCCGGCTACATCGCGCAGGAGCTGGTGACGGGAACGCTGGCCGGGCGCAGCGGGATGTTCGTGATGCAGCACGGCGGCATCGCCGCGAAGGGCGAGCAGCGCGCGTTCGGCAGCATCGTTCCCGGCTCGGGCACGGGCGAGCTGCGCGGCCTGACCGGCGACGTGCAGTATCGCCACGACGAAAGCGGCGCCAGCGTCACGATCGAGTACGACTTCGACGAGTCGTGATCAGGCGTGCGTGACCTCGCACGCCCTGCCCAGGGCGGTCGCGGTTTACCCTCCAATTCTCCACAAGGCGGTCATCTCCGATGCGACTGTCGCACGTGCGCCGCGCACCCGTGATTGCCGCGCTCGCCGCGCTGGCGCTCGCCTTTCCCTGTGCGGCGCAGCAGAGCGTGGGCGAGCGTGGAGCGTTCGTCGTCCGGCGCCACGGCCAGCCGGCGGCCACCGAGCGGTGGGAGCGGCTCGCCGGGCGGTTGCACAGCGTGATCGACGTGCCGGGCGAGGCCACGGTGGACTGGAGCGCCACGACGGGGGATGACGGAAGCTTCTCGCGCTTCGACGTCAACTCGGCGTTCCACGGCCCGCACACCGAAGGAAAGCACGAGATCGTGCAGGCCACGGTGGTGGGCGGCCGCACCGTCGTGCGCCGGTGGAACGACGCGCTGGTGCCGATGGCGTGGAACGACACGTTCGCCACCGGCCCGAACCCCGTCCTCGCCATCCCGCAGTCGACGCTGACGGTGGAGCTGCTGCTGATGCGTGCGCGGGCCAGGGGCGGCTCGTCGGCCACCATCCCGTTCCTGCAGCCCACCGGCCCGGCCGATGCCGAGATCCGCTGGGTGGGGGATTCGGCCAGCGTGCGGATGCCCGACGGCACGCGCATGGTGCTGGCGGTGGATGCGCGCGGGCACGTGCTGGGCGGGCGCATCACCGGCCGCGACGGCGGCACCATCGAGCGCGCCGCCCAGGCGACGCGGAGCCCCGCCTCCACCGCGGCTGCTCCCGCCGGCCCGCCGGCCGAGCCCGACCGCGAGCGCAGCCGCACGCCCGGCGAGACGGGCAGCTTCGTCCACCGCCCGCGGCGGGGCGACGCCTACACGGAAAGCTACGCGCGCTGGGGCGACCGCATCGAGGCCGAGACCCACAGCCCGCTCGTGCGCATGGTGGAGATCGCGGAGCTCGCGGGCGACGGAACGCTCCGGCGCTTCCGCTCGTGGTCGTACCAGCCCGGCGCCACGCGCTTCGACGGGTGGAGCGAGGTGTCGCGGGCGGCGGCCGGGCAGGCGCGCGCCCGGCGCTGGCGCCCCGCCACCGGCACCCGCGACACGGCGCGCGCGCTGGCGCCCGCCGCGCTGCCGATCCGGCTGGGCTCGGGCGCGCTGCTCGACCAGGTGCTGCGGCATGCCCGCCGCGCGGGTGGCGCCGCCGTGGAGGTGCCGGTGGTGGAGAGCGGCGGCGAGACGCACCTGATCGAGGTCCGGTGGACCGACGCCGCCCACGCGGTGCTGACGTGGGACGGCCAGGAGATGGCGCATGTGCAGGTCGACGCACGGGGCCGTCTGCTGAGCGCCGACGAGGTGTACGCCGGCTCGCGCATCGAACGCGTGGATGGCTGACGAGCCGGCCCTGCCGATCGCAAGAAACCTCCTCTCCGATAGACATCGGAAAGGAGGTTTCTCTTCATGCGGACAGGAAGAGGCGCGTGGCCAGCTTCCTCGAGCCGCGCCGACGTGCCGTCTCCGCCGTTACGGGCAGATGTGGCCGCAGCTGTCCGCCGAGCAGTCGTCGATCACCTTCGTGGGCCCGAACAGCCCGCGCACGGTGCCCTGGACCCGCTGCTCCGAGTCGGCCGTCGGGAAGGCCTCGACCGCCAGCTCGTCGAGGTTCAGCTTGAGCTTGTTCATGGGTCTGCTCCGCATGAGAGTTCCGCCAGGCGTGGGTCGCCAAGGCGTGGCACCGTCCAGCCTCAATCATTCGATTGACGAGTGACTATATGTCTGAAACTATGTTTAAGCAACGCCTCGGGGCGTCGAGACGACAATCCGGTACCTGCGGCTGGATGATGAGAATGATGCGTGGCGGCGGTACCTGAAGATCGTCACGCCTCCGCGTCCCACCACCGATGGAGCTGGCACGGAGCCTCGCCTCCCATCTCCGCCTCATCGCTCGACGGCTTCGCGGTAGGCATAGGATCGGCGGAACCCGTTGGCTGCACCGATGACCTGTCCGGAGCTGGATGATCTTGCGTCAGCGCTGCCGGATCATCCTCGTTCGATCCCACCTCGGGCGCTCCGCTCTCCATCACTCCCTCGCGGCGCCGTCTTCCATCTCGCCCAGCAGCCAGCGGCGCAGGCGGTCGAGCGCGGTCATGGCGGTGAGGCCCTTGATGAACTCGCGGCCGCGGTCGCCCAGGTCGTAGCGGCGCGACCAGGTGCCGCCCTCCCACGCCACGCCGATGCACACGGTGCCCACCGGCTTGTCGGCCGTGCCGCCGCCGGGGCCGGCGATGCCGGTGGTGGAGAGCCCCAGGTCCGACCCGGCCTGGAGGCGCACGCCGGCGGCCATCTCCTCCGCGGTTTGCGTGCTCACGGCGCCGTGGGCGGCCAGCGTGTCGGGGCTCACGCCCAGCATCGCCGTCTTGGCCTCGTTCGAATACGTGGCCACGCCCAGCAGGAAGTACTCCGAGCTGCCGGGAACGTTGGTGATCCAGTCGCCGATGCGGCCGCCGGTGCAGCTCTCGGCCACCGCCAGCGTCAGCCCGCGCTCGCGCAGCAGCGCGCCGACGACCTGCTCCAGCCCCTGGTCGCCCGTGGCGTAGAGGTGGTGGCCCAGGCGGTCGCGCACGCGGCGGTCCAGCTCGCTCAGCCGCGCGTCGAGATCGTCGCCCGGCGCGCCGCTCACGGTGAGGCGCGCCTGGATGCGCGGGAATGCCGCGCGGAACGCCAGCCGCGCCTCGTCGGCGCTCACCACGCCGGCCAGCAGCTCGTCCAGCCGGCTCTCGCTGAGGCCGAAGGTGCTGTAGGTGCGGCTGGCGAAGCGCGTCCCCGGCTGGCGCTCGGCCACCCACGGCACGAACCAGTCGCGCACCATCGCCCGCGTCTCCCTCGGCACGCCGGGGAAGCACGCCACCCACCGTTCGCGCCCGCCGCGGTTGATGGGGACGACGAACCCCGGCGCCGTGCCGTTGGGGTTGGGGATGACGGTCGCCGTGGAGGGAAACAGCGCCTGCTTGCGGTTGTTCTCCGTCATCTCCATCCCACGCGAGCGGAAGCGGTCCCGGATCGCCTCGAGCGACGCCTCGTCCAGCCGCAGCTCCTGCCCCGCCACGCGCGCGACCACGGCCGTCGTCAGGTCGTCCGCCGTGGGCCCGAGCCCACCGGTGCAGATGACCAGGTCCGCCTCCTCCATCGCCCGCTCCAGCGTGCGCGCGATGGCCGCTTCGTCATCGGGCACCGAGAAGCCCGCGACGGGCTCCACCCCCACGTCGCGCAGCAGCCCGGCGATCAACCCCGAGTTCGTGTCCGTCGTCAGCCCCGCGACGATCTCGTCGCCGATGGCGAGGAATGCGGCTTTCATGGAGGTCGGGTCAGCGGGATCATGCGGCGCGGTCGCCGGCGCGCGAAATCGGGCCACGCGCATGCCGGTCCGCGCCCTTGGCATCACATCGCAAACCTGCGGCCCCGGGCGTGGCGACGCAAACCGCTCCGGGGTGATAATGATGGACGGACGCAGCGTGCGGCATTGATTCCACCCCTTCCGCAATCCTGTCGCGAGAACAGGACGCTGGTGCGCGGGTCCGAGCCGAGGATGTCGTAACGGTGGTGCTGGAGGCGCCTACGGGCGGCGGAGATGGATCGTCGCGGCGGTGACCGGAACGGGCTGGTGCTCGCGGGCTGGAACGGCGGATCGGACGAAGGGTCGACGCACGATGGATCGGCACCCCCTGCCACCGACGGAGGGGGCGCCGGTTCGGCTTACAGGGCGGCGATCGTGTCGATGCAGGCGCGGTCGAACGACGCTTCCGGGCAGTAGTAGCACATCGTCATGGGCGTTGGACCCCAGTCCGTGATCGTGGAGGAAATCAGGTCGGCGGTCTCGAACGACTCTACGGTGAGGTCCGCGACGTTCAGGGGAGACGGCTGGCGTTGCTGCATGAGGGTGCCTCTCGGCGAAGGATGATGAGTGTGATGCAAGGCGGAGATGGATCGTCGCGGCGGTGACCGAAAGGGGCTGGTGCTCGCGGACTGGAACGGCGTCGGTCGATGGGTCGGACGCACGACGGATCGGCGCCCCCTGCCACCGACGCAGGGGGCGCCGGTTCAGCTTACAGGGCGGCGATCGTGTCGATGCAGGCGCGGTCGAACGACGCGGGCGGGCAGTAGTAGCAGCGCGTCGCGGCCGTGGGGTCGTTCAGGGTGGTGAGGGGCGAAATCGGGCTCAGGGCCGAGGTCTCGAACGAGTCCACGAAAAGGTCGTCCACGTTCAGGGGAGACGGCTGGCGCTGCGACATGGGAGTGCTCCTGCGAAGGGGGATGAGGGTGTGACCACGAGCTGTGATCGCGACCAATATAGTCGCAATACGGAAATGCCTCCAGTGCCGATGATGCCGCGACGAAGGCACCTTCCCGGCGCCCCCTGCCAGCGGAGGGAGCGCCGGTCCAACCCGCTCGTGATCAGAACGTGTCGATGCAGGCGCGGTCGAACGACGCGGGCGGGCAGTAGTAGCACCGGGTCTCGGCCGTCGGATCGCCGAAGGTGTAGATGGGGGAGATGGGGCTGAGGGCGGCGGTCTCGAACGACTCCACCGAAAGGTCTGCGACGTTCAGGGGAGACGGCTGGCGCTGCTGCATTGCGGGATACTCCTGGTGAAGGCTTGATGAGGAGGTGACCACGAGGGGTGTGGCCGCGATGAATATAGTCGCGATACGGAAATGCTTCTAGTGCAGATGGTGCCGCTACGGGTGAATTCCGTTCCCCTGTCGAGACGAAGGGATCGGATCAATGCGCTGCCAGGAATGGGTGGACGATGCCCAGCTTCGCACCGGCGGCTCACGCGGAACCGGGCAGGCAACGGTGCACTCGACCTATCGCTACGGAAAAATGTCACACGGAGCAACGGAGGAAGCGGAGGAAAGACAAGCAGTCCCCCGTTTCCTCCGTTGCTCCGTGTGCGTCGATCCGTCGGCGGGAATGCGGATGCGTTCAGCTCATCCGGGGATCACTTCCCCCGCATCGCCTTGAGCGCGCCCTTCACCGCCTCGCGCGGGAGGCGGGTGAGGCCGTTGAACTCGCCCCCCGAGCCCATCCACTCGCCGCCGTCGATGGTCACCACCTCGCCGTTGATGAAGCCCGCGCCGTCGCTCACCAGGAACGCGGCCAGGTTCGCCAGCTCCTCGTGCTCGCCGAAGCGCCCCAGCGGGATGCGCGCCTTGGCCTCGGCCTCGATCTCGGGGGTGGGCATCAGCGCGTTCCAGGCGCCCTCGGTGGGGAACGGCCCCGGGGCGATGGCGTTGCTGCGGATTCCGTAGGTCGCCCACTCCAAGGCCAGCGAGCGCGTCATCGCCAGCACCCCCGCCTTGGCCGCGGCACTGGGGATCACGAACGCCGACCCCGTCCACGCGTAGGTGGTGACGATGTTGAGGATGACGCCACCCTTCTTGCGCTCGATCATCCCGCGGCCCACGGCCAGGGTGGCGTGGAAGGTCCCGTAGAGCACCGTCTGCACCACGGCGCTGAAGCCGTTGGGCGACAGGTCCTCGGTGGTCGCCAGGAAGTTGCCCGCCGCGTTGTTCAGCAGCACGTCCACGCCGCCCCAGCGCTCGTTCACCGCGGCCACCATCGCCTCCACGTGGGCGAAGTCGCGCACGTCGCAGGGGTGCGTGGACACGTGGTCGCCGCTGGGGTCGATCTCGGCGGCGCCCTGCTCCAGCCGCTCGGCGCTGCGGCCGGTGATGGCCACGTTGGCACCCAGGCTCGCGAACTTCTTCGACATCGACAGCCCCAGCCCCGAGCCGCCCCCCGTCACCAGCACCGTCTTGCCCGCCAGCAGGTTGTCCCGGAACACCGGCCGCTCCCGCGTGTCATGGATCGTTTGGAAGAAACTGCCCCGTGGCCGATGAGACTACGCCGCCCGCGGGGGGCGCGAAAGCCCGCGGTGGCGCCCGCCGCACGGGCGCGGTTAGCTTTGGCGCCCCGATGCGCACCGATCCCCGCAGTTGGATGACCATGCAGGCCCGCACCCTCGCACGCCGCGCCGCCGTGGCGCTCGCCGGCGCCGCCGCCCTGGCCGCGGCGCCGCTCGCCGCGCAAACGCCACCACCGCCCACGCAGCCGACGTCCACACTGCCGTCGTCCACACCGCCGTCGTCCCCACAGCCTGGGGCGACGCAGCCGACGCCGGCCGACACGGCGCTGCGCATCGTGCTGCTCACCATGGGCCCGGGCGACGAGGTGTGGGAGCGCTTCGGCCACAACGCCATATGGGTGCACGACCCCACCACGGGCGGCGACAAGGCCTACAACTACGGGATGTTCGACTTCCGGCAGGAGAACTTCATCCTCAACTTCGCCCGCGGGCGGATGAACTACTGGATGGAGGGGTTCGACGCCTATCTCACCGCCGACCACTACCGCATGCTCAACCGCAGCGTGTGGGCGCAGGAGCTGAACCTCACCCCCGCGCAGGCGCGGCAGGTCAAGCTGCTGCTGGAACGGAACGAGCGCCCCGAGAACCGCTTCTACCGCTACGACTACTACCGCGACAACTGCTCCACCCGGGTGCGCGACATCCTGGACCTGGTGCTGCACGGCGCGCTGAAGCAGGCCACCGCGCGGCAGCCGTCGGGAACCACCTACCGCTGGCACACGCGGCGGCTGGTGGGCCAGGGCGCGGCCAACGTGCCGATCTTTACCGCCATCGACTTCGGCCTGGGCCCCGCGGCCGACCGGCCCATCAGCAAGTGGGACGAGATGTTCCTGCCCATGAAGCTGCGCGACGAGGTGGCGGCGCTGCGCGTGCGCGACGCGGCCGGCAACGTCGTGCCCCTGGTCGCCAAACAGCAGACGCTGTTCACCGCCACCCGCCCGGCCGAGCCCGCCGCGCCGCCGCGCTGGATGCCCGGCTTCCTGCTGGCCGGCCTTGCGCTCGCCGGCGCCATCGGCGGCCTGGCGCTGACCACGCGCCGCAGCAACGCCGGGCGCGTCGGCTTCGCGCTGGTCACGTCGCTGTGGCTGCTGTTCGCGGGCACGGGCGGGCTGATCTTGCTGGGCCTGTGGACGGTGACCGACCACGCCATCGCCTACCGCAACGAGAACATCCTGCAGCTTTCGCCGCTGGCGCTGCCGCTGGTGGTGCTGATCCCGGCGCTGGGCTACGGCGCGCGCTGGGCGGGGAAGTGGGCGTCGCGGCTGGCGTACGCGGTGGCGGCGCTGTCGCTGCTGGGGCTGGTGCTGCAGGTGCTCCCGTGGCTGAACCAGGCCAACGGCTACGCGCTCGCGCTGGCGCTGCCGGTGAACCTGGCCATCGCCTGGGCCGCGTGGTACCTGGGGCCAGTCTCGCCCACGGCGCGGGTGCCGGAGCGGGCGGTCCGGGCGGGGCGGAAGCGGGTGGGGGCATAAGCATCGACGCAAAGGACGGGGCCGGCGGGGCCCTCACCCTGGCTCGTTCCTCGCCTGTCCCTCTCCCCAAACAACCTGGGAGTGGGACGTGGGGCGCTTCGCGCCGGCTGCGTTTGGTGCGAGCGCGAGGCCGGTGCCGTAGGAACCGAGGTTTCGAGGGGCCGGTACCGCGCGCAGTCATCGCGGCTGAGCCACGGGCAGTAGTCCGCGAAGGCGGACTTCGTGCGGTTGTTGCAGCGAATTCATTCGCCCCGTTCGCCGGGTGATCCAGGAGTCTTCGACCCGCCGGCTGATCGACTCGACCTGAAGAGCAGATGGAAATCCAGGTATTCGGCACCAAGAGCTGCAACGAGACGAAGAAGGCGCTCCGGTTCTTCAAGGAGCGCCGCATCAAGACGCACTTCGTCGACCTGAAGGAGCGCCCCGCCAGCGCGGGCGAGCTCAAGCGGTTCGCGCAGAAGTTCGGGTGGGAGAAGCTGCTCGACCGCGAGGGGAAGCGCTTCCGCGAGCGCGGGCTGCACGTGGCCTACGTGACCGAGGGCCGCCTTCCGGGGCTGCTCGAGGAAGATCCCGGGCTGCTGGTGACGCCGCTGGTGCGGCAGGGCAACGAGCTGGGCATCGGCTGGGACGAGGCGCGCTGGCGCGACCACATCAAGCAGGCGGGCTGACCGTGAGGATCGTGGGAGGGAAGTGGGCCGGCCGTCACCTGACCTCGCCCAACGACCGGCGGGTGCGGCCCACCGCCGAGCACGTGCGCAACGAATGGCTCAAGCTGCTGGAGCCCGAGCTGGCCGGCGGGCGCGTGCTCGACCTGTTCGCCGGCACCGGCGCGCTGGGGCTGGAGGCGCTGTCGCGCGGGGCGAAGTTCGCGGATTTCGTGGAGACGCGCCCCGCCAGCCTGCACGCGCTCAAGGCCAACGTGGCCGCCCTGCACGTGCGCGAAAAGACGCGCATCTTCAAGAAAGACGCGCTCCCCTTCGCCGCCGCGCTGGCCGAGGGTGCCTACGACGTGGCCTTCGCCGACCCGCCCTACGGCTCGGGGATGCTCGACCGGCTGATCGAAACGTGGAGCCAGACCCCGTTCGCGCGCGTGTTCACCGTGGAGCACTCCGCCGACCACGTCCTTCCCCTGCGCGGCGAAACGTGGGACTTCGACGCCACCACCGCCGTCACCATCTTCCGCGCCGGCTGAATCCGTCCGGAACGCGTCCGGGACAACCTCCCATTCACCACGAAGGACGAAATTCATCCGGGGTTTTCACCGCGTCTTGCACAACTCTCCGGGTGAAATGACGCTGGCTGAGCCTCGCGGCTTGCGAGACTTCGCCGTTGTTGTGGTCGCGGTTTCCAGCCGACCGGGGCAGCAGCGAGCCGGCTTCCAATCGAGACGCGATGATCGGCGGGCGGCACGAAATCCGCACGCGCGCCCTCCACGATCGGACGGGCGGATACTGTTGAAGCGGAGGCGGTGGTGGCGGGAGCGGACGCGCTGCGGCTGGGGGGCGAGACGACGGAGGCGCTGGGCGAGCGCTGGTTCGGTGCGGTGCGGCGTGGCGACTTCGCGGCCGCGTGGCGCGCCAGCGACGCCATCCTGCGCGCGCACGCGGGCGAGCCGTGCTGGCATCGTCCCCGCCACGAGCAGTGGGTGTGGGATGGAACGCCGCTCCACGGGAAGCGCGTGCTGGTCCGCTGCTATCACGGGCTGGGCGACACGCTGCAGTTCATCCGCTATCTGCCCATGCTCAAGCAGGTCGCGGCCGAGACCGTCGTGTGGGCGCAGCCCGCGCTGATCCCGCTGCTGCGCACGGTGGACGGCATCGACCGGCTGGAGCCGCTGCACGACGGGGCGTATCACGGCGAGTTCGAGGTGGACGTGGAGGTGATGGAGCTCGCCCACGTCTTCCGCAGCACGCTGGAGACGCTGCCCAACCGCGTTCCCTACCTGCACGCGGAACCCGCTGACCTCCCGCGCGACGACCGCCTGGCCGTGGGCCTCGTCTGGCGCGCGGGCGATTGGGACGAGCGGCGCTCCATCCCCTTCCACCTGCTCGCGCCGCTGGCCCAGATCCCGGGCGTGGACCTCCACGTGCTGCAGCGCGGCGCGACGCTGGACGAGTGCCCGTCCGATTTCGGCACGCGCTCCGGCGCGGACGACGTGCTCGAGGCCGCGCGGGTGATGCGGGCGCTGGACCTGGTGATCACCGTGGACAGCATGCCGGCGCACCTTGCGGGCGCGCTGGGCGTGCCCGTGTGGACGCTGCTGATCGACGACGCCGACTGGCGCTGGATGACCGGACGCGACGATTCGCCGTGGTACCCCACCATGCGCCTCTTCCGCCAGCCCGCCCCCGGCGACTGGCCCTCCGTGATCCGCCGTGTCGCCACGGAGTTGCAGGCGCTGGCGGGGCCGTAATCGATTCGGAGACGGCCGTAATCGATTGGGAGATTGGGAGATTGGGAGATTGGGAGATTGGGAGACAATGTCATCCCGAGCGTCGCCGCCGCGCCTGACCCATCTCCACGCGGGTGCCTGGCGGCGACGGAGGGATCCATCGCCCGCGCTCGGATACGGCTTCCGTCACGCGAGGCGTCTCGCCCACGTCGTTGAAGTCCGCGAAGGCGGACTGTGTGCCTTTGTAGCGGCGAGTTCACTCGCAAATTCGCGCACCGAAACCCGCCTACCCACCGGACCCTACACGCCGGCCCGTCTCACCCGCCGGACCCGTCTGACCCGTCTGACCCGTCTGACCCGTCTGACCCGTCTGACCCGTCTGACCCATCTGACCCATCTGACCCATCTGACCCATCTGACCCATCTGACCCATCTGACCCATCTGACCCATCTGACCCATCTGACCCATCTGACCCATCTGACCCA
>Ga0070686_100000118_pt1 | contig 55751 bp, 48 predicted proteins | sample KBSS23LmetaG_FD_65654 | JGI IMG/M metagenome (GOLD analysis project Ga0070686, IMG submission 65654) | Switchgrass rhizosphere microbial communities from Kellogg Biological Station, Michigan, USA - KBS S2-3L metaG | ecosystem: Host-associated > Plants > Roots > Rhizosphere ...
TACACGCTGCAGCAGGCCTACAAGGCGCAGAACGGCGCCTACGCCACCACCGAGGCCCAGCTCAACACCGTGGGCTTCGAGGTTCCGGGCACCCTGCAGAACTACACGCTCAACACCTCGTACGGCACCACTCCGTACTGCCTGACCCAGAACCCGACCACGGCCAGCTGGAAGAAGCGCTGCATCGACTTCAGCACCGGCGTGATCAGCGACGGCTGATTCGGCTGACGCCCGGGCGGAGCGTTCCGCGGCGGGCAGCGGGAATGAGGGCGGGAGCCGGGGCGATTGCCCCGGTTCCCGCTTTCGCAATCGGGGAAAGAAGCAACCTGGCGGCAGTGCCTCGCCGTCCGCCATCCGGCGGCGCGAGCGGCCCCGCCGGAAGCAGGACCCACTCCGCCGGGCCTTTCGCGGCGCGGCACACCCGGGAAGTGAACATGCGCAGTCCCGCCGCCGGCACCCCGCACGCCGCCCGCAGGGCGCTCCACCCGCCCACGCAGGCCCACGGCGCGCGCCCCGACCGGCTGCGCCTGCTGCTGGTGCTGGCGATGGTGGCGGGCGTGGGGCTGCGGCTGATGCAGTACGCGGTGAACCGCTCGCTGTGGCTCGACGAGGCGCTGCTCATCTCCAACTTCCTCGACCGGAGCTGGGCGGGGATGCTGGAGCCGTTCCACCGCGGGCAGACGGCGCCGCTGGGCTTCCTGGCGCTGGTGAAGCTGTCGGCCGCCGCGCTGGGGCGCGGCGAACTGGCGCTGCGCCTTCCCTCGCTGCTGGCGGGGCTGGCCACGCTGGCCGTGCTCCCGGGCGCGGCCCGGCGCTACACCACCCGCGGGGCGCGGCCGTTCGCCGTGGCGCTGGTTGCGCTCGCGCCCTTCCTGGTCTACTACTCGAGCGAGGTGAAGCAGTACGCGTTCGACGCGCTGCTCGCGCTGCTGGTGCTGTGCCTGGCGCACGACCTGGCGCGGCGGCCGCGCGACGGGCGGGTGGCCGCCGCGTTCCTGCTCACCGGGGCGGCGGGCGTGTGGTTCTCGCAGCCGGTGGTGTTCATGCTCGCCGGGGCCGGCGTGGTGCTGGGCGTGCGCGCGCTGCGCCGCCGCGACCGCACGGCGCTCGCGGTGCTGGCGTGCCTGGGTGCGGTGTGGCTCGCCTCGTTCGCCGGCGCCTACCTGGTGTCGCGCCACCAGCTCGAAGACCCGGCCTACATGCGCGCGTTCTGGCGCACCGGGTTTCTCCCCCTGGTGCCGCACTCGGCGCGCGACTGGGCGTGGCTGCCGCGCATGCTGGCACGCGCCTTCCGCGAGCCCATGGGCATCGTGGGCGAAGACCCGTCGGCGCTCAGCAAGGTGGCCGTGGCCGGCGGCGTCGCGACGTTCTGCGCCGGGTGTGCGTGGATGGCGCGGCACCGCTCCCTGCGCCTGGCGCTGCTGCTGGCCCCCGCGGGCGCGGCGCTCGCGGCCTCGGCGGCGCGCGCGTACCCGTTCGGCGGCGAGTACCCGTCGGCGGGGCGGGTGCTGGTGTTCCTCATCCCCTCGCTGGCCTTCGTGATGGCCGAGGGGATCGCCGCGCTGCCGCGGATGGTGCGCGGCGGGGCCGGGCGCGCGGCGATGGCGGCGGCCGCGGTGCTGGTGCTGCTCCCGGCCGTGGCCTACGCGGCGCGCTCGGTGCCGCACGTGCGGGCCGAGGTGAAACCGCTGCTCGACTACGTGAACGAGCAGCGTCGGCCGGGCGACCTGATGTACGTGTACTACAACGGGCAGTCGGTGTTCGAGTACTACGCGCCGCGCTACGGGTGGAACCGCGCCAACACGGTGGCGGGGGTGTGCGCGCGCTTCGAGCCGGCGCGCTACCTCGACGACCTGGCGCGCCTGCGCGGACGGCCGCGCGTGTGGGTGCTGTTCGTGAACACCACCGGCGCGGGCGACTACGACGAGAAGGCCGCGATGCTCGGCTTCCTCGACCACGTGGGCCGCCGCGTGGACGACCGGGTGTCGGTGGGCGCGGGCGTGTACCTGTACGACCTGACCGCCCGTGGCGAGCCCGGGCCCTACCCCCTGGCGGTGCCCGCATTCGTGCGCGACCCCGGCATGGACTGCCGCGGCGCGTGGCAGCCCCTGAACCAGCTCCATTGAACCAGCCCGATTGACGTGATGCCGACCGCCGCACGAACGGAGTTCACCTACGCGAGCGAGGAGCTCGACGCGCTGGGCGAGGCCCGCAACTACTACCGCTGGATCTCGGAGGGCTTCGCGCCCTACCTGGGCCCGCGCATCGTGGAGGTGGGCGCCGGGATCGGCACCTTCACCGCGCACCTGCTGGAGCGCCGCCCCGACGCGCGGATCACCGCCATCGAGCCGGCCGACAACAACTTCCCGCGCCTGGCGCGGCGCTTCGCGCCCGACCCCCGCGTGACGCCGGTGCACGGGTACCTGGGCCCGGCCGCCGTGGCGAACGCCGCGGCCGACGCGGTGGTGGCCGTGAACGTGATGGAGCACGTGGAAGACGACGCCGGCTTCGTGCGGGCCGCCGCCGCGGCGCTCGCGCCGGGCGGCCACGTCCTCCTGTTCGTGCCCGCGGTTCCGGCGCTGTTCGGCTCGCTCGACGAGGTGTTCGAGCACTGCCGCCGCTACACGCGCCCGGGGCTCCACGCCCTGCTGCGCGGGGCCGGCCTCGAGCCGGTGAGCGTGCGCTACATGAACTTTCCCGGGATGCTGGCGTGGTGGCTGTGGGCCCGGGTGCTGCGCCGCCGCACCATCACCGACCGCGACGCGCGCGTGTACGACCGCTGGGTGGTGCCGCTGGTGCGCGCGGTGGAGGGCGTGGTGCCCCCGCCCATCGGCAACGGGCTGCTGGCGGTCGCGAGAAACCCCTGATGCGAAGGGATGAGCGGATGAGCGACTTCGGACTGACGCTTTCTGTGGTGGTCCCCGTGTACAACGAGGAGACGCTGGTGCGTGCCTCGATCGAGCGGCTGCGCGCCGTGCCGCTGCGGCTGCAGGTGATCTGCGTGGACGACGCGTCGCGCGACGGCAGCCTCGCGGTGCTCCGCGCGCTGCACGGCGAGGGGCTGGTGGACGTGCTGGTGGCGCAGCCGCGCAACCAGGGCAAGGGCGCGGCGGTGCGCGCGGGGATCGCGCACGCCACCGGCGAGGTGGTGGTGATCCACGACGCCGACCTCGAATACGACCCGTTCGACCTGCCGCACCTGCTGCAGCCGATCGCCGACGGGCGCGCCGACGCCGTGTTCGGCAGCCGCTTCACCGGCAGTCCGCGCCGGGTGCTGTACTTCTGGCACCGCCTGGGCAACGGGATGCTCACGCTGCTGTCGAACATGATGACCGACCTGAACCTGACCGACATGGAGACCTGCTACAAGATGGTCCGCACCGACCTGATGAGGCAGCTCCCGCTCCGCACCCGCCGGTTCGGCATCGAGCCCGAGCTCACCGCCCGCCTGGCGCAGGCGCGCGCCCGCATCTACGAGGTGCCCATCTCGTACTCGGGCCGAACCTACGACGAGGGGAAGAAGATCGGCTGGCGCGACGGGATCGCCGCGTTCTGGCACATCGTGCGGGCCAACGTGCTGGCGCCGCGCGTCCCGCGGTACCTCCCGGCGCACGACGACGGCCCCGCCGCCCCCCGCCCGCCCGCGGCGGCGCAGTGCTCCACGGCGCCGGGGCGCGCGCTGGCGTGCTGAGCCAGCCCCTCGCCCCCGCCCGCGCGAGCGCCTCGCCCGGCGCGCGCGCCGTGCCCCCGCGCCCTTTCCTCCGCGACCTCCACCGCCGCGTGCCCGGGTGGGTGGTGCCCCTCGTCACCTGGCTGGTGTCGGCGGCGCTGATGGCCGCCTACCTGCGCCGCGGGTGGGTGGCGCACGACGAGGGGACGCTGATCCAGGCCGCGGTGCGGGTCCTGTGCGGCGAGCTGCCGCACCGCGACTACGTGGACGTGTACACCGGCCTCCTGGCGTTCGTGGACGCGGCCGGGTTCCGGCTGTTCGGGGTGAGCCTGCTGGTGCCGCGCGTGATCCTGCTGGCGGTGGCGCTGGCCTGGGTGCCGGCGGTGTACGCCATCGTGCGCCGCTTCCACGGCCCCCTGGGCGCCGGCGCCGTGACGGTCGCCGCGGTCACCTGGAGCGTGCCCAACTACACGGCGGCCATGCCGTCGTGGTTCAACCTCTTCTTCGCCACCTTCGGGCTGGCCGCGCTGCTGCGCTACATGGACACGCGCCGCCGCCGCTGGCTGCTGGCCGCGGGTGCCTGCGCCGGGGTGTCGGTGGCGATCAAGGTGGTGGGGCTGTACTTCGTGGCCGCCGGGGTGCTGACGCTGCTCTACCTGGAGCAGACCGACCCCGCCGAGGGTGCCGACGACGCCCGGGGCGACGCCGCACCCGGCGGCGGCTCGCGCGGCTGGCGCGTGGTGCTGGGGCTGGGCCTCGGCGCCTTCGTGCTGGCGCTGGTGGCCCTGGTGCGGCCGCGCATCGGCCCGCCCGAGGTGCTGCACTTCGTGGTGCCGGGCGCCGCCGTCGCGGCGCTCGTCTTCTGGAACGAGCGCCACGCGCCCGCACTGTCCGTCACCCGGCGGCTGCGCCGCGCGCTGCGGCTCATGGGCCCGTTCCTGCTGGGCTTCGCGCTGCCGGTGGCGCTGTTCCTGGTGCCCTGGCTGGCCACGGGCTCGCTGGGCGCGCTGGTGAACGGCGTGCTGGTGCTCCCGTTCCAGCGGCTGTCCGAGGCGGCCATGCGCCCACCCGCGATCGGCCCCACGCTGATCGCGCTGGTGCCGCTGCTGGTGCTGCTCACCGTGCCCCTGCGCGGGCGCGTGCGCACGGCGGTCGGCGTGCTGGTGTGGGCCGCCGCCCTGGCGGCGGTGGCCAGGGTGCCGTGGAGCTTCAAGACCTACTGGTGGACCTTCCTGTCGGTGCGCGCGGTGATCCCCGTCGCGGTGGTGGTGGGGTGCGTGTGGCTGGCCGCCGGCACGCGGCGCGTGCCCCCCGCCCGGCGCACCGCGGCCCTCGCCGTGTTCGCGGCCGCCGCGGTGTGCGGGCTGGTCCAGTACCCGTTCTCGGCGCCGGTCTACTTCTGCTACGTGGCCCCGCTGGGGCTGCTGGCCGCGGTCGCGGCCCACGCGCTGCACCCCGCGCCCTCGCGCGGGGCGGGGATGCTGGCGCTGGCGTACCTGACGCTCTTCGCCGCGCTGTGGGTGAACCGCGGCTACATCTACGGGATGGGCGCGATCTGGATGCCCGACCGCCAGACCGAGCCGCTGCACTCTCCGATCGGCGGGGGGATCCGGGTGAGGCCGGTGCAGGCGGAGGTCTTCGGGCGGGTGGTGGAGGCGATGCGCGCCCACGCGGGAGGCTCGGAGTGGACGTGGGCGGGCCCCGACACGCCCGAGCTGTACCCGCTGGCGGGGCTCCGCAACCCCACCCGCAACCTGTTCGAGCACTTCGACGACACGGCGACCTTCGAGCCGCGGCTGCTGCGCACCCTCGAGGCCCGCCACGTGAACGTGGTGGTGATCAACGCCGAGCCGCTCTTCTCGCGCCCGCTCTCGCCGGCCGCGCTGGCGGTGCTGCGGGCGCGCTACCCCCACGCACAGCGCGTCGCCCAGTTCACGGTGAGGTGGCGCCCGTGAAGGTCACGCGCATCCTCGAGATCCCGCTGGTCTACCGCCTGTGGATGGCGCCCTGGGCCGAGCGCAAGCTGGCCCCCGTGCTCGCCCACGTGGACCTGCGGAAGGTGCGGCGGGTGCTGGACGTGGGGTGCGGCCCCGGCACCAACACCCCGCACTTCGCGGGGGTGGACGACTACCTGGGGATCGACATCAACGAGCAGTACGTGGAGCAGGCACGGCGCCGCTTCGGCCGCCGCTTCGTGGCCGCCGACGTCACGCAGTACCGCGTGCCGGCCGACGAGCGGTTCGACCTGATCCTGGTCAACTCCCTGCTGCACCACATCGACGAGGCCTCGTCGCACCGCCTGCTCACGCACCTTTCCGGGCTGCTGAGCGACGACGGGCGGGTACACGTCGTGGAGCTGGTGCGGCCGCCCGAGCCGGGCATGCCCCGCCGGCTGGCAGACTGGGACCGCGGCGAGCACCCGCGCCCGGCGCCCGAGTGGCGCGCCCACTTCAACCAGGTGTTCAGCGAGGTGGCGTGGGAGCCGTTCGAGCTCACCGCCATGGGCGTGCGGCTGTGGGAGATGGTGTACTACCAGGGGCGCGCGCGGCGATGAGCGCCGCGGTGCGGCTGTCGGTGGCGGTGCCCGTGCACGACGAGGAGGAGAACCTCCCCGCCCTGCTCGCCCGCCTGGGCGCCGTGCTGGACGCGGTGCCCGGCGGGCCCCACGAGATGGTGTTCGTGGACGACGGCAGCCGCGACGGCTCGGCGCGGCTGCTGCGCGAGGCGGCGGCGCGCGACCCGCGCGTGGTGCTGGTGGAGCTGTCGCGCAACTTCGGCCACCAGGCGGCGCTCTCGGCCGCGCTCGACCACGTGCGCGGCGACGCCGTGGTGATCATGGACGCCGACCTGCAGGACGAGCCCGAGTCGATCCCGCTGTTCCTGGAGCGCTTCGCCGAGGGGTTCGACGTGGTCTACGCGCAGCGGACCCGGCGCAAGGAGCCGCTCCTGCTGCGCGCCAGCTACTACCTCTTCTACCGGATCGCCGCCGGGGTCTCCACCATCCAGCTCCCGCTGGACGCGGGCGACTTCGGGCTGATGTCGCGCCGCGTGGTGGACCTTCTGCGCCACATGCCCGAGCGGCAGCGCTACCTGCGGGGCCTGCGCGCGTGGGCGGGCTTTCGCCAGGCCGCGGTGCCGGTGGAGCGCGCCGCGCGCAACGCCGGCGAGAGCAAGTACGGCGTGCGCAAGCTGATGGGCCTGGCCTTCGACGGCATCTTCGCCTTCTCGGTGGTGCCGCTGCGCGCGGCCACCATGGTGGGCGCGGGCGCGGTCTTCCTCTCACTCCTCTTCTCGGTCTACCAGCTGTTCGCGCGCTTCTTCCTGGCGCACCAGCCGAAGGGGTTCACGGCGCTGATCCTGGCGCTCACCTTCCTGTCCGGCGTGCAGCTCTTCTTCCTGGGGATCATCGGCGAGTACCTGGGGCGCGTGTACGAGGAGGTGAAGAACCGGCCGCTGTACGTGGTGGGCGAGGTGGTGCGCCGCGGCGCCCCCGAGCCTCCACTGCAGGATGCGGCCGTGGAGCACCTCCCCATCTCGCCGCTCCCGGCTTCAGTGGCGTAGCGGCAGGCAGTGGAGTCCGGCCAGGCTGGATTCGGCGCCATTCAAAGGGGCGTGGACGCCATGGCGTCCCGATGCTTTCTTTCGGCTTCAAGTCCCGCGAACTGCGTGAACGCGGAGCAGCGGAGAGCACGGAGGAAGCGGAGAACTGCGTGCTGTTCTCCGTTTCTTCCGCTTTCTCCGCTGCTCCGCGTTCACGCGGTTAGGAGATCATACGAGATCCGCGTGAACCGTTGATGGAACCATCACGCAAGGACCAACAGCGAAGCCTCACGCAGAGTCAGCAGAGTCAGCAGGGAACAGCGGTTTTCTCTGCTGACTCTGCTGACTCCGCGTGAGGCAAGTCTTTTCCCGGATTTGGTATCATACAGAAAGCCCGCGTGGTTGCATCAGGCGACGGATCAACTCTCCGGCGCGTCGGGCCCGGCGTAGTCGACGAAGAAATCCGGGTTCTCGTGCAGGCGCAGGCGCACCAGGCGGGCGGCGCCCAGCGCGGGGGCCAGGCGCTCCCACAGCAGCAGCAGGATGTTCTCGCTGGTGGGGATCTGCCCGCCCGGCGCGAACTCGGGGACCACGAAGTTGAGGTGCTGGTGGTCGAGCGGGCCGGTCACCTGCTCGCGCAGCACGCGGTCGAGGAAGCCCAGGTCCACCGAGAAGCCGGTGACGGGGTCCACCCGCCCCTCCACCGTCACCTCCAGCAGGTAGTCGTGCCCGTGGCCGTGGGGGTTGGCGCAGGGGCCGAACACCTCGCGGTTGCGCTCGTCGCTCCATTCGGGGCGATGGTAGCGGTGCGCGGCGCTGAAGCGGAGCCGGCGGGTGAGCTGCATCCGTGGCATGGACGGGCCTCTGGATCGGTTCGTTGCGAAGCCGCATCATAACGGCGGCGGCGGGCGGGCGGCCAGAGCGCCGGGCGCGTCAAGTTCCTTTCGGTCACGATTCGGTACGCCTCTTGCGTAAATCACCGCAAGACCCGCAGCGAAGCCCGTCTTCAGGCCGTCGCCATCGTTCCCCGCATTCCCATGCTTTTCCCGGTCCTGGCCAGCGAACCGCCCGTGCGCACCGAGACGCGAAACCTCGCGCCCACGCGCCTGAGCACGTACGTGCCGCCCCGCGCCGACGCGGACAACCCGCCGCTGGTGCTGATCGCCGAAGACCACGAGGACAGCCGCGACGCCCTGCAGACGCTGCTGGAGGCGCTCGGCTACGGCGTGCGCGTGGCCGGCAACGGCGCGCAGGCGGTGGAGGTGGCGCGCGCCACCCGCCCCGACCTGATCCTGATGGACATGATGATGCCCGAGGTGGACGGCTTCGCCGCCACCCGCATGCTCCGGCAGGACGAGGCGTTCCGCCACGTGCCCATCATCGCCATCACCGCGATGGAGGGCGCGCGCGAATCGGTGCTCGCCGCCGGGTGCAGCGACATGGTGCTGAAGCCCGTGGACATCCGCGCCTTCCTCGACCGGCTGAGCGTGTGGCTGGCCGCCGGCCGGAGCGGCCCGGGCTCCGCATAGCCCGACCTTCTGCTGACGGAAGACGAGAAGCCCCCGCCGGGATCGCCGGCGGGGGCTTCTTCGTGCAGCGGACGGGGTGGTACAATGTCGAACCCCGGAAGATGTCGTCCTGAGCGTCGCCGCTGCGCCGAACCTGCTTCTGCGATGGACCATGGCGGCGACCGAAGGATCGATCGCCGCGTCAACGCAATCGCTTGCCGCGGGAGCGACCGCCGGCACTACACGCATCGGCGGATGGGTTCCGAGCGCCGCCGATGGATCCTTCGCCGCCGCCAGGGATCCGTGCAGTCGAAGAGAGCGCGAGGCGGCGGCTCAGGATGACATCGGGTTGGGCGGGCAAGCTATACGCACAGCCGGGCCTACTGCTCCACGATCTGCGTGCCGGCGGGAGGGGTGAAGGTGAACAGCGCGTCGCTCACGGGCCCGTTCACCTTCAGGTTGCGCAGCTCCACGCGGCGCACCGAGTCGTTCTCCTCGGTCATCTCGAAGCGGCGCACGAGGTTGTCCTCGCGGTCCACCCAGATGCGGATCACCTTGTAGGGCGACTGCCGCTTGGGAACCAGCGTGAGCGCATAGGTCGAGCGCCCGGCCACCGTCTCGGTGCCGTTGAGCGTGGCCACGAAGCGGTCGGTGGCGTTGCTCAGGAACTGGCGCTGGAAATCGGCCTGCTCGCCGCCCTCGGCGATGCTGGTGCGGATCACCTGCGTGCGGTCGCTGCTGGGATAGTAGATCCAGAAGTGGCGCCCGTCGGCCACCATCAGGTCGCCCGCGGGGTCGGTGAAGCGCATCAGGAAGTGGCTGGGCTTGCGCTGGTACAGCTTGCCCGTGCTGGTGCGGTCGGTGTTGAGCAGCGGCACGTGCAGCGTCTGGACGAAGTCCGCCTCCAGCGTGCGCACCCCCGCCGCCGTCTGCTCCACGCGCCGCAGCAGCTCGTTGGCGTCCTGCCGCGCGCCACGGATCGGCGTCACGGCGGATGCCGGCGCCGCGCCGGTCGCGGGCGCCGTGCCGCTTCCCGCGGACACCGGGGCGGCCGCGCCCGACGACGCACCCGTGGCCGCGTCGGGCGCCTGCGCCGGCTCGCCGGGCTGGGCCGATCCGCCCTGCGCCGGACCGGCGGCCGACGACGTCGCCGCCGTGTCGCCGCCGCCCACGCCGGGCGTGCCGTCGCGGCGCGTGGTGTTCACCGCCACCCCGTTGCTCGGCGCGTCGGCCGACGACTCGCGGCCGCCACCGCACGCCGCCAGTGCGAGCGGCACCAGCGCGAGCGCAAACCTGCCGAAGAATCTATCCATCATCGCGTATCCGCCTGCGTTCAGTGTACGATTCCATCTCTCAGGGTACCCCTCCCGTGCAACCGCCGTTCCCACTCGGCTGCGGCGGCACCTTCGCATCGGCCCACATCGTTACTGCGGTGAACACGGAGCGTTCATGATGCCGGATCCGACGCCTTCCGGGTGATTCGGATTCCGCTGATCGCCTATGTCGATCAGTGGTCGATCGTCCAGGGGGCGGTGAGCTCGGAGCGGCCCCACTTGATGCGCAGCGTGCCGCCCAGCTCGGCATAGCCGCTGCGGGGGCGCGGCGAGTTGGGGACGAGGTAGATGGTGAACGATTCCTCGGGCTCGGCCATGGTGCGGCTGGCCAGCGTCACCCGGCCCAGGTCCTGGGCGGCGTCGCGGTCGGTGCCCCAGCGGCCGGTGCCGCGGTTGACGATCAGCTGCCACGCCGTACCCGTGTACAGCATGTACAGCGAGTAGTCGCCGCGCGGCAGCTTGAGCGTGCCCAGCGTGATGTCGAGGTCGGTGTGCAGCGTGGTGGCCATGTTGGCGCCGAAGCGCCACACGGTGTCGCGCGGCACCAGCCCGCCTTCCACCACGCGGCCGCGCGCGTGCGGCTGGCCGTAGGTGATGGCGATGCGCGACGGGCCGCTCAGGCTGGCGTCTTCCTCGTACCACTCGTTGCCGATGCGGCGCGAGTTGAGGTGCACCTCCACCGTGGCGTAGCTGCTGGCGGCCACACGCAGCGGCGCCTGCGGCGGCTCGGGCTGCTGCTGCGCGGCGAGCGAGCCCACGGCCAGCGTGAGCGAGGCCAGGATCACGAAGGTGCGGATCATGAGTCGGCCCAGGGTTGGGGCGGATAGTGATACGACACGGCGCCGTCGTCGGCCGGCACCGGTGCCCCCGTGTCGGGTGACGGCGGTGCTTCGGCCGAGGCCTCGACCGAGGCGTCGGCGTGCGCAGGCGGGGCGATGGGGGGATCGCGCAGCTCGTCGAGCGCCTGGCCCAGCCGCTCGAGGCCGGCGGCGAAGCGCTTGGGCCTGGTCCCCAGCGCGATGCGGAGATGGTGCGGCATGCCGAAGAAGGCGCCGTCCACCACCGCCGTCTCGTACTTCGTCTCCAGCAGCCGGCACAGCTCCGCCGCCGTGCCCTCGCGCAGGCGGGGGAAGGAGACGGTGCCGAACTCGTGCGGAAGCACCTCGAGGTCGGCGCGGGTGGCGTAGAAGGCGTTCAGCGCCTCGCGGTTCCGCTCCAGCAGCTTGCGCGAGCGCTTGGCGATGGCCCCCAGGTTCTCGAACGCGACCACGCCCAGCATCTCGGCCGTCATCGACCCGTGGCCGATGAACAGCTCGCTCAGCCGCCACATCCGCTCGGCCAGCGCGGGCTCGGCGAACACCCAGCCGCAGCGCAGGCCGTTCAGCCCGTACACCTTGGTGAGGCTGCTGGTGACGATGAACGTTTCGCCCAGGTGGAAGGCGGTGCGCGGCTCGGACTCGAACAGCGCGTCCAGGTACACCTCGTCCACCAGCACCCGCGCGCCCACGCTCCGCGCCACCTCGCCGATGCGCCGCAGCGTGTCTTCGTCGGTGAGCGCGCCGCTGGGGTTGTGCAGGTTGGTGATGGCGATCAGGCGCGTGCCCAGCCCCACGCTCCGCGCCACCTCGTCGGGGTCGATGCGGAAGCCGTCCTCCGCGCGCCGGGTGAAGCGGCGCACGTGGATCCCCAGCTGGCGGGCCAGCGCCGGCAACGGGTCGTAGACGGGGTGCTCGATCAGCACCTCGTCGCCCGGCTGCAGCAGCGCGGCCATCACCAGGTGATTGGCCATCGAGGTGCCCATCGCGCTCACCACGCACTCGCGCGGCACGCGGTAGCGCGTGGCGATGGCCTGCAGCAGCGGCTCGTGGCCGTATCCGCCCGACCCGCTCAGCTCCAGGTCCTTGAGCTTCACCGGCAGCGCTTCCATCTCCAGGAAAGGCAGGCCGCTGGAGGTCAGGTCGTACTTCGCCGCAGGGTGCGTCTTGGCCCAGCGCAGGTACTCCGAGCCGAACTGCCGCGTCTCCTCGTTCATCCCCTCGTCCCTTCCCCCAGCATGGTTTACCCGGTCCGCGGGCGGGTCCAAAGGCTCGGCCCGAGAGGCGGCGGCCGCGTGGACACCGACGCGCTCGACACCATCGCCCAGGACACCATCGCCGCGGACACCGTCGTCGCGAACACCGCCGTCGCGGCTCCCGCCGCCCAGCCTGGCCCGTCCGCGCCGGAAGAGATCTCGCAGCATGGCCCCGCTCCCTTCGCTTGCTCCGCGTCTCGTCTACCTGGAGCCGGTCTGGACGTGTGACGCCCCGCGCCGGCTCCACAGCAAGTACACGGGGAGCCCGGCCAGCATGATGGCGATCCCCACGGCGCTGTTCGCCGGGTACTTGTAGACGGTGCTCGCCACGATCAGCGCGCACGCGGCGATGAACAGCGCCGTGGTCACCGGGTGCCCGGGGATGCGCCACCCCTGCCCGTCGTCCGCGCTCTTGCGGCGGAATGCGAACACCGCGCCGGCCGTCAGCCCGAAGAAGATGAAATCCACCGACACCACGTAGTTCAGGATCTGCTCGTAGCTGCCGGTGAGCGCGATCGCCAGCGCCAGCACGCCCTGCAGCGCGATGGCCACCACGGGGGCGCGCGAGCGCGGGTCCACGTAGGCCACCCGGCGGAAGAACACGCCGTCCAGCGCCATGGCGAAGTAGACGCGCGGCGCCGTGAGCATCGACTGGCTGAGGAAGCCGAAGGTGGAGATGGCGATCCCCACCGCGATCAGCGCCGCGCCGCGCGGGCCGAACGCCGCGCGCATCACGGCCGACGCGGGCGCGGGCGTGGCCGCGAGCCCATCCGCACCGAGGGCGAGGACGCAGGCGACGTTGACGGCCACGTAGAGCACGATCACGCCCACCACGCCGATCAGCAGCCCGCGCGCCAGGTCGCGGCGCGGGTCGCGCATCTCGGCGGCCACGAAGCTGGCCGTCTGCCAGCCGCCGAACGCGAACATCACCGGCGTCATCGCCGCGCCGAACGCGAGCAGCGTGTCCGGCCCCGCGTCGGCCGCGGCGCGCGCGGCGGACGCATCCACCGGCCGCCCGGCGAAGAAGAGGCCCGCGGCCACCAGCGCCAGGATCGCCGCGATCTTGAGCACCATCAGCGCGCTCTGCACGCTGCTGCCGGCGCGCACGCCCAGGCAGTTGATGGCCACGAGAACGCCCAGCGCCAGCGCGGCCACGACGGGCTCGCCCAGCGGCACCTGCGTGAGCTCGCGGAAGTAGCGCGCGAAGGTGACGGCTACGGCGGCCATCCCCCCCGTCTGGATCACCAGCAGCAGCGCCCAGCCGTAGACGAAGGCCACGGCCGGATGGTAGGCGTCGCGCAGGTAGGCGTACTGCCCGCCCACCTGCGGCCTCCGCGCCGCCAGCTCGGCGTAGACGAAGGCGCCGGCCAGAGCGATCGCCCCGCCCGCCACCCACGCGCCCACGATCAGCGCCGGCGAGTGGACACGCTCCGCGACCACGTGCGGGTTGACGAAGATCCCCGAGCCGATGATGCCGCCCATCACGATCATGGTGGCGTCGAACACGCCCAGCCGCCGCGCCAGCCGTGGCGCGCCGGTGGGGGGTTCGGCGGTGGCGGGCACGGCGAGCATGGGGTCGGTCATCGGCGGCGGACGGATGGGGATACGAGCGGGAGGTGCTGGACCCGGAAGACTACACCGCTTCGGGATCGGCGGGAAGGAGGCTCCACGAGAGGAGGAAGACCAGCAGCCCCACCGCGAACGGAAGCCAGTCGCTGCCGCCGATGAAGTAGTAGACCACGCCCAGCAGCGCCGCCCCCTCGCCGAACGCCGTGCCGATCAGGCTGAAGGTCCCCCGCTTCTCCACGGCCGCGCGCTGCCGCACCCCGCGCAGCACCCCCATCGCCAGCAGCGCCGCCGCGCTGAGGCCGAACGCCACGTAGCGAATGGCGGTGAGATCGGCCGCCGTTTGCGCCAGGTCGGCCGGCTGGCCCGCCCGCACCTTCCACGCGACCACGGCGAACATCAGCAGCATCGCCAGCATCGCAAAGCGGATGATGCGCAGCTTGGGCCCCGTCATCGGGACGCCGGAGGAGTAGGCAGGCATGAGAGGAAGAGAGATGGGGTGCAAGTCAGGTTCGTGGGGCGTTCAACGCTGAACACAACGAATTGTGGTCCCAATCAACCGCCAGACCTTCCTGAAGTCCGCGAAGGCGGACTGTGTGCCCTTGTAGCCGCGACTTCAGTCGCAAATCCCACGCGGAGCTCGCCTATTCAAGCAGGTTCATCCGACGCTGGACGCACATCGCCACCACGCGCCGTCCACCGCCTCGACAGATCGCGTCTCATCTCCTGCCCACGTACGAACGCACAAGCGCTTCGAACGACATGTCGCGCTCTTCCGCGAGCTCGTTCAACGTGTCGATCACGTCTTTCGGCATCGAAATCTCCACGCACCGGCTGGGACGCGGGCGGAGGCTCAGCACCTCGAAATCGTCCGGATCTTCCATCGTCGCGCGCCCCGTCAATCGTCCGGGGCGATCATGTCCAGGCCGATGATGTCGACCAGCACGTCGCGGGGCTTGGAGCCGTCGGGGGGGCCCAGGATGCCGGCGGTGTGCAGCTGGTCGATGATGCGCGCGGCGCGGCCGTAGCCTATGCGCAGGCGGCGCTGCAGCAGGCTGGTGGAGCCGCCCTGGTGCTGGATGCACAGCAGCGCGGCCTCCTTGAAGAGCTTGTCGCGGTCGGCCGGGTCGTCGCCGGCCTCCAGCTCGTCGGGGTCGCCCTCGTGCGCCCGCACCTCCTCCATGATGTCCTTCTCGCCGCGGATGGCCTCCTCCAGCCCCGCCGCCTCGCGCTCTTCCTTGCGCTGGCGGTACCACGCCATCAGCTGCTCGGTCTCCTCGGTGGAGAGGTAGGCACCCTGCACGCGGATCGGCTCGTTGCTGGCCGGCGGCATCAGCAGCATGTCGCCGTTGCCCAGCAGCGCGTCGGCGCCGTTCTGGTCGAGGATGGTGCGGCTGTCCACCTTGCTCGACACGCGGAAGGCGATGCGGCTGGGGAAGTTGGCCTTGATCAGGCCGGTGATCACGTTCACCGACGGCCGCTGCGTGGCCAGGATCAGGTGGATGCCGATGGCGCGCGCCTTCTGCGCCAGCAGCGCCAGCGGCTTCTCCACCTCGCCCTGCACCGTCATCATCAGGTCGGCCAGCTCGTCGATGATCACGACGATGTAGGGAAGCCGGCCGCCGCGGTACTGCCAGCGGTCGGGGTCGCCCTCCTCGCCCTCGGGGTCGGGCGAGCGCAGGAGCTGGCCGCCATCTACCTTGGTGTTGAAGTCGGTCAGGTTGCGGACGCCGTTCACCGACAGCAGCTGGTAGCGCCGCTCCATCTCGATCACCGCCCACTTGAGGACGGAGGCGGCCTCGCTGTTGTCGGTCACCACCGGGTGCCGGAGGTGGGGGAGGTCGTTGTACATGCTGAGCTCCACCATCTTCGGATCCACCATCAGGAAGCGCAGCGCCTGCGGCGGGTGGCGGTAGATCAGCGAGGTGATGATGGTGTTGACGCACACCGACTTCCCCGAGCCGGTGGCGCCCGCGATCAGCAGGTGCGGCATGCGCGCCAGGTCGGCCACCAGCGGCTTGCCACTGATGTCCTTGCCCAGGGCGAGGGGGAGCGCGGCCTTGCTCTGGCGGAACTGCGCGCTCTCGATCACCTCGCGGAAGTGCACCATCTCGGGCGCGGGGTTGGGCACCTCCACCCCCACGGCGCCCTTCCCGGGGATGGGCGCCACGATGCGCACCGACGGCGCGCGCAGTGCCAGCGCCAGGTCGGCCTCGAGGTTGGCAATGCGGGCCACCTTGATCCCCGGCGCGGGCTCCACCTCGAACTGCGTGACCACGGGCCCGGTGGTCATCCCCACCACGCGTCCCTCGATCTTGAAGGTCGCCAGCTTCTCGATCAGCACCACGCCCAGCTTGTCGAGCTCGGCGCGGTTCTTGGCGTCATCGCGCGGCGGCGAGGGGGTGAGGAACGTCGTCGCCGGAAGGTCGGTGCTGGTGGGGTCGCCCGCCTCGGCCAGCTGGTCGTGCTGTGCCGACGCGGGCGCGGCGGCGGGCTTCGCCTTCGCCGGCGGCTTGCGCGGCGCGGGCGACGGGATGGTGGCGTCGGGATCGACCGGGGGCGCGGCGGAGGCGCGCGGAGAGACGGCGACGGGGGCGAAGTCGTCCTCCTCGTCTGGCAGGTCCATCCAGTCGTCGTCGTCCTTCGCGGCCGGCGGACGGAAGGCGTCCTCCTCGTCCTCCCACTCCCCGTCGTCGCCCTCCTCCGTGTCTGCCGAGGCTCCGCGGCGCGCGGGGAGCTTGATGCTGGGCACGGGGATGGCGGCGGCGGCGCGGCGGGTGTGGCCCCAGGCGAAGCGGCCTCCCTGCACGGCGCTGCGCAACGGGTTCCACCCCACCGTGGCCACGCAGAGCGCCGCGAAGAGGAAGCCGAGGACGATGGTGGCGCCGATCCCCCCCATCATCCCCGCCATCCCCCCGCCGACGGCGATCCCCATCGCCCCGGTGACCGGCGTGGCCTCGACCGCGCGGCCGAGGACGGCGACGAGGGCGGGGGCGATGAAGGCGAGGCCCGCCACCAGCAGCGACCAGCGCAGCGCCGGCTCGCCGCTCAGCTTGTCGAACGCCACCAGCCCCCAAACGCCGCACAGCAGCGGCACCGCCAGCGACCCCAGCCCCAGGCCGCCCACCAGCACGGCGCGCAGCCAGTTGCCGAACGGCCCCACGATGTTGTGCGAGGGAAAGGTCTGCCCCGCGCCGAACCACTCCAGCGGGAGGAGGCTCAGCGTGAGCAGGAGGGCCAGCGAGAGGAGGGAAAGCCCCCACAGCTCGCGTTGCTGACGGTTGTCGATGGAAAACAGCATGAGGCCGGGATCGCGCCTGGATGCAGGGTGCCGCGTTCAAGGGAGGGCCGTGCGCCGGCAGGGCCACCTACGGCCGAGCGGGCGACCGGGTTTCCGCGCCGGGGGAGAGACGGATGGCGTTGAACGGGAAAGATATAGACCGAACGGGATTCTGCCAAATGTCGCGCGGCGTGTTCGGTGCGGGAGCTGCAAGATTCAGCGTGCGGCGGACCGCCGTGGGCAAAGGCGAGGCGAGGCCGACATTTCCCCGGCTGCAGGCGCCACGCCGGGCCCCCCGCCCTGGCGCTTCGCGCCTGTCCCTCCCCCCAAAACAACCTGGGGGGAGGGACGGGGGCTCGCTTCGCCCGCGGCTCGTTCAGGCGAGCGAACACGTGGCGGCACGTCTGGCGGCGCTCGGCGAAGGTGAGGAACTGCGACGACATGTAAGCGGGCAGGTTGAAGCCTCACGCAGTTTGTGAGGCTTTTCGTCGTTGTTGCTGCGGCTGCGGCTTCAGCCGCCTGTTGCACACCCGGCCGAACGCAAAGTGCGCCGCATCCACCTGGGACCGGCGCACTCTCGTACTTCCGTACTCTCGTACTTTCGTACTTCCCTTCAGTGCGCCCAGCTCCCCCGCTTCACGTTCAGGAACATCTCCACGTCGTCCAGGGCGTCGTCGGCCCAGCCGCTTACGTCGGGGTCGGCCCACAGGGTCATCAGCGCGGGCATCACGCGGTCCACGTGCAGGCGGCCGTGGATGCGGGCGAGCTGGCCCAGCGCGGTGGCGGCGTTGCGGCGCACCCAGGTGTCGGGGTGGCGCGCGAAGTCTAGACAGCGGCGCTCCACGTAGGCCCAGTCGTCGTCGTGCAGCGCCAGGCGCAGCAGCACGAACCCGATCTCGCGCCCGCCCGCGGCGAACACCGCCTCGGCGTCGTGGCGCGCGATGGGGTCGAGCTCCGCGTAGATCCCCGGTGCTTCGTCCTCGTCCGGCTCGGTCATCGACTCATAGTCCCAGCAAGTCCAGTAGCACCGGCGCCACGCCGGCGATGTCTCTCACCCGCTCCGCCATCTCCCCCCGCCCCGGCCCGATCGCCAGCACAGGCACGGGGTTGACGGTGTGCCCGCCGCCAGCGTCCTCCACGTTGCCGTGGTCGCTGGAGACCACCAGCAGCGTGTCGTCCGTCAGCGCCTCCCCCAGCCCGCCCAGGAAGGCGTCCACCCGCTCCAGCGCGGCCACGGCGCCTTCCAGCGCACCGCGGTGCCCGGCGTAGTCGGTGTCGTAGTGCGCGAACAGCGTCACCTCCGCCGCCGCCGCGATCCGCGCCAGCCGCGCGCCCGCCTCGGCGGCGGTCACGTCGGGGAGCTGATCACCGGTGTGCGCCCGCCAGCGCTCGTTGGTGATGGACGAGGCGATGGCGGCGCCCGCGTACAGCTCGGGCAGGCCCAACAGCGTCACGCCCGCCGCCCTGGCCGCGAGCGGCGGCGCGGCCGGGCGGCGGAAGATGCGCGGGTCAGCCTCGGCCGCCACCGGGTTCGCGTTGGCGAACACCGCGCGGGCGCCGCTGCGCACGGCGCGCGTGAGCAGGTTGTGCTCGCCCAGCATGCCACGCAGCCCCGTGGGCACCCAGGGCCCGAAGTGGCGCCCGTACTCCGCGGCGGCGTTGCGGCCGGTGAGCAGCGACGTCTGCCCCGTTCCGCTCTGCGGCGTGCCGGCCACGCCCAGCGTGGCATCGGCCGCGACCAGGACTGTCCGCTCCGTCACGATCCGCCCATCCCCATCCAGGTCGCCCGCCACCGGCACCCGGCCGCCCAGGAGACGGCGGAGCACCGGCAGGTCGGCCCGCGCGAAGGCGTTGCGCTCCGGGTCGGCCGGGCCGATGCCCACGCCGTCCAGGAACACCAGGAGCACCCGCGAAGGACGGCTTTGCGGCACGGCAGGTGGGGCTGGGGACCGGGTTCGGCGTTGTGACGGGGATTCTATCGCGGGCGGGACGATTGCGACAGCACGCGAACGGTGTCGCTCTTTCAGCCCGCGGCCACCGGCCCTTCGATCGCACCGCTGCGGTCGGATGAGCAGTCTCGGAGCGCGGATGCGGGCGGATCTGCGCGGTGGCGGGCGAGACCTGCGCCCGTCACGGCACATGCGCGGGGCTGTCGGTCCACCGCACCGATGCTGTCGCCACGCGTCGAGCCATGTCACACGAGGGCGCCCGGAGACGTTTTCTCATCGAAACCCGCCACGCGTCCAGCGTTGTGTGGCGGATTTCGGCAGCATAGCTTGGGAGCAGGGACATCCGTTCCCATCCCCCTTCACACCCGACCGTCGCAAGGATCCCGATGAAGAAGCTGAAGATGAACGTGGAAGCACTCGAGGTGGAGCAGTTCCAGACCGGCGCGGCGCTCAAGCGCGACGAAGGCACGGTGCACGCCATGTCGGGGTGGTACTCGGACCCGTGCCGGTTCTGCGACGCCTACCCGATCTCGGTGACGCCCAACGTCTGCTGAGATCCACGCCGCCGCCCCGGCCATTCGAGGGCCGGTGCGGTGACGGGGCGGAGGTAGACGCAATCCGGAGCTGAAACCCACTACCGTCTTCGGAGGACGCATGAAGAAGCTGAAGCTGAACCTGGAGGAGCTCGACGTGGCGCAGTTCCAGGTCGAGAACGCTGGGCACGACGGTACCGGCACCGTGCAGGGCAACGCCGTCTCCACGCAGTGGTTCTCGGCGCCGTGCCTCTACTGCCCGCCCCTGCCGGCCAGCCGCGGCGCCGAAACCGTGTGCTGAGCGCGCGGTAGGTCGTCGGGCGAGCACGGGCGTGTGCTGACGTCCATCTGCCGGAAACACGAACGCCGCCTTCCATGCCGGAGGCGGCGTTTCGTTGTGTCCGAAGATGTCCGGAATGTATTTCTGCCACAGGCCGTGGCAGAACTTCCGCGAACCGTCGATCGTGCGACCCACGGACGGCGGCGCACTTCGCGGCAGGGCTCCTCCTCGCCACGGCCGCCTGCAAACACGAACGCCGCCTTCCATGCTGGAGGCGGCGTCTTGCTTTGTCTGGACTGTATTTCTGCCACAACCTGTGGCAGAAATCTCCGCGAGCTTCCCGGCCGGTCGATCTACCGGTGGCGGCGCGACTTGCGGGCGGTGGTGTGGCGCACGGTGCGGCGGGTGTGGGCGGTGGCCTTCGTGCGGGCCGCGCTGCCGCGGCGGAGCACCGCGCGACGCGTGGTGGTGGTGCGGTGGCGGCGGGCGGCGGCGCGGCGGGCTTCGGCGCGGCGCGTCTCGGCCCGGCGGGCTTCCGCGCGGCGCTCGGCGGCCTTCTCGCGCGCCACCTCGGCTTCGCGGGCGGCCTCGATTGCCTCCACGCGCACGGCCTCGGCCTGCAGCGCGGGGAAGGCGCCGGCGAACTGCGGCTGGCGGCCCTCGGGGATGCGCACCGGGAACTCCTTCTTCCCCGGCGGCGTCTGCTTGCGCACCAGGTGCGGGTTGAGGCGCGTCACCTCGTTCTCGCTCACGCCGGCCGCGCGGGCCACGGTCGCCAGCCGGGTGCCGCCGGGCACGCTCACCGTGTCGGACTGCAGCGGCATCCAGCGCTCCACCCCGCCCAGGCCGTACTTCTCGGGCTCCTTGCCCACCACCGCGGCGGCCACCATCAGCGGCACGTACTCGCGCGTCTCGCGCGGCAGGCGGTGGCGGATGCGCCAGAAGTCGGCGTCGCCGCGGCCCTTCACGCGGCCGGTCTCGGCCATCAGCGCGCGGCTGATGCGGCCGTCGCCGCCGTTGTAGGCGGCCGCGGCCAGGTACCACGAGCCCAGCTGGGTGTGCAGGTCGCGCAGGTAGCGCAGCGCGGCGTCGGTGCTGCGCTCGGGGTCGCGGCGCTCGTCCACGTAGCCGTCCACGCGCAGGCCGTAGCCGCGCGCCGTGGGCGACATGAACTGCCACAGCCCCACCGCGTTGGCGTGCGAGCGGGCGTTGGGGTTGAAGCCGCTCTCGATCATGGTGAGGTACACCAGGTCTTCCGGCATCCCCGCATTGCGCAGCTTGGTGCGGATCATCCCCTCGTACCGGCCGCTGCGCTTGAGGTATTCGGCCATCAGCTCGCTGCGGCGCCCGGTGAACAGGGTGACGAAGCGGTCCACCGGCTCGTTGCGCACCACGGGGATGTCCCACCGGGCCGCGGTCGCCGCCGCGGCCTCGCGGATCAGCCCGCGCGAGGCGCCTTCGCCGACGGCTGCCGAGGGGTCGGCACCGACCGCCGCGGCGGCGGCTCCGAAGGCGCCCCCCAGCAGGAGGGCAACCGGGAATGCCGATCTGAACTGCATGCTACCTCCGGGTAGGCACTGCTTCGGAAGCCGCGGGGGAGACCGCGCCTTCGGCGAAAACCAACGGCTTGTACGGGGAGATTTGGCAGTGGAACGGTGGCGCGCGGGCCGTCGCTCCTTCACAACCTAATACGCACCAACCGTTTATGCAACCCGGACAGGTTCCGCGGGCGCCGTGGGAGGGCCGGCCGATCGCTGCTTTTTCCTTGCGGCGCGCGGGTGGAAGGATCGCGCCGGTGCCGGGTAGAAGGCTGCGCGTTTTCCCGCCCGCGGGTGGACGCGGCGGCGCGCGTGCCGCATTCTGTCACCGCCCGGCCCGACGCGGACGTCGTCAGCTGGCGTTCCATCTTCCACCGCCCCGAGCGAAGCATTGCCGATGCGCCGAACCGCCCTGCTCGCCCCCCTGGTGCTGCTCGCCACCGCCGCCGGCGCACGCGCCCAGGCCCACGCGCCGTTCACCCACGCCGACTCGGTGCGCGGCGCCATCGGCCCCGGCCGGGCGTGGTGGGACGTGGCGTTCTACGACCTGCACGTGCGCGTGAGCCCCGCCGACAGCAGCATCCGCGGCTGGAACGGCATCACCTACCGCGTGACCCAGCCCGGCCGCCGCATGCAGATCGACCTGCAGGCGCCGCTCGAGGCCGACAGCGTGGTGCAGGACGGGCGCCGGCTGGCCTACACGCGCGAGGGCAACGCCTTCTTCGTGGACCTGCCGGCCGAGGGGCGGGTGGGGGATACGAAGACGGTGCGCTTCTACTACCACGGGCGCCCCATCGTGGCCAAGCACGCCCCGTGGGACGGCGGCTTCGTGTGGACGGCTGATTCGACGGGGGCGCTCTGGGTGGCCACGGCCGTGCAGGGGCTGGGCGCCAGCGCGTGGTGGCCCACCAAGGACACGCAGGCCGACGAGCCCGACAGCCAGCGCGTGGCCATCACCGTGCCCGACCCCATGGTGGACGTGTCGAACGGGCGGCTGCGGAACACGCTCAAGAACGGCGACGGGACGACCACCTACGAGTGGTTCGTGTCCAGGCCCATCAACAACTACGACGTGGCGGTGAACGCCGGCACCTACGCGCACTTCTCCGACCGCTACCAGGGCGAGGGCGGCGTGCTCACGCTCGACTTCTGGCCGCTGGCGGGCAACCTGGAGCGGGCGCGGCGGCAGTTCGCGCAGGCCAGGCCCATGCTGCAGTGCTTCGAGCGCTGGTTCGGCCCGTATCCCTGGTACGAGGACGGGTACAAGCTGGTAGAAACGCCGCACCTGGGGATGGAGCACCAGAGCGCGGTGGCCTATGGCAACCACTACCAGAACGGCTACCTGGGGCGCGACCTATCGCGCACCGGGCTGGGGCTGCAGTGGGATTTCATCATCGTGCACGAGAGCGCGCACGAGTGGTGGGGCAACTCGCTCACCAGCAAGGACCTGGCAGACATGTGGGTGCACGAGTCGTTCGCCAACTACGCCGAGGGGCTCTACACCGAGTGCCAGCAGGGGAAGGCGGCGGGGAACCGCTACATGATCGGCTCGCGGGCGGGGGTGCAGAACGACGAGCCCATCATCCCCGCCTTCGGGGTGAACGCCGAGGGATCGGGCGACATGTACCCCAAGGGCGGCAACATGCTGCACACCATCCGCCAGATCATCGGCGACGACGAGAAGTGGCGCGGCATCCTGCGCGGCCTGCAGCACGATTTCCGCCACCAGACGGTGACGGGGATGCAGGTGCGCGAGTACATCAGCCGCCAGTCGGGGATCGACTTCAGCAAGGTGTTCGAACAGTACCTCACGACCACGCAGATCCCGGTGCTGGAGTATGCCGCGGCGCCGGGCGGGGTGCGCTACCGTTGGGCCGACGTGGTGCCCGGCTTCGACATGCCCGTGCGCGTGACCATCGGCGGCACCGCGCAGGTGCTGCGGCCCACCACCGCCTGGCAGACGGCGGCCGCCACGGTGCGCACGCCGGCGGATTTCGTGTTGGATGAGAACTACTACGTGACCGCGAGGAACGTGGCGGCGGCCGCGGCGGCGCGGTGAGGCGGCGGGAGTGGCCGGCGGTGGGGGATCCGGCGGTGGAGGTTCAGCGGCGTGGGATCCGGCGGCGTGATGCCGCTCTCGCGACAGGCGGCTGAAGCCGCGGGCCAAGACCATGGGAAGCCTCGCAAACTGCGCGAGGCTTTTCCATTGTGGGGCGAAGCATCAGCAGCGCGCGCTTGGCCGGCGAAAGAGTTCGCGAGGTGGTCGCCCGGGTCGTGGGCGGAGCGGGCGGAGCGGGCGGAGCGGGCGGAGCGGGCGGAGCGGGCGGAGCGGGCGGAGCGGGCGGAGCGGGCGGAGCGGGCGGGGAACGCTGCGGCGTCAACAACGGGGGGATGCCGCCGCTGCGAGGTCGTCACCTTCGTTTTTTCAACGGCAGATTACGTACACAAGCTGCGCACTACGCTGGGCGAGCCGTGCGCCGTCCAGTGAAACGCCCGCCATCCCGCCTCCAGTGCAGCCTCCACGTTCCGGCGGCTGTCGTCGATCAGCAGCAACTCGTGGGCGCACACCCCGACGGCCGCCTGGACCTTGGCGAAGAAATCCGCCTCGGGCTTCTTCGCTCCGACGCGAGCAGAATAGAAGATGCCATCCACGTGTTCGGCCAAGCCCAGCTTCTCCATGAGGTAGGCAGCTCTCAGGTGTTCCTGGTTGGTCGCCAGGTACACACCGATTCCCGCGGAACGAACACCCGCGAGCTCCGCCAGGAACGGTGCGACGAGACGCGAATCCCGTTCGAACCAGTAGGAGACGACCTCGGCCGGGCTCATGTCCGGAGCGATCTCCTGGAGTGCGGTGGTCAATCGCTCCATCAGCCCGGCACGACCGGTGACGATGTCGTCCCAGAAAGGAGCGAAGAACCGTTCGTGGAGTGCGTCGGAGGTGAATCCAAGATCCGCCTGGACGGATGTGTGCCAGTGACGCCCGTCTTCCGGCCGCCCGTCCACCAGAACGCCATCCACGTCTACCATCAGTGCTTTGATCGGCAAGGCTCTCCCCTGGCTGATGGACGCGCCTGACAAGGGTACGCGGCGGCCTGACGCCGGGGGTCAGAGCTGCCATCCAAGGCGGAACGGAGTGCGCCGGCTGCATCGTAAATCATAGCCGCTGGTGGCGGCCGAGTCACCCGAGCCGGCTCAGGGGGGAGCGCTACTCGGCCGGGACTTCGAGGAGAATTCGCTCGCCCGGGACGAATCGTGGTCGATCCTCGGGCCGGCGGAGGACGAACGCGAACAGGTCGAGCCGGGGCTGGCCGTCTGGGCCCTGCTGGCGCGGGATGTCGGTCCATGGCTCGATCGAGACGCCGTGAAGGGTCGCGCCGCTCAGCGACGCGAACGACTGCGGGCCCAGCCACCGAGCCAGAACGACCACGCCGCGGCCGGTGACCGTGAAGACGCTCTCGACCTCGAATGCGATTTGAGCCACTGGCGATGATGAAGGGTCAGGGGCGCGGGGCCGGCGAGCAAGACTTTCGTCGGCGAAGAGATCGACGGCCCCCGCATCGCCCGCAGCCGATTGTCAGGTGGCGCGGGAGTCGTCAGTGACTGAACACGAACGCAGCGCTCGGGTCCTCGTGGTTCACCAGGCGGACTACCCGGTGGTCGCTCCTGCTCACGTAGAACGTGTTCAAGCCCTCGCTCAGATTCGCGTCTACCACCCAGCAGTCCACGATCGACCCGTCGCGCGTCCGGACTTCCTCGGATCGAACGACCTGGAATCGAGCCATCCGCAGAGCTTGTGGCCCGCCATAGAAAAGCGCGTATGTCGCTGAGAACCCGAATGCGAGCGGCGAAGCCCGAATGAGCGCCGCGAGCTGGCCCGAGGCAAAGAATGGACTGCGAATCGTGGTGTCGGCGACCTGTTCAGTTCCCCCGCGCGGGATCAGTCGCAGGTGCACTGCATCGCCGGCGTACACGATCGCGGCATCGTGCGCACCATTGTGCCGGTGGTTCTCGATGGGCCGCAGCGTCGACACGTCGAACCACAGTGTATCCGCCGTTCGGCTGCCGTCGTTTCCGTACCACTGGTAGACTTGCTCCCACACGGGGCGCCCAGCTCGGGGCACCTGGCGGAGCGATTCGATCACGGTGGCGAATGGGATGGTTCGTCCCGGCGCCTCGATTGTGACCGCCACGGTGTCGACCGCCGGCTTGAGACGCGCCGGATCGAGCCCGGTAAGAGTTGTGCCTTGCGCAACGGCGCGGCCCAGCGGCATCGCAGCCAACAGGCAAACTGTGACTCGCTGCGTGATCTTGAGGGACAATGGCTCGCTCGGGCTTGGGGTTTGGGCGCCACCAGACGCCAGAAGGGTCAGGGGTGCGGGGCCGCTCAGCGCTTCGGCCGTGAAGTCATGGACGGCCATGCATCATCTGCAAGGCGGCTCGGGCGGCGGAAACCCCGCGATCGGCGAGAGCGTTACGGGCTGTCGTCGTATGGAAGCTCTGCCGCATCCACGCCGACGAAGTCGGGCTCCGGATCGGAGGCAAGCTGCACGGCCGAGATACTTCTCCTGCCCTCCAGGTAAGCCTTCGCAACGCGGTGCATCCCGTCCATCACGCGGCCGTCTGCACCCAGGATGATCGGATACGCGAGATCAGCCTCGGCGATCAGCCGAGCGTGGTCCGCGACGGCCCGGCAGGTGGCTTCTTGACCCCCACTTCCGAACCAGAAGGGCTGATCGAGCTCGCGAATCCCTTCGAGCGGCACCTCCACCCGCGGAGAACCGGTGGTCAGCTCGATGAGCCGATCGACGTCCCAGGCGAGAAGACCCCGAGGAGAGGGACGCAGGTGATATTGCTTCCGCATCGGTCGGTTCAGGGCGGCGGCCCGATGAAGCAAGGGTCAGTAGTGCGGGGCCAGCGCGCAAGCCTTTCGTCGGCCGAAATCACGGACAACGTCTGGGTTCGGCGGCCGCCAACACCCAGCTCAGCGGCGCCGAACTGCACCCGTGCTTCCCTCTGCACCGTCGTTCCGGCGTCCGCTGCGACGCCTGGTTCTGCGGCGGACACCGATGAAGGGAGCCTTCATCGGCTTCCCATCCACACGAGCAGCGCAACGAGGAGCAGGCCCACCCACCCCGGGTGCCGGCCGCGCGTGCCGATGCCCACCAGGGCTGCACCCACCGCCATCGCTGCGGCCACGACCCGCGCACCCTCGGTGGCCGCTCCCGTGGCGGCAGGCGGCCAGCGGAGCAGGAGCAGGGCGAAGGCCCAGCCGAATACGGTGAGCACATGCCAGCTGGCCCACAGAATCCCCACGTGCCGCCGGCGCAGCAACGTGCCGCCCTCGGTGGGCACCAACCCGCCCGCCCGCAGCCGCCGAAAGATCAACACCTCGCCGAGCACCGAGTGAACAGCCCCCACGGCGAACGTCAGCACGGCGGCGGCCACGAAGTACGCATTCATCGGCAGGTGGGAAACGGTGGGAAGATCGGGGCAAGCCGCCGAACGAAACAAGGGTCCGGGGTGCGGGGCCGGCGCGTAACAAGCCTTTCGTTCATGCCCGGGGAGGAACCAGCCGGTCAGGAGAACCCTCAGTCCACCCCCGGAAGCCACAACGTGAAGCACGAGCCCTGGCCGGGCCTGCTTCTCACCGTGAGGTCGCCGCCCATCAGCCGGGCCAGGTGGCGGCTGATCGCCAGCCCCAGGCCGCTCCCCTCGCGCGTGCGGGTGTACCCGCTTTCCAGCTGGACGAACGATTCGAAGATCCGGTCTTGGTCGTCGGCCGCGATCCCGATCCCGTCGTCCTCTACGTCCACCCGGATGAGCCCGCTCGCGGCGCCGAGGCGCGGGGCCTCGCCCGCGCCGTCGGCCACGCGGCAGCGCACCCGCACGCTTCCCCCGGGCGACGTAAAGCGAACCGCGTTGGCAACCAGGTTCAGGAGCACCTGCCGCACGCGGTCCTCGTCACCGCTGAATAGCAGGTCCTCGCCGCACTGGGAAACATCGACCAGCTCGACTCCCGCGGCACTCGCCGCGGGGCTCATCATCTCCACCGCGGCCCGCGCCACGGAGCGGATGGGCGCCGAGCGGCGGGAGACGGCGAGCGTTCCCGCCTCGATCCTGGCGAGGTCCAGGATGTCCTCGACCAGGGTACGCATGTGCTCCCCACCGGCCCGTACGCGCCGCACGTGCGCGAGCTGGCGTTCGGTGAGCGAGCCGTCGATGCCCATCTCCAGGATCTCCGCGTAGCCGATCACCGCGTTGATCGGGGTGCGGATCTCGTGGCTCATGGTGGCCAGGAACGCGCTCTTGGCCCTGCTGGCCGCCTGCGCTTCGGAATGGAGGATGGACCGGCGGAGCGCGACGGCCGCCAGGTCGGCGAGGGTGCGCGCCCGTTTCACCACGTGGGGATCGAACGGCAGGTGCCGCGGCTCTCCCAGCAGGACCAGCGCCCCCAGCGCGTCGTTCTCGGAGATCAGCGGAACCACCAGGGCAGCGCACCCCGCGCAGCAGGCCTCGAGCGCGGCCGCGATCGGACGCGACTCGCGGGACACGTCGGCGATCCACTCCGGCTCGTCCCGCTCCAGCACGTCGGCCGCGAGCGAGCCCGGGTAGGGAATGCTCGTCCGCAGCGGGGGCACCCCCTGTCCCGCCGCGGCGGCCACCCGCACGTACGTCCGCGCGGCATCCACCCGCTCCACGAACGCGCCGTGCGCCCGGGTGGCGTAGAGCGCGCCGTCGGCGATGCGCTGCAGCAGCTCGTCAATATCGTGGGCGGTGGCCAGCCGCCGCGCGACCTCCGACAGCGCCACCGCCTCGCGGGCCCTGCGCCCCAGGGTGCGGGCGGCGGCCTCCTGGGCGGCGGCGTACCGGGAAAAGATCAGCCCGATGAGCAGCGCGAGCGCCGCCCCGGTCGCGCCGCTCGCCAGGAGGATCCCGATGACCCGCATGCGGTAGCGGGCTTCCCGGATCTCCCGCTCTCCGAGCAGGCGCGACTCCTCCGCGTACATCGCCCCGGTAAGGGTGCGGATCCGGTCCATCAGCCGCTCCCCTTCACCCGAGCGGACCACGTCCAGCGCGGCCTGGCGGCCCCCGGACCGGAACAGGTCCACCGTTCGGCCCAGCTCCCCGAGCTTGGCGGCCCCCAGCACGCCCACCTCCCGCAGGTGCGCCTGCTGCTGCGGGTTGTCGGCGGTCAGCGCCCGGAGCCGGGAGAGGTCCGCGCCGAAGCGGGACGCACCCTGCCGGTAGGGCGCCAGGTAGGTGGAATCCCCCGTCAGCAGGTATCCGCGCTGGCCGGTTTCCGCGTCGGTCAGGTCGGCGAGCGTCCGGTCGATGAGCAGGGTGACGTGGTCGGTGTGCCGCACCCTGGCCGACATCGCGCGCGACCGCACGATGGTCACGTAGGTGACCAGGACGAGCAGCAGGATGATGGCCGCGGAGCCCAGGGTGGCCGCCAGCCTTACCGACGGGCTCAGCCGGTGGTCCCCGGGGGCCTCCTCCTTCTCCGGCAAGGCGTCGTGGCGACGCGGGTCTTCGTTCACGGTTTGGCGCGGACGGTCGAGCCGTGTGCATCCCCTTCCCCCGGCGGTGCGTCTACGTGCGAGGGACCGGCCGGCATCGACCGCGTGTGGGGCGCGTGGACCGCCCCGGCAAGCACGTTATGTTCCACGGGGCCTCCACCGGGGTCCGGCAAACTTTCGTCCGCCGCAAACACGGACGGCCCCGCATCCCCTGCAGCCGATTGTCAGGCGGCCGAGGGTGGCGGGGCTGCGGTGCGGTAGAGCAGCCGGGCGGGGACGTGGGGCTAGTGCGGCGGGGGTGAGTCGGTTGCCTGCCGGCGCAGGCGACGCCGCCGCCCGGCCTCGGTCTCCTGCGGAAAGACGAAAGAGATCGGCGCCACCACCCACATGGCAACGGGAGTGCCGTCCAGCACGGCCGGCGAAAAGCGGAACACGGACGCTACGTCCAGCGCGGCGGAGTCGACGGCCGGTACCCCCGCCGACCGCGTGACCGAAAAGGAGGTCGCCGTGCCATCCACGTTGGCGATCATCCTCACGTGGACCGTGAGCTCTCGGCCGAACAGCAGGGTATCGCGGTCCCGCAGCTCGCGCGTGGCGAGCCGCAACCGGCTGACGACGCGGCTCCGGTTGGCGACCCGCGGCATTGGGCCGATGAACAGCGACGGCGTTACCGACGCGTTGGACCCGGTGTTCACGATCAGCATCACGTCGAAAGGCTGGACTGGCGGCCCCACCCACAGCGTGGTCTGCAGCGCGTCGACCACCCGCGCGGCGAACGTCGAATCGACCACGAATGGGAGAGCGGCCCGAACGGCGTCCGGCCTGCCGGTGCTGTCGAAGTGGAGGTAGAAGGCGCGCGCCCGATACGCGGTGTCCGGCGGTGGGGGCAGCCTGCTGAGCGCCGCGATCGCGGCAGAATATTGCAGTCGCTCGACCGGGAGCGAGTCGCGCGGCCCTTGGGCCATGCCCTGCTTCTGGGCGGCCGAGCCGGTGGCGGCGAGCAGCACGGCCAGGGCCGCGGCGAAGAAGGCGCGCATACGAAAGGGGCTGGTGTGGGCAGCAGTGCAGGCAGGCCGTCGGCGAACCGCTGCAAGGAGTTGCTCAGAGCGTCCGCCATCAGGGTATCGACCGTCCCCATCCGGACACGCGCAGATCCGGGCATGAGGAGCGGGACACCGGTTGCAGCCGGTGCCCCGTTCCGTTGACGCTCCCGTTCAGGGCTGCGGATCGCCCACCTTCTCGGCGAGCACGTTGACCATGTCCATGTCGGGCACGCCGCCAAGAAGCGACAGCGCGTGCTTGGCCAGCTCGCGCGGCACGTGACCCGTCAGGTGGGCCAGGCGCCCGCCGTTGTCGAGAAAGACGTCGAAGATGCCGTACTCGCCATCGTCCAGGTGAATGGCGAACCAGGCAGTGGTGGCCGGCTCGTCCTGCACCAGCGGCAGCGCCCCGCGAAGGAACGCCTCCACCTGCGCGTCGTGGCCTTCGTGCGGCTTGAAGGTGAGCAGCAGGCCCTTGCGGTCCGCATCCGCGGGCGGTGCGGGGGGCAGCTTGGACGCCAGCACGTCCAACTTCTGGATGCGGGGCGGCGCTGCCAGCAGCTCGCCGGCATGGGCCATCAGCGCCGCGGCGACGGGGCCGTTCAGGTGCGCATCGCGCCCCGGATCGTCCGGAAAGAAGTCGATGATGCCGTACTCCGACCGGCCGAAGCGGATGGCGAACCACGCCGTGGTAGCCGGCTCCTGGTGCACCAGCGGCAGGGCGGACTGGAGGAACTCCTCCACCCGCGCGTCGTTCCCCGGCTTCGCTTCCAGCCGGACGAGCAGTCCCCGTGTCACCATGGGCCCCTCCTGGGTTGATCGCACATCCCGGCCGTCCGCAACGCTCCGGGCGTGCAACGGCAGCCGAGCGGCTCACCGGGTACGACGGAGGGAGCCGAACACACCGCCTCCACCGCGGCCCTGCAGCGCTGCCGAGGGCTGCACGCTTCGTTCCGTCCCGCATTCCGGTTCGGCGGGTGGCGCAGCTGCCTACCGATGGAAGAGCGAACCCACACCGGCGCCAACGAGTGCCCCCACCAGGGCGCCAGCAGGGATCCCTGCTGACACACCATCGCCCACGTAGCTTGTATCGCCTTCGATGTTCTCGAGTGTGTAGCCGATCATGCCACCCAGGACACCTTCGAGGATTTCGCCGTTCTGCGGCGAGGGGAAGTGACAGGTCGGAGGCAGCGTGCATCGGTCCTGCTTGCTCACTGACGGGCGTGGCGGTGAGGCTCGGCTCGAGCGCGGACCCAGGAGCAGGAATGCGTGCGGCCCCTGTGAAACTCGATTGGCCCTCGTTCCGAGCGGCGGCGATCACCTGTGCCAGGATGCCGCGGCTGATGGTTGGCCAACTCAGTCGGCTTCAGCGGGCGCCGGCGGAGTCACACGCCACGGCGTGCCCCGCCATCACGACTCCGCGTGGATGGCGCCTTGATCGCCGAACCGCGCGAGGTAGTGCCAGACCTTCTTGAGGTCCTGCAACTCGTAGCGCCCGGTACGCGCCGCGTCCCCGATGAGGGCGGGCGTGAGGTGCGCCTCCCGCGCCACGGCGAGCCCGAGCTCGATGTACTCGGGGCCGCGGTACTCCGGATAGCGGCGTAGCACGTCCACGTGCAGACGGAACCCCGAATGCCACTCGATGGGGCATGGCAGCGCCCCCGCCAGGTGCTCGACGGCAGTTCCCTGAAAGCACGGGTCGAGGACGAGCGCCTCGACGTCGCTGTCGAGGCGCAGGGGGCCATGCACGTGGGCCTCGATGTAATCGTCGAGCGCATCCCGATCATCCGCTTCCGCCAGCGCCACCAGGTGCATGCGAGACGCGACGCCGAAGTGCGCAGGCGCGAAGACGCTGTCGGGGTAGCAGAACGTGCTGCGGAGGCACACGTCGGGCTTCAGGCGCAGGTGGGCAGAGCCGAACCGTGGGGACCCGCCGGTTGCCCGGCGGCGATAGTTGAGGGCGCCGTACTTCGGCCGCTCCGAGGGAGCTGCGGTGTCATACGCGCGGCCGAAGAGCCGGCTCTCCCATTCCCAGCGGTCCCCGCCTGGATGCGCGGTCAGCCCGCCGTTGCTCGTGCCGGTCTCGAACTGTGACCGGTACACGCCGTCAGCCCCGAGCGCTTGCAGGATGGGAACCCCCCGGTGAAGCCGGTCGGGATGGAAGTTGAGCGTGACGCGCAGCGTCGGGTCCACCCCCGTTCCGACGCTCCGCGCGGCCACGTACGCCAGCGCTTGTTCCTGCGCCGATCCAACGGGAGGCATCCACGCCTTCGGCGCTTGCATCTGTGATCTGGTGGACATGCGAGCAGCGTCTGTGTCGCCAGCTAACGCCAAGCTTCAGCGGCCAGCGGCCGCGACAAAGCTGAAGATGAACCAATGCCCGGCCGCTGGTCCGCTGCAAGCCTTTTGTTAGGCAAGGCTCCCGAGCTAGGCTGTGCCACCCTCAGATCGCGGCCAGTCGAACGGAGTTACCAGTTCGAATCGCCCGTCTGAATTCTCGCTGGAATGCATAACCGGTGTTAGGCGGCGGTGTCGGGCCTGCGCTCCGCAAGAAGCGTTTCCATCCGCTCGTAGACCTTGATCTGCGCTGCGGTCGCGGCCTCCCGGGTGGGGTTCGTCTCGTGAAAGAATCCCAGCTTCCTGCGAGCGCGATCTAAGCCGCGAGTCACCTCCAAGGAGATCGCCTCCACGAGAATTCCAAGCTGAGCACTGGTCTGATACGACCGATTGGCGTACACCTTCGCCAACTCAGCCAGATAGCGGCTTCGGATGAGCACATCCTGAAGCGTGAGGTCCACTTCCGTCTCAGTAAGGCTCGCGCATTCGAGATCGCACTCCTCCCAGCCGTAATCGATTGATAGCCAGACGCTACCAGAACTCGAGCCATACTCGATCGGTTTGCCGACGAACTCGCGGAGCTGCACTTCTGCCGTTGAGGGGTCGGAGCATCCCTCAAGCGTCAAAATCATAGCACGCCCATTTTCGCCGAGCTCACCCCGGCCGTCGGTGTCGAGTCGGAGGATCAGACGGGTTCCGTCTCGCCCGAGCGACGTGAGGATGGAAAAGTTCTCGATGGTGGCCATTAGAGCGCAGATCAACGAAGAGAGCCTGACGACGCAAGGGTCAGGCGATCACGACACCGGTCCCAATCCGGAAATCCATGCGATGAATCCGAACAGAACCGTTGGAGGAGAAGCTCGGACTCTGTCACACAGCCGAACTCTGAGCTGGAGTGGTGACGAAAGCGCCTAACGAGACAAGGGTCAGGGGTGCGGGGCCGGCGCGCAAGACTCTCATCCACTAGAAAGCATGCACGGCCCCGCATCCCTGCAGCACGACTTGGTTTCCGTTGCGCTGCGTTAGGCTGGGGCCAGGTAGGGCGCTTGGTTTCCCGGGCTCGCCGCGGCCCACGTGGCGAGGTTGGGACCGGCCATCGCGGTCGCAAGCTGCGTCGTCGTTCGAACCTGGTTGGCCTCCACCCATCCGCTCCGAACCAGCCGTAGCGCAGTGACAAATCGGCCATTAGCTGGCTGACCAGACGCATGGCACAGCGCCGCGGGATGTACCGTACCTGCACAACTCTGCACACCCGCGGACCAGAATTGGGCAGCCTCACCGAGGCGCCAGCCCCACCACTACGTTTGTATAATGTCTATAAATGCATGGATACAAACCACTTCAGCGACGACCGGGGCCGCGTCCGCGCGCGGCCTTCAAACTGCTTTCAGTGGGATGCTCCCGGACAATCTGGATTGTCCATCCGCTCCCCTCGCCGCAGGAGTCCCATGCACCGACCCCGCCTCACCCTCACCTTGGCCGCCGCGCTGCTGCTGGCCGGTTGCGGCGACGCGATCACCGGCCCCGCCGCGTCGCGCAGCGGCCCGCAGGCACCCGACCACCCCGCGCTCAGCGTGCTGCCGGATTCCAAATCGGCGACCACCGCGCCGGGCGGCCCGTTCAACCTGCGCTCCGGGCCGGGCACGAGCTACGACATCGCCGGCAGCCGCGATGGCAACGTGGCGGTGACCATCACCTGCACCTCACGGGGCGAGAGCGTCACCGGCTACTATGGCACCAGCCGCGTGTGGAACAAGCTTGCCAACGGGAGCTGGATCACCGACACCAACGTCTACACGGGCACGGACGGCCCGGCGGCCCGCCCGTGCATCCGCAACGACTACCCGTACGCCACCTCCAGCACCAGCGGCGTGGATCCGTGGAACTTCTACAACCGCCAGTGCACGTCGTTCTCGGCGTTCCGCATCAACTGGAACGGCACGCGCACGGGCAAGACGTTCACCAACTACTATCTGGGCGAGCATTTTGGCGACGCGCACCTGTGGGATGACGCGGCGCGCGCGTCCGGGGTCGCGATCTACGCCAACCCGTCGGTAGGCCGCATCGCGCAGTGGAACCGCTACTCCGGCGGCGCCGGCGGCTTTGGGCACGTGGGGTACGTGGCCGCGGTCTACGACGACGGGAGCTTCCTGGTGGAGGAATACAACTGGGCAACCGCGTACGGATACGGCACCCGGCGCATCTACCCGGGGAGTGGGTCCTGGCCCAGCAACTTCATCGACTTCTGATCACCGACCCCGGCGGGCGACGCATGCGGCGGTGAAGAGAAACCCCGCGGCTCTCTGGAGCCGCGGGGTTTCGCGTGCCTGTGCTCGGATGCCCCGGCCGCACCGCCGCGCGTCGTGACGTGCTGGTCCACGACGGGGTTGCGTTCGGGATCGATGACCTGATGAAATAAACATTCTGATACGGACGTCATTGTCGGGTTCCCCATCGTCTCCTCGGCCGAAAGCATGTACGGCCCCACATCCCCTGCAGCCGAATGTTAGGCCGCAGCCGTGTGACGGCGATGGGTCCGCTGCGGCCCCAGCTATTCATCGGTTTCTCGAAGAGCCACCACATCGATCCGGATCAATCGAGACGAGGGCTTGCCTCACCTCGAAACAGGCTCAGGTGGGTGAGTGCCCGCTTGTGGCTTGTTTCAGCGCGAGAAGCCCTGCGTAGAGTTCCAAAACTCGATGGATGTCGTCGCGTGTATCGCCGTCCCACGACTCCACGGCGTTCAACTCTGAACGGAGCGCACCCATTCGCTCGTGAATCTCGTCGACTTCGTCTGGACCACACTCCGCAGCGATCACCTTCCAGCGGTCACGCGGAATCGATTCCCACGGCGCGAGATCCGTCTTCGCACGCACCAGAATCTCCTGGAGTTTGCTCATGGGGCGACCGGACGAGACAAGCCGAGGGTGGGCCCGCGTGCGAACCGGAAGACGGTCCGAAGCCGAGGTTGAGGCGAACTCCCGCCGGGGGTCGATCGAGGAGTGCGGACCGACGATCCACGCACGACAGCAACCAGAGCGATCCCCCCGCGGCTGCCGCGAGGTCTGCCCAGCGGCCTAACGAGACAAGGGTCAGGGGTGCGGGGCGGGCATAGCGCCCGGCGGTGGCGAGCAGTCGGTGCGGGTCACGTGACCTCCGCCGGCGGCTCCAGGTGTCCAGGCAAGGGATCGCGAGGGGCAGTCTCATTTGTGTCGTTCGCCCGGCTAAGTCTGCCGAGGCACTCGCCTAACTCCAGGCCCCTCGCAGGACCCGAAGAAGCGTCAGGCCGGCTTCAGCACCCGAGTCTCAGATAGAACCGTGGTCCGCCCCCGTGCGGCCCGAGCGCTTGCCGAATGCCCACGCCGGACCAGGAGCCCACGCTGGAGGTGACGCATGCGGAGGAAGACTGCTCCCAAGGACCCGGTGCACCCCGAAGTCTCGCGCGCGGTGCAGACTGAGGTGGGGCTGATTGCCAGGGCGGAAGAATGGGCGCAATCAGCCGTGGGGGAGTGCGTCCTTGACAATCGCTCTCATAGAACGACACAAGGGTCAGGGGTGCGGGGCCGGCGCGCAAGACTTGCCTTCAGATGAAAGCATGCACGGCCCCGCATCCCCTGCAGCCGATTGTTAGGCCGCACGGGGCGGCTCAGCCGTTGCTTCCTGCTGCCCTGCGCTCGTGGAGTTCGTCAGCGATGTGGATGTGCTCGACCCCATTCGTGAGGGCAATAATTGCTGAGCTGTGTTACGCAACGCCTCATCTAACACTTCCTCAAACCGTTTGATGGAGGACCCAGGACCGGCTTTAATGAAGCTCACTAGATTCGGGATATCGTTTAGAGTCACGACACCAGTGCGGTTGGTATCGAGGGCGGGCTCATTCAGGATGTCCATGAGGCATTTGCGAGCCTCAGCTAGATTCGCAACCAATGCCTCCGGCGAAGGAAGCACATGACGGGCTACGAGTGCGATGCTACTCAACTCTTGAGCGTGACCATTTAACCGCTCCATGCACCACCTAACGTCCTCCTTGGGTACCTCTCCGTTACCAGGGGCCTCGTGGAGTCGGATGTACAGGCGCATCATCGGTCTTAGGCCGGTGGTGCGTTCGTGAACGCGTGCGATACGAGCAACGATGTCTTGAACTGCTCTTGTATTAGCCTCCCGCGTCACGCGTTCAGCGGTAGTCTTGTCAACGAGCATTTTCACAACTGTACCAAGGACGACAACCAGCAGAACCTGAAGCGAAAACTTTAGTACCTCGGCACGACCTGTCTCTTCCCATATGTCGATCGCGAGCCCTACGGAAAGGGCTAAGCTCATAGCCCCAATGAGGACAAGAAAGCGGTTTAGGGCTATGAAGCGCATAATTGGCTCCGGTGCGTTGTCATGGTCACGTGACGAGATATGTCTTTGAGGCGGCCTAACTTGTTGTTCAGTGGACGGAATTCCGGCCAACACGCGCGGTTGTTCGGGCTGTTCTTTCGTCGGGAGCACGTATTGAGCTAAGGATCCGCGTCGCGCATGGCCGAATCCGCTCCAATCCAGATAATACTCAACCACGGGAAGGTCAAGCGCCTGTAAATCGCGCCCACGCAATCCGATGCGTCGTGTGCCGCGGTGGAGTTGCGCACTATGCACGCGCGGTGGCGGGATAGCGCTCTCGTTCAGCGCGTTATCGGGAAACACCAAGCGCTGGAATCCATCCCGTCACCACAGCAACCTGGACCCGGCGCCGACCGCGATGGCGGGTGCATCGTCACCGCGGGCAGCAGGGCGGAGCGGGCGCCTACCACACGAATGGCACCAGTCGGTGCCGCACCTGTCGCTGGTAGTCGGTGTAGCCGGGGAGGGTTTCCGCGAGAAAGCGCTCCTCGTCCAGGAGGCGCCATACGAACAGGGGGAGCATCGCCGCGGAAGGAACCAGGCCCCAGTACGAGCCCAGTGCCAGCGGCGTACCGAGCAGAAGCACGTATCCGCCGGCGTACATGGGGTGCCGGACGATCGCGTAGGGTCCCGTGGAGATGACGCGCTGGTGCTCGCTCACCTCGATGGTCGCCGATGCGAACGTGTTCTCGCGGTAAACGAATCCAACCAGCAGGAAGCCCAGCGCCACCATCACGTCACCGCCGATGGCCACTCCCGCCGGAACGGCCGACCACCCGAACCGATGGTCGAGCGCGGGCACGGCGAACGAGGCGAGAAAGCAAACGGACGTGAGCAGCATGATGAGCTTCTGCACCGGGCGCTTCTCCGCCGTCGGCCCGCCGCTCATCCGGCGTTCGAGGAGCGCCGGGTCGTTGATCGTGACATAGAGCGTGGTGATGGCGCATGCCCCCATGAACACCGCCAGGAATACCCACGCCTGCCAGTAGCGAACCGTCCCCGCGGGGATGAAGAGGGCGAGCCACATCACCACGCCGAGGAACAGGAGCCCCAGCCAGGCATTCGCGCGAAGGCTGTTCATCAGTCCGTCCGGTCGTGGTGACACAGTGAAACGCCCTTGGCCCAACGATACAAGGGTCAGGAATGCGGGCACGCGGCGCAAGGCTGCAAGCAGCACCCCCACGCGGCGGCTGTTCGCAGGCCGTCGCGAGCCGCGGAGCGAACGTTCGCGTTTCGCCTGCGGCCTCCGGGGGAAGTCGGTGCGGCGGGCGTCCTCCGGGTGAGGGCGCCCGCCCGCGTTGTCGGATGCCGCACGACCTCCTATCCTTCGGAATCGGGCGCCCGTCGCGTCATCCCTCACGTCCCCAACGAGCCTCGTCGATGTCGAACGATCCGACCGCCTCCGGGCTCCTCACGCGCAGGGAGATGCTGGCCGCCCTCGCGGCCGCCGCCGCGCTGCCGTTGGCTTCGGCCTGCGGTGTCACCGGCGGAGCCAGCACGCCGCCGCCCGGCCCGTCAACCGTGCCCGCTGGAGCTGATCGGGATGCGGTCGCGCTCCTGGACCGCATCGGCAACGACCTGCTGAGCCTCTATCCCGAGCAGGCGACCTCGCTTGGGCTGGACGTGGGCGCGCGGGCCGGGCTCCGGTCGCGCCTCGCCGATCGCTCCGCGTCGGGGCAGCGGCGGGTCGCGCAGCAGCTGCGCGCGGACCTCGGCGCGCTTGCGGCGGTGGACACCAGCCGCCTTTCGCACGCCGTGCGGACCAGCGTGGACGTGGTCCGCAGCGCGTACACCACGGCGCTGGAGGGCTTCGCGCTCCCCTACGGCGACATCACCGTGGGCGGCTGGCGCAACACGCCGTACGTCGTCATCCAGAACGTCGGCGCGTACCTGGACGTCCCCCGCTTCCTGGACAGCGATCACACCGTGGAGAGCGCGGCCGACGCGGAGGCGTACCTCGCGCGGCTGCAGTCGTACGCGCGGCAGCTGGACGGCGAGCTGGAGCGCGTTCGGGCGGCGCGCGCGGTGGGCCTCGTCCCCCCGGCGTTCCTGCTCGACAAGGCGCTGGCGCAGATGCGCCTTTCCGCGCAAGGCGCGCGCGAGGGCGGCGCACTGGTGGAGTCGCTGGAGCGGCGGACGCGCAGCATACCCGGCGACTGGGCCGAGCGCGCGCGGCGGATCGCCGCGCAGGAGGTCGCGCCGGCGCTCGACCGCCAGATCCGGGAGCTGGAGGCGCAGCGCGCCGTGGCGACGAATGACGCGGGGATCTCGGCGCGCCCGCACGGCGCGGAGTTCTACCGGTGGGCGCTCAAGGCATCGACCACCACCACGATGTCGCCGGACGAGGTCCACGAGCTGGGCCGCAGCGAGCTGGCGCGGCTGCAGGCGCGGATGGACACGATCCTCAAGGAAGCCGGCTACACGCAGGGCACCGTGGGCGAGCGGATGAACGCGCTGGCGAAGGACCCGCGCTACAAGTTCGCCGAGGGCGACGCGGGGCGCGCCGAGATCCGGAGCTTCATCGACGACCGGCTGGCGTGGATCCGCGCGCAGCTGCCGCGGGCGTTCAACACGCTCGTGAACCCCAACATGGAGGTGAAGCGCCTGCCGCCCGAGGAGGAGCCGGGCGCGCCGGCCGCGTACGGCGGCGCGGGGTCGGTGGACGGCAAGATCCCCGGCCGCTTCTGGATCAACCTGCGCACCACCGACCTGCACAGCAAATACAGCCTGGGCGACCTGGCTTTCCACGAGTCGATCCCCGGGCACATCTGGCAGGGCGAGTACACGCACGGCATGCCGCTGGTGCGCCAGATGCTGGCCTTCAACGCCTATTCCGAGGGCTGGGCGCTCTACGCCGAGCAGCTGGCCGACGAGCTGGGCGCGTACGACCGGGATCCCGTGGGGCGGCTGGGCTACCTGCAGTCGATCGCGTTCCGCGCCTGCCGGCTGGTGGTGGACACGGGGCTGCACGCCAAGGGGTGGACGCGCGAGCAGGGCGTGCGGTTCTTCGTGGAGGTGAACGGGTCGAACCCGCTGGAGGTGGCCAGCGAGGTGGATCGCTACTGCTCGTGGCCGGGGCAGGCGTGCGGCTACAAGGTGGGCCACAGCGAGATCAACCGGCAGCGCGAACGGGCGCGGGCCGCGCTCGGCGCGCGCTACGACCTCAAGGCGTTCAACGACACGGTGGTGCTCGGCGGCAACGTGCCGCTCGACGTGCTCGCGAGGAACGTGGACGAGTACCTGCGGCGGTAGAGGGGCCAGAGCGGCCCGCGGCCTCGTCGCGCCGCGGGCCGCCTCGTGTTCGAAGGCATCCCCGATGAGCCGGCGGCGGCGAGGCCGGCGCTGGCTGCGAGCACCTGGCGGCGTTCGCCGGTGACCATCCGGGGGCTGCTGCATCGCGCTGACGTGTGAGCCCCCGTCAAAGCGCGGGGCTCTTTGTTTTTTGCTGGTGAATCGTCCTGTCTGGAGGAACGAATGGAGAAGCACCTGGCCGGGATCAAGCCGGAATCGTGGCTCGTTGCGGCGGGCCGCGAGGCCGAGCCCGGCGCTCCGCTGAACGTGCCGCTGGTCCCCGCATCCAACTTCATCATCGGCGCGGGGCGCAGCTACTCGCGCGATGATGGCACGCCCACGTGGGAAGCCCTGGAAGACGTGGTGGGCGGGCTCGAAGCTGGCAGGGCGGTGGCGTTCGCCTCGGGGATGGCGGCCATGGCGTCGGTGTTCGACCAGCTCTCCGCGGGTGCCGTGGTGGTGCTGCCGGATGACTGCTACCAGGGCGTCGCGGGCTTGGCCGCCGCGGGCGCCGAGCGGGGGCGCTGGTCGGTGCGGCGCGTGGCGGTGGACGATACGGCCGGCTGGATTCGCGCGTGCGGGGCCGCCGATCTGATCTGGCTGGAGTCGCCCTCGAACCCGCTGCTGGCCGTGGCCGACCTGGAGGCGATCTGCGCGGCACCGCGCAAGCCCGGGGCGATCGTGGCCGTGGACAACACCTTCGCCACGCCCCTGAACCAGCAGCCGCTCGAGCTCGGTGCCACGGTGTCGCTGCAGTCGGCCACCAAGTTCATCGGCGGCCACTCCGACCTGCTGGCCGGCATCGCCACGACCCGCGACGACGCCGTGTGGCACGCGCTCAAGCGGTCTCGCGAGCTGAACGGCGCCACGCCCGGCACGCTCGAGGCATGGCTTGCCGTCCGCGGCGCGAGGACGCTCGCCATTCGCCTGCAGCGGGCCCAGCAGACGGCCCAGACGCTCGCGGAGCGGCTGGAGGCGCACCCGCTGGTCGAGCGCGTCCGGTATCCGGGCCTCCCCTCGCACCCGACACATGCGACCGCCCGGCGCGTGCTCAAGGGATTCGGGACCATCATCTCGTTCGATCTGCGCGGCGGGGCCGAGATCGCCGATGCGGTCTGCCGGAACGTGAGGCTCATCCGCCACGCAACCAGTCTCGGCGCCGTGGAATCGACGATGGAGCGACGCGCCGCGATCCCGGGGCAGGAGCACCTTCCCCCTTCGCTCCTGCGCTTCAGCGTCGGGATCGAAGATGCCGAAGACCTCTGGGCCGATCTCCACGCGGCGATCGGCGCCGCCGCGCCGTGAACGGCGGCGGCGCTGGCGGCGTTCGCGAACACGAAAAGGGCGCGGGGGATGGTCTCCCCTGCGCCCTGATTCTTTGCGATGCGGGTAGGCGAAACTCCCCCCTCCACCGTGTTCGATCGATACTCCCAAATCCGGCTGAACTGCTTTCTCACACAGAGGCACAGAGACACGGAGAACTGCGGGTTTTTCTCTGTGTCTCTGTGCCTCTGTGTGACACGTCAGCAGGTCCTGCTGCCGCGATGATTCATGCGATCTGGTATAACACCGCTGCGTGACCTGCAGTCGATCGTGAAGACACGGGGGCAGGATGCCATTGGCACCCGCCCCCGTGAATGTCCCGCCGTGCAAGCACGCTGCTTCGGCCTCCACCTCGGCGGACGTCTCCGAAGCACCGCCGCGGGACTAGAACGGCAGGTCGTCGTCGTCCTCCAGCGGCGGGGCCTGGAAGTCGTCGTAGTCGCCGCCGCCGCCACGGCCGCCACCACCACCCCCTCCTCCGCCCCCACCCCCACCGCCGCGCGGGGCCGACGCCGCCGGGCGCGAGCCGCGGCTCTCCCAGTCACCGCCGCCACCGCCGCCGCCACCGTCGCTCTTGCCGCCCAGCAGCACGACCTCGCGGGCGCGGATCTCGGTGCTGTACTTGGTCACGCCGTCCTTGTCCTGGTACTGGCGGTACTCGATCTCGCCCTCTACGTAGATCCGGTCGCCCTTCTTCACGTAGCGTTCGATGATGTCCACCAGGCGCTCCCACGCCACCACCCGGTGCCACTCGGTCTTTTCCTGCTGCTGGCCGCTCTTGTCGTTCCAGCGGCGGCTGGTGGCCACCGAGAACTGCGCGACCCGCGCCCCGCTGGGGATGGTGCGGATCTCGGGGTCGTTCCCCGTGTTCCCGATCAGCATGACCTTGTTCAGGCTGCGCGCCACATCTCCTCCTTTTGACCGTATTTGAACAAAGTGGACAACGCGGTTCGGCGCTATGTTGGCGCGGTTTATCCGCCCTGTCAAGGGTCTTGTTTCACACCCGCAGCCGCATCACGAGCGCGTCTTCGGTGGGCTGTGCGTAATAGGAGCGGCGCCTGCCCACCACGATGAAGCCGCGGTCGCGGTAGATGCCCTGCGCAACGTGGTTGCTCTCGCGCACTTCCAGGAACACCTCGTGCGCTCCGCGCTCCTTCACGCGCTCCACCACCGTGTCCACCAGCGCGCCGCCCATCCCCAGCCCGCGCGCCCGGGGCGACACGGCCACGTTGCCCAGCTCGCTCTGGTCGATCACCGTCCAGCAGGCGGCGTAGCCGGCCACGTCGCCGTCCAGCTCGGCCACGAACAGGTCGGTGTCGGTGCGCTTCATCAGGCCGCGGAAGGTGGCTTCCTTCCACGGGGTGCTGAAGCACGCGTCCTCGATCACCATCACCCGCGGCAGGTCGGCCTCGCGCATGCGGCGGATGCGGAAGTCGGGGTCGGCGTGCAGCCCGAAGGCGCCATCGGCGTCGAGGCGCGCCATCACCCCGCCCTCGCCGCGGCGATGCGCTCGGCGCCCGAGGCGCGCAGGTATTCCGGCTCCCACCCGGCGGGGTGCGCGACACGCCCGCGCTCCGGGATCGTCCGCGCCAGCCACAGCAGCCCCGCCGCGGGCGACTCATCCGCGGCTTCCGCGACGGACTCATCCCCCAGCGCCTGCCGCAGCTCCGGGGCATACGCCGAGGCTCCGTCGCCCACTACGATGGGGCCGTGCGGGGCCAGCCGTTCCACCACCTGGTCGACGGTGAGGATCTCGGGCGCGAGCAGCTCGTCCACCCCCCCGCCATCGAAGCGCCAGCACCCGGCGAACACCTCGCGGTTGCGCGCGTCGAACAGCGCGGCCACGGGGCGGCCGGCGTGGCGCAGGGTGGCCGCCGAGGCCATCAGCCCCGAGTACGCGTAGAGCGGCACGCCCAGCGCGCGCGCCAGCGCCTTGGCGGTGGCCGCGGCGATCCGCAGCCCAGTGAACGACCCCGGCCCGCCGCCCACGATGATGGCGGCGAGGTCGCGCGGCACCAGACCCGCGGCGCGCACCGCCTCGTCCACCGCCGGCATCAGCAGCGACGAGGCGCCGACGGTGGGCTCCAGCACACGCTGGGCGACGACCTGCTCGCCCACGCCCACCGCCACGGAGCCGCCGCGGGTGGAGTTGTCCAGCGCCAGCACCGGATGCGCCACCGCGTTCACGATCCGCCTCCGGCCGGCATCTCCGGCAGCGGCGGCGGGTCGCCCACCGGGTGCGCGTGCATGCGGCGGACGGCGGGCTCGCCGAAATCCTCGATCTCCACCTCCCAGCGCGGGGCGGGGAGGAGCGCTTCGGCGCGCTGCGGCCACTCGATCAGCACCAGGTCGCCCGGCGCGCCCAGCTCGTCCCACCCCAGCTCCCACACCTCGCCGGGGTCTTCGAGGCGGTACAGGTCGAGGTGCGCGACCTGCACGCCGCGCGGCGTGTCGTAGCGGTAGACGAGGTTGAAGGTGGGGGAGGGAACGTCGCCCGCCACGCCCGCGCCGTGTGCGATGGCGCGGGCGAGCGTCGATTTTCCCGCGCCCAGGTCGCCGCGCAGCGCGATCACCAGCGGCGTCCGTGCCTCGCGCCCGATCCGCTCGCCCCACGCCACCATCTGTGCCTCGCTCAGCTCCGCCTGCATCTGCCTGGACTGGATGTGCCCTGCGTCTTGCCGTGCCCACCCGATCAGGCAGGCGTACCCAGCTTTGCCGTCACAAATAACCGGCGGTCGATGCCGGATCGGACGGTTCGCTGCAAAGGTCCGCCGGTTGAAACCGGCGGCTGGAACTTCGGGAAGTCCGCCTTCGCGGACTGCGGCCTCGGCCCCGGTGTGATCAGCCGATCTCGCTGCTACCTGACTCACCGGCGATTTCAGCACGGTAGATCCCACCCACCACGCGCGGACCTCGCCCCCTCACAGCCTCGCGCAGTTTGCGAGGCTTCTCGTAGTTGTTGCTGCGGCTTCAGCCGCCGGTGCGAGAGGCCGGCTCGAATGCGCCGGCGTTTCTCCAACGAGCGCCAGTCCGTTTGGCTCGCCGAACAACTCTGCCGAGAGCGCCCTGCCTCACACCGTGGGCCGCAGGCCGGCAACCTGGCGGCGCTGGGCGTCGGTGGGGCGGGGCCTGGCGCCGTCTATCTCGGCCTTGAGCTCCAGGTACTGGTCGCGCAGCAGGGCGGCCTGCTCGAAGTCGAGCTGGGCGGCGGCGTCGCGCATCTGGCGCTCGATGTCCTTGAGCATCTCCTCGGGCGTCTTGCTGCCGAACGCGGCCCGCTTCTCCGGCCCCTTCTTCCCCTTGCCCGCCATCGGCTGCTCCTTGGGCCCGCGGGCGTCGGCCACGCGCGTCTGCAGCTCGATCTCGGCCACGCTCTTCAGGATCGTGGTGGGGATGATGCCGTGCTCCAGGTTGTAGGCGATCTGCGTTTCGCGGCGGCGGTTGGTCTCCTCGATCATCCGCTGCATGCTGCCGGTGATGCGGTCGGCGTAGAGGATCGCCTTGCCCTGCGCGTTGCGGGCGGCGCGGCCCACCGTCTGGATCAGCGACGAGGCGCTGCGCAGGAATCCCTCCTTGTCGGCGTCCAGGATCGCCACCAGCGACACCTCGGGTAGGTCGAGCCCCTCGCGGAGGAGGTTGATCCCCACCAGCACGTCGAACTTGCCCAGGCGCAGGTCGCGCAGGATCTCCACCCGCTCGATGCTGTCGATGTCGCTGTGCAGGTAGCGCACGCGCACCCCGGCCTGCTGCAGGAAGTCGGTCAGGTCTTCCGACATCCGCTTGGTGAGCGTGGTCACCAGCACGCGCTCCTGCTTGCCCACGCGGTCGCGGATCTCGGCCAGCAGGTCGTCCACCTGCCCCTTCACCGGGCGGATGATCACCTCGGGGTCGAGCAGGCCGGTGGGGCGGATGATCTGCTCCACCACCACGCCGCCGCTGGACGCCAGCTCGAAGTCGCTGGGCGTGGCCGAGACGAAGACCGCCTTGGGCACCAGCTGCTCCCACTCCTCGAACTTGAGCGGCCGGTTGTCCAGCGCGCTGGGGAGGCGGAAGCCGTGCTCCACCAGCACCGTCTTGCGCGCCCGGTCGCCGTTGAACATCCCGCCGATCTGCGGCACCGACACGTGCGACTCGTCCACCACCACCAGGAAGTCTTCGGGGAAGTAGTCGAACAGGCACGCGGGCCGCTCGCCCTCGGCGCGGCCGGCGATGTGGCGCGAGTAGTTCTCGATCCCCGCGCAGGTGCCGATCTCCATCATCATCTCGATGTCGAAGTTCGTCCTGCTCTCCAGCCGCTGCGCCTCCAGCAGCCGGTTCTGCCCCAGCAGCTCCTTGAGCCGCCCGTCCAGCTCGTGGCGGATGCGGGTGACGGCGCGCTCGATGGTGCTCTTCTGCGTGACGAAGTGCGTGGCCGGGTAGATGGCCGCGCGCTTCATCACCAGGATGGTGTCGCCGGTGAGCGGGTCGAAGCGCGAGATGCGCTCGATCTCGTCGCCCCACAGCTCGATGCGCACCCCCTGCTCCTCGTAGGCGGGGAACACCTCCACGGTGTCGCCGCGCACGCGGAAGTTGCCGCGCTCGAACGCCGCGTCGTTGCGCGCGTACTGGATGTTGACCAGCCCCTCGAGGATCTGCTTGCGCCCGATCTTCTGCCCCTGCTCCAGCACCAGCATCAGCTGCCGGTACTCGCGCGGGTCGCCCAGGCCGTAGATGCAGCTGACCGAGGAGACGATGATCACGTCGTCGCGCTCCATCAGGCTGCTGGTGGCGCGCAGGCGCAGCTTCTCGATGTCCTCGTTGATCGACGAGTCCTTCTCGATGAAGGTGTCGGTCGAGGGGATGTAGGCCTCGGGCTGGTAGTAGTCGTAGTAGCTGATGAAGTACTCGACGGCGTTCTTCGGGAAGAGCTGCTTGATCTCGCCGTAGAGCTGCGCCGCCAGCGTCTTGTTGTGGCTCATCACCAGCGTGGGCCGCCCGTGCCGGGCGATCACGTTGGCGATGGTGAAGGTCTTTCCCGTACCCGTGGCGCCCAGCAGCGTCTGGTACTTGTCTCCGCGCTTCAGCCCCTCGGTCAGCTCCTCGATCGCGCGGGGCTGGTCGCCGCGCGGGGGGAAGGGGGCCACCAGTTCGAACGCCATTGCCGCTGCCTCAAGCCGTTGTGCCGCGTGGAAGCCGTGATCGTCGCAAGACTTCCACTACCCTCGCCGGCCCCCGCGGTTCGCCCGCGCGGGCCCCGGCCCGGAGATCGGGGGGGAACGGGTGAAGATGGGGCGGCGGGGGAGCGGAAGCAATCGTGCGGGGAGGGGGTGGCGCTTGGGCGCGGCCGCGGTCACCGCGGCCGGTCGGCGGGCGCGGCGCGCATCCACAGCAGCAGGGTGCCGCAGGTCACGTCCTGGTTGCGGAACTCGGAGGGGGTGCTGGACGCCTGCGAGTAGTATTCGATCCCCTCCAGGTCGTTCAGGTCGAAGTCGTTCAGGTTGGGCGGGTCGCCGCCCCGGCCCGGCGTGAACACCGGCACCCCGTTCACCACCACCTGCGCGTAGCACGGCCTGGGGCTGATCATGGTGTGCGGACCGTTCGTCTCGCCGGTGGCCAGGTAGTCGCCCATGGTGGTGCGGGCGTGGATGATCCGCGCCCCGGGCATGCGGCGCAGCACGTTCACCAGCGTGGTACGCCCGATGGCGTTCAGCTCCACGCGGGTGTAGAACCGGCCGCCGCCGGCGTTCTGGGTGCGGCGGAGGCGGAAGTCGCCCATCCCGAGGGGGAGCTGGGGGAGGGGGCCGGGCGCGGTGACCGTCACCGCGGGGAGCGGCTGCGCCTCGGCCTGGAGCGACACCGTCAGCTCGATGGAGTCGCCCAGCATCATCTCCAGGTTGGCCGTCCCGTAGCCCAGCCGCTCCACGCGGATGCTGTGCGGCCCCGGGCCGATCCCCGAGATGCGGAAGCGGCCCAGGCGGTCGGCGTGCGCGCCGGCGCGGTCGTCCACCACCACCCGCGCCTCGGGCACCGGCGCGCCCGACGCCTCGTCCACCACCGAGCCGCGCAGCACCCCGCCGCCGCCCTGCGCGCGCAGCGGCGGCGCGCTCGCGGCAGACGCGGCGAGGAAGGCGGCGAGCGCCAGGAGGCAGCGGACGGCGGTGTGGCTCGGCACGGTCGGGATCGGGAGACGCACGGGTGGATGACGACGAAACCGGCCTCAAGGGTGCGCACTGGAGCGCCGCGCCGCAAGCGTCGGGTGCCGGGGGCCGCGCCTCGGCGGATGCTTCGCGGGACGCACGGCGTCGCCTCCGCCCCGCTTCCCTACCGCCGCCCTGGTCCCTCGTACGGAAATCCCCCACGAAAGTTCTTCCGGCGCCTGACGAGGACTTCCCCACAAAATACGTTGATTCGATGGCGGGGGTGAAGGTCCGAAGGCACGGATTCGCAAACGGGGATGGGAACGATGACGACGACGAGCGAGAGATTGGCCGCGGTGGGCGCGCGCATCGTGCTCCCCGGCCATGCCGACACGGTGGCGCGGGTGGACGTGCGCGAGGTGACGATCGGGGCGCGGGTCACGCGCACCCTGGTGATGGCGGCGGTGTGGGGAAGCGTCACCACGGCCACCTTCCTCATCACCATGTTCGACCCGTTCATGACCTCGCTTCCGGCGCTGGTGGGCACGATGGCGGTGTACCGCAGCTGGAAGGGGCGCATCCAGGTGCGCTCGTTCCTGGGCGCCTGCCCGCGCTGCGGCGCCGAGATCCGGCTCGAGCCCAACAGCCGCGTGAGCGCGCCGCACCCCCTGGTGTGCTACGCCTGCCACCACGAGCCGGAGCTGGTCTTCGTGCGGGGGTGACCGAAATCGTTGCATCCCCGACCGGCTTCCTCTCGATCGTCGGATCCGCAAACCGCACGTAGCTGACTCGGCTTGATCCTCGGATAGAACCGAAGATCGGTGCGCGAGCATCCACGGGCTGGTAGAAACCGATCGAGCCTCCTGCAAATCTTTTGCGGGAGGCTCGAATGCTTTCTCTCGGCCGGCGCGGTCGCCTGTGTCACTCCATTCGACGTGCCGGCGGCTACGGCTGGCGGACGATGGTGAGCGTGGTGGAGGCGAAGCCCGAGCCGGAGATGGGGCCGCGCAGGGTGTCGCTGCGCGAGTTGGGGTAGGCGGCGGCGTAGTCGAGCGGCGCGAACCCCGGCGCGGTCAGGCGCATGGTGACGGCGGGAAAGTCCCAGTGGCCGTCCACCTCGGCCTCGATCGTCTCGGTGCCCGACTGGATGGTGGCGGTGCCCGAGACGTCGCTCTCGTTCTGCTCCAGGTCGAACACGAAGGTGTAGCGCGCGCTGTCGGTGCCCGCCACCGGCTGCGCCGCGGTGCCCTTCCACTGGCCCGCCGCCGAGAAGTTGCCCACGTCCAGCGGCTGGCGGCAGGCGAGCGCGACCAGCGCCATGGCCGCGGCGGCGAACGAGAGAGTCTTGCGAATGGCCATCTGGATCGTACGGCTGAAGATCGGGAGTTCGGTTCCGCCCGCGAGCGCCTGAGTCTACCGCGCCCGCCGGTGCGAGGGCAAATCCGCGCGCGGCGTGCCCCGTGCTGTCTACCTCACCCGCCGCCGTTTGATCCCCGCCGGACGGATACGATCGCGGAGTCAGCGGAGTCAGCGGACAAACCGCTGTTCTCTGCTGACTCCGCTGACTCTGCGTGAGGCAAGCCGTTGCCGGACCCGGCGCAACGACAAAGCCCCTTCGCACCACCGGCGAAGAGGCTGCGACCCGCCCGCACCTGCGGCCCTCGTGCGCGTTTCGTCAGCCCGCCGCCCCCGCCGGTGCCTGCGCGGCCAGGTGCGCCCCGGCATCGGCCGCGGTGAGCGGACCGAGGAAGTGGAAGCCCTGTGCGTACTGGCACCCCATCTCGCGCAGCAGCGCCGCCTGCTCGGGGTGCTCCACCCCCTCGGCGATGATCTCCAGCCCCAGCGTGCGGGCCAGCGCCACGATGGTGCGCACGATCTCCACCGCGTCGCGCTCGCGCGGCAGGCGCTCCACGAAGGTGCGGTCCACCTTCAGCACGTTCACGGGAAAGCGGTGCAGCCAGCTCAGCGACGAATACCCGGTGCCGAAGTCGTCCATGTAGGCGCGCACGCCCATGTCGGCCAGCCGCTGCAGCACGGGGATCACTTGCTCGGCGTTGCGCATCATGGTGCTCTCGCTCACCTCCACCCGCAGCGTGTCGGGCAGGATCCCCGCGCTCCGCACCACCTCCTCCAGCCGCTCGGCGAACCCCGGGTCGGCCAGCTCGCGGGTGGACACGTTCACGCTCATCCGCAGCGGCGCCCCGGCCGGCACCTCGCGCTGCCAGGCCACCAGCTGCCCCGCCGCCTCGCGCACCACCCACGCGCCGATGCCGGCGATCACCCCCGTCTCCTCGGCCACGCGCATGAAGTCGGCCGGGGCCAGCAGGCCGCGCTCGGGGTGCTGCCAGCGCAGCAGCGCCTCCACCGCCGTGGTGCGCCCGGTGGCCAGCTCCACGATGGGCTGGTAGAAGAGGCGCAGCTCGCCGCGGTCCACCGCGCGGCGCAAGTCGGTCTCCAGCTTCAGCCGGTCCACCACGTTCTGGTGCATCGACGGGTCGAACAGCTCGCGGCGGTTGCGGCCGCGCGCCTTGGCCCGGTACATCGCCACGTCGGCGAAGCGCAGCAGGTGCTCGGGCGGCTCCTCCAGCTCCGACCCCATCACCACGCCGATGCTGGCGCTGGGGAACACGTCGTGCCCCTCCAGCGACACCGGCTGGTCGAGCACCGCCAGGATGCGGTCGGCCACGGTGGTGGCGTGGTCCATCCCCGTCACGTCCTCCAGCAGCACCGCGAACTCGTCGCCGCCCAGCCGGGCCACCGTGTCGGCCGGGCGGATGCACGTCACCAGGCGGCGGCCCACCGCGATCAGCAGCTCGTCGCCCATGTGGTGGCCCAGCGAGTCGTTCACCAGCTTAAAGCGGTCGAGGTCCAGGAACATCACCGCGAAGGGGTGGTTTCCCCGGTGCGAGCGCTCCACCGCCTTCTCCAGCCGGTCGCGGAAGAGGGCGCGGTTGGGCAGCCCGGTCAGCGCGTCGTAGAAGGCGCTCCGGCGCAGCGCCTCCTCGGCCTGCGTGCGCTCCGACACGTCGCGCAGCACGAACACCCGCCCGCCGTACTCGCCGGCGCGCGACAGCGCCGTCATCCGCACGTCGAAGCGGCGCAGCCCGGCGGGCGTCTGCGCGTCCACCTCGGCCGCGGCCGACACCGCGTCGGCGCCGCCCTCGGCCAGCATGGCCCAGGGGCCCAGCACGTCGGCCGCCGGGCGGCCCACGAAGCCACGGCCGTCCACGCCCAGCATCGCGCGCGCGGCAGGGTTCAGGTCCATCACCCGGCCTTCCTCGTCCAGCACGATCACGCCGTCCACCATCCGGTCCACCACCGCCTCGCGCGCCACGGGGAGGATGTCCAGGAAGCGGAAGCGGAAGATGGCCCAGGCGAACGCGGCGCCGCTCAGGCTGAACAGGAAGGGCATGGGGTTGGCCGGAAAGCGCACCAGCCCGCCGATGTGCAGCACGTTGCCCACCCACGGCACCAGCGCGCCGAACAGGATCGCCGCCGCCTGCCGGCGGTACAGGTGCGGGGCCCGCATCACCTTCAGCACCAGCAGCCCCACCGTGATCGACTGCAGCACCCACGAGTAGCCCACGTGCAGCCAGAAGCCCCACGCGTTCTCGGTGCGCACCGCCACGCGGCCGCCGCGTTCCTCCAGCCGGAACACGCTCCAGAACCAGCCGTGCCACTCGTTGGTCAGCAGCAGCACGGCGGTGAGCAGGGGGATGGCGGCGATCAGCGCCAGCGCGCGGCGGCTCGCCCACCCGTCGCGCCCGGTGTAGCGCACGGTGAACGCGAACCACGCCACCGGCACCGCGATGGCGGCCAGCTGCACCAGGTCGGCGAAGAGGTGCTTGGCCCACAGGTCGATGGTGGCCTGGTAGACGCCGTAGAACAGCGACCACCACGCGCAGCACACCATCAGCCCCGCGAACGAGCGCGCCGCGGGCACCGAGCGGTGCCGCCACGCGAACGCGCCCAGTGCCGCGTTCAGCAGCGCCGAGGCCATCAGCGGAAGCAGGAAAGGCGTGTGCTGCCAGTGCATCGGGGGGCCGCGGGAGCGCGGCGGGGAAGGGAACCGTCCAGGTCGGCCGCCGCGTCGGACCACGCGGGGGAGCCGCGCGGGCCGGGAAGCTAGCGTGGTGCAAACCTTCTGCAAAACCCGGGGGAACGAAACCGCCAGAACATGGGTGGGGCGTTCGGGCTGGTCCGTCACTCCGTCGCAGCGCGGGAATCCGGCCCGGGGCGCTTGTCCTCGGGCTTCCGCGCGGCGTCCGAGCCCGCCAACTGCGTGGATCGGGGGAGGCTCACCTCACGTCGGCTTCGGCGTGTGGGTGTCCACTTTCAAAAAAACCGATCCACAGCGCACGCCGAACCGTATGGACTAGCCCGCGAGTGGCGGAAAAGACGGAGGACGCGAGACGGCGGCTAAGCAGTCCTCCGGTCCCTCCGTTCCTCCGTGTGACCCGTCGTTCCTTCGTCAGATCGGCGGCCGATTACGGGTCGACAGGTCGATGACCGTCAGACCGGGCGCTCGTAGACGCGGTAGGTCTTGTAGACGTAGGCGCCGATCTTCTCCATCGCCTGCCGCATGGGGCCGTTGTCCTCCAGGATCCACGAGGCCTCGGCGTTCTCGTAGCCGTTGGCCGCGCCCTGCTGGAAGCAGCGCAGGTACAGCGCCGCGCCGATCCCCGAGCGCTGGTAGCCGGGCTTCATCCCCAGCGTGAGCAGTCGCGCCGTCTTGATCTTGCGCTTGTGCCACAGGAACTTGAACACGCCAAAGGGGAAGAGGCGGCCGTCCTTGAGCGGCTTGATGGCGCGGTTCAGGTCGGGGAGCGCCAGCATGAAGCCGATCGGCTCGCCCTCTGTGGTCTCGGCGATCAGCACCAGCTCGGGGTCCACCACCGGGCGGAACTCCTTCGCCATGGCGTCGAACTCGGCCTCGGTCATGGGGATGAAGCCCCAGTTCCGCTCCCACGCCGAGTTGTACACCCCCATCACCACCCCCACCTCTTCCTTGAAGCGCTTCATGTTCACCGGGCGGATCCGCCACCCCTCGCGCCTCCCCAGCCGCTCGATGCCGTCCAGCAGCCGCTTGGGCGGCTGGTTGTGCGGCAGCCAGTAGGCCACCAGGTCCTTGGCCTTGGTCATCCCCGCCGCGTCCATCAGCCGGCCGTAGTACGGCGGGTTGTGCCCCATCATGAACGCCGGCGGCGTGTCGAAGCCGTCGATCAGCACCCCGCCCGAGTACAGCTCGTCGTTGGTGGACAGGTTGAAGGGGCCCTGCATCGAGGTGAGCCCCTTCGCCTTCAGCCACGCCCCCGCGCGGTCCAGCAGCGCGGCGGCCACCGCCGGCTCGTCCACGCACTCGAACAGGCCGAAGTAGCCCGTGGTGTCGCCGTGGAACTCGTTGGCGCGGTGGTTGGCGATCGCGGCGATGCGGCCCACCGGCTTCCCGGCGCGCTCGGCCATGAAGAAGGCCACGTCGGCGTGCGCGTAGAACGGGTGCTTGTCGCGGTCGAGGAGCGCGTTGAACACCATGCGCAGCGGCGGCACCCACTGGGGGTCGCCGCCGTTGAAGGTCCAGGAAAGGTCGATGAAGGGCTTCAGCGACTCGCCCCGGCCGATCTCGCGGATGGAGACGGCCGGGGTGGTCGCGCGGGGCTCAGCGGACGCCGAGCTTGCGGCCGACGCGGGCGAAGGCATCGAGAACCTTGTCGAGCTGGTCGGTGGTGTGGGTCGCCATCACCGAGGTGCGCAGCCGGCACGCGCTCTCGGGGACGGCAGGCGGCAGCACGGGGTTGGTGAACACGCCGCCGTCGAACAGCTCGCGCCAGAACACGAAGGTGTGCTCGATGCTGCCCGTGGTCACGGGGATGATCGGCGTTTCGCTCACCCCGGTGTCGAAGCCCAGCGCCGACAGCCCACCGCGCAGGTACTCGGCGTTCTTCCACAGCGTGCGCCGGCGCTCGGGCTCGGCCTCCATGATGTCCAGGCAGGCCAGCACCGTCGCGACGGCCGACGGCGGCATGCTGGCGCTGAAGATCAGCGAGCGCGCGTGGTGCTTGAGGTAGTGGATCACCTCCTCGGGCCCCGCCACCGCCCCGCCGATGCTGGCGAAGCTCTTGGAGAAGGTGGCCATGGTCAGGTCCACCCGGTCCTGCACGCCGAAGTGCTCGCCGGTGCCGCCGCCGTGCTCGCCCAGCACGCCCACCGAGTGCGCGTCGTCCACCAGCACCCGCGCGCCGAACTCCTCGGCCAGCTCCAGCACGGTGGGGAGGTGCACGATGTTCCCCTCCATGCTGAACACGCCGTCGGTGCTGATCAGGATCCCGCTGGCGTCGGCGTTGCGCTCCAGCGCGCGGCGCAGCGCCGCCATGTCGTTGTGGGCGTAGCGCACCAGCTCGCCGCTGGCCAGCTGCGCGCCGTCCAGCAGGCTGGCGTGGTTCAGCCGGTCGTGGATCACCACCGAGCCGCGCGTCACCAGCGCGCTGATCACCCCCAGGTTGGTCTGGTAGCCGGTGCTGAACACCAGCGCGCTCTCGCTGCCCATCAGCGTGGCCAGGCGGCGCTCCAGCTCCTCGTGCAGGTCCAGCGTGCCGTTCAGGAAGCGGCTGCCGGTGCAGCCGCTGCCGTAGCGGTACAGCGCGTCCCGGGCCTTCTCCAGCACGTACGGGTGGTGCGTGAGCCCCAGGTAGTTGTTGGAGCCCACCATGATCAGCCGCTGCCCGCGGATCACCACCTCGGTGTCCTCCGAGCTCTCGATGGGCTGGAAATATGGGTAGAGGCCGCGGTCGATCATCTCGCGCGCCGCCGTGTAGCGGCCGCACTTGGCGAAGATGTCGCCGGCCTTCCGTGCCGTCTGCTGCTCGACAATCGACATCAAAGCCATCCCTGAGTTCGGTACCACCGGGCCGTTTCGGCCGTGCCCGCCTGCAGCGGCGTGGCCGCGGGGAGCAGGGCCTCGGCCCCGGTGAGGTCGCACACCCACGCCTCGGCCAGCATCTCGTCGGCCTTCTCGCGGCTGAACACGCCGCCGCCGCCAAGGCCCAGGCGGTCGGAAAGCGCACCCGCCCCGCGCAGCACCGTCGCGGGGATGGGCACGTGCAGCGGGCGCTTCCCCCGCACCGCGCGCCCGATCGCGTCCACCAGCTCGGTGAAGCGGTGCGCCACCGGCTCGGCCACGGGAAAGGTGCCCGCGGGCGCCGTGGCGGCGTTGGCCAGCGCGGTCACCAGGTCGTGCACGTAGATCACATGGATGCGCCGCTCCGGGCCCGTGGGCACCGGCGACAGCGCCAGCCTGGCCATGCGGTACACCGGGAGAAAGGCGCGGTCGCCGGGGCCGTACACCGCCGGCGCGCGCAGCACCAGCAGCTCGATCCCGGCGGCCTCCACCTCGCGGGCGGCTTCCTCGCCCTCCAGCTTGGTGCGCCCGTACGCCGTGAGCGGCGCCGGGGTTTCGTACAGGCGCCGCGGGCGGCCGCCCGTCGCGGGCCCGCAGGCGGCGTACGAGCTGAGGTACACCAGCCGCCGCGGACGCGTGCCCGCGCGCACCACCCCGCGCGCCACGTTGCGCGTCCCCTCCGCGTTGGCGCGGCGGAACGCGGCCTCGTCGGGCGCGGTGGTCAGCGCGGCCAGGTGGAACACGCAGTCGGCGCCGCTCGCGGCGGCCGAGATCGCATCCACGTCGTCCAGCGCGCCGGTGTGCAGCTCGGCGCCGAGCTGCGCCAGGCGCGCGGTGTTGCTGGAGGCGCGCACCAGCGCGCGCACGCGCCAGCCCTCGCCCGCCAGCCGTTCGGCCAGGTGCCCGCCGACGAAGCCGGAGGCGCCCGTGATCAGTGCGGTTCGGCTCATGGACGGCGGTGAAGATGCACGGCGCGCGGCCAGAATGCAACGACGGAAACACCCCGCGGGCGTCCGCCCGGTGCGGATAAAAGACAGAGAGGACCAGGCGCGTCGCGCACCCAGATCCTCTCGCGCGGCGCCGTTCTCACCGGTGCCGCATCGTCGAAAAATCCTTGCAAACCTAGCCCCGGAGCGGGTTTGTGTCAACCCGGTGCGCTTTTGGCGCGGTGCGGCGCCGATCTTCGTCCAACAGGACTTTTACGGACGAACGGCAGGTTTGGGCGTGTCCCCGCTGCGCGGGGCCGGGCTGCGCGCTGCGTAGGGCACGATACCGCCGTGCCCAACGCAGCCGGGCCCACGGCGGCCCGCCCCGGCTTCTTCTCGTCCGACGCCGCGGTGCTGGCGGTCCGCCGCGTTCCCGGCCCTCCGGGCGCGCATCCCTCACGCAAAAGCCCGCACCGAGCCGGTGAAGTCACCCGCATCCCTCCCATCAACAGAACGCGGAATGCTCGGCGGCGCCTGACAATCCGAGCGATCCCCCCCCCCCCCACCCCCCCCCCCCCCCCCACCCCCCCCCCCCCCCCCCCCCCCCCCCCCCCCCCCCCCCCCCCCCCCCCCCCCCCCCCCCCCCCCCCC
>Ga0070686_100000123_pt1 | contig 55299 bp, 51 predicted proteins | sample KBSS23LmetaG_FD_65654 | JGI IMG/M metagenome (GOLD analysis project Ga0070686, IMG submission 65654) | Switchgrass rhizosphere microbial communities from Kellogg Biological Station, Michigan, USA - KBS S2-3L metaG | ecosystem: Host-associated > Plants > Roots > Rhizosphere ...
AGGCCGCGCGGCTGCTTGACGCCGTCGACGCCGTCGATCGTGTAGAGCGCCGGGATGGCGTGGAGGATGGTGCGGCCGTCGGGATCGATCGACTCCCGGCCGGCGTCGAGCAGGGCGTCGATATCCTCGGGGCTGATGCGGCGGCCGCCGATCGCGACCTCGACCCCGGCGACGTTGCTGACCAGGCCGCCCGCGGAGAAGCCGACGAAGACCTGGTCGATCTGGGTGCCGGCGATGCGCTCGGCCTGCTCGACCGCCTCGCGGATCGCGATCTCGCTGCGCTCCATGTCGGCGATGAAGCCGCGCTTGACCCCGCGGCTCTCGCGCTGGCCGGTGCCGAGGATGCGCAATTTCCCGTCCTCGTCGGGCTCCGCGATCAGCGCGCAGACCTTGGACGAGCCGACGTCGAGCGCGGCGACCAGGTTGCGGACCGGTATCGTTGGCGCCCTGCGACCCATCAGATGGTTCTCGCGAGGTCTTGGGGGGGCGGACCGGGATCGGGCGTCGTCGTGGCGGGGACGATCGCGCCCGGCTCGCGCGAGATGCGGACATAGGTGCGCCTGGGGTCGCGCATGTCGATGCGGGCGAAGCCGCGCCCGAGCAGGGGGTCCTGCTGGTCCATCATCGCGAAGCGGGTGATGGCGCGGCGCGCCTCGTCGTCGCCCTCGGGCAGGGTCAGCAATTCGCCGCTCTGGAAGCGTATGTCCCAGCGGCGCTGGCCGACCCAGGTCGCGCCGGCGATCTGGGGGCGAAGCCGCGGCGCCGCCTGGAGCAGGTCGCCGAGGCCGCCGATATGGCGGTTGGCGTCGGGGCCGATCACCAGAGGCAGGTTCGGCATATGATCGATCCGCACCGGCTCCAGCACGACCCCGTCGCCGTCGATCAGGCTCAATTGCTGGTTGTTCTGCCAGATCGCGACCGGCTGGCGCTCGACGATGTCGATCACCAACGTGTCGGGAAGCCGGCGCGAGACCCGGGCCTCGCGGATCCAGCCGAAGCGCATCAGCCGCGCGCGGGTCGCGGCGAGATCGACGAGCGGCATCGCCATCGAATCCTGATCGAAGGCGACGTTGTAGATGGCGAGGCGCGAGACGCGCTGGGCGCCGGTGATCTCGACCCGCTTCAGGGTGAAGCCGGCGCCGCCGACGCCTTCGCCGAGCGCGAGGCCGGCGAGCTGCGGCAGGCGGAAGGCGAGGATCGCCGCGACGATGACCGCGCAGGTCATGCCCGCCAGCGCCCAATTGCCGACGCGCCGAGTCCAGGCCGGGGAGATGCCGACGGATTCGAGCAGGCCCTGCTTCTTCGGCCGGCGCGTATTCACCCCGCGTCCGCCCCCGCCGCTCCGTGCGCGCGGCTTGGCGCGGGCGCGCCCCGCATTGCCGCCGCGCGCGATCCTCGCGCTCATAACGCCGCCTCCACGATCCGCTCCACCAGGGTCGCATAGTCGATGCCCCGCGCCCGGGCCTGCTCGGGCACCAGGCTCAGGGGAGTCATTCCGGGCTGGGTGTTGACCTCGAGCAGATAGAGGCCGTCCACGCCCTGCTCGTCGTCCCAGCGGAAATCGGCGCGCGAGGCGCCGCGGCAGCCGAGCAGGCGATGCGCCTTCAGCGCCATGGAAAGGGCCGCGTCGGCGACGTCGCCGGGAATGTCGGCCGGGCAGACATGCTCGGTCATACCTTCAGTATATTTGGCGTCATAGTCGTAGAAACCCGATTTCGGCCTCAGCTCGGTGACCGCCAGCGGCTGGTCGTCGAGCACCGCGACGGTGAGCTCGCGCCCCTTGATGAAGGGCTCGGCGAGCAGCCGCTCGAACTCCTGCCACGGGCCCTTGGTGCCGGGCGCGATCGGCAGGCCGTGATTGCCGCCCTCCTTGATGATCGCGACGCCGACGGAGCTGCCCTCGTTGACGGGCTTCAGCACATAGGGACGCGGCAGCGGATCGGCGGCATAGAGGGTCTCGCTGTCGACGATCCGCCCCTCCGGCATGCGGATGCCGTGGGGGACGAGGACCATCTTGGTCAGCTCCTTGTCGATCGCGATCACCGAGGTCTCGAGCCCGCTATGGGTGTATCTGAGGCCCATCAGGTCCATCATGCCCTGGACGGTGCCGTCCTCGCCGGGCGTGCCGTGGAGCGCGTTGAACACGACGTCCGGGCTGAGATCGGCGAGCGTGGCGGCGATGTTGCGGTCCATGTCGATGCGGGTGACGCGGTGGCCGCGGCTTTCGAGCGCGTCGGCGACGCCGTTGCCGGTCACCAGCGACACCTCGCGCTCGGCCGACCAGCCGCCCATCAGCACCGCCACGTGGAGCCTATCCATGGCGGGCTCCAATCGTCATTCCAGCGAAAGCTGGAATCTCACTTTTCTTGCGCCGCAGAAGGCAAAGGGATTCCAGCTTTCGCTGGAATGACGGGGGTAGGATGCGGGTCATGCGTCCACCCCCACGCGCTGGATTTCCCATTCGAGGCTGATCCCGCTGTCGGCCTTCACGCGGCGGCGGACCTCCTCGCCGAGCGCCTCGATGTCGGCTGAGCTGGCGGCGCCGAGGTTCAGGAGGAAGTTGCAATGCTTCTCGGAGACCTGGGCGTCGCCGAGGCGAAGGCCGCGGCAGCCGGCCTGGTCGATCGCCTGCCAGGCCTTGGTGCCCGGCGGGTTCTTGAAGGTGGAGCCGCCGGTGCGGCTGCGCAGCGGCTGGCTCTGCTCGCGCGCGGCCGCGATCCGGTCCATCTCGGCCTGGATCCTGTCGGGCGCCTCCTCATGGCCGCGGAAGGTGGCGGAGACGACGACGCTGCCTTCGGGCAGCTCGCTATGGCGGTAGGAATAGCCAAGCTCGGCGAGAGCGAGCCGCTCCAGCCGGCCGCTGCGCAGGACGATCTCGCAATCCACGAGGATGTCCTTGACCTCGCGGCCATAGGCGCCGCCGTTCATCCGCACGAAGCCGCCGACCGTGCCCGGGATCGAGCGCAGGAACTCGACCCCGCCGATGCCGGCGTCGCGCGCGGTCGAGGAGACGAGGATGCCGCTCGCCCCGCCGCCGCAGCGCAGGCCGGTCGCATCCACTTTCTCGACGGTGGCGAAGGGCTTGCCGAGCCGCACCGTCACGCCCGGGACGCCGCCGTCGCGGACGATGAGGTTGGAGCCGAGTCCGAGCGCCATGACCGGCACGTGCGGATCAAGCCCGGCGAGGAAATCGCTCAGGTCCGCAGCGTCGGCGGGCTCGAACAGCCACTCGGCTTTGCCCCCGGACTTGAACCAGACCAAAGGCGCGAGCGGCGCATCTGCGGTCAGCCGGCCGCGCACCCGGGGGAGGGAGAGGGCCGCGGTCATGCCGCCTCCCGCGCCTTGCCGATGCCCTCGGCGAGGCCGGCCGCCCATTTGGTGATGTCGCCGGCGCCGAGGCAGATCACCATGTCGCCGGGCGCGGCGAGATGGGTGAGCTGGCGGCAGACGTCCTCGGCGTCGGCCGCGACATGGGCGCCGAGATGGCCGCGCTGCTTCATCCCCTCGACGAGCGCAAAATTGCTAACCCCTTCGATCGGCTCCTCGCCGGCCGCATAGACGGGCGCGACCAGGACGAGATCGGCGTCATTGAAGGCGCCCTGGAACTCGGCCATCAGGTCGCGAAGCCGGGTGTAGCGGTGCGGCTGGACCACCGCGATCACCCGCCCCTCCGCGCCTTCGCGCGCCGCCGAGAGGACGGCGGCGATCTCGACCGGGTGGTGGCCGTAATCGTCGATGATGGTGACGCCGTCGACCTCGCCGACCTTGGTGAAGCGGCGCTTGACGCCGTGGAACTTGGCGAAGCCGCTCTGGATCACCTCGTCGGCTATGCCCATCTCGGCGGCGACGCCGATCGCGGCGAGCGCGTTCTGGACATTGTGGCGGCCGGGCATGGGGAGATCGATGTCGGGAATTGTGCGGAGCTCGCCGGCGCGGTCGCGCAGGGTGACGTCGAAGCGGTTGCCGCCGGGATAGGGCCGCACGGCGTCGCCGCGCACGTCGGCCTGGGCGGCAAAGCCGTAGGTGACGATGCGCCGGTCCCTGAGCCGCGGGATGATCGACTGCACTTCGGGATGGTCGACGCAGAGCAAAGCGGCGCCGTAGAAGGGCACGTTCTCGATGAAGGCGACGAAGGCGTCCTTGACAGACTCGAACCCGCCATAATGATCGAGATGCTCGGGATCGATATTGGTCACCACCGCGATCGTGCCGTCGAGGCGGAGGAAGGAGCCGTCGCTCTCGTCGGCCTCGACCACCATCCACTCCGAGCTGCCGAGCCGGGCGTTCGAGCCGTAGGCGTTGATGATGCCGCCGTTGATCACGGTCGGATCGATGCCGCCGGCATCGAGCATCGCCGCGATCATCGAGGTGGTCGTGGTCTTGCCGTGGGTGCCCGCGACCGCGACGGTGCGCTTGAGGCGCATCAGTTCGGCAAGCATCTCGGCGCGGCGGACGACGGGGATGCGGCGCTCATAGGCCGCCTCGACCTCGACATTGGACTTTCGGATCGCGGTCGAGATCACGACCACGGCGGCGTCGCCGAGATTGTCGGCGCTGTGGCCGATCGCGACCGGGATGCCGAGCTTGCGCAGGCCCTCGATCACATAGGATTCGGCGACGTCCGAGCCCTGCACCTCGTAGCCCAAGATGTGCATGACCTCGGCGATGCCCGACATGCCGATGCCGCCGATGCCGACGAAATGGATGGTGCCGATGTCGGTGCCGACGCCCTTCATGCCGATGCGGGTCATGCCGGCACCCCCTGCGGCATCGGCCGCAGCACATTGTCGCGGACGAAGGCCGGATCGGCGCCGGGATCGCGGCCGGTCCGCTCGACCAAGTCGGCGAGATCCTTGGCGGCATCGGGCCGGCCGACCGCCCTGGCGCGGGCGGCGGCCTTGGCGAGGGAGTCGGGCTCGAGGCCGAGCTTCTGCATCTGCTTGGCGAGTTCGATCGGGGTGAAGCGGCCCTGCGGGATCATCCGCGCGCCGCCGGCCTTGGCCATCTCTTTGGCATTGTAGGTCTGGTGATCGTCGGTCGCGCCGGGCAGCGGCACCAGGATGGCCGGGCGGCCGGCGGCGGTTAGCTCGGCGATGGTCGAGGCGCCGGCGCGGCCGATGACGAGATGCGACCAGGCCAGCCGCTCCGGAAGATCGGGCAGATAGGTGGCGAGATCGGCGGGAATGCCGAGCGCGGCGTAGCGGGCGCGCACCTCCTCGATATCCTCGGCCCTACATTGCTGGGTGACCTGGAGCCGGCGGCGGAAATGCTCGGGGAGCAGGCCGAGCCCTTCGGGCACGACCTCGGAGAGGATCGAGGCGCCCTGGCTGCCGCCGGTGACGAGCAGCCGGAAGATGCCGTCCTCGGTCAGCGGCGGGAACGGCCGGTCGCGCAGCGCCAGCACCTCCTCGCGCACCGGATTGCCGACCATGTGGATCCTGTCCGCGGCCTTGGCCGGCAGGCGCTGGACCTTGTCATAGGCGGTGGCGATCGCGTCCACCCGGGAGGCCATCAGCCGGTTGACCCGGCCGAGCACCGCATTTTGCTCGTGGAGCAGGGTCGGGATGCGGTCGCGGCGCGCGGCGAGCAGGGCCGGGAAGGCGGGATAGCCGCCGAAGCCGATCACCGCCGAAGGCAGGAAGGTCTCGTAGAGACGGAGCGCCATCTGCCGGCCGGTCATGATCGCGCGCGCCGCGCGCAGCCAGCCGACCGGGCCGCCGGCGAGCCGGCCCGCCGGCAATATGTGGACCTGCGCATTGCCGAACAGGCCGGGAATGCGCGCGCCGCGATCGTCGGTGATCAGGGCGACGCGGTGGCCGCGCAGCAGCAATTCCTCGGCGAGCGCATGGGCCGGGATCATGTGGCCCCCGGTCCCGCCAGCGGCGAGCACATAATGGCGCGACATCATTTCGCGCCCCTCCAGCGCACCACGTAGGGCGAGCCGTGGAGATGGGGGTTGCGGCGGCTGAAGGCGAGGAGGAGGCCGAAACCCATGGCGAGCGCGATCATAGACGAGCCGCCATAGGAGATGAACGGGAGGGTCATGCCCTTGGACGGGGCGATATGGACGTTGACCGCCATGTTGATCAAAGCCTGCAGCCCGAACTGGGTGACGAGGCCGGCGGTGGCGAGGACGAGGAACTTGTCCTCCTCGTTGAGCAGGCGGACGAGCACGCGCACCACGATCGTCATGTAGAGGATGGCGATGGCGACGCAGGCGATGATCCCGAACTCCTCGCCGATCACCGAGAAGATGTAATCGGTCTGCGGCTCGGGCAGCGAGAATTTGCGGATCCCGGCTCCCGGCCCCGCGCCGAACAGGCCGCCCGCGGTCAGCGTCCTCAGCGCCGACTCGACCTGATATTGATCGCCCTGCTGGAACAGGAAGCCGTCGATCCGCTGGGTCGCGACCGGGTAGAAGAGATAGGCGAGAATGAGCAAGGCGATGCCGCCGGCGCCGAGCAGATAGAGCATCCGCATCGGGGCGCCGGAAAGCATGACCAGGACCACCCAGGCCACGACGAAGATGACGGTCTCGCCGAGATTGGGCTGGCGCATCAGCAGCAGGGCAACGATGCCCGTCAGCACCGCGGTCAGCGGCACCACGGGCAGCGCCTTGTCCTTCTCCTTGAAGCTCAGCAGCCAGGCGATGGTGACGATGAACAGGGGCTTCAGGAATTCGGACGGCTGGAACTGGGCAATGCCGGCGCCGATCCAGCGCCGCGCTCCGTTCACCTCGACGCCGACGACGGGGACCAGGAAGAGCAGGCCGATGAACAGGATCGCGCCGAGGATCGAAAGCCGCCGCGCGGTCGGCTTGGGCAGCATCGAGACGGCTATCATCACCGGCACGGCGAGCGCGATCCACATCAATTGCCGGTAGAAATAGTAAAGCGGCGGCACGCTGAAGCCCGCGCCCGAATAACGCTGGGCGGCGGCCGGCGAGGCGGCGGCGACCGCGATCAGCCCGATCACGATCAGCACCGCGACGAGGACGAGCAGGACCTTGTCGATCTCCCAGAACCAGCGGCCGAGCGCGCTCCGGTCCGAGCGGCCGAGGCGCGGGGCGAGCTGCTTGCGGACGGGCGGGGCGGTGCTCATGCCAGGGCCTCCACCGCGGCCTTGAAGGCGTCGCCGCGCGCCTCATAGTCGCGGAACTGGTCGAACGAGGCGCACGCCGGGGAGAGCAGGACGACCTCGCCGGGGGCGGCGGCGGCCGACGCCTCCTGGACCGCGGTGATCAGCAATTCGGATTCGCGGACCGGCACCTTGCCCTCGAGCAGGCGCGCGAACATCGGCCCGGCCTCGCCGATCGTATAGGCGGCGCGGACATGATCGAGCTGGTCCGCGCAGGGGCCGAGATCCTCGGTCTTGGCGAGGCCGCCGACGATCCAGTGGACCGCGGGATAGGAAGCGAGCGCCGGCGCGGCCGATTCGGTGTTGGTCGCCTTGCTGTCGTTGACGAAGCGCACGCCATGTTTCTCGGCGACCAGCTCCATCCGGTGCGGCAGCGAGCGGTAGGTTTCGAGCCCGCGGGCGATGGTCTCGTCGGCGAGGCCGAGCGCCCGCGCCGCCGCAACCGCCGCGGCGACGTTCTGGGCGTTGTGCGGGCCCTGCAAGGCCGGCCAGCGCGACTGGTCCTTCACGTCGGCCGAGGAGACGAGGAAACGGCGATTGGCGATCCGGTCGGCGATCGCACGCGTATGCGCGTCCTCGACCGCGATCACCGCGGCATGGTCGGGCGATTGCAGGGCGAAGAGCCGCGCCTTGGAGGCGGCATAAGCCTCGACGCCGTCATAACGGTCGAGATGATCGGGGGTGACGTTGAGCAGGACGGCGACGTCGCAGTCGAGGCTGAAGGTGAGATCGATCTGGTAGGAGGAGAGCTCGAGCACGTAGAGTCCGCCCGCGGCGAGCGGCGCCTGGCCCATGATCGGATAGCCGATATTGCCGGCCATGGTCGACGGCAGGCCCGCCATTTTCGCGAAATGGTGGATGAGCGCGGTGGTGGTCGACTTGCCGTTGGTGCCGGTGACCCCGACCACGCGGTGCGGCGGCAGGGTCGCGCGCGCCTGCGCGAAGAGCTCGATGTCGCCGATCACGGGAACGCCGGCCTCGGCCGCCCGGGCCGCGATGGGGTGGCGGTTCAGCGGCACGCCCGGCGACACGACGACGCCGTCATAGCCGGCGAGATCGATAGCGAGCAGGTCGGCGATCCCGGCCTTGCCCGCGACCTGGCCCCGCGCTTCCTCGCGATTGTCCCAGGCGGTGACCGAGGCGCCGCTGGCGACCAGGGCCTCGACGCTGGCCAGGCCCGAACGGGCAAGGCCGAGGACGGCGTAGCGTCTGCCGCGAAAGACGGGGCTGGTGATCATGATGCCTCCGTGCTCCCGCGAAAGCGGGAGCCCAGAGTGGTTTCTTTTCCTGGACCCCCGCCTTCGCGGGGGTGCGGTGAGCGCGCTGCTGTTTGCATCGCCCTCACCGCAGCTTCAGCGTCGCGAGCCCGGCCAGCGCCAGGACGAAGGCGACGATCCAGAAGCGGATCACCACGGTCGGCTCCGACCAGCCGAGCTGCTCGAAATGGTGGTGGATCGGGGCCATGAGGAAGACTCGCTTGCCGGTGCGCTTGTAGACCAGGACCTGGATGATCACCGACAGCGCCTCGACCACGAACAGGCCGCCGACGATACCGAGCACGATCTCGTGGCGCGAGGAGACGGCGATCGCGCCCAGGGCGCCGCCGAGCGCGAGGCTGCCGGTGTCGCCCATGAACACGGCCGCGGGCGGCGCATTGAACCAGAGGAAGGCGAGGCCGGCGCCGATGATCGCCGAGCAGAGCACGGTGAGGTCGCCGACCCCGAGCACGTGCGGGATGCCGAGATAGGTGGCGAACTTCACGTTGCCGACCAGATAGGTGATGATGATGAAGGCGAGGCTGGCGATGATCACCGGCATGGTGGCGAGCCCGTCCAGCCCGTCGGTGAGGTTCACCGCATTGCCGAACGCGACCACCACGAACGCCGCGAACAGGATGTAGAAGGGGCCGAGATCGATGACCGGCCCGTTGTAGAAGGGGATGTAGAGCTCGGTCGCGCCGCCCCAGGAGATGATCCAGCAGCCGAGCCCGGCGACGACGAACTCGGCGAGCAGCCGCATCCGGCCGGAAACGCCCTTGTGGTGCCGCTTCTTGATCTTGTCGTAATCGTCGAGGAAGCCGATCGCGCCGAAGCCGACCGTGATCAGCATGCACGCCCAGAGATAGCGGTTCGCGAAATCCATCCACAGGAACATGGCGATCGAGACCGAGGTCAGGATCATCAGCCCGCCCATGGTCGGGGTGCCGCGCTTGGCGATATGGGTGAGCGGGCCGTCCTCCCGGATCGGCTGGCCCTTGCCCTGGCGGACGCGGAGCCAGCCGATGAACTTGGGACCGATCAGGAGGCCGATGAACAGAGCGGTCGCGGCCGCGGCGCCGGCGCGGAGCGTGATGTAGCGGAAGAGGTTGAAGACCCCCGGATAGCCGAGCTGCTCTGCGATCCAGTAAAACATCAGTCGTCGTTTCCGCCCGCCAGCGCCTCGACGACGGCGGCAAGTCCGATGGAGTTCGATCCCTTGATCAGCATCGCGTCGCCGGGGCCGATGGCCGCGCGCGCGAGCGGTAGCGCCGCCGCCGCGTCGGCCACATGCGCCATTTCGACGGTGCCGCCAAGGGCTTTTGCGAGCGCCTCCATCCCCTCGCCGACCAGGATCGCATAATCGACATGGGCCGCCTCGAGCGGGCCGGCGAGCGCGGCATGATAGTCGCCGCTCTCCGCGCCCAATTCGCGCATCGTGCCGAGCACGGCGATGCGGCGGCCGGCCACCTTCTCCTCGCCGAGCACCTGGAGGGTCGCCGCCATCGAGGCCGGATTGGCATTGTAACTTTCGTCGATGAGCAACGCCTCGCCGCCGTCGACCGCGATCCGGTGCCGCTCGCCGCGGCCCTTGAGCCCGCCGAGCTCGGCGAGCGCGAGGCCGGCGAGCGCGAGGTCGCCGCCCACCGCCTGGACCGCGGCGAGCACGGCCAACGAATTGGCCACCCAATGCGCGCCGGGCTGGCTGATCGTGTAGCTCAATTGGGCGTCGGGGAGCTGGGCCGTGACCATCGAGCCGCCGCGCGGCCCGCGCACCACATAGGAGGCGCGCACGTCCGCACCCTCGCCAAGACCGAAGGTGAGGATGCGCGCCGCGTGCGGCTTCGCAGCGGCGGCGAGCCGGTCGCGGTGCGGGCTGTCATAAGGAAGGATCGCGGTTCCGCCGGGCTCCAGCCCTTCGAAAATCTCGGCCTTGGCGTCGGCGATCTCCTCCTCGGTGGCGAAGAATTGGCGGTGAGCGGGGGCGATCGCGGTGACGATGGCGACATGCGGGCGGACCAGGCGGGTCAGGGCGGCAAGCTCGCCTTTGTGGTTCATCCCCATCTCGAACACGCCGAACCGCGCGTCCCGGTCCATGCGCGCGAGCGACAAAGGCACGCCGACATGGTTGTTGTAGCTCTTCACCGAACGGTGCGCGCGCCCCGGCGCGGCCCGGTCGAGCGCGGCATGGAGCGCCTCCTTGGTCCCGGTCTTGCCGACCGAGCCGGTGACCCCGACGATCTTCGCGCCGCTGCGCGCGCGGGACGCGCGGCCGAGCGCGTTCAGCGCCTCGGCCGTGTCCGCGACCCGCACGTGCGGATGCGGGATGTCCTCGCTCACCAGGGCGCCGGAGGCGCCGGCGGCGAAGGCCTTGTCGACGAAGAGATGGCCGTCGGTCGCCTCGCCCTTCATCGCGACGAACAGGTCGCCGGGGCCGATCTCGCGCGAATCGAAGGCGACGCCGTCGGCCTCGAAATCGCCGTGCAATGATCCGCCCGTTGCCTCGGCGATCTCGCGCGCGGTCCAGAGCGCGCTCATAGCCCCTCCCCTTCAGGGGAGGGGATGAGCAGGTCGCCATGTCCCCCGGACATGGCTTCGGGGCGCGGGGCGGCCCGAACCTGCTCATGGTGGGGGCGGTAGGTGCAACGACGCAGAGGCTTTACCAGATGCGCACACCTGCCCCACCCCTCTATCCCCTCCCCTGAAGGGGAGGGGCTTAGGATATGCCGGCCCCTCATCCCGCCTCCTCCCGCGCGACGGTCACGTCGTCGAAGGGGAGCACGCGCTCGCCGACGATCTGGCCCTGCTCGTGGCCCTTGCCGGCGAGGAGGATGAGATCGTCCGGACCGGCCGCGGCGATGGCGGCGCGGATCGCCTCGCGGCGGCCCGCCATCTCCTCGGCGCCCGGCGCGCCGTCGAGGATCGCGCGGCGGATCGCGGCCGGATCCTCGCCGCGCGGATTGTCGTCGGTGACGATCGCGAGGTCCGCGAGCCGCGCCGCGACTGCGCCCATTTCGGCGCGCTTGCCTTTGTCGCGGTCGCCGCCGGCCCCGAAGACGATGATCAGGCGCCCCCTGGTATGGGGCCGCAGCGCCTCGATCGCCGATTCGATCGCGTCCGGCGTATGGGCGTAATCGACATAGACGGGCGCGCCGGCGCGGGTGATCACCGCCCGCTCCAGCCGGCCGCGCACCGGCTGGACCCGCGCCAGATTTGCGAGCGTCTCGCCGACCGCGCCGCCGGTCGCGATCGCGAGCCCGGCCGCGATCAGCGCATTGGCCGCCTGATAGGCGCCGATCAAGGCGAGGGTGACGACGTGGACCTTGCCCCCGGCCTCGATGGTCAGCTTCTGGCCGAGCTGCGTGGTCTCGCGCTTCAGCAGCTTCAGCGTCTCGCCCTTCGTGCCGACCGTGACCAGCTTCAGCCCATGCGCGGCGCAGCGCGCGATCACCTCGTCCGATCTGGGATCGTCGGTCCAGATCACGGCACTCGCGCCCGGCTCGAGCACGTCCTCGAACAGGCGCATCTTGGCCTCGAAATAGGCCGCCATCGTCTCGTGATAGTCGAGATGGTCGCGGCTGAAATTGGTGAAGGCCCCCGCCCTCACGTCCACGCCCTCGGTGCGATATTGCGACAGGCCGTGGCTCGACGCCTCGAAGGCGGCGTGGGTGATCCCCATCCGCTCGAGCCCGGCCATGTTGGAGAGGAAGGTGACGATGTCGGGCGTGGTGAGGCCGGTCGTGACCTGGTCGTCCGCGGTGGTGACGCCGAGCGTCCCGATGCTCGCCGAGCGGTGCCCGGCCATGCGCCAGAGCTGGCGGACCAGCTCGACGCTCGAGGTCTTGCCGTTGGTCCCGGTGACCGCGACGATCACCTCGGGAAAGGGCGCGAAGAATTTCGCGGCAAGCCGGGCGAAAGCGCGCCGCGGCTCCTCGGCCGGGATGTGGACCGCGCCCTGGACCGCGGCCTCGGGGCGCGAGACCACGGCCACGGCGCCGTGCGAGACGGCCTCGGCGATGAAGTCCTCGCCGTTGAAGCGCTCCCCCTTGAAGGCGCCGAAGATCGTGCCGGGCGCGACCTTGCGGTGATCGATGGCGAAGCCGGTGACGGGCGCTGTCTCGCCGCTGCCGGTCAGCGCGCCCAGCTTCATCAGCGGTTCGCGGCAGGCGCGGCCGCGGGCGGCATCAGCTCGGCGGTGTCGATGTCGCGGCTCGTGTCCGGGATGATGCCGAGGAGGGTCCCGGTGCGCTGGATGACGCGGCCGACGACGGGCGCCGCGGTGAAGGCGGCGGTGATCACGCCCGAATTGGCGGCGGTCGGTCGTGCGGCGTCCATCATGACCAGCACCACATAGCGCGGCGAATCCATCGGGAAAGCCGCGGCAAAGGTGGAAACGTTCGAATGGCGATTATATCCGCCCGCGGTCGCCTTCTCGGCGGTTCCCGTCTTGCCGCCGATGCGGAAGCCCGCGACGTCGGCGCGGCGTCCGGTCCCCTGCTGGACGTTGAGCCGGAGCAGCTGGCGGATTCGGTAGCTGGTTTCGGGAGAGAAGACGCGGTGCCCCGAATCCTGCTGCCCGGGCTGGACCCGAAGCAGGGTCGCCGGCCGCCAGATGCCGCCATTGACCAGGGAGCAATAAGCGGTCGCCAGGTGCAGCGGGGTGATCGCGAGGCTGTGACCGAAGCCGGAGGTCATCACCGTCAACCGGCCCCATTCGCCGGGCCAGAGCGGCCGCGTGCGCTCGGCCAGCTCGATCTGGGGGGCGCGGTCGAAGCCGAGCGCGCGGAACGTCGCCGTCATCCGCTCGACGCCCATCGCGTCGGCGATGCGGGCGGCGACGATGTTGGAGGAAAGGGTGATGACGTGCGGAATGTCGAGCATCGGCGCGTGCGGGTCGTCGTCGTGGATCTCGAAGCGCCCGACATGGAGGGCGGAGGCATCCCAGCTCTGGTGGACGGAGGTGACCACGCCGGCGTCCATGGCCGCGGCGATCGTGATCGGCTTGAACACCGAGCCGAGCTCGTAGGCGCCCATCGTCGCGCGGTTGTAGAGGGCGCTGGCATCGGAGCGGCCCGCGGCATTGGGGTTGAAGGTCGGCGCCGAGGCCATGGCGACGACCTCGCCGGTCTGGACGTCCATGACGATGCCGGTGCCGCCCTCTGCCTCCATCGAGAGGACCGCGCTCGCCAGCTCCGATTCGAGTATGGACTGGACCCGGCTGTCGATCGAGAGCGCGATCGGGGCGCCGCGCTGGCCGGCATCGAGCAGGCGCTGGTCGAGCGCCCGCTCCATGCCGGTGACGCCATGGCCTTCGAGATCGGTCCAGCCGAGGACATGGCCGGCCATCTGGGTCTGCGGGTAGAGGCGTTCGGGCTCGCGCGCGAAGACGATCGCCGGCTCGCCGAGCGCGTTCACCGCGGCGACCAGATCGGGAAGCGCGCGGCGCGAGAGATAGACGAAATTGGCCCGGCTGCTCAGCATCGCGCGATATTGGGCGGCATTGCGCTCGGGGATCAGCACCGCCAGCCGCTCGGCGAGCTCGCGCCGGTCGCCGATGATCTGCTGGGGGTGGACGGCGATCGACCAGGCGTTGATCGTCTGGGCGAGCGGGACGTTGTTGCGGTCGACGATGTCGCCGCGCGGCGGCAGCAGCGGATTGGCGAGCTGGGCGGCGGCGCTGCGGTCGGTGAAGAGCTGAAGCATGGCGAGCCGGGCGACGATCACGAAGGTGACGCCGACGAACAGCAGCATCATCAGCATCAGCCGATGATAGGTGAGCGCGAGCCCCTCCTCCTCGGCCGCGGCCGGCGCCGGCCGGTCGATCCGGGCCGCGAGCGTCGCCATCAGTCGCGCGTGCCTCCGCCGCGCTCGGCGCGGGCGGCGCTGCCGATGTCGCGCAGGGTCCGCTCGTCGAGCAGGCCGGCGCGGTGCGCCGCCGGCACTGTGCGGGGCGGCGGCACAGCCGAGGCGGTGCGGGTGCGGGCGGGCGGCGGGACGGCCGCGATCGTGCGGGCGGGGGCCTGCGCGCTCGTCCTCGCGGGCGCGGCGCGGACGGGGGCGGCGGCAGGGCGGGCCGGCGCAGCGGCGCGCGCCGGAGGCGGCGCCGGCTGGGCGCGGAGCGGCGCGGGGGCGCCCTGCGGCGGCAGGGTCAGGCTGGCGCGCTGGACGGTCGCCGGGCGGATCTGCGGGGCCGGAGCGGCGAGAGCGGGCGCGGCGGCGACGGCATGCTGCAGGACGGGCGCGGCCGGCGCAGCGGCGGGCGGCGGGGCGGCGGGCGGCGGGGCGGCCGAGGCCATCTGGACGGGCGCATCGCCGGCGAGCGGCACGGCCGGCCGGGTCTCGAAGCGGGCGAGCTGCGCGCCCTGGACATATTGGCTCGAAGCGGGCGGCGCCAGCGCCAGCACTTCGTCGTTCCACTGCTCGAGCTGGGCGAGGCGGCCGCGCGTGCCGACCTCGGTCTGCAGCGCCCTGATCTGCTGCTGGGTCGCGACGATGCGGTGCTGCAGGCTGGTCAGATCGGCGCGCTCGGAGGCGACGCGCAGCGAAAGCATGTAGCAGCCGAGCGCGGCGGCGCCGACCGCGGCGACCCAGACGACGGGCTTGAACCCTCTGGCGATCATCCCACTGCTCCTTCTTCTCCATCCCAGGCCGGGGCGGCGGTGCGTCGCGCGGCCCGCAACGTCGCCGAGCGGGCGCGCGGATTGGCCTTCACCTCGGCCTCCCCGGCGCGGACCGGCTTCGCCACCGCCTCGAAGGTCGGCGCGGGGCCGGACTCGTTGGCGGCGGGGCGATGACGCGATCCACCGGCAAGCGATCCGCTCCGGCTCTTTAAAAAGCGCTTAACGATGCGGTCCTCGAGCGAATGGAAGGTGACCACGGCTAGGCGGCCGCCGGGACGCAACACTTGCTCGGCGGCCGCCAGCCCGCCCTGGAGCTCCTGCAATTCCTCGTTCACGTGGATGCGTATGGCCTGGAAGGTCCGCGTCGCCGGATCCTTCTTCATGCCCGGATGATGGCCCAGGGCCTTGCGCACGACCTCGGCGAGCTGGCCGGTCCGCGCGATCGGCCGCGCCGCCACGATCGCGCGGGCGACGCGGCGGGACTTGGGCTCCTCGCCATAATGGAAGAGGACGTCGGCGATCTCCGCCTCGTCCGCCTGATTGACGAAGTCGGCGGCGCTCGGCCCCTCCCCGCTCATCCGCATGTCGAGCGGCCCGTCGCCCTGGAAGGAAAAGCCGCGCTCGGGCCGGTCGAGCTGCATCGAGGAGACGCCGATGTCGAGCGTGACTCCGTCGACCTCGCCGATCCCGCGCGCGGTCAGCGCCTGACGCATCCGTGAAAAGCGATCCGGAACAAGCGTCAGGCGCTCCCCGCTCGAGGCGACCAGCGACTCGCCCGCTTGGATCGCATCGGGATCGCGATCGAAGGCGATGACGCGGGCCGCTCCCTTATCCAGGATGGCCTTGGCGTAGCCGCCCGCGCCGAACGTGCCGTCCACATGCGTCTCGCCGGGGGCGACGGCGAGCGCATGGACGACCTCTTCGGCGAGGACGGGAATATGGGCGGCGGAGGCGGCGGAAGCGGCGGTCACGGCATGACCCCCCTCTCCTCGAGCGCCTCGGCGGCGAACTCGCTTATCTCGGGATCGCCGCTCTTCAGCGCGAGCTGCGGGTTCCAGAGCTCGAAAGTGGCGCCCACGCCCACGAACAGGGCGAGATCCTCGAGCTGGCCGCGGCGGCGCAGCTTGGAGGTCAGGAGGATGCGGCCGCTCGTATCGTAGGGGACCTCCTCGGCGCTGCCGAAGCTGCGGCGGTCCCGCGAGAAATGGGCGAGCGGATCGCGCTCCTCCTCGGCGATGCGGCGCCTTTCATTGTCGAGATAGAGCTGGCGCAGATAATTGGTGTCGAAGCCGGTGAGGCAGGGCTCGGTCGGGTGGCGGGTGAGGACGATGGCGCGCGTGTCCGAGCGGCGTTCGATCTTCTGGCGGATGCCCGCGGGGACGGACAGGCGGCCCTTGGCGTCGACCGCCACGAGCGCGCTCCCGCTGAAGAAATGATCCAGCACCTGGTCCAATTCAGGTCCGTCCCCTTAAGCGGACCTTCCCCGTTCGCGGGCGCGCGCCATCGCACGCCCCGCGTCGCATCGCGGCTGGGAACAGGAAACGCCCCTAATCAGCCGCGGTGGATAACAGGATGCGTGTTGGTTTGAAAGGGGATTTCGTGCCTAATTTGGGGATTCCATGCCACACACAGGGCGGAACGGGGGGAAATACGGTAGAAAAAGGGGCCGAAACCCATCGATCTGTTCTTCGTTCGTTCCGTGCGCAAAGCTGTGGATAAGCCGGTGCATGGCGCGACTCAGCGGGCGGGCGGCGCGGCCGGAGGCGCCGCGGCGCGATTCGAGTCGGCATTGCCGGGCGCTACCCCCAATTGAGCGAGCGGGTCGGCGGGCTGGGCGGCCGGGGCCGGCGCCTGGACGGGCGCGGCATGCCCGGACTTCTGCTGCTCGAGCAGGTTCGGCGTGATCGGCGCTTCCCGCGTCGGGTTGCGGGTAAAGACGGCGGCGAGCAGCACCGCCAGAAAGACGAAGGCGAGACCGGTCAGCCCGATCCGTACCCGCTGCATTTCCGTCATCCTCCTGCCATGGAGCCTGCCTAATTCAAGCTTGGCGCTTTGTCGAACCCCCGCCCCGTTTCGTCGAACGCCATTGGCCGGCCCCCCGAATGACACTTTCGATCTTGACGATCTATTTTGCACCCGCGAAGGAAGGTACATGTCCAGGACCCCCCTCCTCGCCGCAGCGGCCAGCGCGGCTCTCTTCGCTCTTTCGGCCTGCCAGCAGCGCGCGCCGGAAATGGTCAACACCTACGATCCGCAGGCCAGGGAGCTGCAAAATGCGGCGCCGGTGCAATTGCCGCCGGCGATCACCGACAACCGCACCTATCGCTGCGCCGACAACAGCCTGTTCTACGTCGAGTTCTACAACAACAATACGGCGATGATCCGCACCACGCGCGACGGCACGCCGACCCAGCTCACCCAGACCAACGGCGCCGGCCCCTATGAGGGCAATGGCCAGTCGGTCAGCGCCAACGCGACTCGGGTCACGATCAACGGGAAGAGCTGCCACACCTGAGGCGGGGCTTCGACGATTCAATCATGGGCCGGTCCGGGCTTCCGGGGCCGGCCCTTTTCTTTTGGTCATTTCGCTCGAGCGGTCGCGCAGGGGATGACAACGGCGGCGAGCCGCCTCACTTCCTCAGTGTCGAGTGTGGATCACCCTCACGACATGGCCGTCCCGACCCATTTGGAAGCTAATCGAGCGGCAGTGCGGGTCCAGCGGCAACCAGACAATCTCGGTCCCAGCTTCGGTCTCCCGTACGATTTCCCGCTGGCGCGCCTCGACGAAGGCGACTGTGCGGACACCTCGCTGATCGAAGACATAGATGTTGAAGCACGCGAGATTTGCGCCGCGCATCTCTGGACGGCGCGCGGCCTCGGCGATGAGCCGATAATCCGATCCTCTGAGTGGCTGCCCCATGTTGGTCTCCTCGACGGCAATCACGTGGGATTCATATTGATCAGCTTGGGGGGCCAGCAGCAGCGCAAGCAGGGCGACAATCATGAGCAAAGCCTCTCATGTTGCACCTTCGTCCGCAATGGCTGCCATGGAATTCGTCGCGACTGCACCTGAGGATCGGAGTCCCCAAATGGGGTTGATGCTGCAGACTAGGCGCGCCCTCTGCCGCCCGCTATCGGCCCCCCATGCCCGAATCCAGGATCACGCCGGACATCGTCGCCGAGCATGGCCTCAGCGCCGAGGAATATGAGCACGTCCTCCATGCCCTCGGCCGCGAGCCGAACCTCACCGAGCTCGGCATCTTCTCGGTCATGTGGTCGGAGCATTGCTCCTACAAGAGCTCGCGCATCCATCTGAAGAAGCTGCCCACCGAGGCGCCCTGGGTGATTTGCGGGCCGGGCGAGAATGCGGGCGTGATCGACATCGGGGATGGCCCGGACGGGCGCAAGCTGGCGGCGATCTTCAAGATGGAGAGCCACAACCACCCCTCCTATATTGAGCCCTATCAGGGCGCGGCGACCGGGGTCGGCGGCATCCTGCGCGACGTCTTCACGATGGGCGCGCGGCCGGTCGCCAATCTCAATGCGCTGCGCTTCGGCCGGCCTGATCATCCGAAGACGCGCCACCTGGTCGCCGGAGTGGTCGCCGGGATCGGCGGCTACGGCAATTGCGTCGGGGTGCCGACGGTCGGCGGCGAGGTCGATTTCCACGCCGCCTATGACGGCAACATCCTGGTCAACGCGATGACCGTCGGCGTCGCCGAGCAGGACAGGATCTTCTATTCGGCCGCCTCGGGGCCCGGCAATCCGATCGTCTATGTCGGCTCCAAGACCGGCCGCGACGGCATTCACGGCGCGACCATGGCCAGCGCCGATTTCTCCGAGGACAGCGAGGAGAAAAGACCCACCGTCCAGGTCGGCGATCCCTTCACCGAGAAACTGCTGATCGAGGCCTGCCTCGAGCTGATGGCCTCGGACGCGATCGTCGCCATCCAGGACATGGGCGCGGCCGGCCTCACCTCCTCCTCGGTCGAGATGGCGTCCAAGGGCGGCGTCGGCATCGAGCTCGACATGAACGCCGTCCCCTGCCGCGAGGAGGGGATGACGCCCTATGAGATGATGCTCTCGGAAAGCCAGGAGCGGATGTTGATGGTTCTGAAGCCCGGCCGCGAGGCCGAGGCCGAGGCGATCTTCCGCAAGTGGGAGCTCGATTTCGCGGTGATCGGCCGGGTCACCGAGACCGGCCACATGGTGCTCAGGTGGAACGGCGAGGTCGCCGCCGACATTCCGCTCGGCCCGCTCGCCGACGAGGCGCCGCGCTACGAGCGGCCCTGGACGGCGACCGCGCCGCCGGCCCCGCTCAGCGACATCCCGGACTGCACCGATATCGCCGCGGACCTCCTGAAGCTGATGGCCACGCCCGACCTCGCCAGCCGCCGCTGGATCTGGGAGCAATATGACCCAAAGGTCGGCGCCGACACGCTCCAGCCGCCGGGCGGCGACGCCGCTCTGGTCCGCGTCCACGGCACCCGCAAGGCGCTGGCGATCACCACCGACTGCACGCCGCGCTATTGCAGGGCCGATCCCCGCGAAGGCGGAAAGCAGGCAATCGCGGAGGCCTGGCGCAACCTCTGCGCGGTCGGCGCCAAGCCGCTGGCCGCGACCGACTGCCTGAATTTCGGCAACCCCCAGCGCCCCGAGATCATGGGCCAGTTCGTCGGCTGCATCGAGGGGATGGCCGAGGCCTGCCGGGCGCTCGATTTCCCGATCGTGAGCGGCAACGTCTCCCTCTACAACGAGACCAAAGGCGAGGACGGCGCGAGCCAGGCCATCCTCCCGACCCCCGCGATCGGCGGCGTCGGCCTGATCGAGGACTGGACCAGGGCGGTCGGGATCGCGTTCAAGGGGCCTGGCGACGTGATCGTCGCGATCGGCGACCGCCACGGCCATCTCGGCCAGTCGCTCTGGCTGCGCGAGCTGCACGGGCGCGAGGATGGTCCGCCGCCGCCGGTCGACCTGCTCGCCGAGCATGCCGCGGGCGACTTCGTCCGCGCCGCCATCGCGGGCGGCGCGATCACCGCCTGCCACGACGTCTCGGACGGCGGCATCGCCGTCGCGCTCGCCGAGATGGCGCTGGCCGGCGGGGTCGGTGCGCTGATCCACCACAACACGCCGGGCGGCAATGCCGGCTTCTTCGCCGAGGACCAGGGCGTCTATATCGCCACGGTCTGCGACAATTGCCTGCTGACCTTCCTCGCCCGCGCCCATGCCGCCGGAGTCGAGGTCGACGCGATCGGCCGGACCTCCGGCAAGCGCCTGATCTTCGAGCTCGCCGACCGCGACCATGCGGTGGACCTCGAGGCGCTCAGGCGCGCGCATGAGGGCTTCTTCCCCGCTCTGATGGGTGATAGCATCCCCATCTGATCGCCCCGGGCTCGGGCCATCTTCGAGGGGGAGAAGAGACATGCCCGCCGGATTGCTGCGCCCGATCGTCCTCGCCACCCTGGTCGCCGGCACGCTCGACATTTTGGCGGCCGTCTGCCTCAGCCTGATCTTCGGGCGGGGGCCGATGAACATGCTGCGCTTCGTCGCCTCGGGCCCGTTCCCGGGGGCGACGGAATGGGGCGCCGGCGGGGCGGCGCTCGGCCTCGCCGTCCATTTCGCGCTGATGGCGATCATGGTGACGGTCTACATGATCGCCGCGGACCGGCGCCCGGCGCTCCGGGTGAAGCCGCTGCAATGGGGCGTGATCTACGGGCTCGTCACCTATGTCGCGATGAACCTGATCGTCGTGCCATTGCGCTTTCCCGGCGCCTTTCCGCCCAGTCCGCGCGGGCTTGCGACGCAGCTCTTCTGCCACATCGTGCTGGTCGGCCTGGCCATCGCCTATATTGCGAGCCGCCATGTCCGCGGACGCAACGCCTCCGGCTGACTCCTCTAGCGTCCCGTGGCCCGCGCGAAATCGGCCAGATAGGCCTTCATCGTCCTGTCGTGGCCGAAGATCAGGGCCGAGAAGAAACGGTAGACCGGGTTGCCGACGCTGCCGTGCTCCTCGATCCGGATTCGCGTGCCCGCCCCTTCGCGCGCGAGCGTGATCGTCCAATAGCCGCCGAACGGCAGCCTCGGATCGGTGATGAGGCTCTTGAAGCGCGCGTCCCGCGCCTCCTCGGTGAGGAGGAAGGCGATGGCGCCATTGTCCGAATGCTCGACGAACCGCGTCCCGTTGCCGTCCCGCTCCAGCCCTTCGATCCGCTCGACCCCGCTGCGCCAGCCCGGATAAGCGGCGACGTCGCGGATCCGCGCGGCGACGGCGGCGGGCGGCGCGGGAATGACCGCCTCGGCCACGGCGACATGATTCCTCGGCAGGAGCAGCCCGATCCCGCAAACGAGCGCGGCGGCGCCCACCGGGATCGCGGCCAGGCCGGCGATCCATCTCCACATCAGCCCTTCCTCTCCCGAAACTGCCGCGCGGCAGCGGCCAGCAAGGTCAGCCCTTCGACGGCCTTCGCCCGCTCCCCCGCATCCATCGCCGTCATGATCGTGCCCAGCCGCCCTGGATCGAGCACGGAGCTCGCGACCAATGCCTCCTCGCCCGCCGGCGCGAGGCTGACCAGCCGTCGGCGCGCGTCCTTCGGGTTCGCGGCGATGGCGACCATGCCCAGCGCCTCCAGCCGCGCCAGGGCGGCGGACAGGCTGGACGGGGCGATGCCGAGATGCCGGGCGAGCCGGGCCGGGCTGCTGCCGCCGGCGTCGATATGGGCGAGCAGGCCGGCGTCGCGCGAGGTCAGCCCGGTCGGCGAGGCCGCGCGCGAGCGATGCTCGACGTGGCAAGCCAGATAGATTTGCGGATAGGCGCGAAGCACCGCCAGCATCTCGTCGCGATCGGTCATGCGCCTCATTGTGGGATCGGAAAAATCGTTCGTCAAAACGAACGACCTCCGGGGAATTCCCGCCCCCGGTTGCCCCGCGCGATCCGCTTTCCTTTTCTCGGTTGCGGCGGATAAGATGACCAGGCGACAGGAGGGACCATGGCGCTTTCCGGTTATTCGGGCACCCCTTTGGCGAAGAAGCTGTCCCTGAAGGACGGCATGCGGACCTGGTGGGACGAGATGCCGCCGAGCGTCCGCCACGAGATCGAAAGCTACGGCCTCGCGCTGACCCATTTGCTCTGGCCCGAGACGCCGATCGACGCCGCCCATATCTTCGTGACCGACCGCGCCGAGATGGAGGCCGACATCAAGCGCGCCCTCTCCCACCTCGCCCCGGCCGGATTCATCTGGGTGTCCTGGCCCAAGCAGGCCTCGCGCGTCCCCACCGACATCACCGAGGACGTGATCCGCGAGGTCGCGCTGCCGCTCGGCCTGGTCGATACCAAGGTCTGCGCGGTCGACGAGATCTGGTCCGGCCTGAAGCTGGTGATCCGCAAGGAGAACAGGTAGGTCCTCCCCGGGGACGGGGAGAATAATGCTATTGCGAACGTTTCGCATTATCGATACATGGATCTCCATGATCGTCTGCGTCTGCAATGCGATTCGCGAGAACGAGGTCCGGGCCGCGGCGCGGGCCGGCGCGTCCTGCCCGACCAGCGCCTACCGCGCGCGGGGCTGCAAGCCGCGCTGCGGGCAATGCTTCTCATTCGCGCGCGAAATCATTGCCGCAGAGCTTGCGACTGCCTAGCAATAGCGCTCGTTTTTCCGCAGTTTTCCGCCATTTTCCAGGTGCTTTGCGGCCCTCGCTTCGCTATGACCGCACCCGGCACAGGAGGCTCGAATGAAGGGCGACGACAAGGTCATCCAGCTGCTCAACGAGACGCTGAAGAACGAGCTCACCGCGATCAACCAATATTGGCTGCACTACCGCATGCTCGACAATTGGGGCGTGCGGCGGCTCGCCGACTATGAGCGCAAGGAATCGATCGACGAGATGAAGCATGGCGACCGGCTCGCCGAGCGCATTCTCTTCCTCGAAGGCCTGCCCAATTTCCAGATGCTGGGGCGCCTCCGGATCGGCGAGACGGTCGAGGAGGTGCTTCGCGCCGATCTCGAGCTCGAGCGCGAGGCGGTCGACCAGCTCCGGGGCGCGATCGCCCATTGCGAGGCGGTCCGCGACTATGTCAGCCGCGAATTGTTCGAAGCCATCCTGACCAGCGAGGAGGAGCATGTCGATTTCCTCGAAACCCAGTTCGAGATGATCGAACGGATGGGCCTGCAGAATTACATCCAGCTGCAGAGCAAGCCCGCCGAGGAGTGACGGCCGCGCGGCGCGGCTTGAACGCGCCGCCCGATCCGATATCAGATGGGGCATATTCGGGAGGGGGCACCGGATGAGCGTCACCGTCGCGCCAGGCCAGCGCATCGCCACGTTGGACATCATCCGCGGCGTCGCGGTGATGGGGATATTCGGCGTCAACGTCATCGCCTTCGCGATGCCGGAGCAGGCCTATTTCAATCCGGCCGCCTACGGCCTCGATTCGCGGGCGGACCTCGGCCTCTGGTTCGCGACCTTCATCCTGATCGACGGCAAGATGCGCGGCCTCTTCTCGATGCTGTTCGGGGCGAGCATGCTGCTGGTGATCGAGCGGGCCGAGGCCGCGGGGCGTTCGCCGGCCGACATCCATTACAGCCGCATGATCTGGCTGCTGCTACTCGGCTGCGTCCATTATTACCTGATCTGGTACGGCGACATCCTGACCCTCTACGCGCTGACCGGGATGATCGCTTATTTCTTCCGCCGGAAGGCGGTGCGCAGCCTGGTGATCTGGGCGCTCGCCTTCCTCGCGCTGGACCTGCTGCTCATGGCGGGCGTGGCCGCGCAATTCTTCATGACCGAGGCGGCGGTGCGCGCGCCCGGGGCGAGCGCCGACACGATCGCCCAATGGCGAGCGATGAGCAGCGAGTTCGCGGTGCCGGACCGCGCGGCGCTCGCCGAGGAGCTCGCCTTGTTTCGCGGCCCCTGGCTCGGCATCGTCCGCGAGCAATTCACCGACGGCCTGATCGGGCCGCTCTTCCAGTTCGGCTTCGGCCTGCTCGAGACCCTGGGCTATATGCTGCTCGGCATGGCCGGGCTGAAATCGGGCTTCCTCAGCGGCGGCTGGGACGACGGGCGCTATCGCCGCATCGCGCTCTGGACCCTCGCCGTCTCCATCCCCGCTTACGCCCTCTTCGCCTGGATCGAGTGGCGCGCGGGCTTCGACGTCTCGATCTTCTTCCTGATCTTCTTCGTCGCGACCAGTCCGTTCCGGCTGGCGATGATGGCGGGCTATGCGTCGCTGATCATCCTGCTCAGCCGGCCCGGAGGCTGGCTGGTCCAGCGGATCGCGGCGGCGGGCCGCGCGGCCTTCACCAATTATCTCGGCGCCAGCCTGGTCGCGACCATGATCTTCTACGGCTTCGGGCTCGGCCTCTACGGCACGCTCAGCCGGCTCGAAGCCTGGCTGTTCGCGCCTGCCTTGTGGATCGTGATGCTGCTCTGGTCGAAGCCCTGGCTCGACCGCTTCGCTTATGGGCCGTTCGAATGGCTCTGGCGCAGCCTCGCCCGGCGCGGCCCGCAGCCGATGCGGCGGAGGGCGGCGGCATGAGCGGCGCCGCGCCCGCAAGCGAGCGCATCGCCACCCTGGACATCGTCCGCGGCGTCGCGGTGATGGGGATATTGGCGATGAACATCGTCGCCTTCGCGATGCCGGGCGCGGCCTATCTCAATCCGATGGCCTACGGCACGGAGGGACCGGCCGACCTCGCCTCCTGGGTGTTCAGCTTCATCCTGATCGACGGCAAGATGCGCGGCCTTTTCTCCTTCCTGTTCGGCGCCTCGCTGCTGCTCGTCGTCGAGCGGGCGGAGGCGAGCGGGCAAAGCCCGGCCCGGATCCATTACAGCCGCATGGCCTGGCTGCTCGTCTTCGGCCTCATCCATTTCTACCTGATCTGGTGGGGCGACATCCTCTCGCTCTACGCGCCGGTGGGAATGATCGCCTTCCTGTTCCGGCGCTTCAGCGCGCGCCACATGCTGCATATCGGCATCGGCCTGATCGTCGTCCAGTTCCTGCTGTTCATCGGTTTCTCGCTGAGCCTGTTCCAGCAGGCGGCGGAGGCCGCCCGGCCCGGCGCGAGCGCGGCGACGCTCGCCGCCTGGGCGGACACGCAGGACGGGATCGGCCTCTACCCGCCGGCCCGGCTCGCCGGGATCCTCGCCAGCTATCGCGGCTCCTGGCTCGGCATCGTCGCCGACAATTGGGCCCACAACGCATTCTCGCCCTTGAGCTCCCTTTGGCTGTTCGGGGCGGAGACGCTCGCCTACATGCTGTTCGGGATGGCGGCCTTGCGATCGGGCTTCCTGACCGGGGCCTGGTCGGACCGGACCTATAGGCGCGTCGCGGCCATGGGCTTCGGGATCGGCATCCCGGCTTATGCGCTCTTCACGTGGCTGATCCTCAGTGTCCATTTCGATGTGCCCATGCTGGTCACCTTCAGCGTCGCCGCGACCGTCCTGACCCGGCCGGCGATGATCGTCGCCATCGCCGCGACCGTGATCCTGCTGACCCGCCGCCGCGGCGCGCTCACCCAGAGGGTCGCGGCCGCGGGGCGCGCCGCCTTCAGCAATTATCTCGGCACCTCGATCCTGATGACCGCCTTGTTCTACGGCTGGGGCCTCGGCCTATTCGGCAGCCTCAGCCGCGTCCAGCTCTGGATCCCGGTCGTCCTGATGTGGACCCTGATGCTGCTCTGGTCGAAGCCCTGGCTCGACCGCTTCGCCTACGGCCCGTTCGAATGGCTCTGGCGCAGCCTCGCGCGCGGTGAGGTGCAGCGGATGCGGAGGGCGCCTGCGTAAGCGAAGAGGAGGCGGGGCGAGAGCCTAGATCCGCCCGAATTCCTGGTTGCTCGGCTTCTTGCCGAAGCCGCCGGCGCGGCGCTGGAGCAAAGGATTGGTCTCTTCCTCGAGCAGCGTGATGGTCTTGAGGTAGAGCGGCCGCAGCTTGGCGACCTCGGGAAGGATGTCGTCGGGGAAGAGGTGCGATTCGAGCGCGCGGCGGCAGGCGAACTCGATCTGCTCGGCCAGGTCGGCGAGCGGCTCGGCTCCGAACTGGCGCGCCTCGGCCTTCATCGTATGGGCGGGGAGCACGATGGCGGCCGCGTCCTGCCGATGCATCGCATCCTCGATCGTCGCGACCGATTTCTCTCCGTCCTCGCGGAAATAGCCGAGGATGCGCACGAAATTGGCGCCCAGCTCGAAGCGCATGGACGAGAATTTTGCCCAGTCGACGATCGCGGCCGCTTCGCTCAAACAAGCTCTCCCTTCCGGGCGCGCATCCTATCGGCCGAGGGTAAAGAGGATATTGACGCCAGTTGCGTAGAACACGGTAAACGCGGCGTTAGCCATGTTCGAACCCGTTAACCTTTGGCCCCCTCCCCAAAAGGGTTGCGCGAGGCCCGCGCCTGCAGCCGGACCGGCACCGCGCCGAAGCCGAGCTCGCGCCTGATCCCGTTCACCAGGTAGCGCAGATAGGTGTCGGGCAATTGGTCGACGCGGGTGCCGAACAGGACGAAGCTCGGCGGGCGCGTGTTGACCTGGGTGATGTAGCGCAATTTGATCCTTTTGCCGCCCGGCGCCGGCGGCGGGTTCTTCTCCACCGCATCCTCGAACCAGCGGTTGAGCTGGCCGGTGGTGACCCGCTTCGACCAGATCTCGCGGGTCTCGAAGGCGGCGGCGAGCAACTGGTCGATGCCCTTGCCGGTCTTGCCGGAGACGGTGAGGAGGGGCACGCCGCGCGCCTGGCTCAGTCCCTCGTCGAGCGCCGCCTTGATGCCGTTGAACAGGCTGCTCGGCCCCTCGGCCACGTCCCATTTGTTGATCGCGACGATGAGCGCCCTCCCCTCCTGGAGGACGTTGTCGGCGATCCTGAGGTCCTGCGCCTCGAGCCCGCGCGTACCGTCGAGCAGCAGCACGACCACTTCGGCGAAATCGACCGCGCGGCGCGCATCGGCGACCGAGAGCTTCTCCAGCTTGTCGTCGACCTTGGACTTCTTGCGCATGCCCGCGGTGTCGATCAGGCGCACCGGCCTCCCCTGCCATTCCCAGTCGATGGCGATGCTGTCGCGGGTGATGCCGGCCTCGGGCCCGGTGATCAGCCGCTCCTGCTCGATCATCCGGTTGATCAGGGTCGACTTGCCGGCATTGGGCCGCCCGACGATGGCGAGCTTCAGGGTGGGATCGCCCGCCTCCTCATCCTCCTCGTCCATCGCCTCGCGCTCGACATGGGGGCGCAGCTGCTCGAACAGGTCGGCGACGCCCTCGCCATGCTCGGCGCTGATCGCGATCGGCTCGCCGAGGCCGAGCGCATAGGCTTCGAGCAGCCCGCCCTCTGCGGCGCGCCCCTCGGCCTTGTTGGCGGCGAGCACGACCGGGGTCTTCTCCGAGCGCAGCCAGCGGCCGATGTCCTCGTCCTGCGGGGTGACGCCGGCGCGGGCGTCGATCATGAACAAGGCGACGTCGGCCTCGCGCACCGCGGCGCTGGTCTGGGCGCGCATCCGGCCCGGCAGGCTGGCCGGGTCCTCGTCCTCGTAGCCGGCGGTGTCGATCACCCGGAAGTCGAGCCCGAGCAGGCTGGCATCGCCTTCGCGCCGGTCGCGGGTCACGCCCGGCCGGTCGTCGACCAGAGCGAGGCGCTTGCCGACGAGCCGGTTGAAGAGCGTCGACTTGCCGACGTTGGGACGTCCGACGATCGCGACAATGGGGAGCTTCGGCATGCGGGGCGCCTTCAGGGGGATGGCAGCGGGAGTCAATAAGGCTCCCCTCCCTGCACGCAGGGAGGGGCTGAGGGTGGGTGCGTATCCGCAAAGGGCATTGCCGGCGGAGGCCGACCCACCCCTGACCCCTCCCTGTTTCCAGGGAGGGGAATCAAGATCAGCGGTAGGCGGTGAGCCGGCCGCTATCGTCCAGGATGTAGAGCGTGTTGTTGGCGACGATCGGCGGCAGCGAGATCGCCTCGCGATGGTCGATCGTCTGCTGAACGCTGCCGTCGACCGGCGAGGCGAAGACGATCTGGCCGCGCGAGCTGGCCAGCACCAGCCGATTGCCGGCGAGCACGGGGCCGCGCCAGAAGATGGGCCCGCTATGATTGTGCTCGTTGCGCCAGCGCGGCAGCTGCGAGATCCAGCGCACCTTGCCCGACGAGCGCGCGACCGCGAGCAATTGCGCGCGATCGGTGACCACGAACACCCAGTCGCCCGCGACGGTCGGCGTCGAAAGGCCGGCCGCGTTCAGCTCCCAGACGCGCTGGCCGGTGATCAATTCGACCGCGACCATGCGCCCGCCCTGGCCGATGGCGAAGACGCGGCCATTCTCGATCACCGGATCGGCGTCGATGTCGGAGAGCTGGCCGACCGTGGTCGAGATGCCGGTGCGCGCGAGCGCGTCCTGCCAGGTCACCTGGCCGTTCTCGTAGCGATAGGCGGTGAGCTCGCCCGAGGAGAAGCCGGCGACCAAAGTGGACTGGGCGAAGGCGGGCGAGGCGGCGCCGAACACGCCGGACAGCTCGAACGAGCCCGCCGCCTGCCAGCGCGTCTCGCCATTGGCGGTATTGAGCGCGTAGAGCTGGCTGTCCTGCGAGAGCGCCCACACCGTGTCGTTGCCGATCGTCGGCGAGCCCCTGAGCGGCCCGCCGGGCTTCACGATCCAGACCTGGTTGCCGGTCGCGGCGTCGAGCGCGGCGATGTCGCCGGCGCCGTTGGTCACGTAGAGCCGGCCGCCGTCATAGCTGACCCCGCCGCCATAGAGCGTCTCGCGCGGGCTGTTCTCGCCGCGCACCTGATGCTCCCAGATCTGGGCGCCGGTGTCGGCCGCGAAGGCGCGCACCCGGGCCATCGTGTCGATCGTGTAGACGCGGCCGTCGGCGACCACGGGCTCGGCGGCGAGGCGGCCCGCGGGGCTGTCGCCCGAGCCGATGCTGACGCTCCACGCCTGGGCCGGGGTCGGGCCGAGCGCGACATGGCCGATCGACTTGGAGGGATTGCCGCCGGGCTGCGGCCAATCGGCATTGGCGGCCGGGCCGGGGATCGTCACCGGCACGTCGGCCAGGGTCGGATCGGCCTCGATATTGGCGTCGGTGCCGAGCACGTTGATGCGCTGGCCGATGGTCGGCGTGGTCGGGCCGCGATGGCCGCGAAGGATGGAGCAGCCGCCGAGAAGGCTGATTGCGGCCAAAGCGAATACAAGACGCCTCATTGTCCATTGTCCCTTGTTGCGGCCGGAGCCGGCTGAGCGGGGCCGGCCGGCGGGGCAGGCGCGCCCGCGGGGGCGGGCGCGGCCGGTTCGTCGACGGCGTTGATACCTAGAGAGCCCGCCATCTGAACGGCCCTTGTACGGATCGAATCCGGCACATGCTCGTCGCGTCCGATCGCGCCGAACACCGGCCCCGCGAGATCGGGCCTGTGCATCTTGAGATAGGCGATGCCGAGCATCTCGCCGGCCGAGCCGTGCCAGGGGCTGCCCGGGCGGGCGAGCGGCCGCAGCCGCTGGACCACCTGCTGCGGCGGCAGGCTGTCGAACTCGAGCTGGGTCTGGCGGAGCAAAGCGGCCTGGCGATAGGCCTCGTCGAACGCCTCATCGGCGGCGATCGCGCGCAGGGTGGCGATCGCGGCGGGGGCGTTGCCGGCGGCGGTCTGGCTGTTGGCGCGGGCGAACAAGGCGGCGGCGCGATAGCCGGGGATGTTGCTGGTCTCAAGCTCGGCGATCTTGGGCGCGGCGGCGTTGCGGTTGCCCGCCTCGAGGCTGTCGAGCGCCGCGGACAGGGTCTCGCCCTGCTTGCCGACCTCTTCCTGCTGGTGGCCCTGCCACCAGATCCAGCCGCCGACTCCGGCCATGACCAGGAGGAAAGCCCCCGCGATCGCCCAGCCGTACCGCCTGACGAAGCGGTTCATCTGGTCCCGCCGAAGCTCCTCGTCCACTTCCCGAACGAACGTCTCGCCGTCTTCTGGCTTGAGCGCCAATTCACCTCTCCACAAACAGCTGGACCGCGCCTCTATGCCGTCCTTGAAAAAACAGTCGCGTGGCGCCCGCCGGCGCACGGCGCGCGCGCGCCATGACCAAGATCGTTTCTGGCCTTCAGCCGGAAGCGTGAATCCTGGTCAAGCCAAAAATCGAGCCTGATTCACGCCTTCGGCCGAGCGGCCTTCGGCGATCAGGCTCGCGCCTCCCTTAGCCACGGTCCAGGGCAAACGGAAGGCCCGATGAACGGGGCCCCGTTCACTTGCCGCGGTAGATCTGGTCCTCGGTCGGGAAGGCGCGGCTCCTGACGTCCTCCGCATAGGATGCGGCGGCGGCCTGGATCTCGGAGGCGATGTCGCCGAACCGTTTCACGAAGCGCGGCGTGCGCTCGAACAGGCCCATCATGTCCTCGGTGACCAGGATCTGGCCGTCGCACGAGGCCGAAGCGCCGATGCCGATCGTGGGGCAGGCGACCGCCTGGGTCGCCGCGGCCGCCACCTCCTCGAGCACCCCTTCGATGACCATGGCGAAGCAGCCCGCCTCGGCGATCGCGCGGGCATCGGCGATCACCTTGCCGGCCTCGGCATCGTCCCGGCCGCGCGCGCGATAGCCGCCGAGCGCGTTCACCGCCTGCGGGGTGAGGCCGACATGGCCGATCACCGGAATGCCGCGCGCGGCGAGGAAGGCGATCGTCGGGGCCATCGCCTCGCCGCCTTCGAGCTTGACCGCGGCCGCACCGGTCTCCTTGAGCACCCGCGCGGCGTTGCGGAACGCCTGCTCGGGGCTTTCCTCGTAGGAGCCGAACGGCATGTCGACCGCGACCAGAGCGTGCCAGGAGCCGCGGACCACCGCGGCGCCGTGCGCGCACATCATCTCGAGGCTCACCGGTATGGTCGAGTTCAGTCCATAGATCACCTGGCCCAGGGAATCGCCGACCAGCAGCAGGTCGCAATGCGGATCGAGCAATTGCGCCATCCGCATCGTATAGGCGGTGAGCCCGACGATCGGCTCCTTGCCCTTGCGCGCCAGCAGGGCGGGCGCGGTCAGCCTCTTGCCGGGCGCGGGGGTCGGCGTGGCGCGGCTGGTCGCGGTGTCGATCGTGTAGGTGGACATAAGCCGGTTCTAAGCATCGCGCGGAAAAGTGGGAACCGGTTTTCCGCTCAAGCGATGCGACAGCAAAAATCTGGAGTATCTTGCGTGATCCCGCGGATCACGCACTCGCTCCAGCGACCTATTTGACGATCACCAGCGAGGCCTTGCCTTCGCGGCGCGTGACCGCGGTGGTGACGTCGTCGCCGCTGCGCGAGAGGCGCAGGTCGAGCCTGGACCCGGCCACGGCCACGTCGCCGAGGACGAGGTCGCCGAGGAAGGCGGGCAGGGCCGGATTGGCGAGGCGGACCATGCCCTCCTCATGGCCGAGATCGAGCCCGGTCGCGGCCGCGACCAGCGCGAAGGGCGCCGCCGCCGCCCAGGCCTGGGGCGAGCAGGCCACCGGATAGGAAGTCGGCCCGCGCTTCCGGCGCCGGGTGAAGCCGCAGAACAATTCGGGGAGCCGCCGGAACTCGTCATAGATGGCGGCGTCGATCAGCCCCGCGAAGATCCGCAGCACCTCCTCCTTGCAGCCGTAGCGGGCGAGGCCGAGCGCGATCAGGGCATTGTCGTGCGGCCAGACCGAGCCGTTATGATAGGACATCGGATTGTAGCGGGCCTCCCCGGCCGCGATCGTCCTCACGCCCCAGCCCGAGAAGAAGCGCTTGCCGGTGAGCAGCCGCGCGAGCCGCTCCGCGCGCTCGGGGCTGGCGATGCCGGCGAACAAAGCATGCCCGGCGTTGGAGGAGAGAACGCGGCAGGGCTGCTTCCGGCCGTCCAGCGCAAGCGCGTAGCAGCCCATCTCCTCGATCCAGAAACGGTCCTCGAAGCGCTGGCGCATCGCCTCGGCCTCGCGCCCATAGGCCGATTCGTCCTCGCCGAGCGCGCGCGCCATCTGCGCGGCGGCGCGCTTGGCGGCGAAGACATAGGCCTGGACCTCGCACAAGGCGATCGGCCCTTCGGCGGCGCTGCCGTCGGCATGGAAGATCGAATCGAAGCTGTCCTTCCAGCCTTGATTGGCGAGGCCCCGCTCGGTCATCCGCGCATATTCGACGAAGCCGTCGCCATCGACGTCGCCATAAGTGTCGATCCAGGCGAGCGCCGCCTTCACGTTCGGCCAGATCGTCCGGATCGTCGCGAGGTCGCCGGAGCGGACCAGATAGTCCCCGGCCAGCATGACGAACAAAGGCGTCGCGTCGACCGAGCCGTAATAGCGGCGGAACGGCACCTCGCCGAGCCGCGCCATCTCGCCGCCCCGCATCTCGTGGACGATCTTGCCGGGCTCGGAATCGGCGGCCTCGTTGGTTTCGGTAGCCTGGGTCGCGGCCAGGGTCTCGAGCACGCCCTTGGCGATCTCGGGCGCGACCCAGAGCAATTCCATCGCGGTGATGATTCCGTCGCGCCCGAAGATCGTGCTGTACCAGGGGATGCCGGCATAGGGATAAAGGCCGTGCTCTGTCCGCGTCAGCAGCATGTCGATGTCCGAGGAGGCGCGGTCGACCACCGTGTTGAACAATTCGTTCGAGCTGGAGATGGTCGAGCGCTCCTTGACCCGCGTGCTGCGCGTGCGCCGCGCGGTCCGGTAGGCGGAGAGGATGTGCGGCGGCTCCGCCCCGGGCCCCTCGATCGTGCAGGCCGTCTTCATCACGATGCTGGCGCGCTCGCGCGCGTCGAGATCGAGGTCCCAGCGCGCGTGGCGCTCGCCGAGCCGGGTCGGCGCCGGATCGAAATGGATGGTCGTGCAGCGGGTGATCGCGTCGAGCCCGACATAGGTGAAGCGCACCGTGCGGGCGTCGACGACGCCGACGCTGAGGCTGCCCCTGTTCTTCCTGACGTCGCCGCGCACCTCGAACAGATCGGCGAAGTCGGCGTCGAAGGCGATCTCGAGCGGGATGGTGCGGCCGACCGGGGCGAAGCGGCGCAGGTTGATCCGCTCGTAGCAGGTGGTGCCGCAGAGGAACTTGGTCCGCCCGGCATGGATCGAATCGCGCTGCAGCCAGACCTTGCCGTCCTCGCCGTGGAAATCGGCATTGGCGAGATCGACGACCAGCGCGCCATTGTCGTCGAGCAGGACCGAGCCGAGCAGCAAGGGGTCCATGCCGCCGATCCGCAGCGCCAATGCGGAGAGGAAGCGCGTGTCCTGATGGTAGAGGCCGTCCGGCCCGCCGGCGCTGCCGCGGCAATCGCCCTGCTTGTCGAACACGCCGAACATGTCGTCATGCTTGAGCGTGCGGAGGGTCCGGTCGACGAGCGACTTGGTCGCCTCGATATGATAGCTTTCCGGGGCCTCGTGGGATTCGTGCCCGGCCCAGGAGGATGGCAGCGCGATTTCGTTCATGCGGTCATTCCGCCGCGATCAGGGTTCCGGACCTTGGAGCCTTTCCGAACAGAGCGGGCCGATCTGCCCCGATCAGCCGCTCGTAGAGCCTAACATAGTCGCGGGCCATGCGCTCGGCGGTGAAGCGTTCCCCGAACGCGACGCGCACGCGCGGACGCGGCAGGCTGCGTATCGCTTTCACCGCGGCCACCGCCTCGTCGATGCTGTCGACGAGGAAGCCGCTGCGGCCATGCTCGATCACCTCGGGGGTCGAGCCGCAGCGCCAGGCGATCACCGGCGTGCCCGCGGCCATCGCCTCGATCATCACCAGGCCGAACGGCTCGGGCCAGTCGATCGGGAAGAGCAAGGCCGTGGCCCCGCCGAGGAAGGCGCCCTTGTCCGCGTCGCCGATCTCGCCCACGAACTCGACCAGGGGATCGGCGAGCAAGGGCTTGATCACCTTCTCGAAATAGTCGGCATCGGCGCGGTCGACCTTGGCCGCGATCTTGAGCTTCATGCCGGCGCGGCGCGCGATCTCGATCGCCCGGTCCGGGCCCTTTTCGGGCGAGATCCGGCCGATGAAGGCGAGATAGCCCCCCTCGCCCTCGCCATAGGGGATGAGGTCCGCCGGCAGGCCGTGATGGACCGTGCCCGCGAAGCTGGCGTCGGCGATCGGCCGGCGCTGGTCGTCGGAGATCGAGACCAGCTGCATATCCGGAAAGGCGCGATAGGCGGGCCAGAAATCGGCCATGTCCTGCCGCCCGTGCAGGGTGGTCAGGCATTTGCCGGCGAGCGGGCGGAAGACCGGGAAGTGCAGGAAATCGATGTGGAAGTGCAATATGTCGAACTCGCTCGCGAGACCCATCACCCGCCCCAGCATCGCGATCAGGCTGGAGGTGTGATCGTTGATCCCGGCGAGCCGGAGCCCGGTCTCGCTGCACGGCACGAGCCGCGCCGAGGTCGAGGAATCGCCGCTCGCGAACAAGGTGACGTCGTGGCCGAGATCGACCAGGGCCTCGGTCAGCCACCAGATGACGCGCTCGGTGCCGCCATATAGCTTGGGGGGTACCGCCTCGGCGAGCGGGGCGATCTGGGCGATACGCATGAACAATCCTCCGGGTGAAGGAAGAACGTCGCGCCGCGTCAGCCGGTTCCCGCAGTGCACAATGGTCAGAGTTGCAGGACGGGCCCGTAGGTGGCGGCCTTCATCGACTCGACGAAGGGGCGGACCGGCTCGCCGCGCGCGATCAGGTCGACGATCGCCGAGCCCGAGATCACCCCGGCCGCCCCCACCTCCAGCGCGGCGCGGACATGGTCGGGCCGCGAGATGCCGAAGCCGAACACGGGCGGCGGCGCGCCGGCTGCGCGCAGGGCGGACAGCATGGCCTCGTGGGCGAAGCGCACCTTTTCGTCGGCGCCCGTGACTCCCGCGCGCGCGACGCAATAGGTATAGCCCCCGCCCAGCTCCGCGATCCGCGCGAGCCGCTCCGGCGGGGTATTGGCGGCGGCGATCAGCACGGGCGCGATCCCCGCCGCCCGTGCCGCCGCCGCATAGGGCCCGGCCTCCATGACCGGCACGTCCGCGACGAGGACGCTGTCGGCGCCCGCTTCGGCGGCGGACCGGTAGAAGGCGTCGCGGCCGCGGCCGAGGACCAGGTTCGCATAAGTGAGGATGCCGACGGGCACCTCCGGATGGCGCGCGCGAAAGCCGCGGATCAGGGCGAAGCAGTCGGCGGTCCGCACCCCCAGAGCGAGCGCGCGCACCGCCGCGGCCTGGATGACGGGACCGTCCGCGACCGGATCGGAGAAGGGGAAGCCGACCTCTATCATGTCGGCGCCGCCCTCGACCAGCTCGTCGAGGATCGTTGCGCTCCGTGCCGGATCGGGATCGCCGAGCATGACGAAGGCGCCGAACACCCCGCGATTGCGCGCGAACATGGTCTCGTAGCGGCCCATCAGCCGAGCGCCCCGCGCTCGGGCCCGAACCCGATCAGCCTTTGCGCCTGCGCCATGTCCTTGTCGCCCCGCCCCGAGAGGTTGACCACGAGCAATTCCGCCTCGTCGGCGAGCTTGAAGGCATGCGCGAGGGCGTGCGCGGATTCGAAGGCGCAGACGATCCCCTCGGTCCGCGCGAGCAGGGCGAAGGCGGCCAGCGCCTCGGCGTCGGTGGCGCCGACATAGGTCGCGCGGCCGCTGTCCCTGAGATAGGCATGCTCTGGCCCGACCGCCGGATAATCGAGCCCGGCCGAGACCGACCAGCTCTCCGAAATCTGCCCGTCCTCGTCCTGCAGGACATAGGTCTCGGCGCCGTGCAGCACGCCCGGCCGCCCGCGCAGGATGGTCGCGCCATGCTCGCCGCCGTCCAGCCCCTTGCCCGCCGCCTCGACCCCGATCAGGGCGACGCCGGGATCGTCGACGAAATCGGCGAACAGGCCCATCGCGTTGGAGCCGCCGCCGACGCAGGCGATCGCCGCGTCGGGCAGCCGCCCTTCGGCGGCGAGGATCTGCGCCCGCGCCTCCCTGCCGATCACGCGCTGATATTCGCGCACCATCAGCGGGAATGGATGCGGGCCGGCGACGGTGCCGAGCAGATAATGGGTGGTCTCGAAGCTCGCCGTCCAGTCGCGCAGGGCCTCGTTGATCGCATCCTTGAGCCCCTGCTGGCCGCTCGTCACCGGCACCACCTCGGCGCCCATCAGCCGCATGCGAAAGACGTTCAGCTCCTGCCGGGCGACGTCGTGCGCGCCCATGTAGATCCGGGTCTCCAGCCCGAACAGGGCGCCGACCATCGCGGTGGCGACGCCATGCTGGCCGGCGCCGGTCTCGGCGATCAGCCTGGTCTTGCCCATCCGCCGCGCGAGCAGGGCCTGGCCTAGCACCTGGTTGGTCTTGTGGGCGCCGCCGTGGAGCAGGTCCTCGCGCTTGAGGTAGATGCGCGCTTTGCCCCCGCCGAAATTGCGGCAGAGCGTCAGCGGCGTCGGCCGCCCGGCATAATCGGCGAGCAGGCCGGCAAGCTCGGCCTGGAAGCTGGCATCCTCCTGCGCGGCGAGGAAGGCGGCCTCGAGCTGTTCCAGCGCCGGCATCAATATCTCGGGCACATAGGCGCCGCCATAAGCGCCGAACCGGCCTTTCATCAGCATGGCATCACCTCCCCGCGCGCCGGCAGGCGCAGCGCTGCGAAAAAAGCGCCGACGCGCGCCGCATCCTTGCGCCCCGGCGCGGCCTCGACCCCCGAGCAGACGTCGAGCCCGTAAGCGCCGACGCGCGACGCCTCCGCGGCATTTTCCGGACGCAGGCCGCCCGCGAGCAGGGCGTTGCCCAGCTCCTCGCGGCCGCGGACGCGCGCCCAGTCGAAGGCGATGCCGGTGCCGCCGCTCCGCCCGCCGACCGACGTGTCGAACAGGGTCCGGTCGGCGCCCAGCCGCGGCTCGGGGACGTCGTCGCCCACCGCGCCGGCCGCCCAGATCTCGACGCCCTCGGGAAGCAGGCGCCTCAGGCCCCTGATATAGGCCGCGTCCTCCGCTCCGTGGAGCTGGACCGCGCCGAGGCCGAGCGCGCGCGCCGCATCGGCCACCGCCATCAATTTCTCGTTGCGGAACACGGCGACGCGCGCCGCGCCACCGGCGGCGTCGGCGACGGCTTCCGCCTCAGCCAGCGTGACCGCGCGCGGCGTGCCCGGCACCATCACCATGCCGACCCAGCTGGCGCCCGCGCGCGCGGCAAGAGCCGCATCCTCCGCGTTGGTGACACCGCAGACCTTGACCCGGCCGAAGGCGAGCGCGCGGGCGGCGCGCGCCGGCGCGGCGGCGCGCATCAAAGCGGAGCCGACCAGGAAGGCGTCGGCATGAGGCGCGAGCCGCGCGGCGTCGGCGCGGTCCTCGATCCCCGATTCGGCGACGACCAGCCGGTCGGCCGGAACCAGCCCGGCGAGCCGTTCCGTCGTGGCGAGATCGACCTTCAGCGTCTTCAGATCGCGATTGTTGATCCCGATCAGCGGCGCCCCGAGCGCGACCGCGCGCGCCAGCTCGTCCGCGTCATGCGCCTCGACCAGCACGTCCATGCCCAGAAGCCGCGCCTCCCCGATCACCGCGCGCGCTTCCTCGTCGCCGAGCACCGAGAGCATCGCCAGCACCGCGTCGGCCCCCGCGATCCGGGCCTCGGCCACCTGGCGCGGATCGACCACGAAATCCTTGGCGAGGATCGGTCCCTCGAACGCGGCGCGGACCGCGCGCAGGTCGTCGAGCGAGCCGCCGAAATAGGGCGCGTCGGTGAGCACGCTGACCGCGTCCGCCGCGCCCGCATAGGCGCGGGCCTGGGTCGCCGCGTCGGCCGCGGCGATCGCGCCGGCCGAGGGCGAGGCCTTCTTCACCTCCATGACGAAGCGCGCGCCGGGCCGCGCCAGGGCGGCGCGCAGGCTGAGCGCGGTCGGGACGGCGCGTGCGCGCAGGTCGGCGAGTCCGACGCCAGCGAACCGGGCCGCCACGTCGATCCGCTTGCGCGCGACGATCTCGCCGAGCACGTCAGCCATTGCTGATCGCGACCAGGGCCTCGAGCCGCTCATGGGCCGCGCCCGAGGCCAGGATGTCGAGCGCGAGCGCCGCGCCTTCGCGAAGGCTCTCGGCCTTGCCGGCGGTGAACAGCAGCGCCCCGGCATTGATCGCCACCGCCTGCTTCTCGGTGCGCGTGCCATAGCCCTGGAGCAGGGCCTTCAGCCGCTCCGCATTCTCCGCCGGCCCGCCGCCCCTGATCTTGGCGAGCGGCGCCGGCGCGAAGCCGGCATCCGCGGGCGCGATGGTCAGCCGCTCCAGCGCGCCGTTCGAAAGCAGCATCGCCTGGGTTTCGCCGTGCAGCGCGACCTCGTCGAGGCCCGCGCCGTGCACGACCATCGCCCGCTCGACCCCGAGCGCGTCGAGCGTCAATGCCACGGGCTCGAGCAACCTCTCCTCGGCAACGCCGAGCAATTGCACGCGCGGCTCGGCCGGGTTCACGCAGGGGCCGAGGATGTTCATGATCGTGCGGATGCCAAGCGCGCGCCGCACCGGCCCGGCGTGGCGCAGCCCGGGATGATAAAGCGGCGCGAACAGGAAGCAGAGGCCCGCCTCGTCGAGCGCGCGGCGCGAGACCTCGGGCGTGCAGTCGAGCTTCACTCCGAGCTGCTCGAGCACGTCGGCCGAGCCGCAGCGCGAGGTGACCGAGCGGTTGCCGTGCTTAGCGACGGGCAGGCCGGCCGCCGCCGCGACGAAGGCGACCGCGGTCGAGAGGTTGATCGTCCCCGATCCGTCGCCGCCCGTGCCACAGCTGTCGGCGAAGAGATAATCAGGGCGGTCGAAATCCAAGTCGGCGGCGCGCAGCGCCCGGGCGGCGCCGATCAATTCGTCGACCGCCTCGCCCCTGATCTTGAGGGCAACCAGCATGGCGGCGATGGCGGGCTCGTCGAGCTCGCCGCGGACGAGCGCGCCGAACAGGAGCTCGGCCTGGTCCCGGCCGAGCGGGGTGCCGGCATAGAGCAAGGCGAGCGCGTCCGCCGGCGTCTCGCTTCGGGGGTCCGCCTGGACGGCGAGATTGGTCATGTACATCGGATCGATTCCTGCAGCGAAGGCAAAGAAAAAGCCCGCCGGGAGCGGCGGGCCTGGTCGGATCAAGGGTGGACTAGAGAGTCTTCACCATCGATACAGGCGAGCCGCGTCGGCCGAATTGCCCCGCCACCAGCGCCAGGCGCGCGCCGTCGCAGCCGCGTAAAGCGGGCTCATGGTCGCGGCGATGGCGGTCGGTCGGCTCATCCCCTTAAGCATCCCGATTCGGACCGCCCGCGTCAATCGCAAAGTTAGAACAGGAGTCCCGCTCGCGCGTTGGCGCCGCATGAAGAGCGATCAATTGACCTTCCTGGTGCCCGCAGACATGCCCGAGGGCCTCGCCTATGCGCCCGATTTCCTGAGCGAGGCCGAGGAGGCCGCCCTGGCCGGGCGGCTCGACATGCTGGAGTTCAAGCCGTTCGAGTTCCACGGCTTCCTCGGCAAGCGCCAGACAATCTCGTTCGGCTGGTCCTACCGGTTCGACGGCAGCGGCCTCGGCGAAGCGGCGCCGATCCCCGACTGGCTGAAGCCGGTCCGCGCCCGCGCGGCCGAATTCGCCGGCCTCGCGCCCGATGCGCTCGAACATGTCTTGCTGGTCAAATATGAGGAAGGCGCCGGCCTCGGCTGGCACCGTGACCGGCCGGTCTTCGGCGACGTGATCGGAATCTCATTGCTGTCGCCGGCGCCGTTGCGCTTCCGCCGCAGGGAGGGCGGGAAATGGCAGCGCTTCACTTTGCCCGCCGAGCCGCGCTCCATCTATCTGCTGCGCGGCCCCTCGCGCTCGGAATGGGAGCACAGCCTGACTCCGGTCGAGACCCTGCGCTATTCGATCACGTTCAGAACGCTTCGATAGCCTGGATCCCGGCCTGCGCCGGGACACGCACCAAGCTCTTCGCGCTTAGTGCTAGCTGTAGAAGATGTGCAGCCCGATGCGGGTCGTCTCGGCGAGGCGGCGGCCCCAGCTCGGGGAGACGTAATTGGCGTGGTACCAGAGGCAGGAGGAGGGCAGCAGGCGCGGCGCCATGCGCTGGAGCGCGACCCGGGCGACGCCGACGGCGCGGCGCCAGGCCTCCGAGGCGCGATCGGCCTGCGGCATGCGGCCGCGGCGGACGAAGGAGAATTGGGCGGGCTGGACGATGACGGCGCAGAGGCTCGTCGGGTAGCGGCCCGAGGCGGCGCGGTTCATCACCACTTCGGCGACCGCGAGCTGGCCTTCGAGCGATTCGCCGCGCGCCTCGAAATAGACCGCGTTGGCGAGGCAATCCTGCTCGGCATCGCCTGCGGCGGCGCCCGCTTCGTCCTCGACCAGCGCGTCGAGCGAGCGCGGATCGGCGGAGCCGGAACCGTCGGCATCGACGCCGAGGGCGCCCAGATCGAGCCCGCTCTGCGCGTGGCGCAAATAGGGGATTCCGCGCACCGTGGCGCCGCCCTCAGCGAGGACCGGGCCGCCAAACAGCGCTGCTCCGGCGCAAGCGAAGACCGCCGCGGCGACGGCCGCGGCGCGCAATTTCGAGATCATCAATCATTTGCTTCACTGGCGGCGCAGTCACCCAGGCGGCGCGCTTCGCGCCGGCCGTTTCCCACTGCTCCGTCTTGCACCGGCCGCCGGCTCTCAAAGCCCTGGCGGCGCCCGCTCGTTCAATCAGTGAGCGGCATGTGACGTCTGGGGGTTAACGAATCAAGCCTCATGCTGCGGTGCAGCGATGAGCCGCGCGGACCCCGGGACGAGTCGAGGAACCCGTGCAGATTCGTCGTTGAACGGAGCGGCTCCCGCGGTCGCAGCGGGCTTTCGCGGCCGGGAGATTCGCCCTAGCGTCGCCCTTTCCACCCGAGGCGAGCGAGGCGCGCATGGCCAGATGGCTGATGAAATCGGAACCCGAAACCTTCTCCTGGGACGACCTCGTCCGCGACGGCAGCACCCAATGGGACGGCGTCCGCAACTATGCGGCCCGCCAGCATCTCAACGCGATGCAGCCCGGCGACGAGGCCTTCTTCTACCATAGCGGCAAGGGGCCGGCGGTGGTCGGCATCATGCGCGTCACCGGCCCGGCCGTCCCGGACGGCGACGAAGGCGGCTGGGTCAAGGTGCCGGTCGCGCCGGTCCGGCCGATCGCCCCGGTCACGCTCGGGGCGATCAAGGCCGAGCCGAGGCTCGCGAAGATGGAGCTGGTCCGCCAGTCGCGCCTCTCGGTGAGCCCCGTGCGCGAGGAGGAATGGGCTTTGATCCTGAAGATGTCCGGCGCCTGACGGGCGAATTCCGCGAAGCCGCGACCCGCGCGATCAGTCCCCGTTCTGCAGCCGCCGATATTCGCCCATCGCCGCGTCGATCCCGCCGCGCAGATCCGCGATCCGGGCGCGATAGGCGGCGGTCAGGCAGGCGACATTGCCGCCGCAATCGGCGCGGCGGGCGAGGAAGGCCCGCGCCATGTCCATCCGCGCGCCGCTGCCGCCCATCAGCATCGGCACCCGCGAATAGGCATACCAGAGGCCGCTCATCTCGCTGTCCAGCGCCGAGAGCTGCGGGTTGCGGCACACGGCAACCTCATCCGCCGCGCGGGCGCGGCTGCAATCGAAACTGACGGCATGCGCCGGCGCGGAGACGAACAGCAGGCTCGCCAGGAACGCGGCGGCCGCCACCGTCGCAGCGCGCATCAATGGCCCGTCCGCGTCGCGGCGGCCCGCAGGTCAGCCATGGTGAAGACATGGCTGTTCGCGCCCTGCGGCCGGTGGCAGGCGAGGCAGTGGGCCTGGCTGAGGCGATCGTTGCGCACCTTCTGGGCGTCGAACACGGCGAAATCCCAATTCTCGTTGCGGAGCAAGGTCGGGACCGCCTGGCCCCAGCCGGCGCGCGATTCCATGCCGGCATAGCCGGTGGGCGGAGCGCCCGCCGAGGGGCGATTGACGACAACGATCACCGAGCCGTCCGGCAGGGGCCGGCCGGCGCGGGCGGCGGCGAGCGCGGCCGCGTTCGCATAGCGCTCGCTGAACGCGCCGCCCGCATTTCCCGACGAATAGAGGGTGAAGCCGTTCGGGAAATCCGCCGGGAAGGTCATGCGCGAGGGGATGGCCGGGCCCGCCGCGGCCGCATGCGCGTCGCCCACGCCGGCCGGAGACTGGCTGTTCCAATAGCGAGCCAAGGCGGTCATCTCGGCATCGCTGAGCTGGGCCGCGATCGCCTCCATCAGATCGTTGTGCCGGGTGCCACCCTTGAAGGCGCGCAGCTGGGCGACGAGATAGTCGGCCTGCTGTCCCGCCAGATTGGGAATGCGGGGATTGCGGCTGACGCCATTGGCGCCGTGGCAGGCGGTACATGACGCCACGTCCACCGGCGCCTCCAATGCCAGCAACGGCCGGGGAGCGGTCGCGGGCGTTGCCTGCGTTGCAAGCGCGCGCCCGCCCAAAGCCGCGGCCGCCAGCGCCAAGGCGCCGCCCAATGCTATCGATGCTGCCCGCATTTTTTCCTCCCCGTTTCGGCCGGGAGTTCTGGACCGCCCAGCGGCGCATCGCAATGCGCTGCGCGCCGAATTTTCGGCGAGACGCAGAGTCGGTTCGACCGGGGTGCATGGCCGGAAGCCATGCGATGCGACGAAAGCGAGGCCGCCTAGGCGGCCTCGGCCTTGCGCGACGCCCGCTTGCGCTCATGCGGATCGAGGTAGCGCTTGCGGATCCGGATCACCTTGGGGGTGACCTCGACCAGCTCGTCGTCCTGGATATAGGCGATCGCCTGCTCCAGCGTCATGCGCTTGGGCGGGGTGAGGCGGATGGCGTCGTCCTTGCCGCCCGAGGCGCGGAAGTTGGTGAGCTGCTTTGACCTGAGCGGATTGACGTCGAGGTCCTGCGGCTTGGCATTCTCGCCGATCACCATGCCCTCGTAGAGCTTGTCGCCGGGCGAGATGAAGAGGATGCCGCGCTCCTCGAGCATGTTGAGCGCATAGGCGACGGCCTCGCCCTGCTCCATTGAGATCAGGACGCCGTTCTGCCGGCCCTGGATCGGCCCCTTGTAGGGCCCGTATCTCTCGAACAGCCGGTTCATGATCCCGGTGCCCCGCGTGTCCGAGAGGAACTCGCCATGATAGCCGATCAGGCCGCGCGAGGGCGCCGAGAAGGTGAGCCGGGTCTTGCCGCCGCCGGAGGGGCGCATGTCGGTCATCTCGCCCTTGCGCTGCGCCATCTTCTCGACGACCGTCCCGGCATGCTCGTCGTCGACGTCGACGACCACCGTCTCATAGGGTTCCTCGCGCCCATGGGGGCCGTCGCGGAAGAGGACGCGCGGACGGCTGATCGAGAGCTCGAAGCCCTCGCGCCGCATCGTCTCGATCAGCACGCCGAGCTGGAGCTCGCCGCGCCCGGCGACCTCGAACGCGTCCTTCTCGGCGCTCTCGGTCAGCCTTATCGCGACATTGCCTTCGGCCTCCCGCTCGAGCCGGTCGCGGATGACGCGGCTCTGCACCTTGTCGCCGTCGCGGCCCGCATAGGGGCTGTCGTTGACCGCGAAGCTCATCGCCAGGGTCGGCGGATCGATCGGGCGGGCGCGCAGGGGCTGGGTCAGCCCCGGCTCGGTGATGGTGTTGGAGACGGTCGCCTTGGTGAGACCGGCGATGGCGATGATGTCGCCCGCCTGCGCCGTCTCGACCGGCACGCGATCGAGCCCGCGGAACGCGAAGACCTTGGTCGCCCGGCCCTCCTCGACGCCGTTGCCGTCGACGTCGAGCGCGCGGATCGGCATGTTGGGGACGAGCGTGCCGCTCTCGATCCGCCCGGTGAGGATGCGGCCGAGGAAGGGATCGCGGTCGAGCAGCGTCGCCAGCATCTTGAACGGGCCCTTGGGGTCGAGGCCCGGCTCGGGCACGTGACTGACGATCGTCTCGAACATCGGGGTCAGGTCGCCAGAGCGGACGTCGTCAGCCAGCCCGGCATAGCCGGCGCGGCCCGAGGCGTAGAGGGTCGGGAAATCGAGCTGCTCGTCATTGGCGTCGAGGCTGAGGAACAGTTCGAATATCTCGTCGAGCACCTCGGCCGGGCGCGCGTCGGGGCGGTCGATCTTGTTGACCACGACGATCGGGCGAAGGCCGAGGGCCAGCGCCTTGCCGGTGACGAACTTGGTCTGCGGCATCGGCCCCTCGGCCGCGTCGACGAGCAGGATGACGCCGTCGACCATCGAGAGGATGCGCTCGACCTCGGCGCCGAAATCGGCGTGGCCCGGCGTGTCGACGATGTTGATGTGCGTCGTCGTCCCGTCATGCGCCCATTCGACGCTCGTGCATTTGGCGAGGATCGTGATCCCGCGCTCCTTCTCGAGGTCGTTCGAATCCATCGCCCGCTCCTCCACGCGCTGGTTGTCGCGGAAGGTGCCGGACTGGCGGAACAGCTGGTCGACAAGGGTCGTCTTGCCGTGATCGACGTGGGCGATGATCGCCACGTTGCGCAGGCTCATCTCAGGGTAACTCTTTTGGCCGGGAAAAATGTCCCGGCGATATAGCGGTTATGCTGCGCTGCAACAAGATGCAGCCTGTGCCCCCACCTCGTCCGCTTCAGCGCCTGCCCGCTCCGCCCCGGCGTTGGCGATCATTTTGTCGTCGATCCGGGATCCATGAGACCGATCGCGAGAGCCCGCCGGTTCCCTGTTCCTGGATCCTGACGTTCGTCAGGATGACCCGCGCCTAGCGCGTCACCCGTTCCAATATCTCGACGCCGCGGGCCAGCGCCCGGCCTTCGGAATCGGCGAGCTTGCGCAGCCGGGCGACCAAAGCGTCGACGCGGCGCTCGCGCCCGGCCTCGAGCAATTGGGTGCCCTCCCGGGTCGCCTCGATCTCGACGCTGCGGCGGTCGCCCGGCTTGGCGATGCGCGTGACCAGCCCGCGGTTGACGAGCGCGTCGACGATGCGGCTCATCGTCGGCGGCTTGACCTGCTCGGCGGCGGCGAGCTCGGCAAGCGACAACGGTCCGCCGAACACGACCACCGACAAGGCCGACAGGCGCGGCGCCGAAAGGCCCGATCCGTCATCCTCGCGGCGCAATGTTCGCAGCAGCCGGATCGCGCTCGAATGGAGCCGCGCCGCAATGTCCCTGGTCTCCGAATCCCGCATATTGACTCCAACTCTTAGCTTTGCTAACGATTTGTCTTGTTTAACTGTTAGCATAAAAGGAAGGATAAAGCCATGCCTCTAACCCCTTCTCATATATTGCAAATCGCAATTCCCGTTCAGGACGTCGAGCGCGCCAAGCGATTCTATGGCGGCCCGCTGGGCCTCAGGCATCTGTTCGACGCGCCTCCCGGCCTCTCCTTCTTCCAATGCGGACAGACGCGGCTGATGCTGAGCCGCCCGGAGAATGAGGCGCAGGCGAAATCCTCGGCCCTCTATTATGCCGTGCCCAGCGCCCGCGAGGCGGAGGCCATCCTGGCGGCGGAAGGCGTGAAGATGATCACGCCGGCGCATTGCATCGCGCGTGTCGGCGGCCGGGACATCTGGCTCGCCGAGGGCGAGGACGGCGAAGGCAATTCGCTCTGCCTGATGAGCGAGGAAGAAGCGGCCTGAAGCGAACCCGCCGCGCCGCCGGTTGCCTCCCCCGTTGCGCGATCCTACGGACTTCCTCCCGCCTTTGGGATGGAGGATGACTTGCTCGATCGCCGCACCTTTCTCGCCGGCTCCGCCGCCTTCGGCCTGATCGGCCTCGCCGGCCCAGCACCGGCCCTGCTCGCCCAGGAGCCGAACGCGCGAGACCGCGCGCTCGACGCGATGCTCACCCGCTGGTTCGACGAGGACATCGACGAGAATCCCGGCTTCGCGACGGCGCTCGGTCTGGACACCGGGGCGCGCGCCGCCCTGCGCGGCCGGCTCGGCGATGCTTCGCAGGCCAAGACCGAGGCCGACCGGGCCAAGGCGGTGCGCCGCGCGCGGGAGCTGCAGGCGTTCGGCGGGGCGGGGCTGAGCCCGGCGGGCCAGCTCAATTACGACATCGCCGCCTTCCGCGCCGAGGTCGCTTCGATGGGCGCCCGTTTCCATTACGGCAATACCGGCGGCCGGCCCGCGCCCTATGTGGTGAGCCAGCTCGGCGGCGCTTATTATCAGGTCCCCGATTTCCTCGACACCCAGCACCCGATCCACGACGCCGCCGACGCGGACCATTACCTCTCCCGGCTCGCGGCCTTCGCCGTCAATCTCGACCAGGAGACCGACCGCATCCGCCACGATGCGGGGCTGCATGTCGCGCCGCCCGACTTCGTGCTCGACAAGGCGATCGGGAATCTCGAGCGGCTGCGCGCGACCCCGGCGGCCGAGACCAGCCTGGTCCGCTCGCTCGCCCGCCGCGCGGCCGAGGCGCATATCGCGGGCGACCATGCGGCGCGCGCCGCGGCCCTGGTCTCGGGGCCGATCGCGGCCGCGCTCGACCGCCAGATCGCGGCCCTGCGCGCGCTCCGCGCCTCCGCGACGCACGAGGCCGGAGTCGGGCGCCTGCCGGACGGCGAGGCCTATTATGCCTGGGGCCTCCGCTCAAACACCACGACGACGATGACCGGCGACGAGATCCACCGGCTCGGCCTCGCCCAGGTCGCCGAGATCCAGGCGCAGCTCGATCCGCTGCTGCGCGCCGAGGGCTTCACCCAGGGCAGCGTCGGCGCGCGGATCAACGCGCTCAACGTCGACCCGCGCTCGCTCTATCCGAACACCGACGAGGGCCGCGCCGCGCTCCTTTCCTATCTGAACACGGTGCTCGCCGACATCCGCCCGCGCCTTCCCCGGATGTTCAACACCATTCCGCGCGCGGAGCTCAGGATCAACCGGGTGCCGCCCGCTATCGAGGCCGGCGCGCCCGGCGGCTATTATCAGGGCGGCCCGCTCGACGGCTCGCGCCCCGGAATCTATTATATCAACCTCAGGGACACGGCCGACTGGCCCAGGATGGGCCTCAAGACCCTCACCTATCATGAAGGCATTCCCGGCCATCATTTCCAGATCAGCCTCGCCCGGGAATCGGGAAGCCTGCCCATCTACCGGCGCGCCGGCGGCTTCTCCGCCTATAGCGAGGGCTGGGCGCTCTACGCCGAGCGGCTCGGCGACGAGCTCGGCTGCTACGAAGGCGATGCGCTCGGCCGGATCGGCTATCTCCAATCCTATCTGTTCCGCGCGGTGCGGCTGGTCGTCGACAGCGGCCTCCACGCCAAGGGCTGGAGCCGCGAACAGGCGATCCGCTACATGATCGACAATGCCGCGGAGCCGGAGGGCTCTGCCGTGCGCGAGATCGAGCGCTATTGCGTCTGGCCCGGCCAGGCCTGCGCCTACAAGAGCGGCCAGACCGTGATCGCCGGCCTGCGCGACGAAGCCGAGCGGCGGATGGGCGCGCGCTTCGACATCAAGGCCTTCCACGACGCGGTGCTGAACGGCGGCGCCCTGCCGCTGACCGTGCTCCAGCGCCGGGTGCGCGAATGGATGGCCGCCTAGGGCGTCGGTCCGGTCGCGCCGGATCGACCCCCCAGGATATCATTTGCCGCGATTTTCCGAGTCGTCGGATCATCGATCCGACCGGAAATCGCCTTGAGAACCTCTTTTCTTTCGGTGCGTTGAGGCGCGCGGAAAGGAGATGAGCCATGCCGCAGGGCGACAAAGGCAAATATACCGACAAGCAGAAGCGCAAGGCCGAGCATATCGAGGAAGGCTATGAGAAAAGGGGCGTCTCCAAGAAGGAGGCCGAGGCGCGGGCCTGGGCGACGGTGAACAAGGAATCGGGCGGCGGCAAGAAGTCCGGCTCCGGCCGCGGCAGGAAGGAAAGCCACGAAAGCTCGCGCAAGGGCGGCCGCAAGGGCGGGTCCTCGTCGAGCCGCACCTCGGCAAGCCGCAGCGCCGCCGCCAGGAAGGGCTGGGAGACGCGGCGCCACAAGGCGCACGGCTGACGCTGGCGGACGCTGATCGCCATTCCGGCGAAAGCCGAAATCTCGCTTCTTCGAGCGCCTGAAGAGAAGGAGATTCCAGCTTGCGCTGGAATGACGGTTGCTGCCCGAGCCCGTTGCGGACTAACCCTTTCCTGGAAGACAGGAGGGATTTCGCATGCTCGGCGGGCGTTGGTTGCTGATCCTGCTCGCCCTGTGCCTGGCCGCGCCCGCAGCCGTCGCGCAGCCGCAGCCCGACTTGCCCATCCTCCTCCGCCCCGCCCGCGTCTTCGACGGCGTCGACCCGCGCCCGCACGAAGGCTGGCAGGTGCTGGTGCGCGGCGAGCGGATCGAGGCGGCGGGGCCGAACCTTTCCGCGCCCGCCGGCGCGCGCATCGTCGACCTGCCCGGCGCCACCCTGATGCCGGGGATGATCGAGGGCCATTCGCACCTCTTCCTCCATCCCTATGACGAGACGAGCTGGGACGATCAGGTGCTGCGCGAGCCGCTGGCGCTGCGCACCGCGCGGGCGGTCGCGGCGGCGCGGACCACCCTGATGGCCGGCTTCACCAGTGTGCGCGACCTCGGCACCGAGGGCGCCGGCTATGCCGACGTCGGCCTGCGCGACGCGATCGCGCGCGGGATCGTGCCGGGTCCGCGCATGCTGGTCGCGACGCGGGCGATCGTCGCCACCGGCGCCTATGGGCCCAAGCTTGCCGATCCGACCTTCGCCGCGCTCGGCGCGGAGGAGGCGGACGGGGCGGGCGTCGCGGTCGCGGCGCGCCATCAGATCGGCGGCGGCGCCGACCTGGTGAAGCTCTACGCCGATTATCGCTGGCGTCCCGGCGAGCCCAGCCGCGCCACCTTCAGCGTCGAGGAGATGCGCGGCGCGGTCGAGGTCGCGCACAGCGCCGGCCGCATCGCCGTCGCCCACGCCTCCACCGTCGAAGGCATGCGCCGCGCCATCCTCGCCGGGGTCGACACGATCGAGCATGGCAATGAGGGCAATGCGGAAGTCTTCCGGCTGATGCGCGACCACGGAATCGGCTATTGCCCGACGCTCGCCGCCAGCGACGCCATCGCCCGTTATGCCGGCTGGAACGGCCAGGCGCCCGAGCCCGAATCGATCCGCGTCAAGCGCGCCAGCTTCGCCGCGGCGCTGACGGCGGGCGTCACCATGTGCATGGGCGGCGACGTCGGCGTCTTCCCGCACGGCGACAATGCGCGCGAGATGGAGCTGATGGCGGCCTGGGGCATGCGCGCCGCCGACGTGCTGATCGCCGCGACCTCGGGCAATGCCCGCCTGTTCCACCTCGCCGACCGGCTCGGCGCGGTCCGCCCCGGCCTCATTGCCGACCTCGTCGCGGTCGACGGCGATCCGACAGGCGACATCCGCGCGGTGCGCATGGTCCGGCTGGTCATGAAGGGCGGTGCCGTGGTTCGCGAGGAGCCCAGGTGAAGGCCCAGAGCTTCCGCGCCCGCCTGGGCTTCGCGCTGGCCGGCATCCGCATCGTCTTCCGCCGCGAGCAGAGCTTCCGTATCCAGTGCGGGCTCGGCCTCGCCGCCGCGGCGGTGACGGCGGCGCTGCGGCCGGGCTGGGTGTGGGCGGCCCTGGTGGCGCTCTCGATCGGCCTCGTCTTCGCCGCCGAGCTCGCCAACGGCGCGCTCGAATATCTGATCGACCGGGTCCATCCCGAGATCCACGACGAGATCAAATATGCCAAGGACGCCGCCGCCGGCGCGGTCCTGCTCACCTCGGCGGCCGCGGCCTGCGTCGGCGGCGCGATGCTGCTCGCCGCCTGGCCCTGGTGGTGACCGGCCGGTTGGTCGCGCCGGACGGCATCGTCGTCGCAGGGACGTCGCGGTGATCGCCCGCCTCATCTAGGCGGCCCCGAACCGCATTTCATGGAGCACCGACATGGCCGACACCGCAGCGAGCGAGAACCCGATCGAAACCATCCTCAGGATCGGCGCCGGCCTCTGGCAGTCGCGCGCGCTGTGGGCTGCGGCGCGGCTGCGCATCGCCGACGCGATCGGCGACGCGCCCGCGACGGTCGAGGAGATCGCCGCCGCGACGGGGACCCGGCCGGACATGCTTCGCCGCCTGCTCAACGCTTTGGCCGGCGCCGGCTTCTTCGCCTGCGACGCGGAAGGGCGCTTCGCCGATACCGACCTCTCGCGGCTGCTGCGCGCCGACCATCCGCTGTCGCAGCGCTCGTTCGTCGAATCGGTGTTCGGCCACGAACATTATGCGGCCTGGGGCGACATCGAGGAGAGCCTGCGCACGGGCGTCACCGCCTTCGATCATCATTACTCCATGGGCGTGTTCGACTATTTCACCCGGCATCCCGAGGTCGCCGCCCTGTTCAGCGAGGCGATGACCGGGACGACCCGGCTGGTGGAAGCGGTGCTGCTCGCAAGCTACACGCCCCCGCCCTTCTCGCTCGCGGTCGACGTCGGCGGCAGCCAGGGCACCTTGCTCGCCGGACTGCTCGCGCGCCATCCCGAGGCCAGAGGCATCTTGTTCGACCTGCCCGACCTGGTCGCGCAGGTGCGGCCGAACCTCGCCAACGAGAGGATCGAGGCGGTCGGCGGCAATTTCTTCGAGAGCGTGCCGGAGGCCGACCTCTATCTGCTGAAGCTCATCCTTCACGACTGGACCGACGCGCAAAGCGAGGCGATCCTCGCCAATATCCGCAAGGCGATCCGCCCCGGCGGCCATGTCGCGATCATCGAGAGCGTCCTGCCCGAGACGCCGGAGCCGCATCCCGGCTATCTGATGGACCTCAACATGATGGTGATGACGGGAGGACGCGAACGCACCGCCTCCGAGTTCGGCGCCCTGCTGGAGCATAGCGGCTTCAAGGTCGAGCGCGTCACCCTGACGCCGAGCCTGCTCTCGGTGGTCGAGGCGGTGGCGGTCTGACGGGAAAGGTCACCGCGGCGGGGGCTTCCTCGCCGACATTCTGAGCCGGTGTTGCACTTGGTTCGTGAATTCGGGTTCCGCGGGCAGTCGCGGAGCCTTGTTCGCGTTCGCGTTCATGATCCGGAATTCACGGCTCCCGCTGCGCCGCGCGTTCGACACCCCTTCTTCGTGTGGGCAAGATGATTTCCTATGGACTCGAAGTCATTGGAGAGTCACGTTGCACTATTAGGTGGGAATAGAGAGCGAGTCGCGCACCGGGCAAGTTTCGCCGGAGATAAATCGGCGCGCGAGGGGATCGGGGATTGGGCATATAGTAAAATTACGGGGTCAGGCTCGGCATATCCGGGGCGAGGCGCAATTGTGAGTTCTCGCTTTCGCCTTCGCCGACTGCCGGCCTTCAGTGGCAAAGCGCAAGGAGGCGGACGTGACAACCTATACCGGAACTAACGGCAGCGACACGATCAACGGCTCCACGGGCGACGACACGATCAACGGAGGCAATGGCAACGATACGCTCTCGGGCGGCAGCGGCAACGACACCATCTCGGGCGGCAACGGCAACGACACGATCGACGGCGGCGACAATGACGACACCATCTCGGGCGGCAACGGCAACGACGTGATCGCGGGCGGCGCCGGCAACGACAATCTGACCGGCGACAACGGCAATGACAGCTTCACCGGCGGCGGCGGCGACGACGTCATCGACGGCAGCAACGGCTTCGACACCGCTTATTATTCGGGCAACATCTCCGAATATACCTTCTTCAACAGCGGCGGCTATCTCCACATCGTCCATCTCGGCGGCGCGGGCGCCGACGGCCACGACCAAGTGAAGAGGGTCGAAAGGTTCGTCTTCCTCGACCGCACCATCGACGTCGGCAGCGGCGACAACGCCCCCGTCGCGGTCGACGACCATGTCTTCATCAACGAGGACACCGGCACCTACAGCAGCGGCGCGGCGAGCGTGAAGGACAATGATTTCGACTTCGAGGGCCAGCCGCTCACGGTCACCCCCGGCACCTTCGCCGGGACCTACGGAACGCTGACGCTCAACGCCAACGGCACCTACAGCTACACCTTGTTCGCCTCGGCCCAGGCCTTGGCCCAGGGCCAGAACGTCACCGACAGCTTCAACTACACCGTCTCCGACGGAAGCCACACCGACACCGGCGCGCTCGTCTTCCATATCGCCGGGGTCAACGACGCCCCGGTCGCCAATCCCGATACCGCCGCAGGCACCGAGAACCAGGTGCTCAACATCAACGTCCTCGCCAACGACACCGATGTCGACAATGGCGCGGTCCTCACCGTGATCGCCGCATCCGCGCCGGCGGGGCAAGGCACCGCCACGGTCGTCGGCAACCAGGTCCAGTTCAATCCCGGGACCGATTTCGACCATCTCGCCCAGGGCGCCACCGCCTCGGTGACCTTGAGCTACACCATGCAGGACGAGCATGGCGCGAGCTCTTCGTCGACCGTGAACGTGACGGTCACCGGCACCAATGACGGCCCGGCCGCCAATCCGGACACGGCCTCGGCGGGCGAGAACCAGACCATCCTGATCGACGTCCTCGCCAACGACACGGACGCCGACGACGGCCATGTCCTCACCGTCACCGCGGCCTCGGCGCCGTCCGGCCAGGGCACCGCCTCGGTGGTCTCCAACCAGGTCCAGTTCGACCCGGGCACCGACTTCGACCATCTCGCCCAGGGCGCGACCACCACGGTGGTGATCAATTATTCGATCCAGGACGAGCATGGCGCCGCCTCCCCGTCGACCGTGAACGTGACGGTGACCGGGACCAATGACGGGCCCGTCGCCAATCCCGACACCGCCTCGGCCGGCGAGAACCAGACCATCCTGATCGACGTCCTCGCCAACGACACCGACGTCGACGACGGCCACGTCCTCACCGTCACCACCGCCTCCGCCCCTTCGGGCCAGGGCACCGCCTCCGTGGTCGCCAACCAGGTCCAGTTCGATCCGGGCAGCGACTTCGATCATCTCGCCCAGGGCGCCACGGCCACGGTCGTGATCAATTATTCGATCCAGGACGAGCATGGCGCCGCCTCCTCATCGACCGTGAACGTGACGGTGACCGGGACCAATGACGGCCCGGTCGCCAATCCCGACACGGCTTCGACCAGCGAGAATGCGACCGTCCTGGTCGACGTCCTCGCCAACGACACCGATGCCGACGACGGCCATGTCCTGACCGTCACCGCGGCCTCGGCGCCATCGGGCCAGGGCAGCGCCTCGGTGGTCTCCAACCAGGTCCAGTTCGATCCCGGCAGCGACTTCGACTATCTCGCAGTCGGCGAAAGCACGGTCGTCACCGTCAGTTATTCGATCCAGGACGAGCATGGCGCGACCGCTTCGTCGAGCGTCGCGGTCACCGTCACCGGCACCAACGACGCGCCGACGGTGAATGCCGGCGGCACCGACGCGTCCGGCTCGGTGACCGAGCTGCCTGACGGCGACCCCAATGAGAACGCCTTCACGCATATGGACAGTGGCGCGGTCGCGTTCGACGATCCCGACGTCTCCGACGTCCACAGCGCCAGCTTCACTCCGCAGGGCGTCGGCTATCTCGGCACCTTCACCCTCGATCCGGTCGACCAGGGCGGCAACGACGTCGAATGGCATTTCAGCGTCGACGACAGCGCGATCGACTTCCTCGACGCGGGCGAGACGCTGACCCAGGTCTACACGATCGAGATCGACGACGGCCATGGCGGCACCACGACCCAGGACGTCACGATCACGATCAACGGCGCCGACGACAATTCGCCGCCGGACGCGGTCGACGATGCCTACTCGGTCGAGGGCAACGTCACGCTGACCGTCAACGCGGCGCAGGGCGTGCTTGCCAACGACAGCGACGATGGCGGCGTGGGCACCGGCCCGGGCCAGGCCAATGTCACCGCGTTCGACGCGACCTCCGCCGGCGGCGGCACTGTCTCGGTCAATCCCGACGGCTCCTTCACCTACGAGCCTCCGGCGGGCTTCACCGGCACCGACAGCTTCACCTACACCTTGACCGATTCCGAGGGCGCGACGGACATTGCGACCGTGACCATCAGCGTCGGCCCGGACTCGGTCTGGTTCATCGACAATGCGGCGGTCGGCAGCGCCAATACCGGCACCCAGGCCGATCCCTTCACCTCGATCGCCGCGTTCAACGCCGCGCAGGGGTCGCCGGGCGGCCCGGATGTGGGCGACTATGTCTATCTGCGCGAGGGCACCGGGACCTATGCCGAAAGCGACGGCATCAACCTCCTGAACGGCCAGACCTTGGTCGGCGGCGGCGAGAATCTGGTGATCGGCGCCGACACGATCGAGACGGGCACGGGCCGGCCGACCATCGTCGTCACGGGCGGCACCAATGACGGCGTCGAGCTCGCCCAGAACAACCATGTCTCGGGCTTCGACATCGGCAACACGACCGGCGCCGGCATCTCGGACAGCGGCGGCACGGTCGGCAATCTCGTGCTCAGCGACGTCGGCAAATCGGGCACCGGCCAGATCCTCGACATCGACCAGGGCGGCACGCTCAACGTCACCCTGAACGGAGCGACCTCGCTCGGCTCGAGCGGCGGGGCGATCGACCTCGCCGGCGTCGGCGGCAGCTTCACCGTCTCCGGCGCGACCACCATCACCGGCGTCCACACCGGCGGCGGCATCGACATCACCGGCTCGTCGGTGGCGGCCACGTTCGCCGGCGGCGGCAATCTGGCGACGCTCACCACCGGTGCCGTCAATTATGCCGGCAATAGCGGCAGCCTGACCCTGGCCGGCGGCTTCACCATCGTCACCACCAGCGGCATCGGCATCAACGCGACCGGCGGCGGCACGATCAACGTCACCGGCGCGGGCAATTCGATCGTTTCGACCAGCGCGACCGCGCTCAACGTCGCCGGCACCACGATCGGCGCCAGCGGCCTCACCTTCCACGACATCTCGTCGGGCAACAACACGGCAGCCGCCGACCCGGTGAACGGCATCGTCCTCAACAATACCGGCACCAGCGGCCATCTCACCGTCACCGGCGACGGGGGCGCGGCCAATAACGGCTCGGGCGGCACCATCCAGCACGCGACCGGCGACGGCATCAGCCTCACCAACACCCAGGACGTGCACCTGGCCTATATGAACCTCACCAGCAATCTCGGCGACGGCATCGGCGGCAGCACGATCAACGGGTTCGTCCTCAACCGGATGAACATCACGCTCAACGGCGACAGCGCCGCGACCGACGAATCGGGGATCAACATCTCCGGCCTCACCGGCGGCGCCTCGGGCAGCGCCCATGAGACCGGCATCTTCAACTCATCGATCACCAACAACAACGAGTTCGAGATCCAGATCGCCAACAGCTCGGGCACGCTGACCAATTTCCAGATCTCGGGCAGCACGATCTCGTCCAACGGCCTGCCGATCAACGGGGTCGCCATCTCGCCGCACGGCAATCTGGTCAACTTCCTCGGCACCGGCACGTCGACGATGGGGATCAAGGTCACCAACTCGACCTTCACCGGCGACTGGAACGCGGCCAGCCCGCCGGCGACGATCAC
>Ga0070686_100000125_pt1 | contig 54269 bp, 81 predicted proteins | sample KBSS23LmetaG_FD_65654 | JGI IMG/M metagenome (GOLD analysis project Ga0070686, IMG submission 65654) | Switchgrass rhizosphere microbial communities from Kellogg Biological Station, Michigan, USA - KBS S2-3L metaG | ecosystem: Host-associated > Plants > Roots > Rhizosphere ...
ACAGTCAAATTATTGTAAACAGTCACATTTGTAAAAGTAGCAGTGCCAACATTAGTCCCAAATCTAATGATCATTGTATACACATAGTTGCTGGATATTCCAGTCCCACTAATAGATGGACCACTAGCAGCATAGACACTGCACAAGCTGCACAAAAACAAAGCAACAAAAAGCTTTTTCATGGTGAAATTCTTGTTTTGATTTCAATTGCGGCTTGTGTGCCAGCTACTGAAAATCCACACACAATCTGTCTGTCAGCACTCAAATCAATCTCTTGCAGTGGAATCAAAATCTTGTGGAAGACAGCAGTAGCATCACACATAGGACCACCAGCACCATTAGTAACACCAAAAGAAAGATACAAGTTGTCACCACCAACATTTTGTATGCGCCTATACGCAACTTGATTTGGCCCAGATGCTCCACGAGAATCAGGAATCAACACTGTAGGAGTGTTCGCTGGCAGTGTAATAACATTCGGCGGTTCATTCTGCATGTTCCGCTCTGCTACATTAAGTGTGATAATCATAATTTGTATTGCCCTCTCTAATTAAAGAAGGCGTTGAGAACTGAAAATCTCAACGCCTCCTAATCAACCTGGTATCCTAAACACAGTATAGGCCTCCTTTGAGATTTACCTGGTGTAGGTTACTGATACTGTAGCAGGACCAACACCAGTATTGGTGATTGTCAACCCACTGTTGAAACCATAGTTTACACCTTGTATAGCTACAGTTTCATTCGTTCCTGCCGTAATGACAAGAAGTCGTGGATACGTGTTTGTTGCTGCACTGTTAGTAATACTATACTGAACAAGTGCCACATTGGTGAAGTTGTTCTGCACACCAAAGTAGTTCGTGTATGATGTGATGTAGTTGGTAACATATGAACCAGACGTAATATACGCTGGAACAATGTTAGTCAACACAGCACTAGGTGAATCATAGATGTCAACACGAGCAGCACTGGCAGCACCAGAAGTCAAAACAAACTGTGATGCTACCAACGAACCTGTGAGAACATTCGAAGTGCCAGCCTGTATAACTGTCGTTGCTACAGTAGCAGCTTGAATGCTAACAGCGATTAGAGCAATGAGCGAGATTAGTAGTCTTTTCATTGTATTAGTTTCCTTTCTTATGCAACAGCACGAGCAGGACGTTTGCGTCGGAAGAGAATAGGAATACTATTCCTACGTTCACCAACAAGATAACCATGTGTGCACTCACTGATAAACTTGAGTTGCTTACCATAATGGTTCAGATCAATACTACCATCAGGATAAGTAATCAACACTTGATCAGTCAGCCTTACTTCTCCATTCCAACGGAGAGAGTAAAACTTCTCTGCACTCATGTTCGTTGTAGCGAACTCCTTCGGAGGAGGACCAACCTTAATTGTCCTGCACGTATCAGCACCAAGCAACCATGCAATTTCATATGGCGCGCTGACAAGTGAAGTGTAGTAAGGATTCGGTTTCCACTTCTGATCAGTGACATCGAAAATTTCAGGAGCAATAGGTTCACCTTTAGGGAAGATGATATTACCACCTGGAGCATCAAGAATGTCAACCAAACTGTAACGGATAGGATAACGATGCATCTTCACAGTCGTAGTTCCAAACAGCAAACCACGGAAGTCTTTGAAGAGCAAGTCTAGCTGAATACTACCCAACTCAGCACCACTGTGGATGTCAGGATCAAACGGAAATGCCATCCATGCTTCTGTTGATGTCACAAGAACGTAACGATTCATCAACCCAACATTGTCCTCAGGCATATTCTTGCTACCCTCAAAAGGAGGAGCAGCCATATCCTCAGACAAGTTCAGTGTTGCATTATACACATCGCGCAGAGTGAGGTTCTGGATAACACCAGTATCAACACCATTGCCTTGTGTAGTTGCAATCAACCAAGCGCGAGTTTTGCTTCCTGCTACAGCACCTGTAGTATCACCCATTGTAGTAGGTGCACCAGTCAAAAGACCAGTTCCAGCTGTGTAGACATTAGGAGCATTAAACCAGAGATTGGTTTCAATGAACTGGTTGTTACTACAAGCAATCTGCCGAACAATATCCTTGTTAGCAAACTGCAAATAGTTACGCCAGAAAGCAGTGAATGAGGGCAAGAAGTTAAACTGAAATGACTCATAGTCATGCAGCTTCACTCGTGCCTGCTCAGCACTTTCTGTTACCTGGTAAATGTCCTTGTTGGGCAGTGTGGTAATGTCGTTCGGGAAGAAAAATGAACGACCAACAGGACTACGCTGTGGAGTAACACCTTTCATGATGTTACCTTGATTAGTTTCCCAATCAATATCGCCAAAAAGTTGATCAAAAATATTCCAATACGGATACTGTTTGACCTCGTTTTTGACTAGATAGAAGGGCAACTGATTGAAACGGTTTACATCCTCAACATTTGCGTTGGCGAATGCAGCCGGTTTATCGTAAATTGCTGGCATTGTTAGTCAAAAGTTAACTGTTAAGTTGAGTGAATTAAAGTATCACTCGCCTAACTGTCAATGCCCTTTGACTAAAGTAGCGTTGCTATGCCCTTAGCGTAGAAGCTGCACAGATTTGTGCTTACCACTATTGTTAGCAATTATCGTGCCAACTGAGTCAACACTTGAAGGTCACAAATTCATACCTTCTATGCTGAATTCTTTTACTCCTCCAATAACCTTACCATTAGAGCTAGTAGGTCTAATCTCAGATGTAGGTTCAGCACGTTTTACTTCTTCTTTTCTTATATCTTGCACTTGCTTACCATTTTGTAGTAAACGTATCTGATGACCATAGATCTGTAAAGCAGCCCACAAATTAGCAGCAACCTCAGTCATGATATGATTTCTGTGATATGCTGGTAGAAGATTCTTGAATCCATCAATCACAGTCTTGATTGATTGTTCACCTACTCCTGTCATAATCTTCTCCTCAAGCAACTTAGGATCAGCAACCCATCCACAACGATTAGCCAGCTCCTGTTTAATAGCAGTATCACCAGCTTGGATACGTTGATTGTATGTGGCTGCAAACTGTTGCATTTGTGCTTTACCTTGCTGCACTGAGTTGAAACACTGTTGCATTGCCATTCTCACACGCTCTTGCTCAATAGCTGTAGCAGCACGTTCTGGACCATATACAGGTTGATTACCTTGCCATCCTATTATTGGTTTCCAAGGCTTACCTTCTGCCATCAATGCTAATTGATCTTGCCAGTGTTGTGCTTCCGCTTCAAAGAATTGCACATCTTCTTGTGCTTTTTGAAACTGTGGATCTAGCACAAATGCACTAGGATGCTGTAGATATGACGCATCTTTAAGTTGCGCCAGCTCTTTGTTCTCCTTCATCAGCTTAGAAGTGTAGGTGAAAGCATCATTAGACATGCTTTTCAGAACCTTGACTTCTTCAACACTAAATCCAGAATAATCTCTTGCTGTTCCTTGTGCCTGCTTACCAATGGGCACAACAGGTTTGTTGAGATCAATAACAGGAGCACGTTCTTCTGTTGATTGCTGTTCTACAGCATCATCAATTTTAGCTTCTGTAGCTCTGTCCTCTTTGGCAGGCGGAGTTGCAACTTCTTTCTTCTTCTCTGGCAACTGCTCAACAGGAAAAGTGTCTACAAAAGCAGGATCACCTGGTTCTATCTTGAAATCAACCTTAAGCTCATCTGCGCTAGGCTTGCGCTCAGGTTGAGTCTTTTGCTTCTCTTTTACTGGTGCTGGCGCTGCTTCTGCTTTTGGTGCAGGAGCATCAACATTTACCACACCACCATTATCAACTATTGCTGCTGGCTCGTGCAGAATTCTGTGCAAAGATGTTAGTATCATATATCAGTTTTTCGATTGTGTTTGTCGTGTTAAGTTGAACTGCGAGTTGGCTTAGTTTACGTTGTTGTTCTTCTGTGGTATCTTTTGATGCTACACATATAGCATCAATAATTCTTACTTTGTGATTGTCTATCACCTTACGAAGCTCTCTTGTGATAGGTTGCTCTAACCACTGACGATGGAGTGTTTCTATTTCTAATGGACTCATTTGTTTGGCATTTGTTGTTCAATTTGTTCAGCTGTCTGCTCCAAAGCAGGCAAAGCGTGTATCTTTCCTATATCACTAAAATACTCCGGCTTTTTACTCAAGCTCACAATGCCAGCAGCCATTTGTTGAACACCCTGCATCATCTGTGCTTGCTGCTGAGCTTGCACTGTTTGCTGTTGTTGCATTGATTGTTGAATAATCTGTATATATTTTGAACCATGTTCCGGAAAAGCTCTAGCAATTAAATCCATCAAAAAGGCAGGTCCAGCAGGCGTGTCTTTAATAACTGGCCATGAATCCATCATAAGCTTAAGCAATTGCTGCCTTTCAATAACATCAGTATCACCAGCAGGTTTGACAATGTATTTGCGCTGGTAATATGGTGCTACTTCTGGTTGCACTTTCAATACACCACATACAACTCTTGATTGTATGACCTCAAACATTGTAGTGTATAGATTCTTCAAGGCGTTGCTAAATAACACCACCTGCACAGTAGATAATGCAGAAGCCGCAGCTGTTGAAGCTTTGATCTCCTCAGCAGTCTTTCTACTATCTTTCCTGTTCTGAGCAGCAAAGTTAACTTGTGATGTCTCCTGCTGGTTGCCTAATACCAATGCATTGATAGCAGTCATTATGTCACTGCTAGGTGGCACAAGTTGCATCTGTGTGACTTTGCTATTGATTAGTGCACCAGACTTAAAGAAGATATTCTTCTGCATCAAGATGTCATCATTAGGATCTTCTGTATTCTTGCTAAAATACAGACCAGCTGCGCGCCTGTGTGCTGTGCAAAAGCTACTCAACAATGACATCACAGCTTGTTGACAGTCTTGATCGAGATATGCTCTGCCTTTCAACTGAGAGATTGTGTTGTTCTCACTGATAAGATATGGGAAAACGTAGTATGGATATAGGGTTTCATACACATTTTCTGATTGCGGCAATCCTGTCATTGGATCAACAACAGGCTGTTGCATAACAGGATCAACTACAATCTTCCTACGACCAATAAATAAAGGTCTTGGAGCACGCAACCAATCATCACAAGATTCTTTACACGCCCATGCCACATACACAACACCATCAATACGATACATCACTTTCTGAATCCTGTAGAGTGATTTATCTTTACTAGAGCCAATATTGTCATTGCTGATAGGAGGATCTTTACCAATTACTCTCTTAACTTGTTCCTCATTGAACTCCCACTTACTACCTTCTTGTGCCATTGCAAGTAAGCGTGTTTTGGAGAAGTAATAGTTGCGTGCTAGCATCTCAGCTTCTTGGATATCTTTAGTGTCACTGACCATACCCATATCGCCAAGCTGCACAAACTCGTGTGCTAACTCGCCTGGTTGAGTTTGGTCTAACACTAACTCTAATATACCATATCCATTCTGCTGAAATCCATCAATATTAGCAAACATACTCAACTGCCAACTGTTGAAACGAATCTTGTTGGTAGCATCACGTTCAATGATTGATGTATCAGTGCCAGGAGCATCAAAGTCTTGCAGTATTACTGCTCGTGGAGATTGTGTGATGTATTGCACATACGAACTTTGCTCTCTACGAATGTTACTGTCAATGATGTGCTGAGGTATAAGAAGCTCATCAGGTTGCAGTTTGTTACTAGCGCGCTCTGATTCAATATCAATCTCAGTATATCTCAGCTTTCGAGCAGCAGTATTTTGTGCTGCCAATTCGTCCATGACAGATACAAGCTGATTTAGCTTTGTTTCGATGTCTTTATAGACAGCTGTATTGATATACTGAGAATCGTTGTTAGTAGTCATAAGGTTGCATGTTTGTTAGTAACCAACCACTGTAACACTTGTGCTGTTGCACGAACATCAGCTAGTGCATCATGAGCTTTGTCAAACATCTTCTGAAAACAATGCTGATATGCTTCACTTAACTTAGGCCACTTGTATTGTGTGCCAGGAAAGCGCGGAGGCAACTTGCATATTGGTGTCATTGCATTCATTGTGCAGAATGATTTGTCCCATATGTAATCATTACGCCCTAAAAGTCTCTCGCGCTCGAAATTGATAAGCTGCGAATCAAATGCAACATTATGTGCCACTACTTTGTTACTCTTCCAATACCAATCATTGAATACACTTTCAGCATACTCAATAGGCACACCAAACTGATTGCACATTTCAACAGAAATACCGTGCTTTTCTTGTGCTCCTGGATGTATTGTCCATCCAGTAGATTTTATGAGTGTAGAGAAACATCCCATCTCAGTTAAGTTGTCATCAACAAGAAGCATAGCTATCTGCACAATGTGTGGTTGTGCAGATATACTAGCAGTTTTGCTTGGAAATCCTGTCGTTTCCGTGTCGAAAATGAGGTGCAAGTTATTTAGTGGCTTTTGGTTCTACTTTAACTGTTGCAGCAGGTGTCTTAGGCATCCTATCATACACATCTTTCCTCACCCATTGGCCACCCTCACCACATTTCTCAACAGTATTCATCATTGCTACCACTTCTTTGGTGTCAACATTGACATACTGACTCATTCTCTGATCGACAGCATTCACTTTTTAACCTCTTTTGTGGTGCGGAATGTGCCTTCTTTGTCAACTTTGACATTGGTTGGATTAGCAAGTTGTGTCACCTGAGCAAGTGATTCATCCTGCTTTTTGACATTAGAGAATGCTTCTGGTTGTTTCTCTTCTTTCTTTTCTTTTGTTTTCTTTACTTCAGCTTCTTTTAACATAACTTTATTATCCTTTCACTGTTTTGGTTAGTTGACTGTTGTAACGGTTGATGCTAGCACGGTAGACGCTAAAGTTTTTACCTTTACTTGGATTGAGAGACTCATTAGGACTATCTGTTCCTCTTTTGGCCCACTCTTTGAGTGTAAATTCACTGACAGGTTTAGTAACCTCAGGTTGTTTGAAAGGCTTGTCCGCCTCAGGATCAACCTCACGAAATGTTGATTTGTAGTCCAGAAAGCACATGACTACACTATCAGCTCTATCAGGAGAAGGATAACCACGAGCGCGCTGTTCTAACTTACTCAATAACTGATGTATACTACCTATGATCTTGTAATATCGAGCAGCCAGTTGTGCTTGTAATACTTTCTCATAGAACAGAATCAACTCCTTGCGCTCTAGCAGCTTTTTGAAGTGAAACCAAACCTCAGCATTACGATTACGATATACAGTAGGTTGGTATGCTTTACCTCTACTATCAAAGTATCGTATATTGCTCCATCCTTTGCGCTTCAATCTGTCAAGTATTGGTTTGCCCATACCAACACAGTCACCAAAGATATATGAGTCAGGGTGTGTTAAGTCATTCTCTTTAAACTTATCCTCAAGAAAGCTTACTGTGTCCTCTGTATTATCGAACTTGAATGGTATAACTTTGAGCAATCTGTTACCATTCCTCACAGACAGCACAGTTTCATTACCACCATCAGACAAATCCAATCCAGCTTTGTTGTGTGGCTCTTCTATGTGTTTTATACTAGCTGTTTTGTTAACTGACATCCACACATAAGTGTATGGTATCACTACCATTTCATCTGTCGCGCCAAACTCTGCTAACATACCAGACTTGAACACTGGAGAATTCTTACCTCCTGGTAGTTTTGCGGCAAATGCTTCTATCTCTTGCGGTGTAATGTGAGAGCACTGATATGCTGTCACCTTATACAGCAAGTATTGAGTAGAATTCAACTCCTTGATGTCTTTGATACTATTCCTATCCAAAGCAGTAGTGCATGTTTCATAGAAGTATCCTATAATATTGCCAGGTGTTGATACATCTACACGATGCGTGTATCCTGTGCATCTACCTAACGCTGTAAATATCTCATCAGGTATAGCTTTTGCTTCCGATGCAAAGATCGCCATCTTACCACCTGACACGAGAGGATGATATCCTTCTGCTTTGTTCGCCTCATCCGTAGCAAAAAGTGTAATCGGAGAACCTGTCGCCAAGCACTCATAATACCTGTAGTTGCACTTCCATATGTTTGGTGCTATTTTTGCATTAGCCCTTTCACACAGTTGACGTATATACACCTCTGTCTGATTATCAAGCTGCACTCCTGATCCGTTGGTTACCACTCCTCTTGCCTGCAAATATCTCATGCAAATCCATACTACACAAGCTGCTACTATATACTTATCTTTACCACTTCCATTAGCAGCTTGAACTGCCGCAGTAAAAGGCAACTCCTTAGTGTGGACATCAAGAGCAAAATCAAGCATGAATTGTATTTGCCAATCGTGCAGCGTAACCTCTCCTGATGCTATATCGTCATCCAAAAGAAACAACAATTCAACAGGATCTTTAATATCAAATCCTGATGCCCTCTGAGGCACTAAAAGTTCACTGCGTGTTGCATCATTGCTTGTAACACTCTTGCTTTCTCCACTAACTTCAACCATCTTTTTGTCTGCTTCTTGTGAGAGAGTATTTGGCAGGAGGGCTTCGCTACGCTCAGAGGTTTCTTGACCTTGGTTTTCATTGCTTTTAACACAAACACTGGGAGCGGGTGGGTTGGGAGAATTGTTACGTATAGCAGATGCCAGTTCAGATAGTTTGCCACTATTGACAATATCTGTCAACTCTTCTGTAGATATGTTGTCTAGTGGGTTAGACACAAGAATTCAGTCTGGGTCTTATGATAGGATCTACTGATCCAGTATACTCAAGATAGCTTTGCCAGAACTTCGTGTAGAATTGTGTATCTACCATGAATGAAACTTCATATTCTGCATTAACATAAGCAGGATTAGGAATCCATAAGTTAGTATCCAATTTCTTCCACTTTCTTGTGTATGTAACAGCTGATGGCAATATAGTAAATCCAATTGCGGCTTTTACTAGTGTAGTTAGAAAGTCACGTTTGTTCATGCTTCTATTGCTTTTTGTCCATTCCCAAGAAATTTCTTCTTCGCCTCTTCAGCTATGCTTCTCACTTTCTGCATGTGTTCGTTGAACATGAGAATGTTGAACTGTTGTCCAGCTACAGCTTTCACAACCTCTTTGCGTCCTTTCTTGTCATCTCTTATGTATGTAGCAGCTTTGAAGCGTAAATATGGATCTTCACCATATACAGCAATGTTCCTAATCACTTCATTTGCTGCTTCAAGATCACTGTCACTGAAATTAAGTCTGCTCTCCTCATCCTCTTCCTTCCCACACTCTTTCCTATATTTTGCACTTCCTTGCATTAGTGCAGCTTTTACACTTGCTACTTCCAACTCTCTATCTCTCGCTATCTCCTCCACTGTCATCCCAAGTGTCTCGTAGCTCACTACTATACTCTCTACTTCGGTTTGCATGGTGTGTAATACTTTATTGTCTGTTCTCCACCCAAACTCTCTTTGTAGCTCCCACCAGTAACTTCTTTCATCATACTTCTACTCTACTAGCATATTTCATGCCAATCACTATCTCTACTTCTACTCTATTCCAAGGTTTGTATTAGAAAGGTTGAGTTTTGAAAATGTGGTGTAGGGAGAGAGCTACTGTTGCTTTCGAGAACTTTCATTCTGGGGATGGTATGGTATGCTCCATGTATTGTATTGGTATGCTCCCCAATAGATATAGAAACAACACCACATTGCAATAGGGTAGTATATAGAGCATGGTATTGTGCCCATTAGAGCATACCTATATGCGTTATATCTGCTCCTATATACTCCGTCAGTATATCAATATGATATACTGGCTAGGGTATTGTGCGTATAGGATAGTAGTATATCAACTATATACTATACTATATCTATATATATATATACAGTATCCTATATAGGAGATAATACAACGACAGGGTATATCAAACTTGATATATAGGTTTGATCATGGTGGTCGAAAAGAGACAGTAGGGTTAAAGTGTTGTAGTGCAATGAGTTACGGAGATAGGAAAGTGCGAGTGAGCAATAAATGACAGATTAGGTGGAGTAATGGGCAGATGTTGTGGTGTTGAGTAGTGCACTACACTACAGGTTGTGGTAAATGTTGGCATGGAGCTAGCTACTAGTGTGGCAGGACATGGGGCACGTTAGAGGGTATGGAACGCATGGAGTCCGTGCTGAGCGTAGAATCAGCGTAGGTCTTAGGGTGAAGGGCATCATATACCCACGGTATCACTGGTGCTAATAATCCGAGGTAAAGTTAATGCCAAAATACGCACAAAATTAACACCAAGTTTGCACCGTTGAAGTGTGTCGGTGATTTGTCACAAAAACCGAAAGGAAACTTATGACACAAGCACTAGCACAAAACGCGACTGACTTAGCAGTCTCGACACCAACCGAACAGGACAATGTAGAGATGGTTCGTCGCCTGATGGTGAGAGCAATCAAGAATCCAGACAGAGTTGCTACCAAGGAACGACTCAATCTGAACTTCAGCAAGTTGCTTAATGCTGTCCGTGGCGAATGGAAATCGAAAAACGGTGGAGTCGCACGTGTTCCGGACGAAATGGACAAGGTGTTGCAGGAGATCGTGCAAAACGAAATCCTCAGCAATATCAACCGTATCAATCCCCAGAACAGCATGTCATTCAATGTCAAAGATGCGCTGGACTTCAAAAATCTGGCAATCGTTGAAAAAGTGACGGCAACTGGACAGAACACACTCGCACTCAAAGCGCAACTCGCAGCCTGCAATCGGTTACTGCGTGAAAACAGTGACAAGATTGAGTATTACGAGAAGCAAATGGCCAATGGCAACAGCAACAAGGACTACACTGAGTTGTTGAAGAATGCCAAGCGGCGGAAGATTGAGCTGGACATGACCAAGAGTCACATCCAATCCACAATCGAAGAAACGGAAAAAGCAGTCAAGTAAACAACAGCAAATCATCACACACTTCAATAGTGCAAACTTAGTAAAATAAGTAATCGCACTAACATATGCGTTGTAACCTAGTGTCACGCACGAACTACAATGCTAGTCACTGATAATAGTGGCAGCTTGGTATATCTGTAGAACCAGATACAAGCGCGAATGAAAGCTAGATGTAACAGCTAGAGTAATAGGTGTTGCTAGTAATGGAACACGATAACTCATACTCAACATCGACGGTGCTATGGTGAGTTTAGGCGACGACATTAAGCGAGGATAAGCTGAATAGCAAGTAACTAATGGTGATATCCGGCCATAGTTGGTTAGTTAGAGAATGGAACAATACTGACGAAAGACTAACAACCAAGTAATATTCCTAAGTGTGTAGATTGCTATGCAAACTACACTGCAAATCAAAGTAACGGAGTTAACCTACAAGGTTCACTCCATATGCGACAGATCTGATCTCATTAAAGAACAGCCACGTCGCAACAATGGAGAGATACCCCTTATGTATGATCGTCTCGACATGTTCTGGATCGAGATATCTGGAAAAAATGAGTATGACCACACAGTAGACTGTGGTTCTGTTAGTCTTGATCCAAGTCTCGATAATCCACTGTCCTACACTGTCGCCAAAAGCTGGTTCAAAGGTGAGCTTACACAAGACTTAGTGAATGATCTCAAGTCATGGTTTGAGAAGCAGCCTGAGTTTGAACAGCAAGTGCAATGGACAAAGAACCTGATCGAAGCTGGTTACACACGAGTCTTTGCCAAAGGTGTGAAGACTGAAGTGTGTGACATCTGTCGTTCACACTTCCTTGTGTTAGATAATCACAGGCACAGAAAATATAATGGCAGCATCTATCCATACGATCCTCAGGCCAGTTATGCTGGTCCAGTTGAGATGGTGGATTAAGGTTAACTGCTCCGCAATAGCAACCTATTGCGTAGCAATCTGCACACAAGGAGTAAGCAAATCAACACAGCTCTGTTCATGCTATTTGAGAAGTAGAACACTTAGATGGGTATAGGGCAAGGATAGTTCACTTTAGCACCCCTAGAACAGCTATTAGATTTGCGTAGTCATAAGTAACTAAGCTCTGTGTAGGCAATAGCCACTAAGTCTTGAATGCCACAACTCTGACTCACACTAAGATGGTGAGACAACAGCTTATATGGCGAGGCATAGAAAATGCTTTATGAATACAAACAGCACACTAGTGAGACAGTAATACTAGTGTGTTGGTTTGTGATAAGCCTAATAAGGCTAACGTAGCCAAATAAACTGAATCATTGGCCGGGATTGTATCAGCAAACGTTGTTGCGAAACGTGCAACTATCACAACCCAGCACACAGTGTAATTGTCTTGTGGTAACGCTCCTGATGGTAGATCATGCCAGTCAAATTGACTGTTATAGCTACAAAAAGCAAGATGATAACTTGCATAACAAAAGCAAACAGCTCTCATCAAGCTGTTAATCGTCAAGCATGATAGGGGTAACAGAGTCCCTAAACGAGTTAGGACGTTATCACAATACAGTTACACATGAAGTTCACATACTAAACTATGACACTACAACCCCACGAAAAGCAAGCAATTCTTGTTGCTGCTCATCACCTAGATTTCCTGCTCTATTTGCATGAAGTCTGTTCACCAGAACTCAGCAATAAGCTGAAAGAACTTCGCCCATTGTTCGAGAAAGAAATGGGCAAGATCAGTGAGAACGCTTATTGCCGCGCTGTTAATCACGGTTTCGCGCTGCTCAATCTCATGTGCAACAGATGGTGAATTTATGAAACTAAAAGACTTCGAGCTAGCTTTGGCTCGTATGAGAGAACAAGGTGCAGATGATAACACCATTGTTCAAGGTTTTGAATCTCAAGACAGATTAACACCATATTCTGGTCCTGTTACATCAGAACAAAAGCATAAATACTTCACAATGCGTGATGTTTGTTTTGGAGAAAGAACATCAGAACATGGTGGCGGAAAAGTAATTCGTTGCTACCACTACACAGTATAAGGCATTTATGCTACAACCACAACTAAAAACAGTAGAGGATCTTATTCGCTACTTGCGCTGTTTTCCTCTCAAATCAGAAGTGTTCTTCAAGAATCCAGATAGACCTGGTGTTCAATACCATCTTCGCCCTCATCCTGACAACGAATCAGCACTCAGCTTTCCTCATGAGATCTCCTTCATTGCAATAGACTAAACATATGAAAACCACCATAACAGCAGACAAACAACGTAACAAGAACTGTAACAAACCAAAAGCGCAAAAGAAGCGCGAATGGAAGAAGCAGTTTCAAGGAGCAATCAAATGAAAAATCCACCAAAAGAACAGACAGTTAACATCACTCGCACTACTCCACTTGGTAAACCAATAACAGTGCCATATCCACACAACAGTAATGCAGTTAAGAAAGCTGCGCGTGCTGGTAAAGTGGTGTGGACTGGTGGCACAAAATACGGAAAGTTCTAATGCCTAACTGGGTGTTTAGTAATGCTTCTGCTGAGCGTGGACGCAAGCGCAGTATAGAGGTGCGCACCAAGGTAGGTAACAAATATGAGAAGCGCAAGATTAAAGTGAAACACAAATGGGAAGATCCAGCAATCAGAAGATTGAGGAGACTAATGAGAAAAATCACATGAAAATAGTTCACTTACCTAATGGCTACTGGTGCATTGAAGCACCAGATGGAACACAATCACCAAAATACCGTTACGAAGCAATGGGTTACTGGATTGATAGTGGCAACTTGTATGTTGGACAGACAGAATACTTCGGACATGAAGCTTTGATTATAGCACGTGAACCAATGTTTGTCGAACACAAATCAGTTGATAGGACACTAGGATGAAATTCCAAGCAATAGAAACACCAGGACAAGAGCGCAAATGGCTGATAGAGATGTCAGAAACAGAAGTTGCTTTTGTATATGCACACTGTAATTTTGCATGTTGCAGTATGCGTAAAGTAAATGCACAACAAATGATGATATTTCAGGTGCAAATCAAACTTGCTCTTGACCCTCAGTTTATTTCAAATGCTTTCACACAAATATACTCTCCACTTCCACACGAAATCTATGAATTTCCACGCAATCTTGATATGTCTCGTATTGGATTGCCAATGGATGAGATTTCTTACAAGAAAGCAGAAGAAATACTGAAACATTGCTACAAGTTATGAAAACAAAATACGCTGATCTACCAAAACCACCTGTGTGTTTGCACATACTAGGTCAAGGTCTAATTGATGCTATGTGGCAAGAGATGCAAGAGATGAAGAAGGAGATTGAGAAACTCAAAACTTTGTTGAATGCATATCAAGCAGATGAACGAGAACGAAAGGCTGTATGGACATCAAAAACATAACAGTGTCATTCCAAATGACAGTTCCTCTTGTCATAGTTGACAAAGAAGCTGACATAGTATCAGCGCGCAAAGCTGTCAAGCGTGTTGCATATGATAGTTTTGTTCATGATGCCGAACCGTGGGACAGTATGGTAATAATAGACTGTCCAGATTATCCGGCTTTAATAGAATAATCAATCAAACACAAACATGAAACTCTGGAGAATCTTCACCAATAGACATCCTGCTGGTGTCTTAGTATTAGGCAACGTTTCTGAAAAGAAAATCAAAGCACGCCATGACGAGTATGTAAGAGACAAGATTAAAGCTGGATGGAAACTGAGTGAAATACGCTACACTTGGTGTCCAGTTTACACAGAAAGATTACCATGAAACTGCATCCAATACCAACAAAACAAACAACAGTATCTCCATGCATATTCAAGCGCAAAAGAAAGTCAAAAACTGAGCGCGGAATTATGATAGGAGAAGGTGATCTTATTATAGATTGCAATATGCTTCCTGTTGTTGAAATAGTATGGAATTATACTATCTTACGTTCCGAAGGATGCTTACCTGTTGAGTTGTGAGTATATCAGCACTTATATATTTCTCTGGCACGATTTCTGCTATACATCCCTCTGCCTGACAGTATAGTAGCACAGATTTACTGCCGTATTAACATAAGATGACAAACGTATTGTCACACGGCGTAATACCAAAACAAACAAAACAAAACATATGGCAGAAGAAACATCAACAGCACCGGCAGCAGCTCCAAAAACAGAGAAGCGTGAGCTTCCAAAACTCCCTCCGCTTCCTCCTCAAGTCGTAGTTCGTAAGGCATCTGATGGTAAAACAGATGTCTCTTTCGACTTGACCACGTTTCAGATTGTCAAGGGCAAGAACTTTGGAACACGTTACTTGTGTCCAGAGATTACTCTTGAGAACTGGGACAAAGCAGTGGAATGGTTTGGCAAAGTTAACTTGATTAACATTGTCCAGACCTACAGCAAGCGCATGTTCTGGAGCATTTGGTGTCATAACACCAACACTGATGGTTCATTCAATATGGTCGGATTCCTCACAGAAGCAGCAGACTTCACTTCTGCTGGTCTGAAACTGAAGGAAATCAGGGACAAGATTGATGAACTCCAAGCAGAGTTAACCAAGTTGCTGGATGAAGGCAACATTGGCACTGCTCCTGATGGCACTCCTACTGCTGACTTGGTCAAGCTGAAAGAGCTTGGCAATCAGATCAGAGGCTACAAGGACATGGAAGATAAGCGTTCTCGTAAGCCTGAGACTGAAACAGAGGATGAGCCTGCTGTGGCAACGAAGTAAACTAAGCAATGCACCATGAAGTAACTAAGTGGTGCACATTTAGTTTATTATTTTGATGGCAACCAGTGAAAGCCGTAAGCATTAGTATAACGACAAGGTGAGCTACCATGCCGACAACGCGGGTGGAGCGCACGGAAAGGATACGAGTGTCAAATGACTCTCAATCGGAAAACGGGGGCGTGGTTAGCTCGACCGATTGGTTAGCCGCCGTTGCTCGACTAGAGGAATCAAACCGGCGAATGGCAGAGCCGTGTCCCAATTGTGATGAAGGCGACGAAACCAGAACGTGCTACTGCTGCGAAATCTTACGCGAGGCAAACGCCGCCGAAGAAAATTTAAGAACGATGAAGACGGCTAACCATGATTATATTAAATAGCAACAGTCACCAGCCTGCTAGTCCCAAGGCTGAAACAACCACAGAACAGGAAAGTATTGAAGCCAAATGATTCACGCGTGAGCTTCGAGAGGATTACTAAGTATGTAAATATCGGGAAGTTGAGCAGTGTTGTAGGTGCGAGACCGTTGCCATCATTCTAATTTATGAAAACACAAATGAAACCACGGAATGAAAAGTGCCACGAACTGTATGTAAAGTGGGCAATAAAACACCTACTCATTATACGCAGTTGTCTAGTCCAACTTGATGTTGGAAATCTAAATCTACTAGATGCTAGCGCTGCTCTGTATAAAGAGTATTACAAGCTAGTGAAAACTAATCCTGCTTCTGCAGAAGCAGAAGAAATAATTCATGAGCTTTATCCCTTTCTGAAAAAGAAGATAGTAGAAAAGGGTGATTTCACAATAGAAAAATAACTTTATGGCCAGTGAGAATATCATAAGTCTCATGCTTGTGGAACAGGGTCTTATCAACTCTATAAGCTGGGTGAACCAGTGACACTATGCACGGTAGCTGATAACTACTGCTGGCCACCTTAATTTAGTGCATTACCTGTCTAGACTGACTACCTATGAACACAACACCAACAAAAGAACAAACACAACAAGCATTAAATGACAGCATAGCACATTGGGAACGAATGGCTAATGGAACATATAGTCCAGATGAATCTATCTACGGAAAGGACTGTGCTCTGTGTAGTTTGTTTCTTAAAAATAATTGTGATGGTTGTCCTGTTAAAGAGCGGACAGGACACATTAGCTGTATAGGTTCACCTTGGAAAGAAGCTGCTATGAACTATGATGGCAACGATACTCCCGAATTCAAAGTTGCTGCAACCAAGATGCTAAACTTCCTTGAATCACTAAAAGTAGAATGAACACACAACCAACAGACCAACAGTTGCAACTGGCACTAGCAAAGATGTTGCCAGATAAGATTAAAATAGGTGGTAGTTTTAGAACTACTATCAATGGCACACAAGAACTTCATACATGGAAATCAGGTTCTCCTATTTTTGAAGCCGAATGGCTTCATGTTTGTTGGTTGATGGAGCAGACATTGGACTCTCCACAATCAATTCATTACTCTAAAGTCTTACAACAAGACACCATGACAAATGAAAGTAACTATTGGCCTTTTTACTTCTGTAATGCTTCCTGGCAACAACGTGCAACAGCCTTATGCAAGGTGAAAGGAATATCAATATGAACTTTATGGAACTTCATCCAGTTGTCCAATGTGTAATAGTTTTTTGTATTCTTATTGGTTTCTTTGGTTTTCTTTGGTTAATTAGTAAATAATAACAATATGAAAACACAAGTTGTTATATTTCCTTTTGTTGGATCATCAACAGGCAGATCGTTTCATCCAACAGCAGAAGAACATGCAGTTTTGAAAGTAAAGATTAAACTTCTAAAACAAAGGCTTAACTATAAACAATCTTTAGGTAGAATGTATCGTGCAAAAACAATCAACTGAACAGTTAGTAACCTTCCCACTTGCTAGTATTGTCAGCGATCTTCTTCGCAAAAATGAAGGACAAGATCCACAACACTTCGTTACAGTGTGTGAGATTACTGCTGAATGTTTGTATACAGTGTGCAAGAATGAACACACATGTCATGTTCAAATGCCATCAGACGATGATGTTGACATACTCGGCAAACCAATCACAAGTCCTGTTCTGTGGGAGATTGGTGCATGGCTCAACAGTTCTGAGCGTTGGCAGCGACAGAAGTTAATGTCACAAAAGCGCATTGATATCCACAATATCTACAATGCCAATATCAACAGAATAAGCCGCTGTATTCTTCGTATGTCACCTATCAATCCTGATGCAGCTAGGATGCTAGCACATAGATGGATGGAGAGAGGTGATATGGTAAGGATACAAATGGTAGGTGTGAACAAGCTGTTCGAGAAAGTGGAGGAGATATGATAAGACCATTAGTATTAGATGGTATAACCTACAATAAACAGTATGTTGAAGGATTGAAACAACCTCTACTTGCTGTTCGTGATTGTCTGATCGCAGCTGACAAGCTACCATATGCTGCTGCTTTGTCTGAGATTCATGCTTTGTTGGAGCATTACGTTCAGAATGTGAATGACAAACCACTTTCCTATGTCGGTGAAGAACATAATGAAGCAGTTAAACGATTACCAAAATAGAAACTATGATTATCTATGTAAAGGCATCATCAGTAAGACAAGCTGAAAGAATGTTCAAGAAGTATCTATTACTACACACAAATGTAATGTCTTGTGAACAACTTTCTTCAAAGAAAAAGAAGCAACAAAAACCATCTCTTATTATATGGGATGAATCAGTGCTTCTAAAATAATTTATGCCCAAACTAACACCAGAAGAGAAGCTTAACAAGCAAAAGCGGCAGAACTTGCTTGGTTTGTGTAACCGTATAGCATCTGCATTGAATTTCAAACAGATCAAGACATGGGCTGATGTCTATAAAATGGAGGGCATGAATCCTACTGACATAGTAAGAGCATATCCTGATACATTCATGCTTGATGTTACCTTTCCTGATCTTAAGAAACACTTCGACAAGTTGAAGTCTGATTTGGAGAAGAGTATTGCCGCGAGCGTAGCGAGCCCTTCTATTCGAGAGACAACACCTTCTGACACATCAGTTACATCTACAGACACTCTTCCTAATCCTCTCCCCACAGTAATACCAGACAAACCAGCATCTAAGATAGACATTACTCCTAAACCAATAGAAGTAGAGTTGGTAAGTGCTGATAATGACTATGGGTTGCATTCGTCACCTAATGAGAAGTCATTTCACTTCTGGTTTCAGAAGAAGATTATCAAAGAACTGTGGGATGCTGTTGTGAAGCATAATCACAGCAGTAATCTCTGTCTAGCACCAACTGGTAGTGGTAAAACCTTTATCGCGCTAGCCTTGATACGTAGGTTAGTTGATATTGGATGGGCTGACGATAAGACATATGGTCATGTCAAATACTTGTATGTTACTCGCGCGACAATAGTAGAACAGACTAAGCGTGTTGCCAGAACATTCTACAATCTAGGTATTATTGATGGCTTTGAAGTGCTGAACATAGAACAGTTGCGCAGTAGAGCAGGAGAACTGTGGATCAAGGATGAAGTCAAGATCATAAATGGTGAAGAACATACCATCTACAGTTGGCGTAAGTTGCGTAATCCAGCATTGATTGTATGGGATGAGTGTCAAGCGTTGAAGAATGACACATCCATACAGCACAAGATAGCTTCCTCATTCAATGATGTTGATACTCCCACTTTTCAACTCTTCGTCAGCGCCACTCCATTCACAAGAGTAAGTGAGGCCAAGTGTTTCTCTGTCTCTACCAGACACAAAGTTAGTAAGAACTTAGGTCTGATGGAGAATGCGGAATTGAACAATGCTTTGTGGCCCACATATGCAAGTGCAATAGCATATCCATCTCCTCCTACAGATTACAATGAAGCAGCAGTTGAAAGGTTGAGGAAAGATCTGGACAAATACATTAAACAAGTTCGTGGTATTCGTCCTCAGTTCGATGCTCAGAACAGTATTGAAATGATTTACTTCGAGACACCAGAAGAAGAGAAGTATTATGCTGATACTGAGGAGCGGTATATCAGAAAGAAAAGAAAGCTCCAACAGGACATTGATGCTGGGTTGATAAGTGGAGGAGGTATATGGCCATTGGTGCTGCTCAATGAAAGGTGCATGGCAGCAGAGTTGTGCCGCGCTAATCATTTAGCCAAGAAAATGTATCATGCTGTGACTGAAGGTTATGCTGCTGTATGTGCGTGCAAATACAAAGCCACCATGATCAAAGTTGTACAGATTTTGCGTGATAAGTATGGCATTGATCGTAACTTAATCTCTCTTGTATGGGGTGGTGGTCAGACACAGCTCACAACAAAACAGAAGATGAAAGCTTCTCTAAAAGAGAAAGAGGAGAAGCTGGCTGCGGCTGGTATTAGTATGGATGAGATGCTTTCTGATCTAGAATTAGAAGATGTTGAGGATAGAATAATCGAAGAACTTGATCCAGCTTTGCGTCTTGGCCCACAAAGTAGAGAAGAAAGACAGAAAGAGATTGATCGCTTTCAGTCTGGTAAGACTCTATACTGCATGTATACTTTCAAGGCTGGTGGTGTTGGATTGTCGTTACACCACACTGACGAGTTTACAAAGGAGAAAGTAAGACGCAAAGCTAATGGTTATGCAGTGGTAGAGGACATCCCTAACATTCCTGTTCGTCCTCGTATTAACTTTGTTGCGCCAACATATAGTGCTATTGAATTGGTGCAAGGATTAGGCAGATGTCCTAGGTTGACATCGTTAAGTAACACCATTCAAAAACTAATTTACTATGGCGGAACAGTAGAAGTAGATGTCGCGCGGATAGTAAGCAGTAAGTTACGTTGTGTCAGATCATTTGTAAGACAACATGAGAGTTGGCAAGACGTCATAACTCATGGTGTTAGTGCTGATAGTCATATCAAGGATGTCAAGCCTGATGATCCTGACGAGTTGGTTAGTGAAGAAGAGGAGGAAGAATGAGTCATTATGAATGTCCAGAGTGTGGAGGAGAAATAGTTATTGAGCAAGACAATTTAACCTACACTGAATGCCCTAATTGCAAAGCCAAACTTGCTATTGATGTTGATGCTGAGTTTGTTGATGGAAGATGGAAGGATTTAACCAAACTAACAAAAGTATGACCGAACAAGAACAACGAATAGCAATAGCGGAGAGTGTTGGGTGGACGTGGAAAGATGATAATGACGACTGCTTTTGTTGGCATATATCTACTGGGGCTTATGTAGGTAAACCAATTTTCAGTAGTTCTTCTGGAACTAAATTAACAGAATCTGATCATCTTCCCAACTACCTCATCGACCTCAACGCAATGCATGAGGCGGAGAATGTGTTGTTTGAAAGTAACACATGGAATGCTTCTGAGTATGAACACAGACTATCAAAAATTACCACCTCTTGGTGTTGGTATGCCACCGCCGCACAACGAGCCGAAGCGTTCTTACGAACAATCGGCAAATGGAAAGAATAAATGAACATTAAATCTCTCATCTTAGCAGCACCATTGTTGCCTCCTAATCTTGAGCATACTGACGATGTTATCTTTGACGCGCTGAAAAAGTGTCGATACCCTGTGCTAGCAACACTCAAGAAAGATGGCATTCGTGCTGCTCGTCTTAATTCCACATTGTTTAGTAGAACATTTAAGCAAATCCCAAATGTAGAATTGCGCAACAGAAGTATGATTCTTCCAGGTGGTGCTGACGTGGAATTGTGGAACAAAGACTTGCAATATCATGAGATTGAATCTATAGTCATGTCGCGGAAGCATGTTGACACTGACAAGATACAATTCCATTTGCTTGACTGGATCATGTTAGGATCATATGCTGAGCGCGTGTATAAGATCATGCAGATCATGCCTAACTATGTTGCTGATGCTAACGTCAAGTTCTCACCACCTGTAATGTGCAACAATGCTGAACAGCTTATGGCATTCTTCAAGCTGTGTGAGGAAGAGGCTGGTGAAGGAATGTGCTTCCGCACTCCAACTTCTCTCTATAAGCAGGGCAGATCTACTCTTAATGAACAGTATCTTATTAAGTTGAGCAGATATATTACAGCTGAGGCTGTGATAGTAGGATTTGAGGAGCAGTATGAGAATACCAACAGGATGCAATGGAATGGTGTTGGCAAGATGGACAGAAGCAGCGCTCAAGAAGGGATGGTTGGAAAGAATACTCTTGGTGCGTTTGTTGTTGAGTATAGTGATTTCCTTTGTGCTGGTGATATGACTCCGCATAAAATGCAATTCAAAATAGGCACAGGTGTAGGACTTGATGACAAATTGCGCAAAGAAATTTGGGAGAATAGGGATAAGTATGTTGGCAGGATTGTGACTTATAAGTGTAAGCCACATGGCAAGAAAGTAAAACCAAGATCACCCATATGGAAAGGGTTTAGAGATGGAGAGTAAACTATGACATTCTTTGGAGCTGAGTTTCCTGAGGTTAAGATAGAGAATGGAAATCTTAACACAGATGATATTATTGAGTGGTTAAATTCCAACTCCATTCAATGGCGCAAAGCAAATTCTGAGGCTCATGTTCATGATCTTAATGAACACGAAAAGCTATTGCTTTGTATTAGTTATTATGCACAACAACATCAGCATGATCTAAAACAACTGATGGAGTGTATGCAAAAACTAGGAGTTCAATTATGAAATGTCTTTTCTGCACAACCGAACTTCCTGTTGACAGTAACATAAGTGAGATCACATGTCCTAAATGCGGCAGTGACTTTCATGTTGTGGAGATGCAACTCAAAACAAGTGAGGAGTATTATGGTGAAGAAACAAATAGCTCTATGGACAACAAAGAGCGGAGCTAAAATTAGATTGTGTGATATGTCAGATCAGCACCTTATCAACACAATCAGAATGTTGCTTCGTGTAGCAACAGCTGATCTCCATGAAAATATATCTGCTGCCTACTCAGCATTATTTAGCCTTCAAGGTGAGATGGCGCAATTCTATTGCGAGCAGGACATAGATAGAATGGAAGACACCTCACCAGAAGAATTATTATCAGACAAACTTCCAATATTTGATAGGATGATTTTGGAAGCAAAAAGAAGAGGGTTAAAATACAACTAATATGGCAAACAACATAACTGAACAAATAAAACTACCATCCCAAGAGAGGTTAATCCTGCTAATAACTAATGGTGCTGGCGACGTAGCACAACAACTGATAGACACATACAAATTACCATATGTAATCAAAGATGGCAAGTTGTGTGACAGTGTTGTTGGTGCTGAAAGATGGCTCAACAGATTTATCACTGTTGATCCTGATACAATAGGCATGAAAGAGGATGCTAAGAAGATGAGTAAGTGTCCTGATGAAGTGCTAGTGTTTGGTGAGACTGGCACTGGCAAAGAGATAATTGCCAGAGCAATGATAGGTGATAGACAAGAGCAGGATAGTAGTGTCAGATTCATGAGTGTTAACTGTGCTGGCATACCTGACACATTGATAGAGTCCACACTCTTTGGTTATGTTAAAGGTGCATTCACTGGTGCTGATAGCACACGAGATGGGCTGATGAGCAAAGCAAGAGATGGTGTATTGTTCTTAGATGAGATAGGTGAGTTACCTATGAGTGTCCAAGGTAAGTTACTCCGTGCATTGCAAGAGAAGATTGTAGTGAAGGTTGGTGGTGACAAAGAAGAACCTGTCAACTGTAAGTTCGTGTGTGCTACCAACAAGAACTTGAGGGAGATGGTAAAAGTAGGTCAGTTCAGACAAGATTTGTATGCTCGTATTAGCACATTCGAGTTGATGATTAAGCCTTTGCGTGACAGACGCAATGACATAATGCCTATCATTCAGAGCATGAATGGAGGCGCGGCTTTTCTTTCTGCACTTAGTGACAGTGGTAACAGTGTGTTGACATTAGAAACTCCTCTTAATGTCAGATCACTTCAACAATATGTGAAGCGATACAATGTGTTGGGGAGAGTAATACTGAGTAATGTTGTATGACAGACGAACGATACCATCAGTTGAATGATTGGACAACTCCAAATACTTCTCTTCTAACATTAGAAGAAAAGAATCAGGGCTGGCATTTTTGTTGGGAGTGGGATGGATTACTTGTTGGCCCTGTTAAAGACTCAGAATGGGGAGCTAATCCAGAAAAGTGCTTATGTGGTTTGGATAATCCCAATCCAAACAAGAGTTGGATTCCAAAGTGAAATCAACACTTAATTTACCACAGTATATTTACTTTGATACAACTTGGCACAAGAATTGCTATATGAGAAATCTCGTTTGGTGTTGATTTTTGAAAGATTTGTGGTCATGGCTGGTGGAATTCCAACTGTATCCCGAATGAGTGGATGCTTTGCAGCTATTCAATGCTGTGCCATTGACCACTTTATGATTTGTGGTGTTATACAGTTCGACTATACAATGCCACAAAGCCTGAGATGTCTGATTCACATACAAGTGCTATTGCAGCAACTCTGTGTGATTTGTGCGCTTTGGTATACCTTGGTCACACAGGTATAGGATGTGACTGACTTAAACCAGTAGTGGAAAGTAACATGCTGGAATAGCGTTAGGTTATGCCCGCGTAAGGGTAAATTGCCGCTGTAAAAAGAATAGTAAGAATCCTTAACGCGTGGTTATTTTATGCCTAAGAACTTTTGATAAGTAGGTTTCATATTAGGTTAAAAACAGAAACACACTTTAATTTAGGCCGGAGTTGTTGGTGCAAATCCAACCGAGTTACCAAGTCTCGTGGTGTAAGTGAAACGGTTTGTCAATCTGAGACAGACGGAGCAAGACCGATCACTCAGATAATGTGACACAGCAAACTAAAGTAACATAGTAACAGCGTAAATGCCGGCGAAGCGCATAAAACTTGGTGCAATTTACATATATGCCAGATCCTCTTTCAACAGAAGAAAAGCTAAAGAAAATTTTTGTTAACCCTGAACATCAGGCTAAAGTTGTTGACATTCTAGTTAACAATAAGCCGCGCAACTGGAGTCGTAGAAGTAACGCTCCTTACTACCGAGAAGTTTATGCACTAGAAGTGAAAGCAGTGATAGATCGTATGCTTGTTGATAGATTGGATAGCTGCTACGATTATGAACACTTCAAGAAGATTGGCATGAATCGTGACACTGTATATACACGAGTCTATCAAGGTATAAGGTATCTGCTTGACAATCTTGATACAGAAGATCACAAGTATGCCCGATTCATGGAAATGGTCAGGCTTGAGCGTGATCGTGGTGTTGGAGTTGTGTTACGTTTCATCCCAGAATTTAGAGAAGCTAATGTCAGCAGCTTCACTCCTACTAAAGTCATTCCAAAAGAGAAAGTTCCACAGTGGAAAGATGACATCACTGAATATCTTGAGAAAGGTGAGGCTGGTAAGCCATTGTTTATTGACAAGTTGGCTCTGACAACTGAGGAGATAAACGACATTAAACTTTCGTTGCATGGATTAAAAGGTGTGATAAGCAACATCACAGCACACAGTATCAAGATTATAAAAACCAATTACGAAGGCTGATGACAATAGAACAGATTCTTGAGATGTCTCCAGATGAGCTGGAGAAAATGACAGATGAAGAACTGATCAAGCACTTCACTCCATACTTTGATGTCACTCGTCCTGAACTTTGTGTCAGACCAACCAATGGTGTTAGAAGAATAGAACCACCACAACTCAGCTTCAAAGCAAAGCAGAACATAGAGAAGCTGAAAGAGTTGGGCATTGATTTCGATGCCAGTTATTTGAAAAGGAAAAGATAATCTATGCCAGACAAAGTAGTAATCAAACTCAATGCCAGCAGCTTGCCTTATACAAAATGTGTGTTAAGATGGTATCGCACTTGTGTTCAAGGTTACAAGGAGACATTAGCACCAGCCAAAGTTGTATATGGTATTGCTGTTCATGCTTTCATTGATGCCATGTATAAGACTGATGGTGATATCAAGCTAGCCAGAGATAAAGCATGGAAAGCATTTCGTGTTCCTAAGTTTGACGATAACAAATCAAAACATCTATCTGACGAGACTCATCTGCTGCCAACATGCTATAATTTGTGGGAAGATTATGTGTTGAAAGAGCATGACTTTGATGTCATAATGCTGCGCAGCAAATGTTTCTATTGTGAAGGAAAAGGATGGATAAATAGTAGTGCTACTGTTGATAGCAAAGCTCCATGTTTGCATTGTGACAGCACAGGTTATAGAGAGCAACCAGCAACAGAGGTTACATTCAGTATCAAGTATTATGAAGATGACTATATCATAGTCTACCTTGAAGGCACACTAGATAGGATAGGTAAAGTCAAAGGGGGTTGTTATGCTATTCGTGATTGGAAGAATACATCTGCTTGGGATATTGATAAGTTTCTGTCAGCATTTGAGATGAGAACTCAACAGCGCTTCTATGTCTTATCTCTAAAGCTGATGGCGGAACTAGAACCTAAGTCTATCTTAGGCCAAGTAGGTGCTACTAATGTGGGTTCAATCATTGATGGTATTTTCTTGAAACCAAGAGTCAGTGAGAATGTTTACAGACAGTCTGATTTCTTTTCTCTTAAAGATAGCACACTCAAAGAGTATAGAGAGGAACTGGACAGACTAATAAACCATCTATCATATAATATAAGCCGCAATAGTTGGGACAGAAAAGAGGGCATACTTAATGGTGCATGTGAAGCACAGTATAGTGAAGGTGCTGTGTATAAGTGTCCTTTCTGGTTTGTGTGTTGTGCACAAGACAAAGCAGTAAGTGATTTGTTGTTGAAGCGTGACTTTGTAATCAAACCATTTGACCCATTACACCATAATGAATGATCAAGAAATAAACACATTAAGAGCTGAAAGAGATTACTTGAGATGGAAGCTAGAGCAAGTTATGCCGTTATTTCAAGAAGCTCGTGATGCATTACCAGCAATTCAAGTGCATCAAGCTAGAATTCACAATATTAGTTTATCTCTTGCTGATAGAATGGATGTTGCTGGAACAGCAATGATGAAAGACTACCTTAAAACATTACCACAAGTATGCTAACAGTAATAGGAATATCAGGCAAGAAACAATCAGGCAAGGATACACTAGCCAAACACATAGCTAATCTATCTGTATTGCCTGTCACTCGTATAGGTTTTGCTGATGCATTGAAAGAAGAACTAGCCAAAGCATGTGGTGTGTCTGTTGAATTTATAGACAAACACAAAGATGATTTCAGAATTGGCTTGCAATGGTTTGGAACAGATTTCAGAAGGAAGTTCAATGGTGATAACTACTGGGTTAACAAGCTCCTAATCAAACTGAATGAGTTTGGTAATGACAAGACTGAGATAGTAGTAATTACTGATGTCCGCTTCTTATCTGAGGCTAATGTGTTGAAGCAGATTGATGCCTATATTGTGCGTATCAATAGAATGTTTGGATCACAAGTTGATAAGCATTCGTCTGAAACAGACCTAGATAATTACCAGCACTTCGATCTTGTGTGCGACAACAATGCTGACGTGCAGAAGTTGGAGATGTATGCTGAGATGCTTTTACTAAAGTTCAAACTGCCACTAAAACCAAGAGAACCAAATGCCAAACATATATACACCACCAAACTGCACAACATTGGCTCAAAGTAAAACGCAACCACAAATAAGATTAGGTATTCAAGGTTTTCCAGGCACAGGCAAGACATGGTCAGCACTAACATTTCCTAATCCTATAGTGTTAAATCTTGACAGAGGATTAGGAGCACATACTGATCGCAGTGATGTAATAGAAATACCATTCTATTTGACATCTTTCTCTGGCAGCAGAGTTGATCTTAAAGACAGGCTAGTTGACTGGCTAGAGAAAGAGGGAAGAAAGCTAACATCAGATCAGACACTAGTATTTGATGGTTGTTCTTCCCTTGAAATCTCATATCATACTTGGTTTGCCGCCAATCAACATAACTTTTTAACCAAGCAAGGCAAGGTAGATGATTTTGCTGAGTATCAGATTAAGAAGAAATACTTTGGTGAGCTGCATGAGTTGTTCAAATCATTGTCATGTAATTTAGTATTCATAGCACATGAATCAGAGCGTGCTGACAAGCCTACTACCGTTGGTCAACCCGGTGAATACACAGGAAAGATTCGTCCATTACTGACAGGTGCATATGGTGATATTATTGTGCGTGATTACACAGACTGGTATAGGCAACATGCTGCTGACAAACCAAAAGATTACAATGCTCTTACACCAGAAGCACTTTTTAATTGGAGCATGAGTAAAGATGAGTTCAAAGCAATGTGTGCAACATATCCACGCAATACAATTTACTATTGGCAGTTAGAAGGTGACAACAGGTTTGATGGTAAATGTTCACTTGTTAATTTCCCTCGTTACATACCTGCCAACTACGACAGTTTTAAGAAGTATATGAGACAACAAACAATTTCAGTATGAAACTTTTTTGTAAGTTAGGTTTTCATTGTTGGTTTACTGCACCTTGTGGCATGATTCGTTACTGTAGTAATTGCAATCAATGGGAGATAAACAGAAATTGTTGGTATGATCCAATTCCTAGATGGAGAGAGGCAACCTTTATAGAAGTAGAAAACTATAAAGAGAGAGTCAAGTTTCCAGTTTATTGATTTCAGTGTAGAGTATGCACTGATTAACACAAAACAAAAACAAATAAAAACAAAAACAAAATGGCAACAAAATACAACAATAGAGTTAAGTTTCCTCGTGAGAACTTCGTCCTGCGAGTTATCGAGGAAGTCTTTGGCATGTCCAAAGGAAAAGAGAACCCTATGATTACCCTCAAGTTCGAGGTTGATCGTCCTGAGGAGGTTAACATTGGTGGTGAAGATTACACTGTGGCAGGAACACAGATCACCAACTACTACACCACTATCGTGCTGAATGGTGAAGGTGATCTTGCTGACAAGACACGCAAAGCGCAGGAGAATGTGGTGAAACTGTATGAAGCATTTGGCTTAGTGCCAAAGAATTCTACAGTGGAAAACAGTGGCATCAACTTTGAGAATCCAAAGCTGGGCTTCAAAGGTAAATTGGTGTGGGCATTGTGTTATCCTGATGAACAGCCACAGCGTAAGTCTCCTACTAAGGAGCAGTTAGCGAAAGGTATCAAACAGGGTGACATTATCATGGATCCCATTCTCAAGATTCCAGTTGTAAGCTACTATCCCAAGATTGACCGCATCTATGGATTGGCTGACAATAATGTCAACAAACCGTTCTAACACTTGAGTTATGGCAAACTATGCTGAGACTTCTGTAGGTAGCAATCCTGTCAAACAGTCACAGATATCAAGTTCATTCAAAGAGCTGGCTACAGCATTGTCTGAGCTGGATAATCTAACAGCTAGATTGGCAGAGAGATTAACTCCAGCTCTTAGATCTGAGCCTGATACTCCTAACAAACAAGCGGAAGATAGGATTGGGTCATATAGCACACCAATAGCTACTGACTTATCTGCACAAAAAGACTTGGTTGTGAATAATATCAGACGTATCAATCGTCTGTTGTCATTGCTTGAACTATGAAAGTTAATGAACTAGAAGAACTTCTTAGTTCTTGTGATGAAGAAGCAGAAGTAAAAGTCAAACTTCCTGATGGAAGTCTTGCCAATGTTAAGGACTGTGATGGTGACACACAGACTGTAACAATAGTATTAGAGTAATTAACCACCCTCTGGCATGCAGGGCAATGTATGCCACTCTTTTTTTATGTCAAAAGATGAAGGTATATTTTTACTCTTTAATAAGTATCCTGAATTGACCAGATTGTTTGAAACAAATAGTCAAGTCCAGGCTGCACTTATGGCATACAAAACTAGAGACGATGTCACATTGTGTGATGCATTTTGTCAACTGACAATTCGCTTATGTAACATAATAGACAAGTATAACATGGACAAAGGAGAAACATTATGCCTGCTAAACTCGAAAGAAAGCTAAAGAAAGAAGCTGCAAAGAAACACATGTCTAAGAAGCGTGCTGGTGCATATATCTATGGCACAATGCGTAAGGCTGGATGGAAACCTATGGGTGAGAAATGAAAACCAATCAGATCCACACATTCAATGAGAAAGATTTGCATGATATATTCCTATCAGAGATAGAAAGAATAAATCATGGTAAAGAAGCAAGGATAGTGAATCTTGATTGTGGTAAAGAAATCAGAAATGGTAAATGGTTTCTTGAGGTTAGGTTTGAATTTATAGAACCAAATGTTACGCAACAAACCACGACTTAAATACTGTGGCCTGACAATCATCCTTTCTAATCCATCTCGTTTTGACTCATGTAATCTCCTTTCCTCAACTGGTGGTCAGTGCATGAACACATTTGCACTTCGACCCGATTACAACACGATGCAGTGTGACATTCGTCTTGCTGACGACAAGTCACCTTGGTTAGATGGGACTAAATGCATACTCTTGTTGGGTGAGTATGCTATGCACTCATGGTTGCCAGAGACAAGAGGCAACTCTCTCAATGAGATGCGCGGCTCTTTGTTTTATGTCAATAATATCCCAACTATACCTTCCTATTTCCCACAAGATTGTGCTGACACAAGAGCATATGAACAGTCTCTCAACCCACTAAGTAAGGAGTTCGTAGAAGATGGCAATTATACTGATGATGACGACGAAGAGGCAGAAGATCTCAAATCTTACTCCAAAACAAAACGAACTAATTATGCGTTTTGGCTTCGTGCTGATACCAATAAGTGTAAGACTATTCTCCGTAGTGGTGTTCCTGTTAGTGAATATCCTGAGCCTGTATACAAAACTTATCCGAATAGTGATGAAGTCATAAATGTATTGTCCAGAACAAAAGACCAAACACTATGGTTCGACATGGAGACAGATTATGAAGAACAAAACATGCAATGTTTCTCATTCACGTTTGATGGCAAGACCATCTATAACATACCTACTCTTGATTGCAACTACAGACCTGCTTATTCTGCTCTCCCTTACATCCTTAGGTCTCTTGCTGTTGGAGCTAGAGATAACATTTTGGTGGCCCATAATGGTGCGAATTTTGACTTCTTTGTCTTAGGCTACAAGTATCGTATACCAGTGTATAGGTGTTATGATACTATGATAGCACAGCATAGATGCTTTCCTGACATAGAGAAATCTCTTGGTCACTGTGTATCATACTGGACATGGGAGAAATTCCATAAAGCAGAGAATAGTATTGCGTATATGACACATGACCAGATGATGGCACGTTTGAAATACTGCGGCAAAGATGTCTACACTATGTTCTTAGTGCACAAAGCACAAGAGAAATATGCAAAAACAATACCAGGACTGTCTCACTCTATTGAAACTGCTAATGCTTGTATTGTCCCATATCTTGTCACCACATTACAAGGCATCAGATACAATGAGGAGAAAGTAAAGAAGCTAATGCACGAGAATGACAGACTCATGATGCAGTATTTGCGTCTGATAAAGATACTTATTGGTGAGTCTGGTATGGAGGATGTTAAGCGCGCTGTCAAAGGTAAGGCTAAAGCATTTGCCAATAGTCCAGTGCAGACAATCAAATACTTTCACGATTTGTTAGGCTATGCTGAGGTTGCTAAGACTGATACTGGCAAGCCATCATTAGGTGCTAAAGCAATGTATAAGTTGGCTCTCAAATACCCTGAGAATCCTGTTATACAGTTGGTGTTAAGGTATAGAGAGCTGGCGAAGGAGAGTGGTGCATTGAAATTCTTGCCGTGGCGTGACGACAATAACAACATAATTCATTGGAGACAATATGAACAAAGTCGTAGTGCTTCACAAGCAAGTAATACCAACCAAATCCAAATCGCTATTGGATGAACCTATATTTCGTGTTGCTTTGAGAAAAATCAAGGCACTAAAACCAATAACAGAAAGAGATTGGGATGGTGATTGTGTGCAGATAGACTTTTGTCCATCTATGATAAGACAACTGTTAGTTGCTGAGGGCATAAAGTTGAAGACAAGACAGCTAGATCTAAACACATATAGAATATGGAGGCTAGAATGATGCTTGATGAACTATTATCAATACTCAACAAAGCATGGGCCACTCAAGGCAATCTAAAAGTTATGGTGCTTGATGAATCAGAAGCATCTGACTTGGTGCTAGAACCTATTGTCGAGGTTAGGAATGAGTATAATTGCATTGCGTTAATCATTAAATAAATGCGCAATTCAACTACATACAAAATTGCCGGCCCAAGAACTTTACGTCTGGCCTCTACACAAATTCTCAAGAAGCCTATAGTATTCAATGGTAAAACAACAAAGAAAGGTTGGGGTAGTAACTTACAGAACATTGAGAAATCAATGAGGGAACTTTATGAGAGTGATGGCTGGACACCAGCACAAGAAGAAAAGCTAACTCATTACCTCAATACTGGTGACTATTCTATCTTTTCAGAAGAAGAACTTCTGACAATAAAGGTGATGCTCCAGAGAGATCAATCAGGTGCGGAAGCATTGATAGTAGCATACTGTTGTGAGAATGGTAACTACAGACAGTTGTTTATCAACAGAATCAAACCTCATACATATCTTGGTGCTCATATATACAAGCATATATGGCCAGACAAGATGCGTGAGCACAACTTTATATCAGGTGATATGGAGTTTGATATAGATGAGATACTCAATACACCAATACCACTACTCAAACAGCACCCACATTGGGCCAACTTAGCTGTGCTAATACAAGATAGTGACAACTGGTCTAAGTCTACAAGATATTACTTTCTAGCCAAACAGACAGAACATAGTAGTAACTATGATGTGCAGCCACCTGCGTTTAGGATGAATACACTAGAGAAATCTGGTGGCAAGGTGGTGATAAGCAAAGAAGATTCTGAGCGTTTCTTAGCAACCAAATTCGCTCTATTTCCTGAGATAAAAGGCTACCACAGATGGGTTAAAAAGTGTGCAGAACAGCATAGAATGTTGTTCAACTTGCATGGACATCCTTACACAATAACATGTTATGAACTACTCGAATCAAATTGGAAAGAGCTGTATTCCTGGATACCACAGTCGACAGTTGGCGAGATCACAAATATTGCATATGCTAGGATGCAAGGTCATATTGAAGAAGCCGAGCTATATTGGGATATGTTACAGAACAATCATGACAGTTTTCTTTGCCAATGTCCGTTACCAGATGCTAGTGCTGTCGCGAAGAAAGGAAAAGAATTTGTCGAACAAGAGTTCAAGTCACCGATTGATGGTGTGGTTTTCAATATGAGAAGTGATGTGCAGATAGGATTTAACTGGTGTCCCTTTAAGAAAGACAAGAATCCATTAGGAATGAGAGAGGTTAAATGGTTATGACAAGCTCACAAATACTAGATGAAATACATAAACAAAGCAATGAGTTTTTAGCTGAGACTGGTTTTATTCCACAAGTGCTTTACATAAGCAAAGAGTATGTTCTTATTCTAAGAACAGAATTGGACAAATATAGTCCAATGATTTCATCTCCATTAGATTCAAAGAACATGATAATGGGGTTACTATTTTTTACTGTTATTGAATCCAATCACATAAACGTAACAGCATGACAAATCTCGACAAGTGGTTTGCCTATACTGATGGTCTCCCTGCGCCTAACAACTATCGCTTGTGGGGCTGGCTATCTTGTATAGCATCTGCTCTCCAACGTCGTGTTTGGTGTCCTCCTAATCATGATAGGTTATATCCCAACATGTATATCACACTTGTTGGCAAACCTGGCATTGGTAAAGATGGTATAATAAGAGCTGTTAATGACATACTATCTCACCACAAATTAGAGGACATTAAACCTGGTGATGGATTGAGTGATGATGAGAAATTAGTTGCGGCAGCTATTCATGCTAAAGACGTTAAAGCTGCTAATGAGGAGATGTCTAACATCAGTAACAAAGAGGCATCTGTTGATAAAGCTCCTTTATTCTGTTCTGCTCCTAATGCTACTACGTTCCAAGCGCTAGTGTTAGCAATGAGTAAAGCTGTCCGCAGACAAAACTATTTCGATGAGAAAGATGGCAAGAAAACAATGGGCATATACACTCACTCATCAATACATTTTACTATTGGTGAAATGAGTTCTCTGTTTCGTAAGCATACAGAAGATTTAGTCAATTTCATGATAGAAGCGTATGATTGTAATGAGTCATATGAGTATCAGACAATAGGTAGAGGTAAGGATAGGATACGAAGACTATGCTTGAACTTCTTCGCGGCAACCAATCCTGATTTCATGGCTTCTACTTTTGATGAAAAACTACTCAATCAAGGTTTCAGTTCGCGCTGTATTTATGTGTATGCACACAAGAATCGTAAGGTGGTAACATTCAGACCAGAACTAACAGAAAGTGCAGCTGCATATAGGCGAGAGATATTAGAACATGTTAGGAAGTTGTCTACACTGTATGGTCAGGTTCAAATCTCACAGGAAACAAGAGATTGGTTTCAGGCATGGGCAGAAAAAGACGCTGCCGCTCCTCATCTTCGTAGTTCACAATCAGCTAAACTAGAGTCATACTATGCGCGCAAAGGTATCCACATGATGAAGGTTGCTGTTGCCCACCATTTTGGTGAATCTACAGATATGGAAGTAACACTCGATGACTTCAAATGGGCTGCGGGTATCTTAGCAGAAGAAGAGAAAACAATGGGAATGGCGCTGACAATGAATGGTAACAATCCATTGTATAACTCCAGCATTAGAATAACAGAGTATCTGCGAGCTACAGGAAAGCACACATTTACTGAACTACTAGTGGAGTTTTGGGGTAAGGTGAGACAGCCAGAGTTGGAAGAGATACTAGATTTCCTTGGTAAAACTGATCAGGTAATCATGGTAAAAGAGGTAGACCCTCTAACACAAGAGATACAAATATACTACAAAACAAAAGAATGACACCATTAAATACACTCGAAAGAGTTAGAGACTTTCACATTAAATTTGGATGTGATATGAACTACAAACCAACAGTAGATGAGGCTGATTTATCATTGTTTCGTCTATCTCTAATCCAAGAAGAAGTAGGAGAGTTGGCTAGAGCTTTAGAAATGAAAGATCCTGTTAAAGTATTAGATGCTCTAACAGATCTGCAATATGTGTTAGATGGTGCATATCTAGCATTTGGCTTTGCAGAAGTAAAAGATGATGCCTTTAGAGAAGTTCATGCAACCAATATGACAAAAGTATGTCATGAATTAGGTGCACGTGTTACACACAAAATACTAAAACCAAAAGGATGGATAGCTCCAAATTTAGAACAATTCATAAAATGAGAATTCTAGAAGATACAGACTTAATGCCTTGGGGTAAATATAAAGACAATCCAATGCAAGATGTCCCAGCATCATACTTTCATTGGCTATGGCATGAAGGTAAGAAGAACGAAACAGAAACTGATCCTGTAGCAAACTACATCAAACGAAACCTGAGCGCACTGAAACAAGAAGCACCTAATAAGATATGGAGCTAACATTATGCAATTCATTCTAAGTGAAGATGAGTATAAGAAGTTGATTCACAAAGATAGAATCAAACAACCGATAGAGGAGTTTATAAAAGGAATCCAAAATATGATTCCAAAAGAGGAAAGGACTTTAGCTTATATGAGTCCGCAAATACAAATTTTCAGAGAGTTAGTGCAAACACTGTCAATCAAATTGGATTTATGAAACTAATCGGATTCCCAGAACAAACAATTGTAATAGCAAAAGATCAACCTGAGTATTTGCCAATGCCAGCTTATGTTCATCCTCTTGATCTAGAAGGAACAACAATCATCTGTTGGAAACTCAATTTGAAAGAAAGAATTAAATTACTATTCACTGGTATACTTTGGCACAGAATATTGACATTTCGTGGGCCAATGCAACCAATGATGCTAATGACTGAGTGTCCCTTTGTCAGAAGGAAGGAACAAGAGAAGACTTAGCCTTATTAACCATTCTCTGCTGCATAAAATCCATCAGTCTCTCATCAGCTGCTTCTTTACCTTGTGTGTCAACCAAGAACTGATAGTATTGCTGGAATGATAATGGCATCTTCTCTAGCCCAGGCATTGTTTGATAAGAGTTACCTTTCAACGCACGAAAGTTCTTACTCAGTTGCTCATAGTCATTGCCTGATTTACTGATAGTCTTGCCAATCATCTCAGGTAGCATACTAGCTGCTCTTGTGATGTCCTTCTCACGCTTGTATTCTCGGCTTTCCAATCCAAGATAAGGATTGCTTGTAGTTATGTTGCCAGCAGGCTTACCTTGTAGCTCATTAAATACACGCAAATCTCTGAACTTATCTCCTCTCTCCACATCTTCTTCCTTTGTGCTTCTATTGGCAATCATTCTTGCAGCCTGCACATTGTGCTGTAACAAGTCCATAGTGTAGGCTTTCATCACTTCCCAAGGATCTTCTCCGTGATTGATTGCCTCAATCATATCCGTAGTTTTCTCCGACAAATCTATCATGGCCGTTGCTGTAGGGAAAGACACAATATTTCTTGGCTTCTTTCCATGTGATATATCGGATACTACCTTCATAGAATCCCCTATGATACCAGCAAATGAAGATAACTGCATCAACGTAGCTAGTTCCGAAATTATGTTGTGTGCTGTAGGTTGGTCTAAAGCTTCTTGCCATTTTGGGTCTTGTCCTTTTTTGTTGGTGAGAAGTTCATTAAGTTGTTGAATTGCTGCTCCTGTTAATACTGTCCCAAACAGGTATGTCAGCATTGGCAGACGGTTAGAACCATCCATAAATGGTTTAACAACATCTTGATAGATAACATTAGACTTCTCTATAGACCACTTTTTGAGTGAGTAGAATGGTGCAAACTGACTATCAACAATACCAGCAGGCAATCCTCTGCCACCGTATGTGCCTTGATTACGGTCTACAAAGTTCTTAGCTATCTGGTTTACAGCTTTGTCTAGTTCTGCTCCTCGCAGTGTTGTTGGATCTTCGTCAACAAGTAGACTGAACTTATCCAAGAATTGTTTTGATTTGGCACTACCAGCACGAGCACCTGCTATATTGGATAATGCCAACTCTTTGCCAATAGCAAATGTCAAATCACGACTGACATTTTCAGCCAGCTCTGCACCTTGGTATTTGCGTGCTTGTCTTGCTGTCCAGCGCAATGCTGATGTGAATCTATCTGGCGCATCAGCAATATCATTGAACATTACTCGATCAATCTGTGGTTGCCGCGCTGCTGTTTCAAGTGATGCTCTTGAGTGTTCTGCTATATTAGCAATACCTTTCATTGCTGCTGATAAGTCAGAAAACTTGTTAATATAAGGTATCATATTAACAGGCATTTGTGCTATGTTACGAGCAGCTGTTGCAGGACCAAGTAAGAGATTATTAACCAACCTAACAAATGCACTTGTTCTTGGCATCTGTTTAGCCATAGCAGATGTAACTCTACCTGTTACCCATCCCATAGCATCTTGCACTTCTTTCAGCTGTGAGTATGTTGTAGTGTCACCATCAGGTGGTGATGGTATCTTACCATCTGGCCCATACAGTTTGAGCTTACTTGCAATCTCCGGCTTTGACTCTAACTCTTTGAACATAGCAAGATCTGCTGCTGCTCTACGGCCATATTTGTATAGTGAATTGATAGCATCAGTCTCACGCAATCCTTCTGGCAAACCATATCCTTCTACCTTTCTCAGAGCACCAAAGTTAACAGACAAGTAGTTACTGTCTCTTGCACCCATTGCACCAATGTAGTCATCTATGTGCTTTCGTGCATCATCATAACTTATCTTTCCTTCTGACTCTATAGCTACAAACTCTGCCCATATGTTCTTAGCATGATTAGCTTCTGGTGATGTTGGTCTTTCAGTAAACAATGCTATTGTTTTGTCATTGAGTGAGTCATCAACATAAGATGGATTCAAGCCAGCTTTTCTGCTTTTGATTTTTATTCTTAAATCACGCCTTTCTTGTCCTATCTGATCATGATAGTAGCGTGTTAGTATCTTACTAATCTCAGCATCTTTTCCTGTGAAAGCTGGAAGTTCAGTTTTATTGCGGAATGACTCTCTGTGCAAGTTGCGGACACGAAGAACATCAGCTTTGTTGTATTGTTCTAAATCTTTGATTGCTGTTTGTGCCATGCCCCAGTATGCATCCTTTTGTGCTTCCCATCTTTTGAATGCATTAGAGAGTTGAACAGAGTATGGTCGCACTTTGTCAAATGTGGATGACATAGCGCGGAGAAAGCCTTGTTTGGATGGGTCTTGTGCTATTAGAGTTGGGCTTGTTTCTTCATCTGGCATGTTACGTTGTGACTTCTGATCTTCATTGCGCTTCTTAATATAAGCATCTGTCATTTCCTGTGCAATTTTCAGCGTGTGAAGATCATCACTTAGCATCTTACCATTCAACTCACCAAGCTTAGAGACTAACTCTTTCTTGTAGGTATCATCTTTGTAAGCTTTGTATGCCAACTCATCACCTTCCGTCTCTGATACTTTTAGAGTGTTAGATACAAGTTTTGCAAGCTTTTTCCATATACGATCTTTTTCTATGACTGCTCGTATATACTCATCTCCGCCTGGATAAGATAGTGTTTCTTGAATAAGAGTTTGAACACCAAGATCAGCTAGTGGTTTCTTGCCACCTTCCTCTTCTGGTTGGTTTCTTTTTACAACAGATGGAAAATCTATGTCAGTTAAACTTAACGCTTTCTTCATCAAAGGAAGATTGCTTGCTTCTTCTGTGGATAGTCCTTGTGATATAGCTCTGTCGTATTCTTCTTTTGCTTCATTAAACAGTTCAATTTTAGCCTTATCACCCTTGAATTCTTCTTTCACCGTGAAAGGACTGGGTTGTTTCCTTCCTTCTCCTGGCTGTCTTTGGAGTGCATCTTCGTCTGGCTGATAACGACCATCTTTGATATGGGCAGTATCAAGTTTGGTCAACTCACCTGTGAGATATCTGTCAGCAGAAGTATCCCACAGTTGACCAGCTTTATATGCAACAGGCAGTGCATCTTTCCTGCTGAGAAATCTGCCTGTATTTGTGACAAACCCAGCCTCAGCATTGTTTATTAGAAGTCCTTTTTTCTCACCAGATCTATAGTATGCTGCTTGGTAATGATTATCACCTTTCGTTATAGTTCCATCTGGCGCTTTTGTTGCAGCACTTACAATTCTTTCCTCTTCATCCGGCTGAAATCTTCCCTGCTCTTTTCCCTTCAATCCCCACTTAGTCTCCAGCTCATTCCTAAGCATCCTGTTAACAGTCGCCTTGCCAGCAATCTTATCTCTCAAGTTCTCCAGTCCAGTTTCATTCTTTGCTGCCTGCAAATCACGATAATCTTTATCAAGCAATCCTGCCAATCTCTCCGCCTCTTCTTTTGATTTTACAGCATCAATCTGATTGCCTAACTCTTCCACCTTTGTATCCCAAAAGTGTGGCTTAGTAGCAGGTTCTCTTTCTATTGGTCCAGTTGGTGTGATTTTGGTGACAAAAGTAGGCTGCTCTTTTGGCTCTATTGTAGGTTCTGGCTTCTGCTTCTTTTGACCTTCTGTTCTGTATGCTTTAAGTTGTTGTTCAGTTGCGGTAGCTGCTGTAGGAGCAGGTGCTGTAGTTCTGTGCTTTAATGTCTTCTCTTTAGCAGGCTTGGCCATCTCCTGCAGTGCTGTCACCACACTTGGCTCAGTAACAATATCATCACGCAAACTATCATCTTTCATGATAGCTTCGTAGAAAGCTTGATCTGATTTGTCTTTGTCCTGTTGTCTAGCTAACCATGTGCGATAATGCTCTGTTTTCTTGGCTGCTTGCAAGAGAGTTAGTTCTGGGCCAACTGGCGCGCCTAGAGGTTTAGTCTCTTCGTCTGGTTGATTTCTCTCATCAGGAGTTCCAATAGACTTCTTTATGATTCTATTAAGCTTATCCTCAAACTCAGCTACAGTCTTAGGCCGCTCATTAAGGATAGCTTCAATCTCATCAAAGTTAGGATGACCAGACACATCAGCTTGTTCAGCTAATGCCATAGCTCTATTTTGCAGAGACATTAGTCTTTGGTATTCTGCTATGTTTTTCTTTGGTCCGTATGTAAGATCGGCTAACTCTGATCCAAGAGGATCACGCTCTCTACCTCTACGATTCATTTCATCCATCCACTCTCTACTACCAGGAGTTAAGCCAGTGTCATCATCAGGCTGATTCCTCTCTTTAGTAGGTGGCATTCCACCATGTCTATTCTTTATGTCCTCAGACTGTTGCCATACACGTTTGAACTCCACAGCATCTTCTGGCTTTTCTGATTCTAGAAGTTCACGCATTCTATTCTGTAGAGTCTCATACTGAGTGCGATCATCTTCGGGTTGGTTTCTAGATGATCTTTGTTGAGTCATTTGTTGACTGACAGTATCAACAAACCTAGAAACTAAATGTCTATCAACTTCATTCCAACCCTCATATTCTAATCGTCTATCTAGATCATCTTTTGACCATTCACCCTTTACTGCTTTCCAAAAACTTTCATGTTGAGCAGGTGTAAACTTGCTTTTAAGCATCTCCCACAATGCTTTGTTTTCTTTTCCACCAAACTCCCATATTTCCTTACCTTCTGTTGGGTATCTGGCAGGATACGGAAGCCTAGTTCCGCCTTCTTGTGGATACTTTTGTGTGTCCTTTATATCTTTATCAAATTGTTTTTGTTCTTTGAATGGCAACTTCTTATCGCTTGGCCATGCACGTTCTTCTTTCTCGTCTGGTGGTTGATTCCTCACTCCTAATCTTGCCATCAAACCACCCTCACCAACTTTACCTCTTGGCCCTTCCTCTCCAACAAATTTGCCCATTGTCTGCTCATTGACAACACGAAAATTGATGGCTCTGCGCAGATCTTCAAGTGTAGCATTATTACTCCACTTAGTCTTGAGCAGCGCACGTGTGTCATTCCACCACTTTTGTGCTCGTGATTCACCAAGCAAGTTGAACTGCTGCTTCACAAACTCCAACCCCTGCTCACTAACAGTAAATTCGTGAATATCTTGTGGTGGTAATCCACGATCAGCACGTATTGCTTCATTAGCTTTCCAACCTGGCACTGATAGAGCATCCCATTGTGTTAGCAGTTGCTGTGCTTTTATGTCACCAGCTTTAGCAGATTGCTCTAATTCTGTGCGGAAGTAGTGCAGATCTTCATGTGGCAATGTGTCCAATCTGGCGCGGCCAGGATTTTGCACAACTTCACGAACTTTATTACCCAATAATGCTGTCCCTTTTACAGGATTACCAGCAGCATCAACAAGTGTGCCATTCTGTGACACTTTAATATTATGCTGTAAGAGTAATTCTTTTGTCAGTGTGTCAGTATATTCAGGAGTAGGAGCATTAACAACACCTTTCCCCTTCAATCCTTTTGTAACTTCTCTCAACAAATCAGTCTGCTCTACACCTTCTCTTGGCACAACAGGCTGTTTAGCTTCTTCTGCTGATAGTATACGTTGTGCTGATACTTCTGCTGGTTTAGCTGCTGTAGCAACCTCTGGGCCATAAGACTTGTTGATGAAATCCATCATTGTCATACCAACAGCAGGTCTAGTAGTGCCAGTTTCAACATATTGTGATCGTCTGCTTGGTGTAGCAGCACGAGTGAGTAGCTCTGGATTGACAATAGTTCGCTGTGGTATTTCAGGAAATCCATATGCTCTACCAATAGCATTAGGTTTATTGAATGTAGCACCAAGAGCACTAGACAATGCAATCTGCTTAGGATCAAATGGACGCCCTTCTGCTTGTTGTATGACCGCTTCTTGTCCTGCTCCTAAAGCAGCACCACCAGCAGCAAGTTTCAATGCAGCTTTCTCCTCTAATGATAGTGGAGCACCAACAGCTAATCGTGTTAATCCAGTTGCTGCTGCTTTAGTGCCAGAAATAGATGGACGTAATCCTCCAAGTGGTAGTGTGGCTAATTGTCCAACTGTGGTAGCAGTAGGATGTGCAGCAATATCAGCAGCAAGTTGCTCTTCCCATGCTTTAGGCATCAATGCTTGCTGTCCAGCACCAGCTAATCTACTAGCAGCATAACCAGCTCCCAACCCAGCAATAACACCACCTACAGGTGCAAATGGCCCAAGTGGTGCTGATAGTGCAGTTCCAGCTGTGAAAGCTGGCATAAATACAGCACCACCAGCTGCTGTTGGAATAGCTGATGCTGCTGCTGCACGAGTGCCTGCTGCTATAGGTGATGTTCGTGGGCCTACTTCATCTGGTATTTCTACTGGTCTACCATCATAACCAGATACATCATAACCTGCTGCATCAGCTTCTGCTAATTCTGCTGGTGTTAGTGGTCTTTTCATCTTGCTTTTATCTTAGCGAGTATTTGATTGTAAATATCTGTCTGTTGTTCTGGTGTCAGCTTTGACAACTGTTCTTCGATCTTTGCCATCACTTCTGGATTACGCAATCCTTCTAACAACACTTTCGCTGGATCACGTTGAACATTTGAGCTTCCAATATACTCAGTTGGTAACTTTACATATTTTCCTAGCTCAGATGTCAACACATTACTAAGAACATCACTCCTTCTAGCTCTATCAGGTGAGTTTAAGTATTGTTTGATTGCACTCCTATAATTCTCACTCATTATATCAGCAGCAGCTGCTGGTCTTGTAACAGCAGGAGCAGATGTATTAGTTCGTGCTGTTGATGGAGCACCATTAGGAAAGCCCTGTCTCACTTGAGTAGGTGTAACAGGTGATGGTGTGATGGGAATTACATTAGATACAGGTTTTTGTGGGAATATACCAGCATACTTTGATTTAGCACCAGACAACTCACCAATAAGTTGCTGTGTATCTCTGTAATTTTGTATAGATTCTGGCACAAATCCAGCTCGCGGTTCTATTGTCATACCAGTTTCTGATGGTCTGAACAAACTGCGCGCTTCACCTAATCTGGATGGATCAATATTAGTTGCTTCTTGGAAGTTCTTGTTGTAGAGTGTATTGCGAGTGATATTAGCCAACACATCAGGATGACGCAATGTTTCATCCAAGCTTATTTGTGATACTCTCTGTTGTCCAGGGACAAGATTCTGCTGATTGAACAACTCATTGCCAAGTGTAGCTCTTGTTACATCTTGTTGTGCAACTCTATTTCTAGTATCAGTAGGCAATAAACTCAAATCAACAGCGCTACGCTGCATACCAAGATTTGCATTTATATCTTCTCCTAATGCCTCTGTTGTTGGTGTTCCTAATACACCACGCAATTTAGCTTTACGCAGTGCTTGTGATGCTAATTCACCTTGAGTAAGACCAACAGTTTGTGGACCTTGTTGTCCAGCAAAAGAAGCTGCTTGTGTGTTTGGGTTTACATCAGTATAGTTTATTTGTGATGAACCACCAAACTGAGCATATGCTGTATCAAATGGAAGTTGCTGTAATGCAGGGTTAGCATCATATACTCTAGCTTTCCATAATGCTTTGTTGGTATCACTACCAGCTTGTGCTGCCAATTTAGCATATTCTCTTTCTCTCTGTGCTGCTAATGGACCATATTTAGCATTTATCTCTTCTTGTGTTTGTGCAAGTATAGGTGCATGTTTAATCGTCATCCCAAACTGCTGCTCTCCTAAGGCTGCTTGTCTAGCAAGTTCATCTTCTGTTACTCTTGGTGCATTAGTATGAGCAATATCAGATATTTGTTGTAGTTCTTGTCCACGATGTCCTAATTCTACTGGAAATCTAACATCAGAAAACTTTGCGGCTGCCTCTCTTGTTGCTTGTTGTGCCAGTTGTTCTCTTGCTAGTTGGCTGGGAAAGTATTGTGCTGCAATACTCTCATTCATCTGCGCTGTTAGTGGTATATCTTCGTATTTGTTATACCTAGCTAATGCCTCAGGATGAAAATACGATGTCCATGCTGATGGGCGTAAATATGGATTACCTCTACCAACAAGATCATTAGGATCACCAGAGTAATCGAAAGGAACATCACCTGGCTTACCATAATACTCAGGATTCTTAGCCAGTGGTTTATCACTGAGCATCCCAAACAATGCTGACAGATCAATATTTGCTCTTGGCATAAAGTTATATTGGGTCTTGTATGTGCTTCAAATGTGCATGTTCTCGAAATCGCAATGAAATCTCTTTCAACTTCTCCTCACCAAACTCCAACAGTATCACAGCAAATAGCATGTTATAACCACAGTGTGATAATGCTTTTGCATCTCTTCTTTTCCACTCCTCTTTTGCTGATTCCCACCTTACTGTATCAAAGTAAGTGTTGTGTATCAATCTTTCAACAAGATACAAGCAGTGTTTATACTTGTTCCAGTATGCACAATTATTGACAGCATGTGCAAGTCGCGCGGCTTTCTCCACTGTATCAGGATTTCCAGGATCATCTACTAAATCATCCACTAATTCGCCATACTCACCGTATAGATACAAGTATTCGTATGCCTCAGGTCTGTCTGCAAATAAGATCGTTAAGTCTGTGAGGAGTTGTTTGTCCTTGAAATTTGGATTTCGTGCTATTCTCTCCAATATCTCCGCTGTCATGATAGTAGTTTTTGTTGATGATTTTGTGTGCCATTCGTGCCGCTTTTTCTATCTGTTCATCTTCTGGCATAGCTGGATAAGCAATCATTATACCATAGATACACTGTGAAGTTACAAAATTCAATTCGCTACAGGTCATGAGTATGATGGCATAGAGCCAAGATAAGATGGAATACTATTTGCCTGTGCTAATCCATATGCACCAGCTGTAGCAGCATTGTTCATGCCTGCTTGTTGTCCTAATGCACCTTGTCCAAACTGGAATCCAGTTCCTAATGACGCATTCTGTGTAGATGCATTAGTAGGTGCAAATGTTCCTGTGCCAAAGTTGCCCATTGTTGAAGTATTAGGCTGTCCTAAGGCTATGTTAACAGGACTAAAACCAGTATTTTGAGCAGAAGTAGCTGTTTGGTTAGCCGCTCCTAGTGCATTACCTAAAATGCCAAGCTTATTGTTGAAAGCGCCACCAAAATTGATAGCATTGGAAATGGTATTAGTATTGTTTCTCAATCCTAAATTACCAGTTTCTTGCATTCCTTGGTTTGTGCCACGCTCAATAGCATTACCTTCTCCTGGTGACAAGCCACGCAGATCAATAGAATCCAACAGATTGCCTGCTTGTCCAGATGCTCTATCCTGCACATTGTAGTAGTTAGGATTAGTTAAGCGCGCAAGTCTTTCTGCTGCTATTGCTGATGCACCACCTGGGCCAGCTATTGATGCTAAGTTTGTAGCACCACCAGCAAGAGCATTACTACGCTGCACATCCTGTCCTACTCTAGCAAGTGGTTCAGCATAGTTTTGAGCTTGCTGTAGATTGAGAGCATTGTAGAGTGGCTGTGTTGCAAGAGTAGAATTAAATTGATTTTGCGCCAATCCTGGCAGTGTATTACCAGTTGCACCAATCAATGATGGCAACCACTGTGTGTAATCTGACAGCACACCTGCTGCTGGTTGAGGTGATGGAGCATTATATGTTCCTCCCATAATATTACTTTCCTTTCTGTTGTCTAGAACCTAAAGACTGTGAAATTGGTGGAGTTTGAGAAGGTTGTGCCGCAGCTCGAAATTCTGGAAGATTCTGCGAATATGCTCTGAGAATTGCACTAGAATCAGTGATTTGCGCATTTGAATTCATTGCCTCCGGTATATACTTCTGGTATGGTTCAAACAAATTGGATGGTGTAGAGTATGGCAATGTTGCTGGTGTAGTAGCTACTGCTGGACTACCACCAGAACTGCCCTTGTCTTTGAAAGCATTGTTGATTAGATTACCACCAATACCAGGGATTAGTGGATTATAAGAGTCGCTCATGTAATTTATGTGGGTTGTTAAACACTATATCTTTGCCTTTGCGTCTTGCTGTAATCTTCCAATCAGGATATACTAGCAAGAATCGCGCCATAAATTTTTGTATCACACCTTGCTTGGTAGTAAGAACATCCCAGATATGCACACAGTGTGATCTTTCATCTCTGTAGCCACAAGCAACACCTTCGATTTCTCCGTTAAGTTCGCTATATACAAAAACTCCATCTGCGATAGCCTGACACACTTCTCTCTGTATAATCTCAGCTTCGTAATTAAAGGCTTTACCACGTTTGTGCTTTATTATCCACTCAACCAACTCTCCTACTGTTATCATGATTGCGACTGTAGTGGATTGATTGGTGATATATCGACAAATGAGAATGAAAATTGTGTGATAGTAGCTGTTCCTGACCAAGCTATTAGTGCATACACTTTCCAACCTTGCTCTGTGTTGGGGAAAGAGAAGTAAGCATTGAACAATTTGGTGTTAGTATCAGGCAATGCACCTAAACCACTGTATGATGTAGTAGGAGAAGAATATGGTATAGCTTTAGACTGTGCTTGCGCTACTCTATTGTTCACAAATGGTATAATACTGCATGTTTCTGCTTCAGTCACACCATCAAACACCACTCTAGCATCCTTAAGCTTCAACTCGAACTCAGGATTGAGTGGATTGCCACTAGCTGTTACATTATTAGCACACATTGATCGTGTTCTAACCAAACAGTCATCAAGATCAGGCCCAATGTAGAGTGTATACAGCTTATCATCCTCTGTTATGGCGTATAATCGCTGTATTGTAAGCTCAATCTTAGCAAACATTTTGATCAGTTTGCCACCAACCTGATTTATGTCAAATGACACCCAACTATTGCTCAAAGTATCAAACACAGCTATCACTGGACCTAAAGTAGTGTTGATACCATACAATTCAAAGTTGTCATACAGCATTGCAGCTGATGATGCAGGAGATTGTGTTATGTTTGCTACAACAGATTGCAATGATCTGCTGAAAAGTGAGTTGCGGCCTTCATTTTGCTGTTGAAACACAGCATTAAATGATCTTACACCTGTCAGAGAGATAAACTTAGTATCACCAAGAGAATCAATGATAGCTCTGTCAGACAAACATGTGGCATTGAACAAAAATGTGCGAATAAATGTGTATTCACCAAATGTTGTTATTGCTCCAGGTGTCGTGTTCTTGCTGACAGAGAATACAGCATTAGAAGCGGTAACAAGTAGCGCATTATTGGCCATAGCGCGTAAGCATGTGATACCACCAACACCAACAGAGTAAGATGTTGTTGTAGCATCACCACCTTTAGCACCATTCAAATCAACATTTATCACAAAATCAAGTGGTCTACCTGATACTGAGCGATAGATAAACTCTCCATCTTGTGATGCAATGTAAAGCACACCATCTACCCACTCCATCACATTGCCAATAGGCACATATTCTCTGTTGTCTACTGTAATTTCACCAGCTACATATGTCACATTCCATTGATCGTATGTTTGTGTGGTGCGAACAGTAGGAACACCAAAAGCATTAAGGAAAATGAATTGTGGCTGATTGATATTGTCTTGCACTAACAGTCCAGGAGTATTACCAGCGAATGCACCAGCCACACTAGACTGAATAATACCAGCATTAGCAGAAGGAGTTACTGCTGGATCAGTTGCAGACATCGCAAATCTGCCATAATTGGTAGTGCTTAATGGCACAGCTTTAGTCCAGAATCTAGGAGCATCAGACGACATCTGAAAACCTACTATATTTGTCCATCCTGTAGCTGTGAAATATCTGTAGTATGCAAATCCATTTACAAACAGTATGATATAGTTGCCAAATGTCACACATTCTTGCTTTACTCCATTTGGTGTTGCTGGATCAAGCTGTGATTGTAACACTCCTTCCAAATTACCATATCTATTCCGCACATTCAATCCAAGTCTATACTGATTAGGCTGAACATCTGTGTCACATGACAACAGGTTCATACCACCTTCAAACTGAGACTGAACGTATTCGCTCATTTAGCGGAGTAAATATGGGTATCCCCAACGGTAACGACCTGGTTTATTAGGGCGTATTTTAACCAGCAACTCATCATGTCCATTTGGCACAAAAGCTACCATATCTTCTGTTGCTCTGTTCTGTTCTTCGTTGATTCGTGCTAGAGATCGTGTAGCTTTCTGATCATATGCCATAGCCATCTCACCTTTTCCCTGTTCTTCTGCATAAAGTTGCATTGTTTTGTTAACAACTATATTATCACATCCAGCAGCAGGAAATTCATCACCATCTTCTTGCAATACTCTGAGTGCTTTCTTATACAGCACTTCAACATAATGGTCTTGCAGTGACATTGACTGATTAAGCCAAGGAAATGTTGACACATCAATGATAAGATATGATGCTTCTCTCTCATCATTAGGCAGAACAGTCAACTCCATACCATCAACATCCTGTATTGACACATTACAGTTGTTATATCTGTCTTTTGTCACTGCTGTAATGTCAAGAAAGTTGGCTACTGTTGTCTTACTTAGCGCATCCATTGTGAGCACTTCATTTAAGTTAGCAGCATTCTCAGTTGGGCCTGAAATTGTCACTACAATAGGTGGTGTTTCTACAATAGTTACAACAGCTGTGACCAAACTTTGGTTGCGGACTGATCTTTGTAGTGGTGACTTGCCTTTAATACGCCAATTACGCCACATATCAGACCAATTAGCATAGTTGTAACGTGGCCGCATTTGATTTATGTGCCAAGGTATTTGTGAATTATACTCTCTTACTGCTCGTAATTCACCAACATACGATGGTAATGAGATAGTCTGATCACCATTTACCTTAAACAGCTGCTCAATCATGCTGTTAGGCATATCTGATTGCTGATACAACTCCCATGCTGCCTCATTTATAAAGCGCAGCAATGTAGCACGATTATCAGCATCAGCTGGATTAAGACCAATCTTATTGCCTACTTGAGCTAGAATATATTTTAGTCCCATAAGATTATGAAAGTGTTCCAGAAAATTCTTCAATAGTCAAGAATGCTTTTGCTGTTGCACCAAATACAGAAGCTGCTTGACTTTGCAACAAATAAGCAAGAGATGCTGCTTCTGGACCAGCAAAGATTTTGAATGTCAATGCAGTTGTAACACCAGCTGTCATGACATAATCAATAGTAAGATTGCCAATCTGACCATTATCACCATCACTCATTGTTACTGTTTGAACAGCATTTGTTGATCCTGTGACAGCTAGACACATTGTAACATGACCACCTGCTGCATTTGAACAACCCCATGCACTAAATGTGACACGAATCAAGTTTGTTGCACTCTTTGGTGTAATTGCAAGTGATACAACTTCGTCACCTTCTGTTGCTGTGTCTGGTATTGTATTATCAAAAGGAATAACTGTTGTCAAGTTGATAGGCCCAGATACTACTTTGCACAATTTCTGGAATGTAACACCAGTTGATGCCATCTCAAATCCTGTGCCATCAGATTTAACTCTCACTACCTTCAAAGCATCAGCAAGAACAGGATTAGTTACTTCTGTGATTTTTGCAACAGCATGTTCCATTGCAGTAGCACCAGCATTAGTGCGTAGTATGCTCAAACCAACAGCAGATGGTTCAATATCTGTTGGTGCTTCTACTGCTTCTGCTGCAATATTAGCATGTGTGATTGTAGCATTGGCAATCTGACTACCAGTAACTTTAGCAACACCAATAGATGGATTAGGATATGTTCCTGTAAGATCACCACCAGCAGCTCCAGATGGCGGCAACCCAGTTGGTGCATTAAGAATTTTGCTGTAGTCAACATTAGCAATCTTAACATCAGTGATTGTATTGTCTGCAATCATTGCATTGACAATAGCACCAACACCAATACCAGCAACATTGATACTGACCCACCTTAAATAGGTAGCATCAGAAGCATGAGCAGGATCCCAAACATACACAGAAGTTGTAGCTGCACTAATGCGCCGCCATATGTAGCGCTGCCATTGAGTTGTAGTTACAGCATCAGGAACTTCTGGATTACCACCTACATCAGCAGTTGTTATTACCAATCCTTTATCAGTATACGCAGTTAATCCTGACACAAGTTGCATCAGTTGTGCAAATGTCAAACTGGCATATGCTGATGGGTCAAAAGGAGCTTGTAAGTCGATTGTGCTAGCTGGCATATTATGTTATTGGTTGATTGTTGAAATACTGTTGTCTGGTGCTGTCCATGGTGCATTGATGTCTGCTATTGTGAAATCTGTAATGACAGCTGATGCTACTGCTAAAGCATTATCATCACGCCACATATAGTCAAAGTTACCACGCACACTTGTATAGAATGTTAAAGCATCATTTTGTCTTGAGCTACTGCCTACAAATACAAAAGGAACTGGTGCAACTCCTACCATTGCCAACAACCACAATCCAAGTGGAAATGGCATGAATACATTCATGTTATAGTATTCATCTATACCACTGATTATTTGCCACATTTCATTTGTAGGATCAATCTGTATCTGGAAAGCTGGATTATCACCAATCCAAGTGTTGCTAGCACTCTCATATGTGTATGATTGGTTTGCGGCAGCTGATCCTCCACCTTCTACTGTCACAACAGTGATTTCAGCAGGTTCAACACTCCAAACTTCAAAGCGGAAATTACCTTTTATCAGTTGTCCAGTGTAAAGTGGAACATCGAAATAGAATACCTCACCAACATTTTCCCACAGTTTATACCTGTGGACAACTCTATCCAATCCTTGCCATGAAATGCACAAAACATAGTCAGGACTATCAGGAGTTGTATATGTTGGTAAGGTAAAATTGTTTGGCGCTTCAAAGTTAAATGCACTTACCAGTTCACTATAACCTTTCCAACTATACAGAATGTTGAAAGCAGGAAATGTTAAGTATGTCTGTGTCCTTGTGAGAGGAAAGACAGGGTTAACATCAAGCCATCTGTTAAGTTGTCGTGGTGACAACACAGCACCTTGTTCATCTGCTGGAGGAGGTGGAACTGGAGCTGGCATATTATGGTGTAGGTCTAAGCGATTCTACAATCCTAGCTATAGCTTCAAGTGCAGCTACTACGTTTGTTGCTCCTTTTTGGCTAACTGCGTCCGCGCCGAACGATTGTGTCTTGTCGGTCTGGAGAGCTTTGATTTTCGCAATGCTCTGGGCTGACGAGAACCACGCGGTTGCCTTGATGTCTGAGCTGATTTTTCTTGCTTCTGGGCTTTCATCGGTTTGTTTAACGTGGAAAGTTGTGCAACCAAACAGTGGTATTAGCAATAGACAGATAAATTTTTTCATGGTCTCCTTTTCCAATCTCCAGTAACAATCAGAACAATTGCAGTAACACCAGCTACTGCTCCAAGAACCCATTTTGGAATCTCAGAACCAGGAAATAGACGTTCAATACAGAACAACAAAAAGAAAATAACTAATGCTACAGTGCTCATAAATTGGTTTGACGGGTGGCAGTATTAACCACCACCCGTCTGTTGAATCACTCTGGTGTCTTGACTTTCTGAACCGCTTTAGCTACTGCTGCTGAGATTGCATCTTGGAAGATGGGATTCTCAGCTAAGCTAGCCCAGCGAATAACGTCACCAGCATCACCACCACGAATAGTGCGTTCACGTTCACTCTGACTCACACTATCCATAGCTTTGTCATACTGTTCGTCATTGCCAGCCTTACGGCCATCGGAGTCAATGGCGTTCTGCTTAATGCGCGTGTCAAGATCAACACTAGCATTGTTCACACGATTAGCAAGAGCTACAGCATTAGCTAGTGCTTGCTGACCAAGTTGCAAGTTCTGCAATGCAATCTGACGAACTTGTCCATCGAAGTCCTCAGCATTACGAAGCAGACGACCATTGATAGCAACTAGCTGAGCTTGCAAATGAGCATCAGAATCTAGCTCACGAGCAACTAGCCGCTTCATGTTAGTGATGTAAGCCTCAGCTTGGCCAACATCAGATGTTACTTCAGCACCAGCAGATTGATATGCTGCTCCACTACCTGCTTGTGCTTGTCCTGTTTGCGCGCCAGCAGCTTGTGCAGCTGAACCAGCACCCGATTGAGCACCGCCGGTTTGAGAACCAGCTTGTGTGTTCTTTATGTCACTTTCACTACTTGTTGACTTATCTCGTTCCATAGTGTTTCTTTTTTGTTTTTGTTATACCTGCTTTTTTGGTGTCCCCTTTCCTTGCCCAAAGTAAAATCCAATAGCCAAATAGCACAACCCATATAAAGGTTCTAACACTTCTATGCGAAGCACACTCATTGTGCAAACTGTAATGGTAAACATAATAGCTAACCAAGCACGAACACTAACACTAAGAAAAGAACTGTTGTCAGCAGTGCTTGACAAATGACTGTCAGGTTTAGCTACTATTGTAGTTTCCTCATCCATATTATTCTAGTTTCTTGCTTGGTGGCGGAGGCAACTTGAGTTTATGATGTGCTACAGCAGCAAGCCAAGATGCCAATACTCGCTCACCTTTAGAAAGTTCTTTGTTATCTTCTATTTCTGTGCACTTTTTCAGCAAGGTTTCCCACTCCTGATAAGTTAACTCGTAGTGTCTGTCGAGATACTTATCAAGTAAACTATCAATGCCATAAGGATCATCGTCACTATGTAATATCTTAGCAGCCTTATCACCAAGTAATTTGAAGATGGCTTCTAAATTTATTACACGTTCAAACAAGTCACTATGCACTTGCGCTTCCAATTTAGTTACACGTTCTGTCAGTTTGATGTATGCTGTTATTCCAGCACCAACAAGAACAACTGTTTGTGTTAGAAACCAAGCTGGTTCTACAATCATAATTCATTGACTGATGGATTTAAATACAACACTATTACGTTCCTTTTGTGCGCGCATTCTTGCCCAGTAATCATTGCCTTTAGCATGATTTCGTTGTTTGCGTAGTAAAATCTTTGTTGCATACCAATGCACCAGAGCAAATTCGCACTTTTTTAATCTTGATTTCCATGTGTCAATTTGCTCCACTGTCATCGGATTTTGCAGCTGACCTCGTTGGATTTCGGGCTTTCCTGGCTGTCACTCTGAGCCGCAACCGAGAACCAGTAGGTTTTCCTAGAAGATAGCCCAGTGACCGTGAAGCTTCCAGTGTTAAGTGTGACGAAGCTTTTGTTGTAAACCCCAGGAGAACTTCCCTGATAGACCTTGTTCTGGATCACACTGGTCGAGGGTGATGCAGTCCAAGTCAGGACAGCCTTGCGCTTGCTCGTGGATGTGGCCCTCAAATTACTAGGAGCTATAACAGATGGAGGTGGGTTTGTTCCAGCTGATATTACATTGGATATAGCTGATTCTTCTCCAACACCATTCTTTGCTGTCACAGTGAAATACCACAATGTTCCATCTGTGTTAATCAATGTTGTTAAGTTAGTGCCACATGATTGTCTTATTGGACAATTAGCTAAGTTGACAAAGTCTGGTGACTTATCACCATACAGTGTGTAAGTAACACCAGCAGTAGGACTAGCATCCCAAACAAGACCATCCCAAACAAGACCAACAGCATAAACACACTTAACTGATAGTAACAGAATAGCAAAAGTAGTTTTCATGGGAACGCGATGGTAATGACAGGGTATTTGTTCGTGATATACTGCTTCAACAAAGTCCTGTCTGCCGCGCTGAGATTGTTGGTGTAGGCAAAAAACTCAGCTATCCAACCCTCGAAATATGATGCTGTCGATGACCTCCCTACCTTGGGTTTATTACCTGTTCCAGAGCCGGAATTAGTGTTCCAACTTGCCCCGGCATCGCCTACGATTGCCGTCCCATCTATAAAGTTTGTCCAAAGGACATTTGCCCCGCTCTTTGTGGCTGTGACATGATACAGATGGAAATTCGTTGCGAGTGAAGGGTTAGGGAAAGTGTTTATGTTGGCACTACGCAAAGTGCAGTCCGCAATCGTTCCGGCAGAATTTGGATAGGTGTTTTGATCGTTTTGACCACAAAGAAACCATGCACCCGTGCCAGCTTTTGATCCGTCACGCAAGGCTTGAACAACAACATAGTATTCCCCACCAGTTGGATTTTTTGAATACCAATCCGTGTTGGTAACAAAAAGCAACATCTGCAGGTTTGTGGGATTAAAATAAACCGCTGGGAATCCCTGTGTTGCATTGGTAAAGGTTGGGCAATTTGTGCTGGCGGGCACATTGGTCGCTGAGTGAAGTTTTCCACTTGAATCGGGCCAGGTATCCACAAACTGACCATTAGTGTAACCCACCAGCGCATCAGCCTTGAGCCAGAATAACAACCCATCAGAAGGAGGCCCAGCGGTGGTAGGCGCCGCTGATCCAAAAAATGGCAGGTATGGCGTGATGGCCAGACATGAAAGTCCTGCCAGCAACACCAGCAGATAAATTTTCAGAATCCGGTCCATGATCCATTTGTTCCTGCACCTGGGTAAATAACACCTGAAAATATGCCTTGATTGGTAAGATACACCACATTTGTATAGGGTGTTGAAAGCATAAGTGTGCCAACAGGGAAAGTGATAGATTTAACTGCGGCACTACCAGCAGTATTGGTAAAGATGCGTGTGAATGCTAATGCATTAGTGCCATCAATTCCACTGTATCCAGTGAACACAACATTGTTATTGGTCTGCACAAACTCAAATGCTTTCTGTGCATTGATTGTGATGGAAGACATTAAATTGGTTGTCCAATTAAGCTGCATAACGTAGACATTACTATTGAGTGTAGTCTTACCAT
>Ga0070686_100000128_pt1 | contig 53245 bp, 36 predicted proteins | sample KBSS23LmetaG_FD_65654 | JGI IMG/M metagenome (GOLD analysis project Ga0070686, IMG submission 65654) | Switchgrass rhizosphere microbial communities from Kellogg Biological Station, Michigan, USA - KBS S2-3L metaG | ecosystem: Host-associated > Plants > Roots > Rhizosphere ...
CGCGGGAGAGCAATGTCGCGCCGCGGCTGGTCGCCAAGGCCGAGGAGCTGGAGATGCTCGCGGCCGGGCGCCGCGAGGGGCTGGCGATCCTCGAAGGCTGGCGGTTCGAGGAGTTCGGCCGCGACGCGCTCGACCTGGTCGAGGGCCGGCTCGCCTTCGCCATCCTCGACGGCAAGCTCAGCATGACCCGCACCGAGAGGGCGGTCGACGCATGAGGGCGGTGCTGGCCGCGCTGGCCCTGGCCGGATGCGCGACCGCTCCGCCCGCGCCGGCTTCCCCTGCCGGGCAATGCCATGCGGACGGGCTCGGAAACCTGATCGGCCGCCCGGCCGATGCGGCGCTCGGCGCCGAGGCGATGCGGCGGAGCGGCGCATCGCGGCTCCGCTGGATCCGGCCCGGCGACATGGTGACGATGGACTACAGCGCCCAGCGGCTCAACGTGCATCTCGACGCGCAGGGACGGGTCGAGCGTTTCGCCTGCGGGTAGGTTGCGCGCTGACCTCCCCTTCTCGTCATCCCGGACTTGATCCGGGATCCATGAACACGGTGCTGGAGAACAGGGCTAAGCCGTGTTCATGGATCCTGACTTTCGTCAGGATGACGGCAGAGGCGATCTGACGCTCCAACTCCCCTAACGCTCCACCCCGAACCGAAAGATCGTGGTCGAATGGAAGACCTGGCCGGGTCTCAACTCCGTCGTTGGGAAGCTGGGATGGTTGGGGCTGTCGGGCAGATGCTGAGTTTCGAGCGCGAGGCCGTGGAGGGCGGCGAGCGGGACGCCGGCATTGCCCATGTCGGTGCCGGGGAAATGATTCGACGTGTAGATGTGGACGGTCGGCTCGGTGGTGAGGACTTCGAGGGTGCGGCCGGAGGCGGGCTCGACGACGCGCGCGGCGAGGGTCAGGGCGCCGGGCCGGTCGCGGTCGATCAGGAAGGAGTGATTGTAGCCGCAAAAGCCCGAGATGCGCGGCATCGCGCCGTGGATGCAGTCGCCGAGCGGATGCTCGCGCAGGAAATCGAAGGCGGTGCCGGCGACGGGGAGGAAGGCGCCGCTCGGGATGCCGGCGTCGCTCGCCTCGACGATGCGGTGCGCGAAGATGCGGAGGCGGTGATCGGTGACCGGCCCCGCCCCGGCGCCGGCCAGGTTGAAATAGGAGTGGTTGGTGAAATTGTGGACGGTCGGCGCGTCGCTGCGCGCCTCGTAGTCGATCCGCAATTCGTTCCGCTCGGTGAGCCGATAGGTGACGGCGATGTCGAGGCGGCCGGGGAAGCCCTGCTCGCCGTCGGGGCTCGAATAAGTGAGGCGAGCGGCGCCGTCGCCGAGCGGCTCGACCTGCCAGATCCTGGCGTCGAACCCCTGGCCCGCACCTCCGTGGAGCGCGTTCGGGCCGTCGTTGGCGGCGAGCCGGACGACACGACCGTCGAGAGGGAAGCGGGCATTGGCGATTCGGCCCGCATAGCGGCCCATGATCGCGCCGAAGCGATAGCTCTCGTTGCGCCGTTCATAGGCGGCGAGATCGGGAAGGCCGAGGACGACGTTGGCGACATGGCCGGCGCGGTCCGGCACCTCGATCGCGGTGACGATCCCGCCGAGCGAGATGAAACGGACCGTCATGCCCTGATGGTTGCGCAGCACATATTCGCCGACATGCCGGCCGTCGCTCATCGTGCCATAGTCGCGCATCTCGACTCCCGAAGGCTGGGCTGCGGCCATGGCAGCGGCGAGGATCAAAGCCATCATCGTTCCGCCTCCTGACAGCGCTGTCACCTTGCCGCGAAAGGGCTCCTTCTGTCTAGGGCCGCACGAGCTGAAGCCGCTGGAAGACGAGGCCCGGATCGACCGTCCAGAGATGGATGACATGATCGCCGGCCGCGAGCCGGTGGCGGGTGGTGCGGACCCAGAGATTCTCGATCACGGCGCGGCTCCAGTCCGCCTCGCCGACATGGCCGTTGCGCGATTTGCGGCGGGTCACGCCTGGCGGCATGGGCTCAGCTCCGCTGGACCCTCGCTCCGTCGAGCGCGTCCGCGATCGCGCGGCGCAGGGGCTTGGGCCGGAATTCGGAATCATAGGGGCAAGGCCGCTTGGGCAGGCCGTCGGCGCGGGGCGTGCGGCCCTGCAGCCAGGAAAAGCGGTCGCACATCCCCCAGACGAGGATATCGCCGAGCTGCGCATAGGACAGCATCAGATCGAGATAGGTGCGCCCATAATCGGCGACGGCCGCGTCCCTGATCGCGATGTCCGCGGGCAGGCCGCGATCGTGCACGTCGAACTCGGTGATCAGCAATTCGTAGCCCATCGCCGTGACGTCATCGAGGAAGCGGCGCCAGGCGGCCTCGTCGTGCGGGCCGAAGGCGGGCCCGTCGCCGGGATTGTTGCCGCTGCCGATATGGGCCTGGACGCCGAGCGCGTCGACCGGGGTGCCGCGGCGCTTGAAGCCTTCGAGACAGCGCAGCACGCCGGCGCGGTGAGTTTCGTTGCCCGGCTCCCAGGACATGTAATCGTTGTAGACGAGCTGGGCGTGCGGCGCGGTTTCGCGGGCGGTGTGGAAGGCGACGTCCAGCACCGCTTCGGCGCTGCCCATCGCGCGCGAGAAGGCGGTCTCGCGCATCGTGCCGTCATGCGCATCGACCGCCTCGTTGACCACGTCATAGCCATGAATGCGGTGGCCGTAGCGCGTGCAGATGGTGGCGACATGCTCGCGGATCATCCGTTCCGCCTCCGCGCGCGGATTGGCGCCGAAATCATGATTGGCGACCCAGGCGGGGAACCAGTTCGGATGATGCCAGAGCAGGGTGTGGCCGCGAATGGCCAGACGATGCTCCTCCGCGAAATCGACGATCATGTCGGCGGCGGCGAAGTTGAAGCTGGTCGGGCTCGGCCGCGTCCATTGCCATTTGAGCTCGTTCTCGGGGACGATCAGCCCGCATTCGGAGGTGACGAGGTCGACGTAGCGCGGCTCCCGGAACGAGCCATTGCGCGACCCGATCGTGGAGCCGAAGCGGCGGCCGCTCCGCCGGGCCCGATCGTTGAGCGAGGCATCGGCATTGCGGGCTTCGCCGGGGCCGGCCATGGGCGCGCAGGCGGCGGCGCCGAGGCCGAGGCCGAGGGCCAGGGTTTCACGTCGGGTCAGCTCCATCGACTTGTCCTTTGCCATCGCCTCGCAGCGCCTTATGGTAGCGCTCACATTGCGGGCGCGCGGCCAGCCCTGTCAATGGGCGTCGAGGTCGCGCCACGAGAGGATGAACATGCGCGGATTTGCCTGGTTCCGCTGGCTCGTCGTCGCGTTGGCGGTCACGTTCTCTGCCCCGTCCCGGGCCGAGGACGGCTACGATTTGTGGCTGCGCTACCGCCCGGTCGAAGCGCCGGCGCTGGCCCGCTACCGGACCGCGGCCACCGCCATCGTGAACCAGGGCGATACCCCCACCCTCTCGGCCGCGGCGGCGGAATTGCAGCGCGGCCTTGGCGGCCTGTTCGCCCGGCCGATCGCCGTCACGGCCTCTCCGGCCACGGACGGCGCGATCCTGATCGGCACGCCTCGTTCGTCGCCGCTGATCCGGGCTCTCAATCTCGCGCTCCAAAATCTCGGCCGCGAAGGCTTTTTGATCCGCAGCGCCACTGTCGCCGGACACCGCGTGACGATCATCGCGGCGAACAGCGACGTCGGCGTGCTCTACGGCGCCTTCCGGCTGCTGCGGCTGATCCAGACAAGGCAGCCGCTTGCAGATCTCGACCTCAACGACGCGCCGCGCGTCGGGCTGCGGATGCTCGACCATTGGGACAATCTCGATCGCCACGTCGTTCGCGGCTATGCGGGCCTGTCGCTTTGGGACTGGCAGACGCTGCCGCGCTTTCGCGACCCCCGCTACACCGACTATGCCCGCGCCGACGCCTCGATCGGCATCAACGGGGTGGTCCTCAACAACGTCAATTCCAATGCGGACGTGCTGACCCCCCGCTTCCTCGAGCGGGTTCGCGCGCTCGCCGACATCTTTCGGCCCTATGGGATCCGCATCTATCTGTCAGCGCGGTTCAACGCGCCGATGGCCTTGGGCGCCCTCCCCACCGCCGACCCGCTCGATCCGAGAGTAAGGGCCTGGTGGCGCGCCAAGGCGGACGAAATCTATCGCATCATCCCGGATTTCGGCGGATTCCTGGTCAAGGCCAATTCGGAAGGCACGCCGGGTCCGCAGGATTTCCACCGCACCCATGCCGACGGCGCCAACATGATGGCCGAGGCGCTGGCGCCGCATGGCGGCGTCGTGATCTGGCGCGCCTTCGTCTATTCGGCGCAGAACGAGGAGGATCGTTTCCGCCAAGCCTATAGCGAGTTCCACCGCTTCGACGGCAGCTTTCGCGACAATGTCGTCATCCAGGTCAAGAACGGGCCGATCGACTTCCAGCCGCGCGAGCCGTTCAGCCCCCTGTTCGGGGCGATGCCGCGCACCGCGATCGGCATCGAATTCCAGGTCACCAAGGAATATCTCGGCTTCAACACCCACCTCGCCTATCTCGGCACGATGTGGGAGGAGGCCCTGCGCTCCGACACCTATGCGCGCGGGAGCGGCTCGACCGTCGCGCGGGTGATCGACGGCAGCCTGTTCCACTCACCCCACAGCCTCCTCGCCGGCGTCGCCAACACGGGCAACGACCGTAATTGGTCCGGCTCGCAGTTCGACCAGGCGAACTGGTACGCGCTCGGCCGCTTCGCCTGGGATCCCGGAATCTCGGCCCGGGCGGTCGCGGAGGATTGGGCGCGGATGACCTGGGGCAACGACCCCGCCCTGGTCGAGCCGATCGTCGGGATGATGATGGGGTCGCGCCAGGCCGTGGTCGATTACATGACTCCGCTCGGCCTCCACCATCTGATGGCGACGGGCCACCATTATGGGCCCGGACCATGGATCGACAATCTCGCGCGGCGCGACTGGAATCCCGCTTATTTCCACGGCGGCAATCACGGCGGCATCGGCTTCGACCGCACCGCGACCGGAAGCAATGCGATCGCGCAATATGCGCCCGAGGTGGCGCGCAGGTTCGGCAGTCTCGCCACAGTCGGCGACGACTATCTGCTCGCCTTCCATCATGTCCCCTGGACCTACCGGCTCGATACCGGGCGCACGGTCTGGGACGAGCTGGTCGTGCGCTATTCGCGCGGCGTCGATCGGGTGCGCGCGATGCGGCGGACCTGGGCGGGGCTGGCGGGCCGCGTCGATCCCCAGCGCCATGCCGAGGTCGCCGACTTCCTCGCCATCCAGGAGGATGAGGCTTCATGGTGGCGCGACGCCTGCATCGCCTATTTCCAGAGCCTGTCGCGCCTGCCCCTCCCCGCCGGCTACGCGCCGCCGGCGCACGACCTCGCTTATTATCAGGCGATCAACAGCCGCTACGCGCCCGGTCGCGACCGGTCCGAGAGCGACGCCCAATAGGGGGTCAGCGCCCGCCGAGGGTGCGGATCAGGAACTGGCGGAGGCGCTGGCGCAGCGACGAGGTGCTTTCGCCGAGGATGCCGCGATGCTCGGGCGCGAGGTGCGCGGCCGGATCGCCCTGCTTGCGGAAGACATAATGGTCAAACCAGAGCCGCCAGGTCTCGAGCCGCTCGGGCGGCACGGTCCCCGCCGCGAAGATGGCGTGGACCATCGCCTCGAACATCGAGCCGCGGTCGGGCGGCGCATCCTCCCACCAATGGTTGACCAGGATGTTGAATGGCGAGAGCGCCTCGATCTGGTGCCACCACAGGGTCGGAATGTAGACCGCGTCGCCGGGCTCGAGCTCCGCGGTGAGCGCGGCGGCGAGCGCTTCGCGAAAGCGCGGAAAGCGCTCGAAATCGGGCGCGTTCAGCTCGACCATGCTCGCCGGCTGGCCGGCCATATTGTGATCGAGCGGTCCGACATAAAGGTTGGGCAGCTGGTCGGGCGGAAACAGGGTGAAGCGGCGACGCCCGGCGACCACGCAGGCGATATTGTCGCTGAGGTCGAAATGGGTGCTGACCACGGAACGGTTGCCGATCCAGATCCGCGGAACCGCGTTGGTGCCGCCCAGCAGCGGCAAGCCGTTGCGTTCGGCAAAGCCCGGCAGGACCTCCGGGGTCGGTGCCGAACCGATATAGACGGCGGGCGCCTTCTCCTGGGCGGAAAGGGCGAGGATGTCGCGCAGCACGTCGGCGAACGGGCCGCGCCTTCGCTCGAAGTTGAAGCCCATATCGTCGCGGTAGAAGAAGCGGCCGCCTATTTCGGGCGGGCCGACGAAGGCGTCGACGGCCGCGCCGCGATCGAAGCCGGCGAGATGGGCCGCAGCCTCGGCGTCGGACCGTGCGGCGGCCTCGACGACGGGCCAATCGCGCACCAGGCCGCGCAGCACGATCGGGCGGTAGGACGGGATGATTTCGCCGCGGAAGCTCGCAAGGTCGACGCCTTCGCGTTCATCGATCGGGCGCGGCGAGACCTGCATCGGGGGGAGTCTATCGGTCGCTCCGTGGGCTGGCCAGCGGCCAAACAAAAACCCCTCCGCCGAGGCGGAGGGGTCGAGTCGTGTCCGTTTCTGCGCGGCTAGAAATTGCCGCGAATGATGAAGGCGAAGCGGCGATCGTTCATGAAGTAGGATCGCGGCCCGCGCAGCCCCCCAAGGGTGAATTGCTGCTCGGTTCGGGTCACCTCGTTCAACAGGTTGACCGCCTGCACGCCGATCTTGATCTGCGGCGTGATCGAATAGAAGGCCGAGGCATCCAGCTGTCCCGTCGAGCTGTTGTAGATCGGGAAGTAGGGGATGATCACGTCCGCCGAGGTCAGCAGGAAGCGCGAGCGCCAGTTATAGGCCACGCGAAGCGACACCGGGCCCCGCTCGTAGAAGCCGGCAATGTTGATATTGTGCTTCGACAATTGCTCGAGCGGCAGGTTTCCGGCCACGCCGATGGGCGAATTGTTGACCGGCGCGCCGCCATTGAGCCGCGAATTGGGCAGCCCTCGGCTGTGGATATAGGTATAGTTCGCGCTGACCCCGAGGCCCGAGAAGATCCAGGGCAGGAAATCGAAGGTCTGCTGATAGGCGATCTCGAAGCCCTTGACCCGGCCGGTACCGTCGAAATTGGCGGGGCCGCGAACGTCGATCGTCTCGGTGACGCCATTGTTGGTGACCTGGCGCTGGGTGACCGACTGATAGAAGAAATTGTGGATCCGCTTGTAGAACAGATCGAAGGTCAGCGAGCCCACCCGCGCGAAATACCATTCGGCCGTGAGATCGAACTGGTCCGACAGAGCCGGCCGCAGGAACGGATTGCCAGCCGTCGCCGACAAATGGGTCGGGTCGCTGGGATTCTGGCCGATCGTCACATAATTGCGAACGTCGGACAGGGCCGGCCGCGCCAGCGCTCGCGATGCCGCGAAGCGCAGGAGGAGGTCGCGCGAGACCCCGAGCCGCAGGTTCAGGCTCGGCAGCCAATAATGGTAGGTGTTGATGCCCGTGTTCGGGAAATTCGCCCCATTGGCGAAGGTCTGCAGCTGGGCATAAGCGGCCGCCCCGACATTGCAGATGCCGCCCGGCACGCTCGCCGGCGTGCCCGGCGGCGCGCCGACGGGAACCTGCGGCGCGCAGCGCACCGCGAAAGGCTGGGTCACACCGAGCTGGGTCTGCGTCGGAATGGTGAACGCGCCCTCGGATTCCATCCTAGTGTCGACGTAGCGGACGCCGATATTGCCGGCGAGCCGGACGTTGCCGAACACCGGCTCGTCATTGCCGAAGCTCAGCATCAGATAGCCGGCATAATTGCGCTCGCTGACGTTCTGGATCTCGCTCGGCAGGAAATCGGTTCCCGCGACCACGCCGGCGCGCTCGGCCAGCGGGACCCAGCGGTTGGCCGCGCCCGCACTGTGCGGCGGGCTGTGCCAGATGTCGTTGAGGCTCTTGAAGAATTGAGCGGCAGCGGTGTAGCCGCCGATCAGGTCGCCATTATAATAATAGCCGCCCGGAGGACCGTTGGCCTGGCCGCGGAAGAAGTTGGGGAAGCTGTCGAACGAGGTCTGGGCGGTGCCCGCCTGGTCCATGAACACCGCGGTGCCCGACCAGACTTCGCTGATCGCGCCCCAATTATAGGTGGTGTAGCGGATGGTCTGGTCGCGGTCCGCGTAGCGGGCGCCGAACTTGATCCGCCTGAGGAAGCTGTCGTCGTCGAAATTATAGGCGACGTCGCCCTGGAACGCCCATTCGTTGCCAACGCTATGCTCGATATGGTCCATCGCGGCGCGCCAGAATTCCCACTGGCGGTCGCTGAAATATTGCGAGTCGCTCTGGCCGGCCATGGTCGGATTCGGGCCCGCCCAGGTCGCCGACAGGGTCAGTGGCTTGTGCGGCGTGATCTGCGGGATGCTGCCCGTAATATCGAGCTCCTGGTCGGCGAAGTTCGAGCCGAACACGCTGACGTCGAGCGTGTCGTGGGTCGCGTGCACGCGCTGGGCGTCGAGGTTGATCGTCCAATGCTCGCTCGGGTTGAAGCGGAAGTTCAGCCCGTAATCGGAAACGATATTCTCGTCGGCGACCTGGCGGCGCGCCAGCGAATTCTGCATGCCGCCGGTCGGCACGCGAGTCGCGGCCGAACCGCTGTCGCCGGTGCGCCAGCCGGTGCCGGGCAAGGTGATGAAGCCGCTCTCGAAGACGTTGTTCCCGTCATATTGGTAGTTCGGGTAGGTCGTGGTGCCGGCCGGATAGCCGTTGCCCCTGTCGTTGCCCGTGAAGAAGAAATTGCCCGACCCGTTGATCCGGCATTCCGCGCGAGGTCCGCCGCTGGGATTGCCCCCATTCTGGTGACAGCCAGCCGGATAGGTGTTGTAATCCGAAAGATCGGGCGCCGCCTCGAACGTGTGCTCGCCCCAATTGCTCTTCGAATCCGAGCGCAGGAATTGCGCGGTGAGATGCGCCCTGTGATCGAGGCTCTCCCACTGCGCCGCCGCGGCGATGCCGAAGCGGCGGCGGTCATAATCCTGGGTGCGGAACTGGCCGCCGAGCGGCGTGTAGGACAGGGCCCTGAGATCGGCGAGGCCATCCCCGCCGGCGGTCTCCGCGGTGCCGCAGGGCGATCCGCCGGCCGGGAGCCGAGTCGTGTCCGTGCTCGCGGGGACCCGGTTGCGGCAGACAACGGTGCTGGCGGTATTGGAGGCGATCGCGCCCTGACCGTCGCGGGTCTGGAAATTGGCGACCTGGATGCCGTCTGCGCGGCTGTAGAGGCGCGAATAGGAAACGTCGGCGAGCAGGCCGATGCGGCCGATGCTCGTGTCCCAGCTGTCACTGACCAGGAGCGAGCCGGTCGGCGCCCAGCGCTCGGCGAAATCGCCGTAATTCATCTCGGCGTCGAACGAGATGTGGAAGCCGCGATTGTCGAACGGCAGCCGGGTGTGGAGGTCGACGGTGCCGGAGAGGCCGCCCTCGATCATCTCGGCGGTGGCATTCTTGTAGACGGCGACCGACCCCAGCAACTCGGCCGGCACGTCGTTGAAGTTGATCGCCTGGCCGTAGACGCCGGTCGAGAAAGTGTCGCGCCCGTTGAACTCCGAGCGGACGAAGCTGAGGCCGCGGATGACGACGCCCGAACCCTCGACCGAGAAGTGGTCGGGGTCGTTCGAGCCGGCGAACCGGTTCATCGCGACGCCGGGGACGCGCTGCAACGCCTCGGTCACCGAGCGGTCGGGGAGAGCGCCGATGTCCTGGGCAGTGATCGCGTCGACGACGGTGTCGGAATTGCGCTTGATGTTCTGCGAGTTTGCGAGGCTGGCGCGGATACCGGTGACGACGATCGCCTGATCGTCGGTCGGCTGGGCCGTGGCCGGCTGCGCGGGCTGGGCCGCCGAATCGGCGGGCTGTGCCGGCTGCGCCCAGGCGCCCGAGCCGGAGACCATCGCCCCCAGCGCCAGGACCGATGCGCTGCCGCGAAGGCTCGCGCCGAATTGACCTTTTGCCGCTTTGATCGAAGTGCGCCCCGCCGACCTCATCCAAGCTCTCCCCGTTATGGTAGCGCTAACAATTTATGCCGCGCCGTTCTGTTTGTCCCTTGCGTAAAGTAGGACGATGGGGAAGATCAAGCGGTTTGTTACGAAACCGGAAAAAGTGTGACGGCTTTGCAACGATTTGTCGCCCTGCCCTCGACAGAGGGAAATAGGGGCGGAGGGTGTCAGGGGAGCTGGCGATGAGGATCGGGACGAATCGGGCCGCCCTGGGCTGCGCAGCCTTGCTCGCCGCAATGTTAGCGGTAGCGCCCGCCGCGGCCGATCCCGCGCCGAGCGCGCGCTTCGACTGGTTCGACTATCGCGGCTCCGATCCCGTCGATTCGGCGCTGCGCGCGGGGGCGAACGATTATCGCAACCCGATCCTGCGCGGCTTCTACCCCGATCCGAGCATCACCCGCGCCGGGGACTATTATTATCTGGTCAATTCGACCTTCGCCTATTTCCCCGGCCTGCCCATCTTCCGCAGCCGCGATCTCGTGACCTGGACCCAGATCGGCAATGCGGTCGATCGGCCGGACATGCTCGATTTCGGGCATCTGGGCCTGTCCCGCGGCGTGTTCGCGCCGTCGATCTCGTACCATGACGGGACGTTCTACATCCTCAACACCTGCGTCGATTGCGGCGGCAATTTCATCATCACCGCGCGCAACCCCGCCGGCCCCTGGTCGAACCCCGTCTGGCTCCCCGAGCTGGAGGGCGGGATCGACCCGAGTTTGTTCTTCGACGAGGACGGCAAGGCCTGGCTGGTCAACAACGGGCCCCCGGTCGGTCCGCCACGCTATCCCGGCCACCGCGCGATCTGGCTCCAGGAATTCGACCTGCGTGCGATGCGCACGACCGGCCCGCGGCGTGTGCTCGTCGACGGCGGCGTCAATCCGGCGGCGAACCCGGTCTGGATCGAAGGGCCGCACATCCTGAGGGTCGGCGGCTATTATTATCTGACCTGCGCCGAGGGCGGCACCGAAATACGCCACAGCCAGGTCGTGCTGCGCAGCCGCGCCGTCACCGGCCCTTATTTGGCTTATGCCGGCAATCCGATTCTCACCCAGCGCGATCTGCCGCCGGATCGTCCCTTCCCGATCACCTCCGCCGGCCACGCCCAGCTCGTCCAGACCGGCAACGGCGAATGGTGGGCGACCTTTCTCGCCACCCGGCCCTATCGCGGCGACCATTACAATACGGGGCGGGAGACCTTCCTGCTGCCCGTGCGCTGGGAGGACGGCTGGCCGAGAATCACTGCGTCGGGCGAGGCGGTGCCCTATGTTCACGCGCGGCCCGGCCTGCCCCGCCAGCCTGCCCCGGCGCGGCCCGAGCGCGAGGCGTTCGACGGCCCTTCCCTGCCGCTCGACTGGATGATGGTCCGCAATCCGCGCTCGGCCTGGTACCGGCTCGATCATGGCAGCCTGGTCCTCGACGCGCGCCCGGTCGGGCTCGGCGCGATGGGCAATCCGAGCTTCCTCGCCCGGCGCCAGCAGCACCAGGATGCGATCGCGACCACCCTTGTCCATTTCCAGCCGCTCCGCGAGGGCGACGAGGCCGGGCTCGCCGCCTTCCAGAATGACGATTTCTGGTATGCGATCGCGGTCGGCATGGAGGGGCGTCGGCCGGTCGTCCAGCTTCGCCGCCGCGCGGGCGCGGGCGAATCGGCCGACGGCGCCGTGATCGCCTCGGCCCCTCTCCCCGCCTCCGCGCCCGCGGCCACGCGCCTGCGCATCGAAGCGCAAGGCGCAACCTATCGTTTCTTCTATGCCGGCGGCACCGGCGAATGGCACCAGCTCGGCGACCCGCAGGACGGGACCATCCTCAGCACCCACAGTGCCGGCGGCTTCGTCGGCGCCGTGCTCGGCCCCTATGCCCGCACCGCGAGCGAGCCCGAGCCGGTCAGCCCTATCCGCCTCAACCAGATCGGCTTCCTGCCCGACGGGCCCAAGCGCGCCCTGCTGCCGAGCGATTCGACTGCGCCGCTTCATTGGCAGCTTATCGATCGATGGGGCGTGGCGCGCGCGCAGGGCGAGACGGTCGTGATCGGTCGCGATTCGGCCTCGGGCGAGCATCTCCACCTGATAGATTTCAGCGCCTGGTGGGAGCCGGGCGACAATTTCCGGCTCGCGGTCGGCGCGGCGCAAAGCCGGGCCTTCCGGATCACGCCCGACCTCTACGCGCGCCTGCCGGGGGATGCGCTCAATTATTTCTACCAGAGCCGGGCGAGCATGAGGATCGAGGCGCGCTTCGCTGGCGGTGCGCGCTGGGCGCGGCCCGCGGGCCATGCCCCAGACCGCGCCACCTGCGTCTCGGGCCCCGACGCGCGCGGCGAGCGCTGGGCGCCCTGCGCGTACACGCTCGACGTCTCGAGAGGATGGTACGATGCCGGCGACCAGGGCAAATATGTCGTGAACGGCGGCGTCGCGCTCTGGACCCTGCTCGATCTCTACGAGCTCGGCCTTGCCCGCGGACGGCCTTTTTTCCCCGACCGCAGCGCCGCTTTGCCCGAAGCCGGCAACGGCGTCAGCGATCTGCTCGACGAAGCGCGCTGGGAGGTCGAGTTCATGCTCGCCATGCAGGTGCCGCAGGGCACCAGGATGAGCCTGCCCGTCGGGCCGCTCCAGCCGGGCGGCGCGCCCCCGTTCAGCGATGTGGACGTTTCGGGCATGGCCCATCACAAGGTCGCCGACGCGCATTGGACGCCGCTGCCGACGCCTCCGCACCTCGATCGCGAGACGCGCTACCTCCATCCGCCGAGCACCGCCGCCACCCTCAATCTCGCGGCCGTCGCCGCCCAATGCGCGCGGATCTGGCGCGGCATCGACGCGACCTTCGCCGCGCGCTGCCTCGATGCCGCACGGCGCGCTTATGCGGCGGCGAAGCGCAATCCCGAGCTCTTCCGCCTCGGAGCATTCGACGGCAGCGGCGGCTATAACGACGCCGACGTCTCGGACGAGTTTTTCTGGGCGGCGGCAGAGCTCTTCGCGGCCACGGGCGAGGCGCGCTACGGTCAGGATCTGCGCGCCTCGCCGCATTTCACCGACGCACTGCTCGAGCCCGCATGGCCGCGGACCGCTCCCCTCGGCGCAATCACGCTTGCGCTGGTGCCGAACCCTTTGTCGCCGCAGGAGCTGGCGGCGCAGCGGGCCCGGATCGTCGCCGCCGCCGATCGCTTCCTGGCCGAAGAAGCGGGCGAAGGCTATCGCATTCCCTATGCCGCGGCTTGCCGCGCGCCTGGCGCCCTCTTCCCCGGCGCGGCTACACCTCCCGGCGGCCATTGCTATCCCTGGGGATCGAACTCGACCCTGCTCAACCGCGCGATGCTGCTGGCGCTCGCCGCCGATTTCACCGGCGAGGCGCGCTATCGGGACGGTGTGATCGACGTGATGGACTATCTGCTCGGCCGCAACCCGCTCGATCAATCTTATGTGTCGGGCTGGGGCGCGCGGCCGATGCGGAATCCCCATCATCGCTTCTGGGCGCACAGCCTCGATCCGAACCTGCCGCCCCCGCCGCCCGGCGTGCTCTCGGGCGGTCCCAACAACACCTCGCTGACCCGCGATCCCGTAGGGCCCGCCTTGCAGGGCCATTGCGCGGCCATGACCTGCTGGCGCGACGACATCCGCGCTTTCTCGATGAACGAGATCGCGATCAACTGGAACGCGCCCCTGGCGTGGGTCGCTGCGTGGCTGGCGCAGGGTCCGGCGCCGAGGCGGCCATCGACAGCGCGCCCCGCCGCTCATAATGTTAGCGCTAATCCTTGAATCGGAAATCGAACGTGATGGAGCTGGGGGAGGTCGTGAATATCGTGGTCGTCGGGGGAGGCACCGCCGGCTGGATGACCGCGTCGGCCTTGGTCAAATTGCTGCCGGAGCGCTGCACCGTGCATCTCGTCGAATCCGAGGCGATCGGCATCGTCGGGGTCGGCGAGGCGACCCTGCCGCACATCCGCGCCTTCAACGAGAAGCTCGGCATCAACGAGGCCGATTTCATGTCCCGCACCCGGGCGACCTTCAAGCTCGGCATCGAGTTTCGCAACTGGGCCCGGATCGGCGATTCCTACATCCATCCGTTCGGCACGTTCGGCAGCGGCCAGGGCGAGATCGACTTCCATCAATATTGGCTGCGCATGCAGCATGAGGGCGTGGACGTGCCGCCGCTCGAGCAATTCTCGACCGCCTGCATGATCGCGCGGCTGAACCGGTTCGACTTGCCGTCGACCGATCCGCAGCGCCTCGATTCGACCTTCGGCTATGCCTATCAGTTCGACGCCAATCTGTTCGCGCCCTATCTGCGCAAGCTGGCCGAGGAGCTGGGCGCGAAGCGGACCGAGGGCCGGATCGTCGCCGTCCACCGCGACGGCGAAAGCGGCGACGTGGAATCGGTCGAGCTGGAGAGCGGCGAGCGGATCACCGGAGACCTGTTCGTCGATTGCTCGGGCTTCGTCTCCCTCCTGCTCGGCAAGGCGCTCGGCGAGCCCTTCCAGGACTGGTCGAAATGGCTGCCGGCCGACACCGCGGTCGCGATGCCGTGCCGCACCGAGACCGCGGTCACGCCCTATACGAGCGCGATCGCGATGGACTCGGGCTGGCGCTGGCGCATCCCGCTCCAGCATCGGACCGGCAACGGCTATGTCTATCCGAGCGCCTTCCTCGCCGACGAGGACGCTGCCGAGGCCCTGGTCGGCGCGGTCGAGGGCGACCCGATCGCGGGCCCGCGCTTCCTGCGCTTCAAGGCCGGGCGGCGCGAGCGCTCCTGGGTCCACAATGTCGTCGGCGTCGGCCTTGCCGCCGGCTTCCTCGAGCCGCTCGAATCGACCAGCATCTACCTGATCCAGGCGGCGATCACCGCCCTGCTCGAGCTGTTCCCGGAGAAAGGGATTTCGGACACCGACCGCGACGAGTTCAACCGGCTGGTCGACCTCGAATATGACCGGATCCGCGATTTCCTGATCATCCATTACAAATGCACGGAGCGCGACGACACCGAGTTCTGGAACTACGTCCGCACGATGGACATACCGGACAGTCTCGAGGAGAAGCTCGATCTGTTCCGCCGCCGCGGCCGCGTCGTCAAATATCGCGAGGGCTGCTTCCTCGATGCGAGCTGGATCGCCGTCTATCTCGGCCAGCGCGTCTTCCCCCACGGGCATGACATGCGCGCCGACGCCCCGCCGACCGACGCGCTCGCGCGCGACATGGCGGTGCTGCACAAGGAGATAAGAGCGACGGCCGAGCGCATGCCCGACCATGTCGGCCGTATCCAGAGCTATTGCCCGATGGCGACGGCGGCCTGAGATGACGGGCGGCGACAATGCGATCCGCGAGCTCGTGGTCGCGGGCGGCGGCATCACGGGCTGGTCGGCCGCGGCCGCGCTGAGGCGCCGCCTGCCCGGCCTCAAGGTGACGATCGTGCCGGTGCCGCCGCCGGCCGACGCGCTCGCCGATCGGATCGCCTCCACCCTTCCCTCCATCCTCGAATTCCACCGCGATCTCGGCCTCACCGACGCCGACGCGATCGTCCGCGCCGGCAGCAGCTTCCGCCTCGGCACCTGCTTCACCGGCTGGGCCGAGGATCTGCCGGCCTACATCCATGCCTATGGCGAATATGGCCGCCCGTTCGGCACCGCCTCCTTCCATCTCCACTGGATTCGCGCGGCGCGGCGCGCGGCTGCGGCCGCGTTCGACAGCCATTCGCCGGCCGCGGCGATCGCAAAAGCGGGCCGCTTCGTCCAACCGCAGGGCGAAGAGGGCTCGCCGCTCGCCGGCTTCGAATATGGGCTGCAGCTGAACCTGGCGCGCTACGGCGAGATGATGCGGGCCTATGCGCGCCATCTCGGCGTCGCCGAGCGCTGTGCCGGGATCGCGGAGGTGCGCCTGCGCGGCGCGGACGGCTTCATCGACGCTTTGAGGCTCGACGACGGCAGCGAGCTCGGCGGGCATCTGTTCGTCGACTGTACCGGCCCTGCCGCGCTGCTGCGCTCGGCGCTCGACCCGGCGTTCGAATCCTGGGAGCGCTGGCTGCCCTGCGACCGCCTGCTCCTCGCCGAGAGCCCGCCTTTGCCCGAGCCGACCGCGCTCGACACGGTGACCGCAATGGCCGCGGGCTGGCGCTGGCAGGCGGGCTCTGCGATCCGCACTTCGCATGGCCTCGTCTATTCGTCGGCGCACATGCGGGACGACGAGGCGGCGGCCACGCTGCAGGAAGCTGCCGGGACGGGCGTCACCGGCGGGCCTGTCCCGATCCGGGCGGGACGCCGGGTCCAGCCCTGGCTGCGCAATTGCGTCGCGGTCGGCGACGCCGCGGTGGCGATGGAGCCGCTGGAATGGGGCAATCTCCACCTCGCCCACAGCGCGATCGATCGTATCGTCTCGATGATGCCCGACCGCGATTGCGGCGCCGTCGAGCTCTGGGACTATAACCGCCAAGCCGAGGCCGAGGCCGACCGGATGCGCGATTTCCTCACGCTCCATTATGCCGTCTCGCGGCGCCCTGAACCCTTCTGGCAGGAAGCGGCCTCCGTCGAACCGCCCGCATCGCTCGCCCACACCCTGTCGCTGTTCCGGGAGCGCGGCCGCCTGCCGATCTACGAGGAGGAGACCTTCTCGCGGGATTCCTGGCTGGCGGTGCTGCTCGGCCAGGGCGTGATCCCCGAACGGACCGATCCCCTGATCGAGACCGTCCCGCCGAACCAGGCCGACCAGGCGATGGCGAAGATGCGCGAGACGATCGCTGCGATCGTCCCGACCCTTCCCACCCACGCCGCCTATTTGCGCAATCTTTCGAGGCAGTTCGCACGATGAATGAACATGTGATCGAAAATGTCGTCATCGTCGGCGGCGGCACCGCCGGCTGGATGGCCGCCGCCGCCCTCGCACGCTTCCTCAACAACGGCCACACCCGGATCACCCTGATCGAATCGGACGAGATCGGGATCATCGGCGTCGGCGAGGCGACGATCCCGCCGCTCATCACCTTCAACCGGATGCTCGGCATCAACGAGAACGACTTCCTGAGCTTCACCCAGGGCACGTTCAAGCTCGGCATCGAATTCGTGAACTGGGGCGGGATCGGCGAGCGCTATTTCCATCCGTTCGGCTATCACGGCCACGATCTCGAAGGCGTGCATTTCCACCAGCTCTACCTGCGCGAGCGCAAGCGGCGCGTGATGCAGGACATTTCGGCCTGGTCGATGAGCGCGGTCGCGGCGCAGCTCGGCAAGTTCGCTCGTCCCGCCCCGGACACCAAGCCCCCCTTCGGCCAGTTGCTCTACGCCTTCCATTTCGATGCATCGCTCTACGCCAAGTTCCTGAGGAGCTATGCCGAGCCGCGCGGCGTGCGCCGGATCGAAGGCAAGATCGTCGACGCCGTGCTCCGGCCCGGCGACGGCTTCGTCGAATCGGTGACGCTCGCCGACGGCCAGACCGTCGCCGGCGACCTGTTCATCGACTGCTCGGGCTTTCGCGGCCTGCTGATCGAGCAGAAGCTCCAGGCCGGCTATGAGGATTGGACGCACTTCCTGCCCTGCGACCGCGCCATCGCCGTCCCCTCAGCCAACCCGCACGATCCCGACCCGTTCACCCGGGCGACTGCGCACAGCTCCGGCTGGCAATGGCGGATTCCGCTCCAGCACCGGATGGGCAACGGCCATGTCTATTCGAGCGCCTTCATCTCCGACGATGAGGCCGAGCGGGTGCTGCTCGAAAATCTGGAGGCGGAGCCGCTCGACGCCCCGCGCCGCCTCAGCTTCACGACCGGGCGCCGCAAGCAGGCCTGGAGCCGCAACGTCGTCTCGATGGGCCTGTCGAGCGGCTTCGTCGAGCCGCTCGAATCGACCAGCATCCACCTCATCCAGAGCGGCATCGCCAAATTGATCGCGCTCTTCCCGGACAAGCGCTTCAACCCGGTCGAGCGCGACGAATATAATCGCCAGATGCAGGACCTGTTCGAGGACGTGCGCGACTTCATCATCCTCCATTACAATGCGACCACGCGGGACGATTCCGATTTCTGGAATCAGTGCCGGACGATGCGCATCCCCGATAGCCTGCAGGCCAAGATCGACCTGTTCCGGGCCAAGGCGCGCGTGTTCCGCGAAGGCTTCGACCTGTTCGCGACGACGAGCTGGGTCGCGGTCATGCTCGGCCAGCATATCGTGCCTGACGAGCATGAGCCGGCGGCGGACGCGCTCGACGAGGAGCGCGTCTCGGCCGCGCTCGAGGAGATGCGGATCGGCTATCTCGAGACCGCGCAGGCGATGCCGAGCCAGGCCGAGTTCATCGCCCGCTGCTGCGCCGCGCGGCCGCCCGACCCGCAGCTCAAGCAATTCGATTTCGGGACGCTGGCGTGAGGAAGGACGCGATCGAGAAGGTGGTGATCGTCGGCGGCGGCACCGCCGGCTGGATGAGTGCCGCCGCGATCGCCAGGATCATGGGCGAGCTGGACGGGCTCGCCATAGAGCTCGTCGAATCCGACCAGATCGGCACGATCGGCGTCGGCGAGGCGACGATCCCGCAGATCCAGCTGTTCAACAAGATGCTCGGGATCGACGAGGACGATTTCATCAAGGCGACCCACGGCACCTACAAGCTCGGCATCGAGTTTCGCGACTGGACGCGGATCGGCCATCGCTACGTCCATCCGTTCGGCTTTTACGGCCTCGATATGAAGGGCGTGGAATTCCACCACCACTGGCTCAAGGGCCGCGCGCTCGGCGACACCACCCCGCTCGACGATTATTCGATCTCCGCCGTCGCCGGCCTCAGGTCGCGCATGTCGCGGCCGCGCCCCGATCTTCCCAATTCGCCGCTCTCCAAGATCGCGCACGCCTTCCAGTTCGATGCCGGCCTCTATGCGCGCTATTTGCGGGCCATGGCCGAGCGCTGGGGGGTGAAGCGCACCGAAGGCCGGATCGTCGACGTGGTGCTGAATGGTGAGAGCGGCTTCATCGAGGCGGTCGTGCTGGAGAGCGGCGCGCGGATCGAGGGCGATCTCTTCCTCGATTGCTCGGGCTTTCGCGGCCTGCTCATCGAGCAGAATCTGAAGGCGGGCTTCGAAGATTGGTCGGCCTGGCTTCCCAACGACAGGGCGATCGCCATCCCCACCGAAAGCAGCGGCGACGAGCAGCCGCTGACCCGGGCGACGGCGCGGCCCGCCGGCTGGCAATGGCGGATCCCGCTCCAGCACCGCGTCGGCAACGGCTATGTCTATTCGAGCGCCCATGTCTCCGACGACGAGGCGCTCGCGACCCTGACCGCAAATCTCGACGGCGCGCCGCTCGCCGACCCCAATTTCCTGCGCTTCACGGCCGGCCACCGCAAGCGTGCCTGGGTCAAGAACGTGGTCGCGATCGGCCTCGCCGGCGGCTTCCTCGAGCCGCTCGAATCGACCAGCATCCACCTCATCCAGTCCGGCATCGCCCGGCTGATGACCCTCTTTCCGACGCGGCGCTGGTCCGAGGCGGAGATCAACCGCTACAATGAGCGGACCGTCGCCGAATATGTCGACATACGCGACTTCATCGTCCTCCATTTCAACGCCACCGAGCGCGACGACACGCCTTATTGGGACTATGTCCGCACCCACAGGCCGCCGGACGGCCTCGCCTACAAATATGAGATGTTCCGCGCGAACGGCCGCGTCTTCCGCGAGCAGGAGGAATTGTTCACCGAGACGAGCTGGACCGCGGTGCTGGTCGGTCAGGGCGTAGAGGCGAACGGCTACCATCCCGCCGCCGATCTCCTCCCCGACGAGGAGACGCTGAAGCGCCTCGCCCATATCCGCGCGATCATCGCGAACACGGTCGAGCAATTGCCGACCCAGCGCGAATTCTTCAGGATGAACAACAGCAACAGCGACGTAAGCCTCAGAAGGGCGTCTTGACCCAGCTTCCCGAGCCGAAACCGATAAGAGAATATGAAGCCGTCGACCGGCGCGCCTTTCTCGAGGAGATCAGGCCGGCGGGGCAGCCCGCGGTCATGCGTGGCCTCGCGCTGCAATGGCCCGCAGTGCAGGCGGCGCTCAGCTCGGACGAGCAGATCGTCGCTTATCTGAAACGCTTCCGGGTCGAACGCCCGGTGGGGGCGATCGTCGGCCCGCCCGAGATCGAAGGCCGCTTCTTCTATTCGGACGACATCCAGAGCCTCAATTTCGAGCGCGGGACCTCGCAGCTCGATCCCTTCCTCGATCGGCTGCTGCGCGACCGGGGCGCCGCCTCGCCTTTCGCGATGGCGGTCCAGTCCGAGAAGATCCCCGAGATGCTCCCGGGCTTCGAGGCCGAGAACGGGATCGACCTGCTGCCGGTCGACGTGGTCCCGCGCGCCTGGATCGGCAATCGCATCCGGGTGGCGCCGCATTACGACCTGATGGAGAATGTCGGCTGCGTCGTCGCCGGCCGCCGCCGCTTCACGGTCTTTCCGCCCGAGCAGCTCGCCAATCTCTATCCCGGCCCGTTCGAGCTCACGCCCGCGGGGACTCCGATCAGCCTCGTCGACATCGCCGATCCCGATCTCGACCGCTTTCCCTTTTATGCCGAGGCGGCGGCGTACGCGCAGACCGCGACGCTGGAGCCGGGCGACGCCATCTATCTGCCCTTCCATTGGTGGCACGGCGTCGACTCGCTCGAGCCGTTCAGCTTCTTCGTCAATTATTGGTGGAACGAGTCGCAGCCCGGGCTCGGCAATCCCTATGACGCCTTGATCCACGCGCTTTACGCGCTCCGCCACTTGCCGCCGGAGCAGCGCGACGTCTGGCGCACGGTCTTCGATCATTACATCTTCTGCGCCCAGGGCGATCCGGCCGCGCATCTGCCGGCCGGCGCGCAAGGCGTGCTCGGCCCGCCGACGCGCGAGCGGCTCGAACGGATGCGGGCAACCCTGAAACAGGCGCTGAACCGGTTCTAGTGCCTTCAAATCCTCCCTTCGAAGGGCGGACTTAGGGCTGCACGGTCAGCGTCGCGCTTCTCAACGTGGCCGAGTCCGGCCCCGACGACAAAGTGAAAGTCCCCGGCTCCACCACTCGCCGCATCTGCAGATTCCACAAGGCGAGATCGTCCGGATTGAGCTCGAACGTGATCGTCCGCTGCTCGCCCGGCTGCAGGGTCACGCGCTGGAAGCGCTTCAGCTCGATCACCGGCCGGGTGATCGAGGCGGCGTCGTCGCGGACGTAGAGTTGGACGACCGCGTCGCCGGCGCGGCGGCCGGTGTTGCGCACGTCCACCTCGACCCGGACATTGTCGCCGACCCGCACCGTCGGCCTCGGCAGGCGCGGCGGCGAGATGTCGAAGCTGGTGTAGCTGAGCCCGTAGCCGAACGGGTAGAGCGGCGTCGTGTCGCCGAACAGATAGCCGCGCCGCGCGGTCGGCTTGCGGTTGTAGAAGATCGGGAGCTGGCCGACGCCGCGCGCGATCGAGACGGGCAGATGCCCGCCCGGATTGACCCGCCCGAACAAGACGTCGGCGACGCCGTGGCCGGTCTCCTGGCCGAGATACCAGCCCTCGAGCAAGGCGGGCGCGTTCGCCGCGAGATAATTGACCGACAGCGGCCGCCCGTTGAGCAGGATCACCACGGTCGGCTTGCCGAGCGCGAAAATCTCGCGCGCCAGCTGGTCCTGCGGACCGATCATGTCGAGCGAGTCGCGGTCGCCGAGATGGGAATCGGCCCAGGCCTCGCGGCTGGTCTGCTCATTGTCCCCGAGCACCATCACGATGACGTCGGCGTTGCGCGCCGTCGCCAGCGCCTCCGCGCGCAGCCGCTCATTGACCTCTGGCGGAGTCAGATGGACCTCGTCCTGCGCCCAGATGCGCTGCTCGGTGATCCGCACCCCTTCCGCATAATCGACCTGGAAATGGCCGCGCGCTTCCTCCTGCATCCCGTCGAGCACGGAGACGACGTGGCGCGGTACGTCGCTATAGCCGCCGATCGGCGTGTCGCGGGCATGGGTGCCGATCACGGCCATGCGGCGGATTCGCGAGGCGTCGAGCGGCAGCAGGTCGTTCCGGTTGCGCAGCAGCACCATCGCGCGCCCGGCCGCCTCGCGCGCCAGGGCGACCGCATCGGGCGTCGCGGTCAGCCGGTCGGCCGCGGCCGCGTCGACATAGGGATGCTCGAACAGGCCGGATTCGAACTTCATCCGCAATATCCGCCGCACCGCCTCGTCGACCTGCGCCATGGTGAGGCGCCCGTCGCGAAGCAGCTCCGGAATATGGAGATAGGCCTCGCCGTCGGGCGTCTCCATGTCGACGCCCGCGTTCAGCGCCGCGGCCGCCGCGTCGGTGAGGTTGGCGAACATGCGGTGGCGGGTCATCATCTCGCGGATCGCGAAATAATCGCTGACCACGGCGCCCCGATAGCCCCATTCCCCGCGCAGCACGTCGTGCAGCAGCCAGCGATTGGCGTGGCTCGGCACCCCATCGATCTCGTTATACGACGCCATGACCGAACGGATCGGCAGGGTCCGCACCGCGCGCTCGAACGGCGGGAAGAAATTCTCCCGCAGGGCGCGCTCGGAAATCTCGGCCGGGCCGACATTGGTCCCGTTCTCGGGTTGGCCGTGGCCGGTCATGTGCTTCAGCGTCACGAACACGCGCTGCGGAGCCAGCGGCAGGGTCGTGCCCTGGAATCCGCGGATCGCCGCGAGCGACATCTCGCTGACCAGATAGGGATCCTCGCCATAGGTCTCCTCGATCCGCCCCCAGCGCGGATCGCGGGCGACGTCGACCACCGGCGCCAGCGCCAGGATCGCGCCCCGCGCGCGCATCTCGCGCGAGGCGACGTTGAAGATCCGCTCGGAGAGGGCGGGGTCCCAGGTGCTGGCGAGGCCGATCGCCTGCGGGAAGCTGGTCGCGTCGCGTGCGACATAGCCGTGCAGGGCCTCCTCGTGGAACAGGATCGGGATGCCGAGCCGGGTGCGCTCGACCGCCCAATGCTGCGCGGCGTTGATGTAGTCCGCGGTCTCGCGGGCGTCGCGGCCGAGCTGGCGGGCATTGGCGCCGGCGGCGCCGGTCGCGGCGGGCGTGGCGACTCCGCGCCGGTCCGACGGACGGGCGACCTGGCCGAGGCCGCTGGGGAAAGCCCGGGAGGCCGCGTCCGGGGAGAAATCGCCGCCTGGGGTCTGGATCCGGTCCTTATGCTCCCAGAGCGTGATCATCTGGCCGATCTTCTCCTCGAGCGTCATCCGCGAGAGCAGATCCTCGACGCGCCGCTCGATCGGCTGGCCGGCTTGCTTGTAGAGCGGGCGGTCCGCCTTCTGAGCGCTGGCGTCTCCGGCCAGGCCGATCGCGAAACCGCTCGCCACGAGCACCAGGGAAGCCGCGACGGCGCCGATGCGCGAGAAATGCATGTCCCTGTCTCCCATGGCCCTGCCCGTTCCGATCGGGCTTATGTTAGCGCTCCCATGACATAGGCTAACGCGTCGGCTCCGGTCAACCGCCGCGCCATTTGCATGCGCCCCGCCGCTGGCCTAAATGCCCGTCTTCGAAAGGGAGCGAATGGGCAGGCCGAGCCGGCGCAGCCGGGGCACGATCACGATCGAGGACGTCGCGGCCGCGGCTGGCGTGTCCGCGATGACCGTCTCGCGCGTGATCAACGGCGAGAAGAACGTGCGCGACACCACCCGCGCCGCGGTCCAGGAAGCGATCGCCAGGCTCAATTATTCGCCGAACAGCGCGGCGCGCAGCCTCGCCGCCGGCGAGGCGACCCATATCGGCATGCTCTACGCCAATCCGAGCGCCGCCTATCTCAGCCAGTTCCTGGTCGGTGCGCTCGAAGGCGCGCGCCGGGCGGGCTGCCATCTCGTCCTGGAGGCCTGCGAATCGGAAAGCGCGGACGAGCAGGCCGACGCCACCCGCCGCTTCCTCACCACCAATGTCGAAGGCGTGATCCTCCCCCCGCCTCTCTCGGAATCGCAGCCGGTGCTGAACGAGCTCGACGTCGCCGGCATCCCGGTCGTCACCGTCGCCATGGGCCGGCCCCGCGCCAACGCGCTCAACGTGCGCATCGACGATTTCGCCGCGGCCCGCGAGATGACCCGGCACCTGCTCGAGCTCGGCCACCGCCGGCTCGGCTTCATCAAGGGCCACCCCAACCATATCGCAAGCCACGAGCGCGAGCGGGGCTTTCTCGCTGCGCTCGAGGAATATGGCGTCGATCCGCGGCAGGCGGCGATCGAGCAGGGCTATTTCACCTTCCGCTCCGGGCTGATCGCGACTGAGCGGCTGCTGGCGCGGGACGAGCCGCCGACCGGGATCTTCGCGAGCAACGACGACATGGCCGCGGCCGCGGTTTCGGTCGCGCACCGCAACGGCCTCGTCGTCCCGGGCGACCTCAGCATCGTCGGCTTCGACGACACCTCGCCGGCGACCACGGTCTGGCCCGAGCTGACCACGGTCAAGCAGCCGATCGCCGCCATGGCCGAGGCAGCGCTCGAGCTGCTGCTCGCCGATCTTCGGCTGCGCCGCTCCGGCCACCCCACCCAGGCGGCCGAGCGCGTGCTCGAGCACAGCCTGATCCTGCGCGAATCCTCGGTCCCGCCCGCCAGCGTCCGCCGCCGCGCCGGCGCGCGGCGCTAGACCTTTCCAATCCCGTGCCTTCGCAGGGGGGATTTCAGAAATTAGGCAGTGGCCATTTGTGCTGTTAACGCTACCAATAAGCAGTGGACGCCGATCGCGCGAATCGGGCCAGGCAAGGGAGACGGGACATGACGGACACCAGGGCGGCCGGCTCGAACTTCGGGCTCATCCTCGCCATCGTCGCGGTCGCCACGATCGGCGGTTTCCTGTTCGGCTATGACAGCGGCGCCGTGAACGGCACCCAGGACGGGCTCAAGGCCGCATTCAACCTGAGCGAGGGCGGGCTCGGCTTCACCGTCGGCTCGCTGCTGATCGGCTGCTTCATCGGCGCCTTCCTCGCCGGCCGGCTCGCGGACATGTTCGGCCGCCGCAACGTGATGATGCTCGCCGCTTTGCTGTTCCTCGCCGGCGCGATCGTCCAGGGGATCAGCCACGAGCATCTGTTCTTCCTGATCGCCCGGCTCTGCGGTGGCATGGCGGTGGGCGCGGCCAGCGTGCTCTCGCCCGCTTATATCTCGGAGGTCGCGCCGGCCCATGTCCGCGGGCGGATGACGACGATCCAGCAGGTGATGATCATTACCGGCCTCACCGCCGCCTTCCTCGTCAATTATTATCTCGCCCAGGCCGCGGGCCATTCGACCGACCGTTTCTGGCTCGGCTACGAGGCCTGGCGCTGGATGTACCTGATGCAGGCCTTTCCCGCCGCGATCTTCCTGCTCGCCTTGTTCCTGATCCCGGAGAGCCCGCGCTACCTCGTCTCCAAGGGCCGGCACGAACATGCCGCCGGCGTGCTCACCCGCCTGTTCGGCGAGACGGTCAGCGCCGCCAAGCTGCAGGAGATCCAGGCGAGCTTCAGCGAAGATCACCGCCCGCGCCTCTCGGACGTGCTCACGCCGGCCGGCGGCCGCGGCTTCCTCGGCATCCGCAGGATCGTCTGGGTCGGGATCATGCTGGCGGTCTTCCAGCAGCTCGTCGGCATCAACGTAATCTTCTATTACGGCTCCACGCTCTGGCAGCTCGCGGGCTTCACCGAGGCGGACTCGCTGATGATCAACATCGTCTCGGGCGCGGTGTCGATCGCGGCCTGCTTCCTCACCATCGCCCTGATCGACCGGATCGGGCGCAAGCCGCTGCTGCTGATCGGCTCGGCGGGCATGGCGATCACCCTGTTCGTGATGGTCTACGCCTTCAGCAATGCCTCGATCGATCCCCAGGACGCGCACAAGATCGTGCTGTCGCCCGATCTCGGCAAGGTCGCCGTGGTCGCCGCCAATCTCTACGTGATCTTCTTCAACGTCAGCTGGGGCCCTGTCATGTGGGTCATGCTCGGCGAGATGTTCCCGAACCAGCTGCGCGGCTCGGCGCTCGCGGTGGCGGGCTTTTTCCAGTGGTTCGCCAATTATCTGGTCGCGCAGAGCTTCCCGGTGATGGCGAGCAAGCTCGGTCTCGCCGCCAGCTACACCTTCTACGGAATCTGCGCGGTGATCAGCTTCTTCCTGGTCCAGAAGTTCATCCACGAGACCAAGGGCAAGGAGCTCGAGGCCATGGAAGGCTGACGCCCGCGCCTGAGAGGGCGCGGTCGCAGGGCCGCGCCCTCTCTGTTAGAGGACGCCCATGAGTCGCACCCCCGCCCGCCCCTTCCGTTCGCGCGAATGGTTCGCCGCGCCGGGGCGGAGCGACATGGCGGCGCTCTATCTCGAGCGTTTCATGAATTACGGGATCACGCCGGGCGAATTGCGCTCGGGCCGGCCGATCGTCGGCATCGCCCAGACCGGGTCCGATCTCAATCCGTGCAACCGCATCCACCTCGAACTCGCCAAGCGCGTGCGTGAGGGCATTCGCGACGCGGGTGGCGTGGCGATGGAATTCCCGGTCTTCTCGATCTTCGAGAATTGCCGCCGGCCGACCGCGGCGATCGACCGCAACCTTGCCTATCTCACCCTGGTCGAGACGCTGAACGGCTATCCGCTCGACGCGGTCGTGCTCACCACCGGCTGCGACAAGACCACGCCGGCCGCGATCATGGCCGCGGCGACGGTCGACATTCCCGCGATCACCCTCTCCGGAGGGCCGATGCTCGACGGCTGGCACGAGGGCGAGCTGGTCGGCTCGGGCACCGTGATCTGGCACTCGCGCCGCCTGCTCGGCGCCGGCGAGATCGACGAGGAGGAGTTCATGCGCCGGGCGACCAGCTCGGCCCCCTCCCCCGGCCATTGCAACACGATGGGCACGGCCTCGACGATGAACGCGATCTCCGAGGCGCTCGGCATGTCGCTTCCGGGCAATGCCGCGATCCCCGCGCCTTATCGCGAGCGCGCGCAAATGGCCTATGAGACCGGGCGCCGCATCGTCGACATGGCCTATGAGGATCTGCGCCCCTCGAAGATCATCACCCGCGAGGCGGTGCTGAACGCGATCCGCCTCACCACCGCGATCGGCGGCTCGAGCAACGCCCAGCCGCACATCACCGCCATCGCCCGCCATGCCGGCGTGGAGATCGGCCATGCCGACTGGATGGCGCACGGCTACGACCTGCCCCTGCTCGTCAACATGCAGCCCGCCGGGCAATTCCTCAGCGAGCGCTTCCACCGCGCCGGCGGCGTGCCCGCCGTGCTCTGGGAGTTGCTGCAGGCCGGCAAGCTCGACGGCGGCGCGCTCACCGTCACCGGCAGGACCCAGGCCGAGAATCTCGAAGGGCGCGAGACGACCGACCGGGAGGTGATCCTCCCCTTCTCCGCTCCGCTCAAGGAGCGCGCCGGCTTCCTCGTGCTCAGCGGCAATCTGTTCGACTTCGCGATCATGAAGACGAGCGTGATCTCCGAGGCCTTCCGCCAGCGCTTCCTCAAGGGCAATGTCTATGAAGGCCGGGCGATCGTGTTCGACGGCTCCGACGATTATCACCACCGGATCAACGATCCCGCGCTCGGCATCGACGAGCATTCGATCCTGGTGATCCGTGGCGCGGGCGTGATCGGCTGGCCGGGCTCGGCCGAGGTGGTCAACATGCAGCCGCCCGACGCCCTGTTGAAGCGCGGCATCGCCGCTTTGCCGACGCTCGGCGACGGCCGCCAGTCCGGCACTTCGGACAGCCCTTCCATCCTCAACGCCTCCCCCGAAAGCGCAGTCGGCGGCGGCCTCGCCTGGCTGCGGACCGGCGACACGATACGCATCGATTTCGAGGCCGGAAGCTGCGACGCCCTGGTCGACGAGGCCGAGATCGAACGGCGCAAGGCCGATCCGCCGCCGCCGATCCCCGAGAGCAACACGCCCTGGGAGGAGCTGTTCCGCGAGAAGACCGGCCAATTGGCGGACGGCATGGTGCTCGAATTCGCGATCAAATATCGCAGCACCGCGCGCAAGACGCCGCGGCACAATCATTGATGCAACGCGCGCTCGCCTTCCTGCTCCTCATTTGCCTTGCCATGCCGGCTTTTGCCCAGGCCGACCCCAACCGCCTGCCGCCGCACCTCGATCCGCACCGCATGGCCAACGGCCTCGCTCTGGCCCCGCCCATGGGCTGGAACAGCTGGAACAAGTTCGGCTGCAACGTCAGCGAGGCGATCGTCCGCCGGGTGGCCGACGCGATCGTCTCCAGCGGCATGCGCGATGCCGGCTATCTCTACGTCGTGATCGACGATTGCTGGCATGGGCCGCGCGACGCGCAGGGCAATATCGGCGCCGACCGCGAGCGTTTTCCCTCGGGCATGCGCGCGCTCGCCGATTATATCCATTCGCTGGGCCTCAAGTTCGGCATCTATTCGGACGCGGGCCGGACCACCTGCGGCGGCCGGCCGGGCAGCCAGGGTCACGAATATCAGGACGCGCTGACCTATGCCTCCTGGGGCGTCGACTATCTCAAATATGATTGGTGCGCGACCGGCACGCGCAATGCGGAGGAAGCCTATGCCCTGATGGCGGACGCGCTGCGCGCCTCGGGCCGCGACATCGTCTTTTCGATCTGCGAGTGGGGCGGAAACCAGCCCTGGCTGTGGGCGGCCAATATCGGCAATCTCTGGCGGACCACCGGCGACATTTACGATCATTGGGACGGCGTCGACCGCTGGCAGCACGGGGTCATGAACATCGTCGATTCGAACGAGCCGCTCTGGCCCTTCGCCGGCCCCGGCCACTGGAACGATCCCGACATGCTCGAGGTCGGAAACGGCGGGATGAGCGACACCGAATATCGCTCGCATTTCAGCCTCTGGGCGATGATGGCCGCGCCGCTCATCGCCGGCAACGACGTCGCCGCGATGACGCCGGCGACGCGCGACATCCTCACCAACCGCGAGGTGATCGCGGTCGACCAGGACCGGCTCGGCATCCAGGGCCGCCGGGTGTGGCGAGACGGGACCCGCGAGATCTGGGTGAAGCCTCTCGCCGGCGGCGCGCGCGCCTTGCTGTTGCTCAACCGCGGCGAGGCACCGGCGGAGATCGAAGCGACCTGGGCCCAGCTCGATTGGCCCCCAACGCTGCGCGCCCGGGTCCGCGATCTCTGGCAGCATCGCGACCTCCCCCGCGCGTCCGGCAGCTTCCGCGCCACCGTCGCGCCGCACGGCGTGGTGATGCTGAGGCTGGAGCCCTAGCCGGCGCGTTCGTTCAAACCCACCATTCGCCCTGAGCCTGTCGAAGGGCAAAGCCTGCAATCGGAGAATGGGGCTTCGACAGCCTCAGCCCGAACGATTGCGGGGTGGGGACTTGTCTATTGGATCGGCACCTCGAACGGCCCGACCGGGAGCGGCGCCTCGTCATAGAGATTGGTGACAGGGCTGTCGGCCCAGCCGTAGCGGACCCGCGTCGCCGGCCTTCCATCGTCGGCGATGCGAAGCGTGTGCCTGTCCACTATGCCTTGCGCGTAGCGGCAGCTCCCGGGCGCCGGGCCGCAAAGCTCGAGCGCGGTTACGAAGCCGGCGCTCCACATGTGCAGCGCGCCCTCGACGCCGGCGAACTCCACGACGATACCGCCCGGGGTGCGAGAGGCGCGCGCCACGCGGGGCCCGGCCGAGTCGCTCGAGCCATAAGCCAGCGCGCGCGCGGCCCGGGCGAGGCGGCGGCCGACCTCCTGCTTGTTGCCGGGATGGATGTCGAGCCGCTCGCCCAGATCCATCGCGACGACCAGCGCCGCATGCGGGTCCCGCATCGTCGCGAGGCGCTGTTGCTCGCGCAAGGCCGCCCAGCCGCTCTCCACCGGGTGGGTCGCGAACGGGCCGAAATTGGCGAGGCTGACGATCAGGAAAGGCAGGTCCGGCCAGCCGAACTGGCGGCGCCAGGTCGCCATCAACGCGCCGAGCCGGTCGGCATAGGAGCCGGGCAGGCCGACATCGGCCTCGCCCTGATACCAGGCGACGCCGGAAAGGCCGTAATCGCCCAGCGGCGCAATCATCCCGTTGTAGATAGAGGAAAGGCCCATCGCCTCGTCCCAGGGCGAGCGCGGCGGTGAATCGCGCACGTTGGCGACGGAATATTGCCAGCCCTCGCCGAGCGGCTTGACGCTGCCGTCGGCCAAAGTGAGTCGAAGCCGTTCGGCCGGCCCCCCAAATCCCCCCGCCCCCGAACCGTCGAAGATGTTGACGAGGATCTCGTTGACTCCGGCGTGGAGCAGGCCGCGCGGCACCGGATAATCGCGCGGCGCTTCCCAGCTGAACCGGTTGCCGACCGCGACGCCGTTGATGAAGCTCTGGTCGAGCTCGTCGATCACGCCGAGCGACAGGGTCGCCGCTTGCGCCGCCTCGGCCGCGCTCAGGGTGAAGCGCTTGCGCATCCAGACCATGCCGTTGAAGCTGGCGAAGCGCGGGTCGCCCCATTGCTCCCAATAGGTCATGGCCGGAACCGCGAACCAATTGAGCCGGTCGCTCGCATGCCAGGGCTCGGCCCCGGCTGCGTCGCCGGTCCGCGCCCGCCACCATTCGGCCCAGCGCTCGCCGAAACGCGCATTGGCGGCGGCGGGATCGCGCCGCGCCAGCGCGAACAGGCGCGCATCGTCGTCGCCGATCGCGATCACCGAGGCCTCGTCCATCCAGGATCGGATCTGGGTGCCGCCCCAGCTCGAGGCGATCGCCCCGATCGGCACGTGCTGCGAGGCGCGCAGCTCCCGCACCATATAATAGCAGGCCGCCGAGAACTCGCCGACGCTCGCCGGAGTCACCGCCTGCCAGGAAATGCCGGAGACGCTCGTCTGCGGCGTCGACGCGGTGCGGTGCGGGACGGTCAGGATGCGCAGCTGGGGGTCGTTGGCCGACTGGGTGTCGTTGTAGGAGTTGAGCGCCCGCGAGACCTGCAGCTCCATGTTGGACTGGCCCGAGCAGAGCCAGACGTCGCCGATCAGCAGGTCGCTGGCGGTCGCTTGTCCCGAGGCGCTGCGCGCGCTCAATATGTAGGGCCCGCCCGCGGCCATCGGCGGAAGGGTGACATGCCAGGCGCCGCCACGGCCGGCGGTCGCCGAGACCGCTTCCGAGCCCAGCGAGACGCTCACCTGCTCGCCCGGACTCGCCGTCCCCCACACCGAAATCGGCCGGTCGCGCTGGAGCACGCCATGGTCGGAGAAGAGCGGGTTCAGCACGGGCGCGGCCCCGGCCGGCGCGGCCACGAGGAGCAGCAGAGCCGCGAGCCGGCGCATCAAAGCGCCACCGGCGTCACCGGCACGCCCGCGACGTCGGCCCGGAAGGCGAACAGATTGCCCGCCTCGGGCTGCGCTTCGAGCGACCGGGCGCTGAGACCCTTGGCGGCCGTGGTCGCGTAGACGGTGCGCAGATCCGGCCCTCCGAAGGCGAGCTTGGTGATGTTGGAGACGGGAAAGCGCACCGATTCGATCCACGCGCCGTCCGGCGAATAGCGCCGCGCTTCCCAGCCCGCGAACAGGCCGGTCCAGAGGCAGCCTTCGCTATCGACGATCGGGCCGTCCGGATAACCCTCGTCCGGCCCGAAATGGACGAAGGGCCGTGAATTGGAGAGCGTGCCGTCCCCGGCCACGTCGCAGACATGGATGACCTTGCCGAGCGTGTCGGTATGGTAGAGCCGGCTTCCGTCGGGCGACAGCGCCGGGCCGTTGGTGATCGAGACCGGCGCCAGGCCCGCATCCGCGATCGCGCCATGGTCGAAGCGGTAGAAACGGCCGCTGACCGCGGCCTCGCCGTCGTCCATCGAGCCGAACCAGATCCGCCCTTTCGGATCGGTGGCCGCGTCGTTGAGCCGGTTGCCGGGCAGGTCCGCCTCGACCGCGGCCAGGATCGTGAACGCCCCGCTCGTGCGGTCGAACCGGTAGAGCCCGTCCTGCAGCCCGGCGATCAGGCCGCCGTCGTCGGCCGGAAGCACCCAGCCGATCTGCGCGGGCGCGTCCCAGCTCGTCAGCGCGGCCGCGTCCGGCTCGAACCGGTGCAGTTTCTTCTGCTTGATGTCGACGAACCAGAGCGCTGCGTCGCGCGCGATCCAGACCGGGCCTTCGCCCAAAATGGCGTGGAGGGTGCAGACGCTGGCGGGCGTCCCGGTCATCAGCGCCAGCCTGCGTCCACGAAATATTCGTGGCCGGTGATCAGCCGCGCATCGTCCGAAGCGAGGAACAGGACCATCGCGGCGACGTCCTCCGGGGCCAGCCGGCCCTTGAGCGCCTGGCCAGCGACGATTTCGGCCTCGCCCTCGGGCGTGTACCATTGGAGCTGGCGCGGGGTGCGGACGTTGCCCGGGACGACGCAGGTCACGCGGATATTGTCCTCGCCATATTCGCGGGCGAGCGCGCGGGTCAGGCCCTCGATCGCGGCCTTGGCGGTCTGGTAGACGGCAAGCTCCTTGATCCCGAGATGCCAGGAGATCGAGCCCAGATTGATGATCGCTCCGCCGCCCTTGGCCTTCATTCCAGGGATCACCGCCTGCGAGCAGAAGAAATGATGGCGCAAGTTCACGTTGATCCGGTCGTTCCAATAGGCCTCGGTGACCTCCTCGATCCGGTGGCGGTCGTCATTGGCGGCATTGTTGACGAGGACGTCGAAGGCGCCGCCCTCTTCGACCAGCCCGGCGATCGCCGACTGGATCGCGGAGACGTCGGTCAGGTCGACCCGGTGGAAATAAGCCGGCTTGTCCCCGCCCGGCGCGAGATCGAAATAGCTCACGTCCGCGCCCTGCCGGCAGAATTCCTGGACGAGGCCGCCGCCGATGCCGGAGGCGCCGCCCGTGATCAGCACCCGCTTGCCCTTCAGGCTCGGATAGAGCGCGCGTTGGTCGCTGGGAAGGAGTTCGCTCAACCTCTTCAACCCCCCACGTAAACGGTTTTGATCTGGGTATAATATTCGACCGCGGCAAAGCCCTGCTCGCGCGCGCCATAGGAGGATTTGCGCGTCCCCCCGAACGGCACGTGATAGTCGACGCCGGCGGTCGGCAGGTTCACCATCACCATGCCGGCGCGGATGTTCCGCCGGAAATGGCGGCTGTGCTTCAGCGAATTGGTGACGATCCCGGCCGAGAGCCCGAACTGCCCGCGATTGGCGATCTCCAGCGCTTCCTCATAATCCTTCACCCGCACCGTGCTGACCACGGGGCCGAACACCTCCTCGCAATTGATCCGCATGTCGGGCGCGGTGTCGGCGATCACCGCGGGCGACATGAAATAGCCGGGATTGGCGAGGCTGAGCAGCTCGCCGCCGGCGAGCAATTTGCCCCCCTCGTCGGTCGCGATCTTCACGTAGCGCATGTTCTGGGCGAGCTGGTCCTCGCTGACCGCGGGCCCGATCTGGGTCGTGGGGTCGAGCGCATCGCCGACCTTGAGCGACTTGGCGCGCTCGGCGAGCGCCTCGACGAAGCGGTCGTGGATCCCCTCGGTGACGATGACGCGCGACGAGGCGGTGCAGCGCTGGCCGGTGCCGTAGAAGGCGCCGTCGATCGCGCACATGACGGCGCGCTCGAGATCGGCATCGTCGAGCACGACCAGGGGATTCTTGCCGCCCATTTCGAGCTGGACTCGGGCCTGGCGGCGGACCGCGGCCTCGGCGACGCGTGCGCCGACGCCCTGCGAGCCGGTGAAGGAGATGCCGTCCACCTCCTCATGGTCGACGATCGCGCCGCCGACGCCGCCCTCGCCGATCACGAAGTTGAACACGCCCGGAGGCGCGCCGCATTCATGGATGATCGCGGCCAGCGCATGGGCGATGGCGGGGGTCGGGCTGGCGGGCTTCAGCACCACCGTATTGCCGAAGGCGAGCGCCGGGGCCGACTTCCAGGCCGGGATCGCGATCGGGAAGTTCCAGGGCGTGATCAGCCCGAACACGCCGACCGCCTCCCTGTGCGTCGAGACGTCGAGGCCGGGCCGGGTCGATTCGAGCGTCCGGCCGTGGCGGCGCAGCGCCTCGCCAGCGAAATATTTGAAGATGCGCGCCGCGCGCATCACTTCGCCCGTGCCCTCGGCGAGGGTCTTGCCCTCCTCGCGCGAAAGCAGGGTGCCGAGCTCCTTGGCCCGCGCCATGATCGTCGCGCCGACCTTGTCGAGCAGGTCCGAGCGGACCTCGGGCGAGGCCTCCGACCAGGCCGGGAAGGCCGCCCGCGCCGCTTTCACCGCCGCATCGGCCTCGGCCGCGCCGCCCTTGGGATAGGTCGCGACCACCTCACCGGTGTTGGACGGGTTGAGGCTGCTGCCCGAAGCGCCGGCTTCGACCGCCTCGCCGTTGATATAATGGGTGAGCATGTCAGTCATTCGTGTCTCCAGGCCTGCCCCGCCCCTCCAACAAGCCCCGTCCCGCAAGGTTGCGCATCAGCGCGCCGATCCCGAAAGTCCAGGCCGGCGCGCGGTCCGAGGTGGTCACCCGGTTGACCAGGGTGCCGAGCTTCGGTGTCGCTATCGTGACGATGTCGCCGACCTTGTGGGTGAAGCCCCGGCCCGGCTCGTCGCGGTCCTGGACCGGCGCGAACAAGGTGCCGAGGAACAAGGCGAAGCCATCGGGATAGCAATGCTCGCTCCGCGCCTGGCGGACCAATTCCTCGGGATCGCGGCTGATCTGGCTCATCGAGCTGTGGCCTTCGAGCCGGTAGCCCTCGGGCCCCTCGATCTCCAGCCCGACCTCGGCCTTGCGCACGTCGTCCATCGTGAAATTGTCGTCGAACAAACGGATGAACGGGCCGATCGCGCAGGACGCATTATTGTCCTTGGCCTTGCCGAGCAGCAAGGCGCTGCGGCCTTCGAAGTCGCGGAGGTTGACGTCGTTGCCGAGCGCGGCGCCGGCGATGCGGCCCTTCGAATTGACGACGAGCACGATCTCGGGCTCCGGATTGTTCCAGCCCGAATCCGAGCGGACCCCGATCTCCGCGCCCCAGCCGACGCTGGCGAGCACCGCGGTCTTGGTGAAGACCTCGGCGTCGGGCCCGATCGCCACCTCCAGATATTGCGACCACATCCCGTCCTCGATCAGGGCCGCCTTGAGCCTCGCCGCTTCGGGCGAGCCGGGCACCACCGAGCGGATGCCGCCGCCGATCCGCGCCTCGAGCCGGGCGCGGACTCCGGCCGCCGCGTCCATGTCGCCGCGCGCCGCTTCCTCGATCACCCGCTCGATCGCCGACACCGCGAAGGTGACGCCGCAGGCCTTGACCGCCTGCAGGTCGACCGGTGCCGGCAAGGGCCCGCGGCCCCCGAGCTCGGCCGCTGGGAATAAGGGCCGGCCCGCGACCGCGCCGGGGTCGTCGAGCTCGAGCAGGTCGGCGATGGTGGGCGCGGCGGCGGAGACGTCCTCGGCCGTTCCGCGCCGGACGAGCACCGGGGTCGGGCCCTCGCCGAGATCGAGGCGCCCGGCAAGCACGGCCCGGTCGGAATCCGCGGGCAGCATCGCGCGCCGTGAAAGGTCTTCCAAGCTCCGCCCCGTTTTTGTGTTAGCGCTCACATTCACTTTGCGCCCACCACTGTCAAGACGTAGGATGACAGCGCTGCCATTTCGACGCTACAGTCGGGAGGCAAAAGAAACGGACCGGCAAAATCGCGGGAGAGAGTTGATGCGAAAGGGGCTTTTGCTTGCCGTCCTGGCGGCGTCGGGTGCGGCGATCCCGGCTTCGGGCGCCGAGGCCGCGCCCGGCGATGCCCGCCCCTGGATGAACCCCGCTCTGCCCGCCGACCGACGTGCCGATCTCGTGCTCGGGCAGATGACCCGCGACGAGAAGCTCAGTCTCGTCTTCGGCTATTTCGCCACCGATTTCCCGCCGCGCGACAATTACCGCGCGCCCGCCGAGGGCCGCGCGGGGTCGGCCGGCTACGTCCCCGGCATTCCCCGGCTCGGCATTCCACCCCAATGGGAGACCGACGCCGGCGTCGGCGTCGCCACCCAGGGCGGCGCGGCGCAGAAGCGCGAGCGCACCGCCCTCCCCTCCGGCATGGCCATCACCGCCTCCTGGGACCCGGCCGTCGCCTATGGCGGCGGCGCGATGATCGGCTCCGAGGCGCGTTCCTCGGGCTTCAACGTCATGCTCGCGGGCGGGATCGACCTGGTGCGCGAGCCGCGCAACGGCCGCAATTTCGAATATGGCGGCGAGGATCCCTTGCTCGCCGGGATCATGATCGGCCAGGCGATACGCGGCATCCAGTCCAACCATGTCATCTCCACGATCAAGCATTATGCGCTGAACGACCAGGAGACCGGCCGCGACTGGCTCAACGTCACGATCGACCGTGACGCGGCGCGCATGTCCGACCTGCTCGCCTTCCAGATCGGAATCGAGCAGGGCGATCCGGGCGCTTTGATGTGCGCCTACAATCAGGTCGGCGGCCGCCATGCCTGCGAGAACGAGTTCCTCCTCACCCAGGTGCTGCGGCGCGACTGGAGCTGGCCCGGCTATGTGATGTCGGACTGGGGCGCGACCCACAGCACGGTCGCCGCGGCCAATGCCGGGCTCGATCAGGATTCGGGCTATCCGTTCGACGACCGGCCCTATTTCCGCGAGGCGCTGCGCGACGCGGTCGCGAATGGGCAGGTGCCCGAGACGCGGCTCGACCAGATGGCACGCCGCATCCTGCGCTCGATGTTCGCGCACGGCCTCGTCGACCATCCGGTGGTCCCGGGGCCGATCGACTTCGCGGCGCATGCGTCGGTCACCCGCGCCGCGGCGGAGGCGGGTGCGGTGCTGCTCAGGAACGAGGGTCGGATCCTGCCGCTCTCGCCCGCCGTGCGCAGCATCGCGATCATCGGCAGCCATGCCGATGTCGGCGTGCTTTCGGGCGGCGGATCGAGCCAGGTCTATCCGGTCGGCGGCAATGCCGCGCCGGGGATCGCGCCGACCGGCTGGCCCGGGCCGGTCGTCTATTATCCCTCCTCGCCCATGGCCGCGATCCGCGCGCAGGCGCCGCGCGCCAGCGTCCGCTTCGCCAGCGGCGACGATCCCGCCGAGGCGGCGCGGCTCGCGCGGGACAGCGAGGTCGCGATCGTCTTCGCCCACCAATGGACCTCGGAATCGATCGACACCTCCTTGACCCTGCCCGACCGCCAGGACGCGACCATCGCCGCGGTCGCCGCCGCTAACCCGCGCACGGTGGTCGTGCTCGAGACCGGCGGGCCGGTGCTCATGCCCTGGCTCGATCGCGTGCCCGCATTGCTCGAGCTCTGGTACCCCGGCACGGCCGGCGGCCAGGCGGCCGCGAACCTGCTGTTCGGACGGGTCAACCCGTCGGGCCATCTGCCGGTGAGCTTTCCGCGCAGTGAGAGCCAGCTCCCCCGCACCGCGGTCGACGGCATCGGCTTCAGGCCCGGCCAGCCGATCGAGGTGAATTATTCGGAAGGCGCCGCGGTCGGCTATCGCTGGTACGAGGCGCGCGGGCTCGATCCGCTCTTCCCCTTCGGCCACGGCCTTTCCTACACCGACTTCGCCTATGGCGGGCTCAGCGCGGCGATGCGCGGCGGCGAGCTGGTCGTGAGCTTCACGGTGCGCAACACCGGCCGCGTCGCCGGCAGCGCCGTGCCGCAAATCTATGTCGGGCCGGAGGCCGGCGGCTGGGAGGCGCCCAAGAGGCTCGGCGCCTTCGCCAAGCTGCGGCTCGCGCCCGGCGCGCGCCAGCGCGTCACCGTGACCGTCGATCCGCGGCTGCTCGCCATGTTCCGCGGCGGCCAGTGGAACGTCGCGCCAGGCGCCTATCGGGTCATGCTCGGCGCCTCCTCGCGCGACCTGCGCGAGACGGTGACGGTCAGGCTGCCGGCGCGGAGCCTTCCGCCGGGCTGGCGGCCGCGTCGGCCCGCACGCGCGCGATGATCGCAAGGCCGGCGCGCGCGTCGGCCGGATCGACCGGGACCGGGGCGCCGTCGAGGATCGACGCGGCGACGCCCTCGTAGAAGGCGAGATACCGGCCGCGCTCGGTGGGCACGCGCTCGCTCGTCCCGTCGGCGAGCGTCAGAATGCCGTGCCGGCTTTCCTCCTCCGCCCCGAAGCCGGGGTCCAGGGGCGAGAGGCCGGCGAGGGCCTGCGTCTCCTGCGGATCGAGCCCGTATTTCACGAAGCTGCCCTTCGTCCCGTGGAGCCCGAAGCGGGGGCGCGGCGCGGCGGCGAGCAGGGACGAGGTCAGGATCGCGCGCCTTTTCCCGTAGCGCAGGTTCAGCGCGAAATAATCGTCGACCGCGGTTTCGGCCCGCTGCCGCTCGAGATCGCCGTGGACCGCGTCGGGCGGGCCGAACAACAGCAGCGCCTGGTCGATCAGATGCGGCCCGAGATCGCCGAGCACGCCGGTGCCCGGCCCCTCTTCCTCCTTCCAGCCAGGCTTGATCGCGGGCCGGAACCGATCCCAATGCGCCTCGTAGCGCATCACCTCGCCCAGCCGTCCAGTCTCGAGCAGCTTGCGGACGGTCAGGAAGTCGCCGTCCCAGCGCCGGTTGTGGAAGATTGTCAGCACGCGCCCTCGTTGCCGGGCGAGCGCGATCAAGCCGTCCGCCTCGGCGAGCGTCACCGTGAACGGCTTGTCGATCACGACATGCTTGCCGGCCTCGAGCGCCGCCTTGGCCAGCGGGAAATGGCTGTGATTGGGGGTCGAGATCACGATCAGGCCGATGGCCGGATCAGCGATCAGGCCGTGCGCATCGGGCGTCGAGCGCGTGGTCGCGATTCCCGCCAGCGAAAGCCGTTCGGCGGCGCGGATCAAAGGCTCGTGGAAGGCCCGCCCACCGAGGCCGTGGCCGATCAGGCCGGTGCGGATCGTCAAAGCCCCGCGGCGAAGCGCGCGTTCGCCTCGATCGCGGCCCAGTCCTTCGCGGCGAGCTCGGCCGGGCTCGCGACCCAGGACGCGCCGACGCAGTCGACGTTGGGCAAGCCAAGGAAGTCCTTCGCGTTGTCGCGGCTGATCCCGCCGGTCGTGCAGAAGCGGACCTGGGCAAAGGGCCCGGCGAAGGACTTGATCGTCTCGGCGCCGAGCGGCGCGGCCGGAAAGAATTTGAGCCGGTTATAGCCATGTTCGAGCGCCATCATGATCTCGGCAGCGCTCGCCGCACCGGGCAAATAGGCGAGCCGCCGCGCCTCGGCCTCCTTCAGCAGGCGCGGCGTGAGGCCCGGGGACACGAAGAAGTTTGCGCCCGCGTCCGCCGCGGCCGCAAGATCGTCGGGCGTGAGCAAGGTGCCGGCGCCCACCGCGATCTCCGGCACCGCGTCGGCGACCGCCCGGATCGCGGCCAGCGCCACGGGCGTGCGCAGGGTGATCTCCACGCTTCTGATGCCGCCGGCCAGCAGCGCGCGCGCCATCGGCACCGCGCCGGCGGCGTCGTCGAGCTGGACCACCGGGATCACGCGCCCCCGAGCGAATATGTCCTTCATGGCCCCCGCCTCATGCAGCTCCGACTCTGTGCCTCAGCGCCGCGGCCGCCCCGATCAGGCCGAGCGCGGGCTCGTCTACCAGCAAGGTCGGGACCTTGGCCAGTTCCTTGCCGAACCGGCCCTTGTCGTCGAACCGGGCGCGGAACCCGCCGCGCATCAGCTCGCGCTTCATCGGCCGCAGCAGATTGCCGGCGAGATAGACGCCGCCCCAGGCGCCGAAGGTGAGCGCGGCATTGCCGGAGAAGCTGCCGAGCACCTCGCAGAAGATGCGGGTCGCCCTGGCGGCCAGCGCGTCCGCCTCCTCCTCCGCCGCGCCGGTCACCTGCTCGGGCCGGTCGACCCGCTCGTCCCCGCCGATCGCGTGATAGATGTTGAGAAGGCCCGGGCCGCAGAGCAGCCGCTCGTAGGAGATGCGGTGATGGCGGCGGCGCAGCCAGGCGAAAATCTCCATTTCCTCGTCGCTGACCGGCGCGAAATCGACATGGCCGCCTTCGCTCGAGATCACCGCGGTGCCGCCATCGCCGCGCAGGATCGCGCCGACCCCGAGGCCGGTGCCGGGGCCGACGACGGCGAACGTTCCCTCCGCCTCGGGCATGGTCAGCGGCCCGCCGAGGAAGGTGAAGCGGCGGTCGGCGAGATCGGCGATCGCCCAGCCGTTCGCTGCGAAATCGTTGATCGCGTAGAGCGCCTCCAAGCCGAGCGCGCGCCGCGTCTCCTCGAGCGAGAAATCCCAGTCCGAATTGGTGATCTTGATCCGGTCCTCGTTCGCCGGGCTCGCCACCGCGACCATGCCGAAGCGGACGCCGCCGGGCGCATTCTGCCGGAGATAGGCAGAAGCGGCGTCGGCGAAGCTGTCATAATCGCTGACCTGCCAATGCTGTTCGTGGATCGCATCGCCGGCCCCGTCCAGGGGCGTGAGCGCGAAGCGCGCATTGGTGCCGCCGATGTCGGCGACGAGCGCGAGCTCCTCTGGCGCATGGCGAAGCGATGCTGCGGCTCTGGGCACGGGAAAGGTTCCTCCTGGAAACTGGATGATGGAGGAACCCGTCATCGGCTGTTTGGGTCCATTTTCCCTGCCTCTCCTTGCCTCTTCATCGAAGACAGCGCTGTCAACGGCGGCGGATGCGCCGCCATGCGAAATATTATTGCGGCTCATTACTTGGGAGGCGCCGTCGAGCCCCTCTTCTGCATCGTGAAATCGAGCCGCGTGACTCGCGGCACCTCGTTGCCCCGGATCAGGTCGATCAGCAGGCCCGTCGCGCAATGCGACATATTGTAGGTCGGCTGGTGGATCGTGGTCAGGGTCGGCCAGACGATGGTGGCGAGCTGGGTGTCGTCATAGCCGGCGACCGAGAGGTCGCGCGGCACCTGAAGCCCGAGCTCGTGCGCGGCGTGCACGACGCCGGCCGCCATGTCGTCGTTCGAGGCGAAGATCGCGGTCGGCCGGTCGGCGCGGCGGATCAGCAGCAAGGCGGCCTCGCGGCCGGAGGCGGCGGTGTTGTAGCCCTGCTCGGTCAGGTCCTCCGGCGCCTTGCGCCCAAGCGCCTCGAACGCCTTGCGATAGCCCGATTTGCGCAAATGGCTCGAGCGATGCTCGGGATGGCCGGCGATGAAGCCGATCCGCTCGTGGCCGAGATCGATCAGATAGTCGGTCATCGCCGCGGCCGCCGCCTCGTCGTCGATCACCACGGCGGGGGAATCGAAATCCTCCTCGTCCGGCCCGATGCGCACGAACGGCAGGCCCTGGCGCTCGAGCAGCGCGATCAGGGCGCGATTGGCCGAGAGCGGCGGGGTGACGACGAGGCCGTCGACATGGGTCTGCTCGATCATCGCCAGCACTTCGCCGATCAGCTGGTCGCCGAGGCCGTTGCAGGACTGGATGAAGAGGCGGAGCTTGCCCTCGCGGCAGCGCGCCATCGCGCCGGACTGGACGTCGAACACGTAATTGGCGCTGGGATTCTCGTAGACCAGGCCGATCAGGTTCGAGCGCCGCCCGGCGAGGCTGCGCGCGGGCAGGCTCGGCTGGTAGTTGAGCGCGGCCATCGCGTCCTCGACCCGGCCGCGCGTGTCGGGCCTGACGCTCGGCTCGTCGTTGAGCACGCGCGACACGGTCTTGATCGAGACGCCCGCCAGCGCCGCCACGTCGTCGATCGTCTTGCGCGCCATTACGCCTGCCCCCTAATGAATCGACGCCGGCGCGTCATCGGCGCGGTGTCGCACGGCCGCCCGTCCCGCCGCCAGCGAGAAGATGCAGAGCAGGGCATAGCAGATCGCCGGCACGATAAAGGCGGTGACATAGTCCGTCATCCCGGAGACATAGCCGACCAAAGGCGGGATCGCTGCGCCGCCGATGATCGAGAAGCAGAGGAACCCGGACGTCGCCTCCTCGCTCGCCGTCGTCCGCTCGAGCGTCAGGGTGAAGATCACCGGGAACATGATCGAGTTGAACAGGCCGATGCAGAGCGCGACCACGCCGGCGCTGACCCCGCCGATGACGAGGACGTAGAGGCACATCAGGCAGGCGATTGCCGTGAATGCCGCGAGCAGCCGCGAGGCCGCCACCCTCGCGAGCAGGGCCGAGCCGACCAGCCGGCCCACCATCGCCCCGCCCCAATAGAGCGCGACCGCCTTGCCGGCCTCCTCGGCCGACACTCCGAACACGCCGTCCCCGCCCATGATGTGGCCGATCAGGGGGAAGGCGAAGGGCGCGTCGGTGCGGCCCCAGATCGGGTCCGAATGGAGGAAGAACGCCATTTGCGTGCCGATCGCGACCTCGGCGCCGACATAGAGGAAGATCGCCGCGCCGCCGAGCAGGGCCCAGCGCGAGCGAAGCGCATCCGCCATCACCGCGCCGATGCCGCGGCGCGCGACCTCGTCGGAGGGCTGCGGCGCCGCCTCGGTGACCACGCGCCGGAAGACGATGAAGAACAGGCCGAGCGCCGCGATCAGCCCGCAGATCCAGAAATAGGCGCTGTCAATTCCGGCAAGCGAGGTCAGCCGCGCGGCCTGGCTGGTCGACTCGCAATCCCTGGTCTCGATCCCCTTCAGGAACAGGACGGCGCCGAGATAGGGGCCGATGAAGGTGCCGAGCGAGTTGAAGGCCTGGCTGAAGGTCAGGCGGAAATGGCTGTACTTCGGATCGCCGAGTGCGGCCGCGAGCGGATTGGCGGCGACCTGGAGCACGGTGATCCCGCTTGCCAGCACGAACAGGCCGACGAGGACGAGCGCATAGACGACGAGGTTTGCCGCGAGCAGCATCAGCAGGCAGCCCGCGATCATCATCGCGAAGGCGATCAGGATGGTCGGGATCGACTTCAGCCGCGACAGCAGGACCGCGGCCGGGAAGCTCATCACCCCATAGGCGATGAAGAAGGCGAAGGCGCTCAATTGGGCGCGGAAATCGGTGAGGCAGAAAATGCCCTTCACCGCGGTTACCACGGGATCGTTCAGCGAGGTGATGAAGCCCCAGGCGAAGAACAGGGTGGTGACGACGAGGAAGGCGGCGAGCGCGCCGCGGCTCGAGCGGGAATCGGTCATGGCTGTCCACACTGATCCTGGTTGATCGCCGCGCTGGCGATGCGGATGTCGGAGATCGAGATGCGCCCGGCCCCGTTCGTGGCGAGGATCCAGGGCGCCGAGACCCTGCGCATATCGACGCCGGCGCGCGCGAAGCAGCGCAGCGGCACGATCAAGGTCTGCCACTGCCCGGGTCGCGCGCGCCGCATCGCGCCGGTGACGGGCACCCCGTCGCCGCACCGGTCGCCGCATCCCATGCGGACTTGGATCTCGCCCGGCGGCAGCGCGTCGACGCGATAGTCGAACATCAGGCTGAGCTCACCCGTCGCTTCGCGGGAAAGGTCGGCCGGCGGATTCGCCAGGATGAAGGCCCAACCTCCATTCGGCCAGATGATCGTTCGCGCATCCTCCTGCGCGCGCCGGTCGATCGGGCGAATCTCTGTGCCGCCATCGGCGGTGAGGCGCCACCCGGCCGGCAGCGCGCCGCGCGAGAAGAACAGGCCCTCGCCGAGACCGGCGCCCGCGGGACGCTCCTCCGAAAGCTGCGGGAGGTTGCCATTGTCGGCGTAGCGCAGCCCGAAGCCATAGGCGAAGAGCGGGTCGTAATGCGGATCGCCGCGGTTGAGCGGCGTCTGGTCCGCCCGGCGCGGCCAGGAATAGGAAAGCCGCCCGCGAAAATCGTTGCGCACCGATCCATCCGGATTGGCGAACAGCACGTCCGCCACGCCGCCGCCCTCGCTCCCGGGCAGGAAGGCCGCGACGAAGGCGTCCGACGCGTTGATCTCGGGATTGACCCACATCGGCCGGCCCGAGAGGAAGACCGAGACGGTCGGGACATGGTCGGCGTGCAGCCGCCGCAGCGTCTCGAGCGCGCTCTTGTCGGCCGGGCTGAACTCGAGCGTGCGGCGGTCGCCGACGAACTCGGCATAGGGCTCCTCGCCGAACACCACGATCGCGACGTCCGGGCGCCGCCCATAACGGCCGTCCGGGCTGAGCGTCGCGCTGCCGCCCGCGGCCGACACCGTCTCCCTGATCCCCGCATAGATGGATGTCGCGCCCGGGAAATTGTCGTTGGTGAGGTTGGTGCCCTGCCAGGTGATCGTCCATCCGCCCGCCTGGCGCGAGATGTTGTCGGCGCCTTCCCCGGCGACGAGCACGTTCATCCCGGGCCGAAGCGGCAGCAGATGATTCTCGTTCTTGAGCAGCACCAGGGATTCGCGCACTGCCTGGCGGGCGACCGCGCGATGCGCGGCCGAGCCGAGCTGCTCGAAATGGCCGCCAAAGGGACGCTGGGACGGGCGCACCTCCTCGAACAGGCCGGCGCGGATCTTGACGCGGAGGATGCGGCGCACCGCCTCGTCGAGCCGCGCCGTCGGGATCTGGCCCGAGCGCACCTGGGCGAGCGTGTTGGCGTAAAGCTCGCGCCAGCTGTCCGGCGCCATGAACATGTCGAGCCCGGCGTTGAACGAGGTCGGGCAGGAGACATTGGTGCAGCCATCGACTTGGCCGTGCGCGTTCCAGTCGCCCACGACGAGCCCGTCGAAGCCCATCTGCTCGCGGATCACGCCGGTCAGCAGGTCGCGGCTGCCATGGACCTTCTGGCCGCGGACCAGGGAGAAGCTCGCCATGATCGCCTGCACCCCGGCCTCGACCGCGGGCGGATAGCCGGCGCCGTGCACGTCGCGCAGCCGCGCGGGGCTGGAGGGATTGTCGCCCTGGTCGTGCCCGCCTTCGGTGCCGCCGTCGCCGACGAAATGCTTGGCGGTGGCGATGACATGGCCCGGCCCGAGGAACTCACTCGTCCCCGGCCGGCCCTGCAGGCCTTCCACCATGGCCGGGGCATAGGAACGGACGATCTCGGGATCCTCGCCGAACCCTTCATAGGTGCGCCCCCAGCGGTCGTCGCGGACCACCGCGAGGGTCGGCGAGAAGTCCCAATCCATCCCGGTGACCGACATCTCGATCGCGGTGACCTGGCCGATACGGCGGATCAGGTCCGGATCGCGCATCGCGCCGAGCCCGATATTCTGCGGGAAGATGGTCGCGCCGACGATGTTGGCATGGCCGTGGACGGCGTCGATCCCCCACATCACCGGAATGGCGAGCTCGCCGGCGGGCACATCCATCGAAGCGTCCCAGAAGCGGTCGGCAAGCGCCAGCCAGTCGCGCGCCGGCGCGGTCTCCACGCCGCCCGGCGAGCTGTTGCCGCCGGCGAGGATCGAGCCGAAGCGGTAGCGGCGATAGTCCTCGGGGGTGATGCTGGCGATGTCGGGCTGGATGATCTGGGCGACCTTCTGCTCCGACGTCATCCGCGCCAGCATCGCATCGATCCGCGCCTCGACCGCCGGATCGCGCGCGACGCGGCTATGAACCGCGGGCCAGGTGCCGCTGTCCTGGGCGGGCGCCTGCGCGGTGGCGGCCGTGCCGGCGAGCAAGGCGGTGAGAGCTAGGGACCGGCTCGTCATCTTCTTCATGATCCTCCCGGGCGGCGATTCTCTGCTGGAAGCGCGCGCCCGATCAGCCTATTTGACAACGCTGTCATGGAGCAAGTTTTTTTGTCGCCGGCCGGCGGAGCAAGGGGAAGGACGATCGGAATGCGGAGCATGACGGCGATCTTTTTGGTCCTCGCCTTCACCGCCTGCGGCGGCGGCGGCGCCAGCGGCGGCAGCGCCGCCACCGGCCCCATCTCCTCGGCGCCGGTCCCGACACCGCCGCCCCCTCCGCCGCCCACGCCCAACGCTTACGCGCCCGGCCCGGCGGCGCATGCGACCACGGGCGTGGCGCTATCGCTCGGCAAGTGCGTCAATCTCTCCAACATGCTCGAGGCGCCGAACGAGGGCGACTGGGGCCGCGCCTTCCAGGACCAGGACGCCACCCGGATCAGGCAGGCGGGCTTCGCCACCGTGCGCCTTCCGGTGCGCTTCTCCGGCCATGCTTCGGCCGCGCCGCCTTACACGATCGACGCCGCCTTCATGGCCCGCGTCCACCATGTCGTGGACGCCAATCTCGCCGCCGGTCTCAACGTCATCATCGACCTGCACAATTATGACGAATTGTTCGTCGATCCGGACGGCCACAAGGCCCGTTTCGCCGAACTCTGGCGCCAGATCGGCGCCTCCTTCCAGGCCGCGCCGGCCAATGTCTGGTTCGAGCTGATCAACGAGCCGCACGGCGCGCTGGCCGACGCCAACCTTCTCGCCGTGCTGACCCCGGCCCTCGCCGCGGTCAGGACGAGCAACCCGACCAGGCCGGTGATCGTCGGCGGGCAGAATTATTCGGGCGTGGATTCGCTGGCGACGGTCGCCTTCCCCAACGACCCCAACATCGTCGCCACCTTCCATTATTACGACCCGTTCGATTTCACCCACCAGGGCGCGACCTTCGTCACTCCGGTTCTGCCGACGGGCCGCCAGTTCGGCACCGCGGCCGACAATGCCCAGCTCGATTCGAACCTGATGAAGATCATGAACTTCATGAGCCGCACCGGCCGGGTGCCCTTCGCGGGCGAATATGGCGCCTACGACCAGATCCCGCTCGACCAGCGCGTCGCTTATTATCGGACGGTCAGCGCCGCCTTCGCCTCGATCGGCGTCCAGAGCTGCGCCTGGGGCTATACCAACACCTTCCATCTCTGGAACGATTCGACCGGTTGGATCACCCAGATCCGCGACGCCATCGCCACCACCACGACGATCCAATAAGGTCTGGTCTTACCCCATTGCTCCCCGGCGAAAGTCGGGGGCCCGGAAAGAGTCTGAATCCGGGCTCCGGCTTTTCGCCGGAGCACAGGCCTGATCAGGCCGCCACCATCTCCGGCCGCAGCCCCAGCTCCGCGGCAAGCACCTTGAGCCGACGCTCCACCGTCTCGCCGAGCAAGGCTGCGTCGCGCCGCCCGATCTCGAGCCGGAGCGCATCGCCGTCGCGTGCCAACCCGCTCTTCCGGAGGCACTCGGCGACGCCGCCGCTGAGCCGTTGCCCGAGGCGCATGGCGAGACCCCAGTTCGCCGCCCGCCGCAGCCGCTCCGGGCTGCACAAAGCCGCGATCGCCGGATAGGGCAAGGTCCGCCCGCCGCCGAAATTGCAGAACAAAGCCTGGGCCAGCATCACCCGGCCCGGCGCGTCGATCGCGACCCAATTGCCGTGCAGCGCCATGTCGATGCCGCGCTCGGCCCGGAAGTCCGGATGGGCGGCCCAGGCGATGTCCGAGAGCAGGCAGGCGGCAAGGCGCAGCCGCGACATTCTGGGTCCGTCGTCGAAGGCCGGCGCGATCCAGGCATCGAGCATGTCGCCATGCTGCTCGAAACGGCCGAGGCCCGCGCCGGCCTCGCGCGCGGCCTCGATCAGCGGATCGAGCGCGCGGACCTCGCGCGGGAGCTCGTCGTAGAGCAGCCCCTCGCGGATCCCGAAGCTGGAGACGATGAGCCGGCTCGGATCGAGCGCGCCGACCAGGGCCTCGAGCAGGAGGTTCGCATTGGGCAGGGTCGGGAAGCGCGAGAGCGAGACGGACGGGATGTCGCGCGCCACCGATTTGTCGATCCTGGCCAGCGCCGACCTGAGCTCGGCCGGCCGCCCGATCGGCATGTCGTGCTGGTGGGTGATCGGCAAGGGATGTTCGGTGATCGCCATGTCGAGCCGGGCCAGAGCGCGCCAGCTGCCGCCGACCATGTAGAAGGGCCGGCCCGCCGCCGCGTCCTCGAAGCCCGCGCCCGCCACGGCCTTGGCGACCTTCCTCGCGAACGAGGCCTCGCCCTTGTCGGCGAGCGCGTCCAGGCGCAGCACGCCGAGCCGCAGCGAGGCGCTGGGCCCGACCTGGCCGCCCGAGACCTCGACCAGCTCGAGGCTTCCGCCGCCGAGGTCGCCGACGATCCCGTCCGCCTCGGGAATGGCGGAAAGGACCCCCTGCCCCGCCCTTTTTCCTTCCTCCTCGCCCGAGAGGATGCGCGGATCGAAGCCGAGCCGGCGCACACGGGCGATGAAGGCCTCGCCGTTCGAGGCCTCGCGCACCGCCGCCGTGGCCACGACCCGCGTGCGCACCACGCCGAGCTGCTTGACCAGAAGCCGAAACCGGTCGAGCGCGGCGAGCGCCCGCGCCTGCGCCGCCTCGCCGATCTCGCCCACCTCGCGGCCGAGCCCGGCCAGCACCTTCTCGTTGAAGATGACCGACGGAATCCTTTTGGCGCCGGAATAGACGACGAGGCGAACCGAGTTGGAGCCGATGTCGATGATCGCGACCGGCTTCTCCGCGAACATCAGAGAAGGCTGCGCGGAATGATGAGCTTGGTCGGCGTCGCGCCGCTGGTCCGCAAGGCCGCGCCGCGGCCGGAGAGCGACGGGTTGGTCATGAAGTAAAGATGGAGGTTGAACGGTTTCTCGTCCGGCCCCGGCGTCAGCCGCTCATAGCTGCCGTCCGCGTTCAATCGCCAGCTCTGCTCGTTGTCGATGATGTTGGCGACCATCACCTGGTCGAGCACCTGGGCATGGACCGTGTCGTTGACGATCGGCAGCGCATATTCGACGCGCCGGTCGAAGTTGCGCGGCATCCAGTCCGCCGAGCTGATATAGACCTTCGCGTCGCTGTTGGGCAGCGCGTCGCCATTGCCGAAGCACCAGATCCGGCTGTGCTCGAGGAAGCGGCCGACGATCGACTTGACGCTGATATTCTCCGAGAGGCCGGGCACGCCGGGGCGGAGGCAGCAGATGCCGCGGATGATGAGGTCGACGTCCACGCCTGCGGCGCTCGCCTCGTAAAGCTTGTCGATGATCGCCGAATCGACGAGCGAGTTCATCTTCGCCCAGATCGCCGCCTCCTTGCCGGCGCGGGCGAAGCCGATCTCGCGGTCGATCAGCTCGGCGAGCTGGTCGCGCAGGCTGTGCGGCGACATCGTGACCAGCTCGAGCCCGCGCGGCTCGATATAGCCGGTGATGTAGTTGAAGATATGGGAGACGTCGCGGCTGACCCTGGGGTCGGCGGTGAAGAAGCTGAGGTCGGTATAGATGCGCGCGGTCACCGGATGGTAATTGCCGGTGCCGAGATGGCAGTAGGTGCGGTAGCCGCCTTCCTCGCGCCGCACGACCATCGACATCTTGGCGTGGGTCTTCCATTCGATGAAGCCGTAGACGACCTGGACTCCGGCGCGCTCGAGCGCGCTCGCCCACATCAGATTCTGCTCCTCGTCGAAGCGGGCCTTCAGCTCGACCACGGCGGTGACCGACTTGCCCGCCTCGGCCGCTGCGATCAGCTCGTTGATCACCGCCGACTGCTTGCCGGCGCGGTAGAGGGTCTGCTTGATCGCGACCACGTCCGGATCGGCCGCCGCCTGGCGGAGGAAGGCGAGCACGACCTCGAAGCTCTCATAGGGATGGTGGACGACGATGTCCTTGGCGCGGATCGCGGCGAAGCAGTCGCCGCCATATTCGCGGATCCGCTCCGGGAAGCGCGGGGAGAAGGGCGGGAATTTGAGGTCGGGCCTTTCCTCCTCGACCAGGGCCTGGAGGTCGGCGATGCCGAGGAAGCCGGTCGCTTCGTAGACCAGGGCCTCGCTCGCATCGAGGCCCTCGCGGACCAGGGCCTCGAGCGTGTCGGGCATCTCCTCCTCGAGCTTGAGGCGGATGACGCGGCCGCGCCGGCGGCGCTTGAGCGCGGTGCGGTAGAAGCGGACGAGGTCCTCGGCCTCCTCCTCGATCTCGATGTCGCTGTCGCGGATGATCCGGAAGGCGCCGCCGCCGAGCAATTCGTAGCCGGGGAACAGGGTCGCGACCTGGCGGCGGATCACGATCTCGATCGCGACATAGCGCGCGGCCTCGCCGGGCAGGCGGACGAAGCGCGGCAGGGTCGCCGGCACCATCAGCAATTCCTGGATCGGCTCGCCGTCCGAAATGCGCTTCAGATCGAAGATCAGCGAGAAGCCCTTGTTCGGGATGAACGGGAAGGGGTGCGCCGGATCGATCGCCTGGGGCGTGAGGACGGGGAAGATATGCTCCTCGAAATGAGTCTCGAGCCATTTCCCCTCGTCCGGCTCGATCTCCTCGTTGCCGAGCACCGCGAAGCCGGCGCCGCGCAGCGCCGTGCGCAGCATCGCCCAGACCTCCTGCTGGCTGGCGGTCAGCGCATTGGCCTCGGTGGCGATCGCCGCGAGCTGCTGGCCGGGATTGAGCCCGTCGTCGGACGGCTCCTCGATGCCCGCGAGCTGCTGGCCCTTGAGGCCCGCGACCCGGACCATGAAGAACTCGTCGAGGTTGCTGCCCGAGATGGAGAGGAAGCGCAGCCGCTCGAGCAAAGGATGCGCCTCGTTGCAGGCTTCCTCGAGCACCCGCCGGTTGAAGGCGAGCCAGGAGAGCTCGCGGTTGAAATAAGGCGAAGGACGCGAATCGGCCGGACCGATCGGGTCGGCGTCATTGGCGGCTCTGGCAGCAGGCGCACTCATCCACTCTTCCTTACCCGCTCGATCAGGCCCGCTTCGTCGAGCGCGCGCTTGGCCAGCGGGACGGTCATCCGGCGATGATGCGAGAGCATCACCCGGTCGAGAATATCAACGACCATGATAACGGAAACATAAGACCGTTCTATGCGCGGAACCAGATAGGGCCCCAATTCGGGCGGCGCGGCGATGCCGCGGTCGCCGAGCAGCTTGACGATGAGCTGGCCGATCAAGGCGTCGTCGGGCGGTCCGATCTCCATTTGCGGCGTCGCCGCGAGCCGCGAGCGCAGGTCGGGCAGGCTCACCTTCCACTGGGGCGGCGGCGCGGCGGCGATGATCAGCAGCGGCTTGCGGCGCGCCTGGGCGTCGTTCCAGGCGTGGAACAGGGCCTCCTCGTCATGGTCCTCGGCATCGTCGAACAGGCGCCCGCCGGTCTTGCGCACGAAGATGCGCCCCAGGAGGCTGCGGCCGGACTTGCGCGGGCCGGTGATCAGGGTCGCCATCACCGGCCAGAGCGACCAGCGGGTCAGATGCTCGTAGACGGCGCGGTTGGCATCGGAGAGGAGGAAGTCCTCCTCCCGGTCCGGCACCGGCCAGGCGAACGGAAGCGCGATCTGGTTCACTGCAAAGGGCCCCTCCCCCTTCAGCGCGATATCCTCAACGTGGTCCCATTGACCACCTGCACCTGCCAGCCCTGCGCCTGGAGCGCGGCCTGGAGCGCGGCGGAATCGCCGATGAAGGAGACCCGCATCAGCGAGGTGCCGCCGAGCGCCAGGCTGGTGGTGATCGCCGAGGTGACTCCGGTCGCGCGGCTGACCGAGACCTCCGCCTGCTGCACGGCGGCGGCATCCGGGGTCGAAACCTGGATGCTGTAATTCGTGGTCGCGCTGGCCGGAATCTGCTCGCCCATCTCCTCGGGGACGGTCGCTTCGGTCTGCTCGGGCGGCAGCGGCGGCAGCGGCGGCTGGACGATGACCAGGGTCGGGTCGGGCCGGAGCAGGCCCTGCTGCAGCGCCTGGGTGTAAAGAATATCGAGCCGGCGAACGCCTTCGGCGAGCATCGCCGGGATCTCGGCGCTGTTGCGCGCGGCGAGCTGGAAGCGGCCGATGAACGCATTGTCGGGTCCGTAGCGCGCGGTGAACACGCCGACCGCCGGGCCGCCCGGATAGAGCCGGCGCAGGTCGACCTCGGGAATGACGATGTCGGCCGCGCCATATTGGTCGAGCAGCATGCGCCACCAGCCGCGTCCGCGGCGCTGGGTCTGCGCGTAGTTGAGGACGAGCGGATCGATCCCCGTGCCCGAGGGACGGACATAGTCGATCGCGCTGTTCGCGGTGCGGTACTGGGCCCAGGCGCGCTGCCAGTCGTTGCGGAACTCGAAGCTGTAGGCGGCCGAGCCGGTGGTCATCACCGGGATGACGAGCATCGGCGCAGAGCGCTGGATCTCGCCCGAGACGCCGAGCAGCTGGCCGGTGCGGGCCCGGTCGAAGAGCACGCCGAGCCGGGCGATATAGCGGTTCGGCCCGATCTGCTCGCTGTCGATGACGATGCCAGAGACGATCGAGTTCAGCACCGAATCCGTGAGGGCCGGCGCCTCGGCGAGCGGCCGGTTGTGGGTCCGCGCCCAGAGCATCCGCCAGCCGATCGCCCGCGCCCGCCGCCAGCCTTCGATCCGGGCCTGCTCGCCACTGGCGGCGGCGACGTCGACGTCGACCCCGAGGATCTCGAAATTGGTCGTGCTGTCGACCGGTGGGATGCCGCGCTCGGAGCCTTCTAGCTGGGCGTAGAGCACGCCCGCGCCGACGATCAGCAAGGCGGCAACGGCCGGAATCACGAGGGCAAGCGGGCGGCGGACGGGCTTCACGCTGGCCTTTTGGCGAGTTGGCCGTGGAAATCCAAGCGCGTTGTAGCTACGCGGCCGACATGGCCGGCGAGGACAGCTACACTTATGCCAAGGCCGGCGTCGACATCGCCGCCGGCAATGCCTTGGTGAAGGCGATCGCGCCGCTCGCCAAGTCCACGGCGCGGGCGGGCGCGGACGCGTCGCTCGGCGGCTTCGGCGGCTTCTTCGATCTCAAGGCGGCCGGTTATCGCGATCCGTTGCTGGTCGCGGCCAATGACGGGGTCGGCACCAAGCTGAAGCTCGCGATCGAGAGCGGGCGCCACGAGGGCGTCGGCATCGACCTCGTTGCGATGTGCGCCAACGACCTCATCGTCCAGGGCGCCGAGCCGCTCTTCTTCCTCGATTATTTCGCCTGCGCGAAACTCGACCCCGCGGTGGCCGAAACCGTGATCGCCTCGATCGCCGAGGGTTGCAGGCAGGCCGGCTGCGCCCTGATCGGGGGCGAGACCGCCGAGATGCCGGGCATGTATGCGGAGGGCGATTACGACCTCGCCGGCTTCTGCGTGGGCGCGGTCGAGCGCGGCGAGGCGCTGACCGGCGGGCGGGTGAAGGCAGGCGACGTCATCCTCGGCCTGGCGTCGTCGGGCGTCCATTCCAACGGCTTCTCGCTGGTGCGGCGGCTGGCCGCCGACAAGGGCTGGAAGCTCGACCGCCCCGCTTTGTTCGATCCCGACCGGCTGCTGATCGAGGCGTTGCTCGCGCCGACGCGGATCTACGTCCGCTCGCTGCTGCCGGTGATCCGCGCGGGTCGGATCGCCGCGCTCGCCCACATCACCGGCGGCGGGCTGCTCGAGAACATCCCGCGCGTCCTGCCCGAGGGCCTGCGGGCCGTGATCCATGCCGATGCCTGGCCGCAGCCCCGGTTGATGGCTTTCCTCCAGGCGCAGGGCGCGATCGAGCCCGCGGAATTCGCCCGCACCTTCAATTGCGGGATCGGCATGGCATTGATCGTTTCGCAGGACGATGCTGGGGACGTCATGCAGCTGCTCGAAAGTGTCGGAGAGACCGTGCTGGCGATCGGCCATGTCGAGGCGGGCCCCAAAGGCTGCACCGTCAAGGGCTCGGCCGGAACCTGGAGCGGCCGATCGGACTGGTCGGCGACCCACAATGACTGAGAAGGT
>Ga0070686_100000129_pt1 | contig 53169 bp, 88 predicted proteins | sample KBSS23LmetaG_FD_65654 | JGI IMG/M metagenome (GOLD analysis project Ga0070686, IMG submission 65654) | Switchgrass rhizosphere microbial communities from Kellogg Biological Station, Michigan, USA - KBS S2-3L metaG | ecosystem: Host-associated > Plants > Roots > Rhizosphere ...
ATTATTATGATGGGCCGCAGTACACCATTTTGTTCCCGCACCATAATGACAAGCGGCTTCTTTGGTGTTAATTCTATGGACTGTAACTCCATTCTCGGAATGAATTAAATCAGCTCCTCCCTTTTCCATTTTCTTCTGTTGCTTATGTGACATGGTTGGAGGAGCATGTATATGCGGAGCAATAGCATCTTCTACATCTGAGATATGATGATAATGATTTAAATCTCGGTAAGGTCCCTCAAATTTATGCTTATGTGTTTCAAATCCAGAAATAGCGGAATGAATACGGGGATGATCCTCAAGGCGAAACTGTTTTTTCTTATACTTATTTACCAACCATTGGGTATTCTTTTTGTTATGGGATGGGTCCATATGATTAGCGATGAAATGAACAACCCCATGAGAATTAGTTGAAGAAATCTTATCATCTCCAGGTTTCCAATTTTGCTGTAGTAAATGAAAAGAGGTTGGATCATGACTCCTATCAATATGAGGATTAGCCTTCTTTATGAATTCAAGGCGATCTTCATTTTCAATTAGAAATCTTCGGAATGATAGAATTTTCATTACTTTCCAACCAGGAATAATAGAGGAACCAAAACAGGGTAGAAAACTGTCATGTAAAAAATACTAGAACTAGCTAAGAGGTTAAAGTAACATAATGTAAGAGATAATACATATCCTACCCCTAAATATCCCAATACTGCATATAATAGATACTTCATTCTAGACAATTTCCTTTGTAATCAGTAGCTTATAAAATAGTTGTTAATCTAACAATAAATGAGTTGACATAGTCATTTTTAAATGCGAATATCCACAATCCCCGCGCGCCCGCGCTATCCTGAAGTGAGCTTGACTCACGAAGGATATAATAGCTACCCCATAGTTACCTAATCTAACCTGTAGCTGTCTAGTCCCCCTGATAACCCAACTATTCAACAACCTATCCCAACCTGTTACTAGTCCCCGAGGAAAGGGGAGTTGTGTCTTGAATCTTTGCTGAATTACATTCATTTTATTCTTCATCGTGATAGAATCTTGTTGGTTTAATCCCATCATGCGTCAATTTGGCATGATATGTTTTATGTCCTAATAAATCTCTGGATGGATTTGGGTTGACTTTAATTTTTGCATTTGGGTGTAAAACAACTTCATGTTCCCCCTTATTACTTGAATGGTGATTTACATATGCTGTATGAGCATCAGCGGGAACATGTATTTTTAGCAATGTCTTATCTGTGGAAAACGTTCTTGCTATATTTTTACTTAATGATGTTGAAGTAAATGTTGGCAATCCTACATGACCTTTGCTTTTCATTTCTTTATGTAAATGTGCAGTTCTATTATCTCCAAGACCAGTATAAACATGTAAGTCTTTTCCAGCTTTGTTAGACTTTATTGCTCTTGACATTCCAATTAGGGTTTTTTTATCATTATCCCAACCACTCCATTTATTAGTGGCTAAAGCCTTATTAACATTTTTACTACCAAAATCAGTATAATGTTGTATTGCCTTTTGTTGTTCATCATCATAGTGAAATTTCTTTTTTAATCTTGATCCTCTAACACTTGCTATTGGAGTTATGGCTGCTTGCACAGTCTTTCTAATTATTGGAGTATCTTGCATTTTATCTATTGTATTATAGAATTTATCTTTAATTTTATCCCCAAGCCACCCAGCATACATATGTCTTATTCCTTCCTCTAATGGAGGAAGGTTATATTTCTGTTGTCCAAATTCCTTAAATGTTAATATCATCTCTTTTTCTCTGACATCGCCTTACGCAAGTTTTCCGAGACTTTCATGCTTTGGCTGGCATCCAAGAGGTAAATGTTTTTATTGGATTCATTCTTTGATCGTTCCCATTCATATACTGTAACGGGAGTCCAGAAAGCAAATTCAACATCCGAGATAATTTCATCCAAGGTATTAGTATCTAACAATTCGGCGTTAGCAAAAGATGTTAATCCTCCAATACTTGCGGTATTACTACTAGTATTACCCGTAATATTCTTGACAATAATATAGTCAGTATTGGCAACAATTATCTCAGCTTCCCCAACAAATTCTCCCCCATCCTTGAATTTTACTAGTTCTCCATTTGCGAATACATTATCTGTGATTACATTTACATTTATTGTCAGGATTTTGTTTGTGTTTACAACCCAATCTTGTTGTAAACGATGATATGATATTACCCTACTTCCCTGTCCAAATCTTGGAGTATAATATTTTCTGAGTTCCTGGGCCAGACTTTGATATCTAACGGGAGTTATTTCTACCCCATCGTCGGGCCAGTTTAATTCATAATGTTTTATCCGACGTTGAGATTCTTCAAAAGAACCATATTTCTTTTGAATAAAGCTGGCGAAATCATTCTCACTTAAATACCAATCATAATATGGGTCTTGAATTCCATTTGTTAGGTAAATCAACCAGTCCATATAAGAATCATTATAGTATGCATAGGATAAAACATCAGCCCGCATACCCGAGGAAACTTCATAGGGATAAAACTGGATTGGATTATTAACCAGGGTATTAGCTAACTTGGCTCGTCGGGTTAGGTTCCGACAAGTTGTATTAGCATAAGTGAAGACGGGTAATTTGATGAAATATGGTTCAGCCATTACGGAAATGGTGCTCCGTTTTCCCCCGGAACTCCTATTGGACCAGGACCATGATCAGGAAGTGGACTAGGAGTAATAATATCAGATGGACCACTAGCTGTTGCTCCAGTAAATTTGTTATCCAATGGGAAGTTACTATCATTAAAATCATTTTCCAACCAATATTCTAGTTCTAAAAATCGCATAGCTAAATCAATTCCTTCGGGGGCATTTATTCCCCCAGTCTGTTCTGCCGCCCGATGAAAGGCAGGTTGACCAGCGGGAGCATAATTTATCGTCATGGATTCACAAACAGCAGGTTTGAATTTATACATATATTTTGGATTAGGAACAAAGGACAGATTGAAAATTTTCGGAAACGTAAAAAAAGCTCCAAATGATGCCAACCCAGGACTGATATAATTGTTCAGGTTCATTAACATTTTTCTAATTATTTCAGCTTCGGTTGCTGTTTTTGGGGACAATCTCCATTGAAATTCGTAGGTTTTGTATTTTGGTCCTTTCAGAAGAATAGTCATAAATTGGTTTGGAGCAATACCAAGAAACGCTCTAGCGATTACGTCAGCTTGTGCGACTCCGGGAACATTTCCTATAACAGGTAGAGATCGGGCGAGACTAGCGGTAGCGGCTGCCCCTGTTTGCATTCCTCCAATATTTTGAGTATCTGGTCTAGCAGCCCCAAAAGCATTTTGAGCAGCATTAATTGCTGTACCTAAAGCTTGAGATACAGGTTCCTCATCATATGCCACATTATGAGCATCATTTAATGGGGTTGGAAGGGGTAAACAAAAAGAAGCAATTGTATTTAAAGTTCCAAGTTGGAGAAGAGATTGACGTTTGTAATCAGAAATCAAAAGGTTCATATAATATTTTGGTAGTTCACTGGGGTATTGAAGTTGATTCACTCCCGAGATACTTCGGAGATTTGTGGCAATAGTTGAAACAGGAACTGGAGGCATTATGATCCTTTAGATAAATACTCGGCTAGAAGTTATTTAGGGAAACTACCACAAATATGCCACCAAGAAAAAACCATTATATTCAAGGAAAATTCAAACCCCTAAATCCCGAGAAATATGTGGGAAACGTCAAGAATATTATATATCGTTCCAGCTATGAATTAGCTTTCCTGCGTATCCTGGATAAGAGCCCAAGTATTCTGAAATACAGCTCCGAGGAATTAAGCATTAAATACTACAATCCGATTAAGCTAAGATGGGCTAGATACTTCCCCGACATGCTAATAGAATTAAAAGGACCAGATGGTAAGATAAGCCGAAAACTTATTGAAATCAAACCTAATAACCAGATTGATAAACCCCGACAAACCAAGGGTAAGAAGATGCAAACTTATCTAAATGAGGTTATGGAATTTTCTGTAAATCAGGCTAAATGGAAAGCGGCGAAAGAATGGTGTAAGGAAAAGGGTATTGAGTTTGTGGTTATCACCAAGAATTCCGAAAAGTTTGTTATGCTGACTGAGGAACAACTTGGATTATGATAAGCTTTAAGCAGTTTTTGACTGAACGATTTAAATCAAAACATGAGTCTAAGATTAGGGCTATTGTTTCAAAAGCCCGATGGGAGAATCAAAAACCAACTCATTATGGAACTCAACCTCCAAGATTTTGTGAATATGGAGATTGTGATACTATGGCTTTACATGCTATGAGAGCATTACGTAAACATTATCCAAGCACTAAAATGGTAGCAACTAATGATAAAATCTTAGGACAAGATGATGTCGGGGGCCATGCTTGGGTAGAGATACCAGAAATTAAACATTATGTTGATCCATCTTATGATCAATTTAAAACTGGGCAACACAAATTTCGCAATAAACCTCCTAGTGTTAACGGACATTATCCTAATAATATTGTGCGAATTGGAAAAATGGATAAACACTATAAAAAAGAATATGGAACTCCCAATCATCATCCTTGGGATAATGCTACTGAAGAAATGCCAAAGAAATAAATGCCAGTAACATCTGTTTTTCAATCTATTATTGATAAGGCTAAGAATATTGGTCTTTTTAATGTAAAATCTTATGCGGCCAGAAAATGGATGCAAGCCCAAGCGGCCAAGTTATCAGGGGTTACTCCTGATCAAATGATGAAAGCTAATCCTCAGAATCTAATGAATTCAACACATAGTATTCGGCAGACGACTTTTGGCCGAATGATTATGTATTACTATGATCCGAAGTGGAAACATAAACTCCCATACTATGACCGTTTTCCCGTAATATTTGTGGTTGAATTTGCCAAGGGGGGATTTTATGGGCTAAATATGCATTATCTTCCTCCATATCTACGAGCAAAACTTTTTGATGCTATGTATCAACAATTGATTTATGGAGATGACGAAAAAAGACGATTACGTATTTCTTATCAAATTTTGAAAAGTAGTTCTAACTTAATGGCCTTCAAACCATGTTTCAAACATTATCTTTATAACCATGTTCGTTCCAGATACATGGTGATTGATCCTTCGGAGTGGGATACGGTGCTCTTTTTACCATTAGCTAGATTTGAACGGGGGGGTGGAAAGCTTGATGGGGTTCCTGGAAAGATTGGGGGCAATATTTCGCAGCAGCGTATCTGGGCTGATAGTCGTAGGAAAATTAGATGAGTGACTTAGGTAAGTTTATTGGGGGCTTTAATATTGAAGAATTTCGCTCCCGAATTGCAACCCGAGGTATTCAGAAGAATAACAAGTTTCTGGTTACTTTTAATGCCCCTTTGACGGTAAAGAATTTCTCTCAATCCTTTGATGCCAATAATATAGATAGGCAACTTAGATTCTGGACGGATTCTGCTTCTATTCCGGGAGTTATGCTCGCTACTCGCCAGCTTCTCAGATATGGTTATGGGGCCATGGAAAAGAAACCTGTGTCTCCAGTTTTCAATGATATATCGTTTAGTATTATGAACGATGGCACAACCTTGAACCTGATATTTTTCCAGGAATGGATTCAATATATAGTCCAATATAATGCCAGCAAATCTATGGGGGATACAAATGATGGAAATGGGGTCTGGGAAATAGAATACAAAAATAACTATATGACGGACATGAATGTTATGATGTTTAATGATTCTGGTAAACAGATTCTAAATATTGTTTTAAGAGAAGCTTATCCAATCCATGTAGCAGACATTCCCTTGAACTGGGCAGATAATAGTAATGTTCAGAGAGTTCCTGTAACTTTTACTTTCATGGATTGGTATAATTTAGATTTATCTGATACGGGGCAAGTTCCAATTGAAACCCCATTAAAATGAAAGGTGAATAATGACACTACCAATAATTTCCCATCCAACTTTTGAACTTGAAATACCTTCTACTAAGAAGAAAGTAAAAATGCGACCTTTCTTAGTGAAAGAAGAAAAGATATTACTAACCGCTAAAGCTTCTAGTGAGTATGGAGATATTCTAGCGGCGGTTAAGCAGGTTGTCAATAATTGTTTCTTAGATAACGTTGATATTAATAGACTAACCATTTTTGACCTGGAATATTTGTATGTTCGCTTGCGGGGTATGTCGGTTAGTAATGTAGTCAAGGCATCTTATAAGGATGGGGAAGATGATAAGATTTATGATTTTGATATTGATTTGAATAATCTTTCCGTTAAGTGGCCTGATAAAATTGATAAGACCATAAAGATTAATGAGGAGTATTCCTTGTTGATGAAATATCCTGAGGCCAGTTTGTATTCCGATAAGGAGTTCTTATCCAAGGGCGATGAAAATCTTGATATTCTTGTCCTAAAAACAATTGATAAGATTGTCAAGGGCGATCAAATGATTGAGCCTGGAATGGAAGGTCGGGCGGGAATTAAGGAATTTATTGATACTCTGCCAATTAAAGCGTATAATGATATTCAGGAATTTTGGGCCAACATGCCAACTCTTTATTATGAAATAAACTACAAAAATTCATTGGGGAATGATCGTCGTATCACTCTGAAGTCGTTACAGGATTTTTTTCTCTTTGTCTGATTCATTCAACTCTAGAGCACTATTATAGAATAATATTTTCCATGACCCAGCATCATAATTTTTCGGTAATGGAACTTGAGAATATGATACCATTTGAAAGAGATATATATGCGGAGATGATCCAACAGAAAATAGAAGATCAACGCAAGAACCTTAGATGAGCTTTAAATCTTTCATTGCTACTAATACTAATCGGGCAATGAATTATAATAATCCGTTTGTTCAAATGGCGTTCAAAGACAGGCTGAAAGGTTTGGCTTGGAATTCCTTATTAGGAACCCATGGAAATAATTGGGCCTCGGGGGATATGACTCTGGGCCAAGCGGCTAAACAATCCATTTATAATACGACCTTTGGGGGCTCGGGGGTTGGATCAGTCGTGGGGGCACATTATTTTTCCAAGTATGCCAAAGGCGCCAAATATTCTATTGTTAAGGACGATAATAAGAAACGCTTGGAGAAATCTGAGTTTAAAAAAGATGATGATCCAATTGTTGATATTCGGAAAATTGATGCCAAGTATGTAGAAAGTATTAATAATCTCCGAGATACGGTTGCGGAACTTGTAACCAAAACCACAAGCAAGTTTAAAGAACATGATGATCGTATTTTTCATCTGGAAAAACGAGTCACGGAAATTGATCATCTGGGAAGAAAAATCCCCGTGGCAATTAATAAGCTTGAGTTTCGGGTTAACCGAATAGATCAACAACTTGCCTTGCTTCCTCATCTTCTCAAAGACCCTCGGGTTGACCAACTTGAGAAGGAGATGGAAAAGTTAAAAAAAAGTCAAGGCAATAATGGTGGTTCATTAGTAAATGCTCTATTGGGTTCTCTGGGAATTACTGGTATAGCTGCTGGACTAGCTCTTACTCGGTTGAAAACTTTATTAGGTGTTGCTGCTCCCGCAGCAGTATTAGGGGGCTCTATATTAAAAGAAAGACAGAATGTTGAGGATTTAAAAAGTAAATGGTCAGAATATGAAAATGAAAAAGACCCCGCAAGAAAAAAAGCATTAAAAGAAGAATTAGACAAAACTTATTCGCCTTTCATTTGGCGTATGCTCCAGAAAGGCTACAATTCTCTACCTTCATTTCCCAAGTTGTCTAAGGATTCGCCTTACTATAATTTGCCAATGAAAAAGGCGGGATTTGGTTTTGGAGAGAATAAGCAAGCTGGGGCGGATAAAGATGTTGATGTTGCGGGAGATGATATTGATCTAGTCGCCAAGGGTGATATTAGTCTTGAGGCTCGTAATGGCTTTATTAACATGAAAGCCAAGGAGATTAACTTAACCGCCGATAAGATTGTTATTGATGCGAAAGATTTGATATTCAAGAAAAATGGTTTGCCAATGGCGAGCAAAATGAATTTGGGTAACATTCCAAATAATCAGATTGGAGGAGGACAAACACAGGGGGGCGGATTAAGAAGCCCAACTGATGATTTTGAATTAGGATATACTCCCCGAGGAAGAATTGGGGGTGGAAGTCCTGGAAGTTATTCTCCCCCTTCAATAACAGGACCAGGAGGACCAGGACCAAGCTCAAGACCAAGTTATTCCCCATCTTATGTTCCGGGTTCCCAAGGTCCGTCATCTATTCCAGGTTCGTCTCCTCCTTCAATGTTTGATCCTGGTGGTGTTATTGGTCCAGGATTTTCTCCATTTATTAATCGCCCTCCTGATTTAGGTGGTCCAGATGGAAAACCAATATCTCCTGGGGCTCCTGGTTCTTTTTCAACATCAGGAGGTTTCAATCAACCTGGTTCTAAACTTTCAGGAAATCAACCTTTTACTCAAACGCAAGTACCGGGTATTTCGGTTCAAGAAACTCCATCAACCGGAAACTATAATGATCGTTTATCCCAGCAACGATCTCATTTATTTGAGCATTTGGATAAAAATCCAGCCACCAAAGAATTAATGATAAAGGCCGCATTAGCAGAAGGAGGAATAAAAGGTCTTCAAGCTAATATGGAACAAATGGCGAATTATGGTAATGCTCGGAATATGAAAAATTTTCACGATGTTATTCATTCTGGTTTCTTTGGGCCTATTAATAAAGGAATAGCCCAGAGACATAATATTACACGAGAAGAATATGCCGCTGCTGAAAAAGCTTTTGAGGAAGTGCGTAAAGGCTCCAACAAGATTGAGTATCGCACGGACCAAGGCACCAGAGGCGATCCAAATTATGATTTAGAGAAAAATAATCCTTATTATCGGGGAAAAGTTATTGATGGCGCATTCTTTGCCGACCATCCGATGTTTGATAAGAAAATTGGATCGTGGTCAAAAAATCAATTCAAGGCTGATGCTGACTATCAAGGAGGACAAAAAGGACAAGATCAATTTGCAATAAAACAAATTCCATCGTCCCCAACTTTAATGGAACAATTTAAAAATCCTGATCCTGGAAATACAAAAAGTTGGGCTGAAACTATGGCTCGTCCCGGTATTATTACTTCTGACGCTATTAATAAAATGGGATTAATGAACAAATCAGTTGCAAGTTCGGAATTTATACCTCCATTTGAATCAGGAAGAGTTACTACACAATATGGAAGTAATACCGGAGTTCATGCGGGACGGGGGCATAATGCTCTTGACTTGGCGGGAGCAAAACCTGGACAATCAATTCTCGGACAATCAGTCTGGGCAACAAGCGATAACCAAACTGTCATTCATGCGGGACCAAGAGGGGGTTATGGTAATGCGGTTATAACTCGGGATAGTCAAGGACGAACCCATCTTTATGGACATTTGGATTCGGTCGGGGTTAATGTTGGAGACGTTCTTTCTCAAAGACAAGAACTTGGTAAGGCTGGTTCCACGGGACATTCAACGGGACCACATGTGCATTATGAAATGAAAGATAAGGATGGTAATCATATAGACCCAACACCACATTTATTTCCTGATGGTAGTAATACTTGGAATATGGCGGAACGAGATAAACAAGTACAAAATCCAGGTATTGCTGAAGGACAATTAAATCAAATTAACAGAAATCGGGACCAAAATTTCCAGGGACAATTATTTCTTCCTGGACAAGATACACCATTTAGAGTTGGTTCGGGAGGCTATCCTTTTGCAGGAGGTCCAGGATATTCTGTTCCTTATGGTTCTTATTCTTTAGGAAGAAATGCTAGTGGTAACTTTGAACAACATCCATCCTTAGGACCATCATTACATGTTGGAGGTTCACAAGGACAACAAAGTTTTCCTGATCCGGCTCCGGGAGCTGGGGGAGGCCGAGGTATTAGAGATGGTATTTTAATACATGGCTGGCAAGATATGGAAAAATTAAAAAGCCAAGGTTGCATTGCTATGTCTCATGCGGATTTGGCAAAATTTAGAGTTGCTTATAATAATGCTGTGGCTAAGTATGGACCAATGGTTTTGAATGTGGCTCCAGGTCCAAATGGTCAAGCCCAACTTCATATGATTCCAAAAAGCCAAATGCCTCCCGGAAGGACATTTTTAAATGCTTCAGAAGCCGCCCAAGTTTTTGCGGGAAAATCATTAGATGTGAAACCATCTAATCAATTTGCTGGTCCAGGCACCCCAATTTTACCCCCAAGTATTAGTGAGTTAATGACACCTGGATTTAAACAATCATCAAGTGGAATACCTGGGGCTCCAATAAGCTTTCAAGATAATGCAACTAGAATAGCAAATGATTTCATAAAATCCCAACAACCAGATTCTTCAAGAACGGATGCAGATTATTCTGGGGCTGGCAACCAAAGTATGCCATATAAAGGTTGGTCTTATTCCCCAACCAGATTACAATATCAAGAGCAGCAGAGACAAAAATTAGAGGAAGGGGATGCGGCGGCAGGATTAATACCCCAGACTCCTTATGTTAATTCAAAATATTCCTTTTCTAAAACCCGAAGAGAAAATGAATATTGGGGTCGGGAAGAAAAAAGAAATAATGAGAATGATGCTGATTTTGATCCAAGAGAAAATGAGTTAAACAAACGATATCAAAAGGAAACAGGACAAACAGGATATTTTGCGGGCGATAAAGGGGGGGCTGGTTCCGCTGACTTTTTATTATGGAAAGCTAAACAAGGTATTCCTCTTACCCAGGCGGAACAAGAAAAGGTTGCCTCTTTTAATAAAATGCTAATGGGAGTTGATATGTTTGCGGGCGGAAAATCAATGGCAATGGGGAAAGATGCCTTAGCTTTACTTCAGGATAATCCTAAGATTGATCCGAAAAGTCTTGAACCTCCTCCTGACAATTCTACTGATACAAATCCAGATAATTCAGAAAAACAAAACAATGAAGAAAAGAAGGTTGACAACGAAAAGAAAGCCAGCGAAAATACGGAACAGTTAAATCGTCCGACCCATAATCCTGAGCGTGAAGCCAGCGACAAAGTAAGTCAAGATGCTCGGGGTTCCCCAGACGGTGGAGCTGTTAACAATGAACAATTTATATAAGTCAAGGAAAAAATGATTACGATACCTTACTTGACATGCGTTTCCAAACCTTGGCAAGAAGGAGAAAGATCAAAAAACGGAGAAATATAAGTAAGAATACCCCTTTAACAACTAAAAGGAACAAAGGCCATGAGGGCTAATAATCTCAGAACCCTAAACCTAAAATTAAACCGAAATGAAAATAGAACATTAATTGCAAAACCTGAAGAAACCAAAAATCAACCTCATAAGCTTCTAATTCCCGCAACGGTTTTCGTGTCTGTTTGTTTATGCAGCACCTTAGCCTTGGCGGCTTATACCAGGGATGTATACCCGGAAAAACATCCTCCATTTGGACATCATGTTAATAACCGAAAGATAGATCGCTCAGCCTTTTTTGAGCAACTTAAAGACCCACACACAATGCGGGCCTTTGCGGGACGTATGCGTTCGGAGGTTGGAGGTCAGGGACGTAATTCTTATATCGCTTGGGCCGAAACAACTTTTAATCGGGCGGCGGCTAGGAAGCAAACCTTGCTGCGAGTCGTAACAGGTAATTATTTTCCAACCCATGATCCGGGAAGTTCTAATAACAAAGAGTTTCATGATGTTATTCGGGAAGTAGCCTATCAGGGCACTAACATTACCAATGGAGCCACAGGTAATGGTTCCTCAATGGTTGGTTTTGGTAACGGTCCGGCCAGACGCTTGAAAGACGGGAGTATTTGGGCTCCGGGACAAACTGCGGCTTATGGAGGAGAAAGATTTGGTTTAGAAGCTCCCGATAAAAACTGGAAGCCAAAATATATTGATAACTCTGGCTCTGGGCTTCCTGTTGTCGCAAGTAAAGAGCATTTAACTCATCTTGCCTTGTTGCGTAATCCAACCATGGAGTATCTGCAAGAAAAGACTGAGGAACATTTAATTCACAAAGCAAGTATTCCACCGCCAAAAATATTAACTCCCGCAGATCGGGAGCCGCAGGTTGTTGGAAAGTATCCTTACGGATTACATCCCGTAATCAAGGAATCTATGTTATTGGCATCCCGACACTTACCCTTGGGATATAAAATCAGGTTTGACAATGCTTCCCGAAACAGTTCTTCGGTTGGAGGTTATTCTTATCATCTCCAACACGATAAGCTTGGGGCCTTGGCGGTAGATATTGAAATTATTGATCCAAAGGGTAGGCACCTAAAAAACTTACAATCTCCCGCTACGTTTGCAATGTATCGGGATTTTATGCACTGGACTAAGAAGTATCAGTATGATAAGTTTCCAGCTTGGCGGGGAAAAGGAAGATGGGGGGGTTATTTTGTCTCGGGTGTCGCCGCTGATCTTATGCACTATGATCTTGGCCCCGAGCATGGTACTCAGGCTGGAAAGTGGGAAACTGGTTTAAGTAGACAGTTTGCCCATTTTGGTAAACCGCATGATGTTGGAAGGGGTATGGGACACATAGCCTCTTTCCAATTACCCAATCCTTTTGCGGCGATGGCGGAAATCCCAATGGCCATAGCGGGATTGGCGGATAAAACTGTTACGGCGGGAATGAATCGAATTCATCATTCTGCTGTGCAAACTAGTCCGATGCGAACGGCTTCAATAACAAAGAAAAAGCATCGGCCTCACAGAATGGTCAGAATCGTTCGGGATTATGATGACGACGATTTTGACGACGATTGAGAATCGTTAAAATAGAAAGAATAATAAAGGCCCCAAAAACGGGGCCTTTATTTTGCGCATTTCTCTGTTGGTTCTCAATGATCCGTTTGGCTCGCAAGCAACTCTTGGTTCTCATCACATGGTATGGCTCGCACATCCGCTATGGTTCTCATTGAGGCACACGGCTCGCACCCACCATATGGTTCTCAGTTAGACTGTGGCTCGCATGTTGAGAATGGTTCTCAAAAGGAGATTGGCTTTTATTTCAGGGGACCAGGATATGGATTTTGTGGATATGGCTGTTGATAATAATTTGGGGGAGGCGGATGTCCGTGCCTCAGAATGAATTGCTGAATCATCTGAAGAATGATAACTTCGGGTCTGACTACAGATTGAGGTTGGGGATAATAATATTCTGGTTGGGGATTATTGTAATAATAAGGAATCCCATATCCATATCCTGGATTTATCCCATATCCTCGGGGATAATAATGAGGATGGCGGTATCCACCTCCTCCATAATGAGGACGGAAATGAAACCCCCCTCCTCCATGATAATGTCCACCATAGTGGCTGTGTCCCCCGCCAAAATGACCATGACCACCTTTTGCAAGGCTCGGAGAACTTGCGGCGACTATTACCGCTGCAAGAATGATTCTAAGTTTCATTGGGTTTGCTCCTCACAAGGAAACGTTTGACGATACGCCATGGTTAAATTATACCAAGCATATCTGTGTCGGGTTTCTGGATTCTCTCGCACAAACTTCATTCCCAATTCAACGAGTTGTCGGGTATAAACATTTTCCGGAAAACAAATTGGGGCATTATCTGGTCGTAAAGCTTTCCAGGCATGTAATCCTTCAACTAACCCCAAGGTATAACTATAACATAATGCCTGAGATGATTTGTTTTCGCACATCTTTAGCCAATCGTTTCCCGAAAATCCATTATCTCCCGCAATAGCAGAATTGGCTAGGAAAGGTAAAACATATATCCAGGAGGTTTTCATTTTTGGTCACATCTCAAGTTTAGGATATTTGGTTTCTTCTGAGCTAGGTAAATGATACACGCAAACTCATTACGAAACTCGGGCGAATCGGATAATGGTAAAGGATACCCTAAGATTAAGCTATACACGATCCAAGTTTTAGTCATTGCTTTTACTCCGGGATGATGGGGAATTTACTATGTCGCGTAAGGAGAAAGGAGTGCAGATTCCTTTCCGAATAAATCCCCCATTTCCTTTGTTCTGATGATACATCAAGGAACAAAAGCTGGTCTGGGCCGCTTAAAACAGGTCAGTAAAAAGCAACCTAGAGCCTCCATCCGTCAGTCTGGCTCACATGGCACCCTCCTCTGAAGATGGTATCATAGACGTTGCATGATATCTTTACGCCTTTTTAATGCATTATACAAGTTGTATCTTTGTCACAGTAGTGTGGCGTAAATGTCATACAGATTAACCTTCAAATTTTTTATGATAGCCTATTGACGAATGACCTTCTTATCTCTATCTTCGCAATATCAGGTTTCGTTGCTTTACCTGACTGAGAGTGAGAAGATAGTAGCAAAGGAGAAACCCATGTCTAACGTCTCTACCCAAAGGAGCAAAGAGATGCGAATGCAAGATGTCGTGGAATTCATTGGTTCCGCCAATGAGCGTCAGCACGAGGGTATTGCCAATGCCCTAGTGGAGAGTTGTAACCTGAAGCAGCTTACTGATTTGCAGGACAAGATTTCTGCCAGTCGGGAAACTATCAAGACGGACACGTTCCAAAAAGTCCGGGAAGAGAACATGGCCACGGCCGCTAAGTATGGCCTGAGCCCTGAGGACTATCGGGAAATCTATGGCGGCAAGAATAGGGGCAAGGTTGCCGCTAAGTTTGCCAATCCCGCCAATCCACAGGAAACCTGGACGGGTCGGGGTCGCCAGCCTAAATGGATGGCGAGCTTGGTTGCTGGTCTGAGCGAGGAGGAGGCCAGCAAGAAGCTGAACGAGTTCAAGATCAAAAGCGTTGATTAAGCCGCCTAGGACGACGCTAGGTGAGCAAATTGACAGGCTAGGGGTGATGAGCCCCTAGCCTTCTTTTTTTATTATGAAAGAAATTGATCCAGGGTATTCTTGATTTGAATTCGGGCTTCGGCTATCTTGAGATATTCAAGTTCCTTTTCAATCCCAATAAACTCAAATCCCTCAAGCACCGCAGCTTTACCTGTTGATCCGCTCCCCATAAATGGATCAAGAACAATTCCTTTTGGGGGAGTTACCAATCGGCAAAGATATTGCATTAAGGCTGTTGGTTTGACTGTACTATGAATATTTCCTTGCTTTCCTTTTTCTTTTATTTTCAATAGCGTTTGTAATACAACATCCACGGCACCAAGGGCTGATTCCGTCTTTTCGTTTGTAGTATTCTGTTTCAATTCTCTTATGAAGTCCACACTTTTTGCAAGGCTTAATCCATTCGTTGTTATTATTCTTATAGCATTCAGAATGCAATCTCTTGTGTTCCAATTTGGTGAGTAATTCAAGATTTTCAATTCTGTTATCATGTTTAATATCGTTTTTATGATGAACATCATATCCCTTTGGAATAGCCCCATTATGTTCTTCCCAGACAATATCATGCTCCATTCTTTGTCTTTTAGATTTTGTATGATATCTTCTGATGTATCCTTTAGGTGTGATATTAGGAATTGGTTTTCTTGATTTAGGTCCACGGCTTCCCATGAAATTAGATATTCTACTCCTTCATTTTTATCAGCTTTGTTTGCTTTAGCAGAGAAAAAATATTTTGTCCAGGACTCATCTATATCTGTAGTAATCAAATTAGCTGGCCAACGACCTAATGGGTTATCTATTAATTTAGATTTAGCATCAGAGTCTGTTTTCCAAAATCCACCTTTTGGTGTTTCCCATTTTTTAACATTTCCTTCAATTCTACATTTATCTATATTAAGCGCCCCAGTATTATATTTTTTCATGTTTTCTAGAACAGATTTTTCTGCTAAGCTTTTTCTAGCTAAAACAATAGGTGAAAATGCTGGTTTTAATCCAGTGCCATATCCCTGATATTCTCCAGTTAAATTATGAGACATGGGCATCCCCACAGCAAATAACCATCCTATCATATCTCTTATTTCAAATCCAGCATCTTCTATAGCACATACCATTCTATGATGATTTCTGGTAGCTCCGAATGCTAATAGAAACCCTCCAGGTTTTAATGTTCTATGAACTAGTTTCCAAAGTTCTTTATTGAAGGCAATGTCTCCTCCATCCCATTCTTTACCAAGAAAACCTCTTGAATATCTAGCATAAGCATCTGATCTGTTTTTTGCTCGAACTTCATTTGTTCCATCTCCATTTAAATCGCTTTTGCTATAACGTTTTACAATGCTAGTTAAATGAAATGGCGGATCAGTAACTACACTATCAATTGAATTTTCATCTAATGTTTTTAGAATATCCAAACAATCACCATGAAGTAATTTCACCATTCAGAAATAGGTCTCATAAATGGAAAGGTTGGACGAGCAACAATTAAAAAATCATCATTCTTGACACTAACACCTCCCTGTTGATGACTAAAATTTGGGAGATGATTAATAATATCTTCCTTGGTCATAAAATATGGATACATGATATTCGTCTTAGCATCAATACCAAGAAAGAGTAAACGGTCATAATCTTTCTTTACGGATATGTGGTTATAGATAAACTCAGGAACTAAACGAATAGATAGTTTAATTTCTGTTTTCCAATCATCTATGATTTGATCGTGTCCAGGATTTTTTCGTCCTTTCACCTTTGAGTTATGAACTGCTTTCATTAATGTTTTGGTTAACTTTTCTCCAAGCTTACCCTTGTCTGGCAATTTCAGAGTTGGGTAATAAGGAAATTGAGTTGTCTTCCATTCTGCTAAAAATGAAGTATGTTTGGCAACCCAATCGGAAGAAATAGTTTCACTTAGATATTGGACTGTGGGGTAGATCATTATATTTATCTGTTTTCTATTATGGAATGAATTTCATTATTTGGTGGCGATAAAAGTTGCGGAAAATCTCCCTTTCTAATACTTGGTGTAACATTATTCTTAGGGAATTGCTCGCCTTTACACCACAGATTCCATGTTTTCATTAAATATGCAAGTAGAACTTGATTAGCGTTGATGTTAGTTCTTGAAAGAACACCTTCTCGCAACATACTTCCATGAATTACATCATGAGCCCGTCGAATAGGATCGGCAACATTTTCACTCGTTATAATGCCAGTGAGAAATTCTTTACATGTTTCACGAGGAGCTACTTTACACGTTAATCGGAAAAAGAATAAACGAAATGGCATTGGAAAATTGTTCATTTTATCATGAGGAATATAGGAAAAATCTCTTTCTAGTTCTTTTATATTATCGCGCACGGCAGATTGAATTTCTACATCTGTAAAAGTCTTTTGTGGAATTCCGCTTCCTTCACGATATCGTAGTTCATATCTCATAGCTTGAACAAAGGCATTAACATTTTCACCATAACCTTGTGATTTGAGCCTATCACCAGGTTTCCATGGTTTATTGTTATCAACTGTATCTCTCGCATTAGGATTAACACCAACACAAATTGTAACTTTAATTGGGCCGGCGATTTTATTGTTGGCGGCAATTCTAGCTAAACAACGATGTTGTCCGCTTAACATTTGTCCATTAAAATCAACAATAATTGGTTCGCCGTTTAATTTCCATGCATTTGGCGTCATCATATCTTTAGTTATATTACGAAGATGTAGTGTTCTTACTTTACGATTAGAAGATTGATTACGTTCTAATAACGCATGTGATTTCTCTAATGTAAGTTCAGTTTCTATGTATTGTAAACTACCATTAAATTTTGCATTATTTGCTGCTTTATCAATAATATCTAAAAATTCTTTCTTTTGGATTTCATTAATTGTTTCATATTGAGAATGTGAAATAGAACTAATTTCTTGCTCTTCTAGCATTTTTATACTCCATGATAGACATATAATGGATAGGCTAACCCCAGAAATTACTCTGAGGTTAACCATTCTCAAATTGTAAAGATTACTCTACTTCTTCGTCTTCTTTTAGCTTAGCGAAGAACTTGGCTCTTGCATCCAAATCATCTTCATCGTCGGCAGCATCTTCCTTGACCTTTTTATTGGCCTTTGGAGCCACGACTTCATTATCGTCGGAAGAAGATTCAGATTTCTTCCCCAAAACCTTATTGAACTTCGCTTTTAGTTCATCATAGGATTTGAAGTTACTTTCGTCCAAGAAAGTTTGGAGGGAATAACACTTCTCCCAGATAGCCTTAATATCATCATCAGTTTTGGCTACGGGAGTAGGATTATCAAAAGAGGACATGTCATAATTTGGATACTTATCAACTGTCCTAATCTTTAGCTTTAGATTTGCTCCTTTCCAGAAATCAAATGGGTTTACCTTTTCATCCCCCAATCCTTCAGGAGGATTCATTAGGTCATTCAGTTTCTCAAACAGTTTCTTTCCATAACGGAATAGAAATACCTTCCCCTCATTTTCAGGATGGGCAGGGTCTTTTACAACTAGAACATTAGAAATGAAATATAGCTTGCGTTTCTGAGCCCGAGCAATAGTCTTGTCGGATTCTTGGCCGCTATTCCAAAGGGCGTTGTTGTATTCCGCAACAGGGTCTGGCTTGCCTAAAGTGGTTAGGCACTTCTCAATATACCAAGAACCTGAGGCTCCTTGGAAACTGTGTTCCCAAAGACGGACGAAAGGATTATCTTCGTTTGGGGGGGCGTCTAGGAAACGAATTACTGCGTAACCATTTCCAGACTTATCACGTTCTGGATACCAGAAACGTTCATCAACACTTGTATAACTTGGAGTAGTTACTTTGGATAGTTGTTCAGAAAGCTTCTCAAGAGATGATTTTGCGTTCTTTTTTAGATCAGAAAAATTTTTGGCCATTAATTAAGTTTCCTTTCTTAATAATTTTGTTTTGAAAGACAAATAAGCATTATGGGCTTCAAGTGGTGTTTTATAAGTTCCAAGATAATGATTTTTCTTAACACCATTTCTATTTGTCGTGCATTGAGCTAAAAATCCTGAACCATTAGGTTGAACACCTATTGGTAAATCTTCATGTTTTATTTTTTTCCAGGATTTATTATGTGCGTTTTTAACGCATGTAACTGGTCTTAGGTTAGACCATTTATTATTATCTCTTTGACGATCTTTGTGATCAATTTGATCAGGAGGCCATTCGCCTTTTATATAATAATATGCTAATCTGCCTTCACGATAACTTTTCCCATTGATTATAATATTACGATAACCATAACGAGTAACAGTTCCAGCCCGTTGTCCTTTTTTTATTGAATTGGTAGGTGATACTAACCAATAAAAAATGCCAGTTTCTTTCTGATATTCTAAAATCTTATGTAAATATTCTTGTGTAAGTGGTATTGCCATATGTTAGTATTCTCCTTATATTTTGTTTTTGATATTTTGATATTGATAATCATGATATATAACCTTTTTTCACTGGTTGTATTTAGGATTTATTCAGATGCGAAATTTTCCTTTTGTTGATTTTCCTTTGGTTGGATTTGGATTGATTTTCGGGGGTGGTAACGTATTAACGAATTCCTCAAATAATCCTTTCTTGCAGATAAAATCATCACGTTCATTTAATAAGGCTCGTAGGTGATCAATTTCCCCACAAAGATCGTAAACTAAACGATGGGGCTTGTCAACCCATTCATAGCCAAGAGAACCAAATTCACCTTCTCCAGAAAGAGCAATGCGATAATCATCGGTGGTTGATCCATCACGCATTCTAGCCATAGCTATCTCCCCAGAAACGCTTTCGTTATTGACATGATATCTGTTTTGATTTCCTCCTGCTTAGTGAAAAAATGATACTGTTCTAACGAAACATAGCGACGTTCATTTAAATCACAATTAAAGATAAAGTAGTCCAGCCCGACTTTCATTATTTCATATATTTTTCCCACGGCTATTTCTTTTTTCATGGATTTTTGGGCGTGGACACATACAATCTTATCCCCTTCTTTAAGCTCTTCATGTTTAAGGCTCATAGCGTGTTTACCCCATAGATTTCCGCTATTGCCTCTTCTACTGACGTGAATATCTGTTCATTCGCTAAACTATCGTGAGAATATAAAATTCGTTTATCTTCTATAACCACAATTTGAATTGCAATATTATGTTCATTAAATTTGACCAAGGTGTTATCAAACAACCCATCAAAACCTGTTTTAGACGCAATAGATTGTATTCGTTTTTGAAGTGTAGGGTCTTCCCACCATCTAGCAGGACTAGCCCGCATGGTTGTTACAAGTTCTTTAAACGCCGTGGCTTGGATACTTGTATCTGCGGCTTGGGCAGGGGTCCAAGTTAGCACCCCCAACATTAGCCAAAGCACGCACCAACGATTAAACGGACTTGCGGTAGTCATGGTCTTTTACTCCGAAGTTTCGGTAATCCTGATATCAGAGGTAAACCCCCGCAGAAATTCTACAGCTTCTTCTTTAGATTTGCAACACCTTGAACCCCCAAATGTTGGAGTTTCCATCCCAGAAACCCAAACTGGATATTTTACTAACCCAAGATAAGAACGAGCTGTGATAACATCATTGAATGGACCAAACATATTCTTGAGAATAGTTTCGTTGATTGGTTCTTTGAAAGGACGTTTATCAACCATTTCTATTTTCTCAAAGCGGGAGCAATCCCAACCTCCATCCATGGGCTGCCAATCTCCAACATTTCTATCCCAAGTCACCCTCAAAAGATAAGGGGCTTTGTCAGATATGTGTTCAAATATTGCTTCTAATCCTATCTTCAATGAACACAAGAATAATGGACTAGTCTTAATCGTTCTTAGTCTATCTCCAGGCTTTAGTTCTAAGGCTTCTTGAGGGGTCATAGTTAGATGCTCCTTTTTCCGGCCCCTGCGATTTCTCGGGTAATGGACATATAATCAGGTTTGATGTTTGTTAAGGCTACCTGATCATAAGACGCAGCAGATGGACTTTCTTCGGATACTTTCTCAAATCTATAAGACATCCAGCCGTAACCATTCACATTTATACCAATCCAATAAACGTTTATGATTCCAGAGCCATGCACACTAGCATTATAATGTCCTTTAAATACTGCTTCGGCATTTTGTATCAGTTTCGCTGTCCCAGGGTCGCAACCATCACTATTCCGACAAATCAATCTATCTCCGGGTTTCAGATTAGCTGCTTCCTTTTCAGTCAGGACTGGCATTTAAGATTGCTCCGTGAAGCGGGTTCGGGTTAGAGTCCGAAATTTTTTGCGATTATAGGATAAGAAAGGTTTATATTTCTTGATCCGATGTTCCAAGGGTGCCCAAAGCACATCATCTTGGAGGTGTCGTTCATAATATGGCAACATGTCTACAATGTCAAGGAGAATTATTAATGTTTCCAAAGAAATCTTTTTTGTGAAATACAACTGGAGAATAACTGGAAGTTGTCCTTCTATCTTTACAAAATTGGAATATAAATCTTCGTTTAATTCATTAAGTTCCGAAGTGAATATATAAGTCAGAGATTGTTGTTTCTTCATCCATTTCAAATATACATCATCATTAAAATCCCCGATCCAGGTCTTATCGGCTAATATATTAGCCAGGAGCCAATTTTTTGGATCGCTGAGATTTTTTGCTAGCCAAATAAATCGGCCTTTGTCCTTACATTTCTCAAATGTCTTGGGAGTTATAAACTTGCTTTTTCCCTGATATTTGTGATAATCATAGTTGGAATTGAAATGAGCTTTGAGGGCTGAATACTGTTGATAAATTTCATATTCATTCAAGGGGGAGCCTTGCTTTTTTATTCAGAAAATTGAGGTTTTCTGCTTCTAATTCTATCTTGGAATAAATTAGAGGATCATTCTGGGCAATTTCTGCTAGAACTTCAAGCTCTATTTTTGCGATTTCTGCATAATGAATTATCGCATCAATATAACTTATATCATGCAAATTGACCAGATGGTGGAGTTCTTTAATTACGTTATTCGCTAAGTCAAACTTAGCTTCTAAAGGAGCATTCATCTTATATAAATCAAAACCTCATTATCCTTTATAACAAAATTAATAATTCGGGGATTAGTTCCAGATGTTAACACTGGTTCTAATCCTTTGGCTAATTCTTTAATAATGGACTGCCAAACATCATCTTTCATCCCCATGGGGTATCAATTAATTCAAGATTCACTTCCTCCAGAACATATTGTTCATTAGAAGCTACACCATAATGTTTGGCTAGGGCATCAATAAATTGATGGCGAATCCTGAGTCGTTGTCCAACAGTTTCACAATCCTTGTATCTGGAAGTCCAGAAATGTTTTAATTCTTCAAGGTCTTTGAGCCAACTATTCATTGGATAGTTCTTCTCCTTTAAGGCTGCTATCTTGGCACGCAATTCAATACCCCTTTGAACTACATCTCGGGGGGTATATATACTATGAACCACAAGATATGTTGTGTTTTTATTAATTTCGTCCTCAAGAAATCTAATGTATTCTTCAAACGCTTTTATAAGATTATTCATATGCCACCATAATCAAACCGAATTTCATCAAATCCTTCACCTAGGGTTGGGACTACAAAAGAGTTAATCATCGTGTCCATAACTTCCTTTGGTATATTTTTCCCGAGCCTTTTCCGATGTTCCATTCTTTTCTCTAGAATCTCGGGGGCTGGAGTTGGAAAAACATAGGCTATCTTTCTATAGGTGTGATCCTTAAACAAGTCAAGTTTTTTCTTGCGAGATGCTAAAGTTAGATTTGTTTGATCCCAAACAATATGTACTTTTGGATAAATCAGATGATCGGCAAAATTAGTTGAGTCTTTCAATAGAATTTTTAGCTTGTCATACATACGTTTTTCGGCAAACTTAATACAATCTCGGAAACATTCGTCATAGGTTAAACTAAACATGCCCGCAATTTTACTAATGGTTTCATCGGTACTTAAAACATTATAATCCTGGGTGAAATTTGCTTCCCGAAAAAATGTTTTACCTGAGCATGGGATTCCGCAGAGCATATAAAGGATGTTCATAGTTTATCTCCTTTACAAATTAGATAATAACTTTGATGAGGGGGTTGAAAGAAACCAAATTCCATAAGTTTACAAGTTACTTTGGCTTTGTCGGGAAATACATTATTGAAATAATCCCAGTTGTTATAACCTAAGTTATTCTGAAAGGAAATCAAAAAATCTTTATTCTTAAAATGCTCAACAATCTCATTCCGATATTCAAATGGAACTTCGGATAAACTCCACGTAGCAATAAACAAAGTTGTCTTGTCATTTGGTATTTCGTTATAGTGTCCAACGTTTATAAACTTTTTACCAAGCTGAGTCAAGTAATAAGAAGAGATACGAGAAATTTCCGGAAGATCATAGATATACAAATCTCCTTTATATTCCAAATCTCTAATCAGTCGGGATGTTTCTCCAATCCCAGCCCCAAATTCAACTATCTGTTCATAATCATAAATTGATTTTCCAGATAATTTCTCATATTGCAAAAGGTGATTAGCGGCTTTTAACGTCCAAGTAGAACATTCCATCTCATTAATAAATTTTCGGATATGAGAATAACTAGTTTCTGTGTGTCCAACAATTGGTTCTCTAATGGCGTATTTCCAGAGATTCAAATCTTGTCGTTCTTTTAATAATCTAAGAGTATCTTTGGAGTAAAAATCCCAACCATCATTTCTATTATATAAAGGAATACTAGTTAAGGTGGCCCAATTCTTAAAATACCTTAAATCCTTTTCCTGAGCCAGAACCTGTTTTAAGTATGTCCAGACTTCATTTGTTGTCATTTTTATAAAGGTGATCTCTAAAAGCTTTACGTGTACAACAATGTTCATAGTCTTTTATAATTATCGTAGTGGAAAGAGGATGCCTAAATGCTGAATAAATGATGGCTAATGTAACTTGCCACCAAGATTTAGCATAGATGAAAATTTTATTTTCCACACTGACATTCCTTACATTGGCATCCTGGTTTTGGAGTATTTGCTTTCTCTTGATCCACCATTTCTTGGAGCATTTTTATGTAATCAGGTTTAGCTCTTTCCTCGGGACACGGACAACCAATAGAATCTTCCAGAGCTTTAATTTGTTTCAGAAGTTCTAGATATTCTTTAGCTTTTTCAATCGGCCATTTAGTGGGTATTACTCCGGGTGCTGGTTCTGGTAAGGCGGTAGGAATAATCCAAGGGCTAGTATTAGGCATTATAGGGGGGTCCCATTTCCAAATATGGTCGCCACAATAGCAATATACGCACATTTTAGTACCAACTTCCTTCTAGTTGTTGCAATCTTTTTTCCAAAGCAGCAAATCGTTCTTCAATTGTTTCTGGGGCTTTATCTTTACGCATTTTTATTAATAATGGAATAGATACGTTATTAATATGATCCGAGACTGCATTCAAACATTGACTATTAGTTGGATGAGATACCAAACGCCCTACCAAAGTTACTAAAACTCCATAATCAGTAATAATTTCTTCTTTCAGTTCTCTATTCATAAGTAGCTCCATAGTTCCATTTTAAGTTTTCATTCCACAAATGTCTGACTTTATCAACGGTGGACTGAGAACTTAGATTTTTGCGAATGATATTTATGGTTGCATCCAAAAATCCCATTCCATCATTCCAACACGTAAAAATAATTGCGGGCCAATAAGGCTCTAGATTTGAGGCCATATTCAAAGCAAATTCTTTACGAGTCCAACCATCTGATTTGACTTTACTCCAAATCATATCTGTTAATTTTGCTGTTTCTTTAATTCCATCTAGAAATCCTTGTTGATAGGCTAGCAATTTTTCCTTATCTGGCTCTGGTAAATGAGGCAGAATATCATCTAGCTTGTTATCAAGTATTAATTCAAGGACTCGTTTTTCATGGAGTAAGTTATCTTTAGCCCGATGAATTGCAACGTACCAGTCTGATTTAACTTTTACTTTATGACCATTATAGAATGAAACAACAATTCCTTCCATGTCAACAGATTCATAGACAGATTCCATATATTCGGGGGGATCAAATTGTTTAACAATCGGAATGCCAAAATCATTAGCTAAAGTTTTAATGTCGTTGTAACTATAATAATTTCCATGAGTTTGATTACGAACTGCTGTTAAAATCAAGTTATCTTCTTTATGATCTATGACTATTCTATTTTTTGGACTACACCATTCATATATCGGGAGTAAATCAGCCTCCAAAAGATATTTGGCCAGTTTAGTGTATCTTGGGTTCTTAGCCACGAAAACTTCGGCTTGCATAGAAACATCAGTAATTCCCATTTTTGTGGCCCAACGAATTCCTTCGTTCAAAGGCAGGGGAGTTATCATACTCCCATCAAGCTTTTCTAATATCCAATGATTATCATTAAAATCAACATTTAAAGTTTCTTTCCGTTCTCCCATGTTGAAAAATTTATGGAAAGCTCGGCGTATCAACTTGCCATTTTTGTTGAAGATTAACCCCCGACATTCTCGCCGAATCATAGCATTATTATCCTCTCGCATATACAGAGGATATCTAGTATCTGGGTGTAAAATAGGAGGAAAAGTGTCGTTCCCCTGCATAACATAATTAACAACAATATATTCGTCCTTCTCATAAACTTTGAATTCTTCGGCGTTTTTTATGGCAGGCAGCACATCATCTAAGTGTTTGATTATTGGAAATTCGTAGTTCATTAAAATGCACCCTCCGCTACTTGTAAACAACGAAGTCCATTATCTCTCCACATTTTTACAACCTTATCCCTATCATCAAACACTATTTTAGGATCAAATCCTTCAAAACGCATTTGATCTAACATTTCTTTTTTAATAATAGTATCATCCCGATAATCTTTTTCGGGTCTCATATAAAGTTTATGATAATAAATGCTATGATTACGTAACCAAATTGTAGTTTCATAACGAGATTCTTCCCCTCGTCCACTCGCCAATAAAATTGTGTTATTGGTTCGGTATAATAAACCTAATAACCAAGCCACATCTTCATGAACTGTATCAAAAGGAATTGCGGCATTGAAGGCATTCCAATTTTTTGGTTTAGAGCGAACAAAATGTGTGCGGTGATCGGCATTTGCCAAAGTACCATCTATATCAAAAATTATATCCATCTTATAACCTTTCAAGAATTATGAATGCTAAGGTCATTCCCCCAATAAGAATAAATAGGCCAGAGGTCAAACAAACAGCTAAGAGCCACGAAATTTCAATAATTGGATGATTGGGCGGCTCGCTCATGAGCATTATTTATCAGATGAGGTATTTTTATGGTTAACATTCTCAATAACTTCATTAACTTTTTCAAGGGGCTTGTGGGGGATTCGTCCAGCCAAATAGTCCCGATAGAGCCTACTGTGTTGAAACCCACCCCGCCGATAGTTCCTCCACAGGTTGCCAACACCAACGTTATTGTTTCGGATACGCAAAACACTCCTCCTTGGATAAAGGGCGCTATTTCTTTAATGGGAGTTCGGGAAGTTCCTGGAAATAGTGATAACCCCGAGATTCTTGAATGGGCGAAAGATGTTGGTCAAGGTCAAAATTACACTCATGATTCTATTCCTTGGTGTGGATTATTCATGGCGATGACACAAAAATTAGGTAACGAACCTGGAATCAAAACGCCGTTGTGGGCCAGAGCATGGGCAGATTATGGGGTGTCCTTACATGAGCCAGCGTATGGTTGCATTATGGTGTTTGCTCGGGATGGAGGGGGACACGTCGCCTACTATGTTTCGGAAGACGATTCTTATTTTCATGTTCTGGGGGGCAATCAATCTGATATGGTTAATGTTACTCGGGTTGCTAAGAACAGAGCCATTGCTTTTCGTTGGCCTCCAAATGCGGATCAATATTTTAAGGTTGGTCGCATTAGGAAAGCCTTTGATGGTAAAGTTTCCAGAAATGAGGCTTAATTTACCTTAGTTGAAGCCGAAAGTCAAGAAATTTTTTAGAGGGAATAACAGTTAACTTGAAAATCTTTCAGACGATAATTGATAATTTCTTCTATGATAGGCCAATAACCCCCTCCTAGTCCAGCCCCAATTTTTGGAATGGAAATTGATTTATCCCCAAGAGTTCTCATTATCTGGTTGATTTCCTGAAAACAACGATCAACGGCATCATAACTTACATAGCGAATATCTTTTTGTCCATATCTAGTTTGAGTTATACAATTGATAATAACCAAAGGACCATTTGGGTCTTTAGATACAATATTTAATCCCAAAGCTCCAGGAGTTATTGATAAACAAAAATTCTTATAAGCCTCATAAGCCCAGGGAAATCGTTCTTTGATTTGTAAGGCAACTCCTTTTCCCATTACCCCCATAGAATTACATCCATGAGCTATTATTTTGTCGGAAGTGTTTAACAAATCTCCTTGAATATATGTAATCAAACTGCCCCTCCAAACCATATCATATATAAAGCGGCTAAAACGAATAATGTTCCAATAATAATACAGCCCCGAATACCTTCTTCTGCATATTTGTTTGCTTGTTCATAGTCCATCAGACTTTTTCCTCTTCTTTTTTCACTTCATCCAGGATTTTCTTGAACAAGGTGATATTTGTAGTTGTTTCTTTGGTGGTTTTTAGTTCTTCTAAGGGCCGAAAGTTCAGGTGATGCCAAGCCATTTCCCACAGTCCCCATGGCTCTATATACTGGCGAAGAGCATTACGAATTTCTTTAACCCTAACCAAAGGTATATTGTTTTTAGGACAAAGAGTTAGTTCTCGCACTGTATAGATACCACATCTAACTGGATTAGTAGTAAGGTTATTACTCCCATTATATCCATCTAATTTATGGATACATCCAAGATAGACTATTTTTTGGCCTATGATGAATTTACATTCCATGGTTTTGCTCTGTCGTTTCAGCCCAAGTGAAGTATTTTTCTGGATTAGCTTTTAGTTCTGCGGCTATCTGTTTAAAATTATATCGCTTATCATCATTAAGCTGAGATATCCTATGACCATTTATTAATCCTACTCGGGATTTAAATAGATTACTAAACATTTCAAATTCTTGATATGGAATTTTAAGTAAAACACACCCAATCCCCATACAACAAAAACCAGTTTTATCATCACCTAAAGCCCCAATTCTTTGAGACTTTTTGGTAATCTCCAGATATTGAATCCAGAGTTCGGCATTCATTTGTTGTTTGATTTTTTCATCAGCCCCATGATACGAAATCATTTGGTTGGTGGTTTCTTTATCCATGATCCATCCTCTACTTTTTCATATCCTGAGAAAGGCCCCCCTAAAACACACTCCCCATATATAGGGCTTCGGGAGTCAACGTAAATCCAACATGATTTACAACAATCACATTTTCCTTTTTCCATCCATGCCCCCCGATGGTCTTTTTTACGTTGGGGATTCATGTATAACTTGGTATTCCTCTTTTGAGAGAGTGATTTCGTTCTGGGTAAGAATTTCGTGTCGGGAAAGAAACCATTCTAGGTAATAACATCCCACATGATAACTACGATGTTTAGATTTGTTTACTTTTACATATGTGAACTTATGATATCCAGGAATGATCCATTTATTACAACGGACACACCGAATTAGTCGGTTCATTCTTTTCCTCCACCAACTCAGGTTTGGATAATGTTAATCCCATAAGCTCCATAGCCATTACGGCTTGTTTGCGCAGTAATGCTTGTTTTTCTTTTTTACTTAACTTACTGGGCCAACTTTGTTTATCGGGATTTCTTTTCATGAATTGTCTCGGATAATAGACAGCTTAATGACCGCATCCAAGGTTTCTAAAACTTCTTTATGGGTGCTAGAGTCGTTTAGTACCGCTGGATTAGATGTTACACTAAACAGTAAATCCCGTTCATTATAATTATATGAATATGGTGTTTCTTTCCCTATTATTTTATCCAAGGCTCCTATGATACAAAAAGAAAATGCGGTTGGATCATTAATCTTAACTGGTTCCCCTTTAATATTTTTAGCTAAAGACCATTGACACCAGTTTTCTGGTTTCTCAATCAGCTTACGAGCGGCGATTAGGTTCTTGGTGGTGTCAGAAATTTTGCGGTTTGACATGGTGCCCCTTTCTTTCTGTATCCATGGGGAGAGGAGCCCGCGTGTCCAGCGACCCCTCTCCTAGTACCCGGCTGGTGCGGGAACTGTGCAGCCTGACAGGATAGGGAACTCTAGCACATTTTTATTAGAACATCAATCAAATTTTATTTCATGCTCTTTAATAAATTTCTTATAGCGATGCAATAATCCTTCTTGTCTTCCGAAAGCTTCTATTTCCCAGTCTAAATTCCAATACCCTCGTCTGTCTACATTAATCTTCCGTTTTTTCCAGAGACAATAATTAACCCCATCTTCTTCCCAGGATATTCCCAGTTGATTTTTTGCAAATTGTTTAACATGAACTAATTCATGAGCCAAAGTTAATAGTTGTCTGTTTTTAGATGATTTTGTATTCAAAAGTAAATGAAAATTGCGAGGACTTTTTTTATCTATGTCCCCAATAATTCGTACTTGTCCTTCTAATTCTTGCTTATCATGCACTTCCTTAGATTCAATTGAGATATTCGTGTTGTCATGAATTTTTCGGCTGACTAAGAGACTATACATATATTTGGTTGCAAATTTCAATTCTTCTCTTGATAATTTTGGATTTTCGTTTAGAGTATAAACATGAATTTCTTTACCCATTAATAAGTTCTCGGATTGGAAAAATAGCCTCAACTATGTTATAATACGCCTTTGCTTCTTTCTCAAAAATTTGGGGTTGTTCATGGTCTACTAGAATAATAACTACGATTTTTTCAATGGGGGGAGTATGATACATTTCCTGAAACATTAAAGCATAAGCAGTGGCTTGAATAAAATATGCCAGAATGTCCTTTTCAGCTTTTTTGCGTTTGGATGTTTTGAAATCAACAACCGCCAATTCAGTCCAGAGAAATTTGTCTTCTCTTTCCCCCCAAGCTGCAACCAAATCAACTTTACCAGCGGTCATCAATTTTCTGGAATATAAGGCATGCTCCAACCCATAGATAACCTGGACTTTCTGATCTAGGATTTTTTTTAGTTTCTTGAAGTCATCAATATTTATAGGCATTTCATCTTTAGCATAATCTGGATCATTATCCAGGTATTTCTCCGCAATCTTATGAATTGCAGTTCCTCGGGTTTTTGCCTGATTGGAAATATGTTCAGCCTTTTCTTTTCCAACCCTTTCTCTCCATTCCTTGAGATATGTCTTATCAAACCAAGATGGACTATAATGAAGAACAGTAGTTACGCTTGGAAGCTTACCTATTGGGGTTTTATATAATCTACCCCATTTGGTAGTGATGGATGGAATAGTTTCGCGGGGGAAGAATTCGTGTTCAAACATTTATCCTCATATCGCATTACACCTAATAAGAATGATTTTACAAACGCACTTCTAACGATGTCTTCAATTCCAAACTCAACAAAAGAGAAAGATTGCATTGATTTAATTACGGAAATCAATTTTGGGAGACCTGTTCTTTCCCGCCCAACTAAATCAGATTGTCGTAAGTCTCCCGTGATTATAACCCGACAGTTTTTTCCAACCCGAGTTAGAACACTAGATGCCTCATGAAAATTCCAGTTTTGTATTTCTTCCAGGAGAATAATACTATTGTCAAGGGTTATACCTCGCACAAATGACGTAGAAATAAATTCAAGAATATTCTTAGATTTTAAAATAGAATATGCATCACCCCGGCCAAATAAATCTTGGCAGATGGCAATGTAAGGATTTTCAAATTCCTTGATCTTCTCTTTGATATTTCCGGGAAGAAAACCAATATCCCGACTTGGAACTGCACTCCTAATTATGATAAGTTTATTCTGTTCAGAAAATCCCCCCAGAATTTGATTTAATGCCAGATATAAGGAAATGAATGATTTTCCCGTTCCAGCACAACCATGAAGAAATAGATGTTGGTCATTTTGAAAATCTTCAAAACTAATACGCTGATTATTAGTTAATGGTCTAATCGGTATAATTTTTAATGATGTATTTTGTGGAGACTTTTTTCCCTGAGCTAATTTGCGTTTTTCTCGGCGGCTTAAATGTTTCTTTTCTTCTAATAATTGATTACTCAAATTGGCTTACTCTTTCATGGAACCTGGATTGTAGAACCAGGATTTGCTTTCTTGATTGCTTTCAATTTGCTCTTAAAATCAGTGTCTAATGTTTTCTTGTGCCCGAAAGAATTAACACCCCGAACAATCCTGGGAAATCCATGGACTAATTGTTCAATATGAGGAGATACTTCTAGTAATTCTGTCCGTTGAGAAATTGACATAAACTCTGTCCAGGTTTTCCCTGTGTTCTTATCTTTAAATCGGTATTCGGGCACTTTTCTTTTTCCTTTTTTGATATTTCTTAAGTTCTTTTGCTATAATATTTTCAACTTCTTCTTCAGAAGTGTGAGATATATCTATTTCTTTCCAAACTCCAACATCTAAGAATATGCGGAGTTTAGACATTTTCGTCTTTTTCAAAATACTCCAGATTCTTAGACTGAAGAGCTGCCTTCAATTTTTTTGTCTTACGTCGGTCTTGAAATCGCTTTTTGTTATCTCGGGAATCATCATAATCTGAATCATCTTCCATAAAATATTTTTTACCACGGCTTTTAGACATATTAGTTCAGTTTAACCTCCTTTAATTCTTCGGGTACTAAGTTGGGAATCAATTTATACATAACCTCTCGGGTGAGTGTTGGATAAGGTAGCTTTTTATCCTTTACACACATCAACAATTCAGCGTCCTCATGATCTAAGTTTTCTAGCATATTAACAAAAAGCTTTAATCGCTTCTCTGGAGGTATACGATCATTTCCTCCTTCTATAAACAGATACAAACGCCGAAATTCAGTAAAGAATATGTTTTGACAATCAAACAAAGGATTTGGCGAATATTCAATCCTTCCTTTAGGGAGTACAAATCGTATTCGGGGATCATATACATATTGTAAAAGTCTAATAATAAATGGATGAAAGTTCTTCTCCAAAACTTGACGTTTCTCTTCTAATGTTTTTGCTTTATCAGCAGCTTCTAATGTTTCAGCAAATCCGAGTCTCACTTAAAATCTCCTATGTCGCTAATTAAATTTCTCAATCCTTTATCCATAAAGTAATTGAATAGTTTTTTTGGTTCTTTGTTTATTTGGGATAGATATTCTTGTTTAATATCCTCAATCAATTTTTTTGGGATATTTCTTAAATCAATTAATGCCTCATTTCTAAAATAGTTACGTTTTGGTTCATCATCATAATGCTCGGGCTCCGAGAACATGAATGAATGAAATCGTTGAGCCGTCATTTTGTGTTGCCGTCCTCCCGACACGATGACGCTATCGGGAGATAGGATATTTGGAATACCATCAGAGGCATCCCCTCGGATAATGTGCTCTTTTAGAAAATCTGCTGGTTTATCAATAACAATTTCTCTCTTACGAATTGGATCATATTGATACACATGGCATAACATTTGAAGTTGACCAAAATCTTTATCGGAACTTAGGATTAAGATTCTATCAAAATCATCATCTGTAACAAAATCACCCCCCCAACACAGACAAGCAATTATATCGTCCCCTTCTGTTTCGTCAAGATGAATTACGGGATAAGGAAAATATTCTTTTAGTTCTTCTCGGAGGGTATTCATTAACTCATATATTTTCTTCCAGTCAATAAGTCTTTTGTTTCTGGATTTTTGGCGATGGGCTTTGTAATATGGAAATATCTTTTTTCGCCAATTATCCCGCCCATCTGTTGCGATGACCAAGCGTCCATATTTATTTTTGAATTTGTGATAATTTGCTCGGATCGTGTTCAAGGCAATATGACGGAGGAAATCTTCATTTATTTCATCTGTATCTCTAATTCCCGCTAATATTGTAGAATACAGAATCTGACTTAGGTCAAGTAGTATAATTGGAATTCTCCAATAGGTGTTTTTTCATAAAGGTAGTTAGTTCAGCTTTAGCTTTATTTTTCTCTGCATCTTTAACGTGGGGACCAAGCTTATCAATATCCGAAATATGTTTTTGAACTTGTTTTAGAATATGTTCCCTAGGAGCCCCAGCTTTAACTAATTCTTCATAAGGGAAAGTTATACTTTCATTTATAAACTTTTTGAAGCTAAGGAGTGTCATCATTGTCTTTCTTTTTTTGACATACACGAACGGTAATTTTCTCTCCCGCCCAATCCACTTCATTATTTTTAGTAGTAAATATCTTCTCACTCAATTTATGTAGAGGATGATCTATCTTATGATATTTATATAAAATGGCTCTTATAGATTCCGACACCATGGCTAAGTCTTTAAGATATTTGTTTTCTTTGGTGAAATCAAAATTGAATCCCCCGATAATCATGTTGTCCATCAATAATACATTCAGAAATTCTAGGGCTTCGTCAACATGAGCAAGTTTAAGATTTTCAATATCTTCTTGAACTGTTTGGGGGGTTGGGACAGAACGAAACTTATTAGAATTTGGAAACATAATTACGTTGTTCATTTGATGGCTCGGAGAATAATTGTGTCTTTTCCAATTCTTCCGGTAACTGCCGTTGGTTTTGTTGATAAATCTGGAAGAATATGCCGAAGTTTAATCTTACCTTCGTTTAAGACAGCGTTCAAGGTTTTCTCGGGTTTGCGAAGATTTTTTGCCTGGGATTGTTGCTCATCAAAATTAATGACTGTGGTTCCTTTTACTGATAAACCATGTGGCGTTGCAGCAATTAGATTGGTTAATCTCCGATACTTGAGATTATACAACCAAAGAGACATAGCTCCACAGATATTTATCGGATTAATTGAAACGAGTTTTAGTTCTTGATCGGCCTTGGCATAGTTTATCTTCTGAGTCAGATGAATACTACTTTTTTGCTTCTTTTTACGGGGTTTGCGTGTTTGGTTTTTGTTGGTAGAATATCTTTTTAAATCCTTAAAGATTTGAGTTATAAATTGGCCATACGTTTGTAATTGTTTTTTTGATAATTGTTCATACCCTTCTATTCTTTTGTCATTAGCCTCAAGTACTTCTTTAACCAGAGGTAAATAGAAATTTAGAATCATTGATGCTTGATTAGCCTTAACATTTTGAGACTGAAGAAGTTCATATATGTTAGGATCAAAATATTGATAATTTCCTTCATAAAATTGATCCAAAATGTTCTCAATTAAACCAGTAACTTCGGAAACCTTTTCCTTGGTATATTCATATACCTTAGGTGCTATTTTTGGAATCTGTACAAATTTATATTGCATTAATTTTTGGATGTGATCATGCAATTTTTGTTTTGTAATTATCATGCCATTATTAAGCAATCTGGCATGCACACAAATATGTAAAGGAGTAAGATGATTAGGGGTTTTATCTACCAAATCAATTTGTTCCGAAGTATATAAAGAAGAATTGCGCATATACTTCAAAAGCCAATCTTTACCTCCTTCTGAAACGGTGTAAAAATAATTATAGTAATTGTAAATCTTAATAAGTCTAAAATCATTAAGATCAGTTATTGGTTCGGAAAAGATAGGCTCTTCCCCAATATATCGTTCCTCAGAAGTTTTCAGCCTTCGTTTCATGATGTCCTGTATGTGAAAACTGGGGCCTTTGGCATCTCAACGGGTTCATGTTCTATAGACTTTAAGAACTGCGTCCATTGAATCCGACGCAACCCCCAGCCATAAAACAGGTCGGCATAGGTCTTAGCCATCCCCATTTTAGCATCATCTCCCGGTTTTGACAAGGCTAAATCAATGGCTTCTTTTAGGTACATATAGAAAATTTTGACATGTATGTTTTGGTCTTCGTGCCAATTATACATATAAGTTAAATTTGCAGCGGTTTCAGGAAGAGCCCCAAAGTTTGGATGCACACATATCAAGCCTGCACTCATAGCCTCCATAAGACAGATACAGCTTGTCTCAGGCCAGATGCTGGGATATGCGAAGATATGACTTTTTGCCAGGGCAATTCTTATTTCTTCGTTTGAAACAGTTCCATGGTAAGTCATATTGGGATTGGATTTTATTTTTTCAAATAAAGATTCAAAATGCTTATCTCTGTCTTCCCAACCATAAAGCTTAAAACTAGAATATACATCCAAATGAATTTTATCGGGATATGTTTTTAAAAGTTCTTCAAAAACAGGAACCAGAATATTCAATCCCCGATGGGGAGTTGAATGATATATTAATCTAATTTTGTCGGTTGGTTTTTCAGAGATTTCAATGGGATTAATCGCATTTTGTAAAACAACAGTTTTATGCCAAGGCAGCTTAAAATGGTTTATGTATAATTGTTGTTGCCAGTGCGAAACAAAAACTAAACGATGAAATTTTTCATAACCCCCATTAGCTAATGGGGCAGATTCGGGATCATGAGGTAGATCGTGAGCATAGAAAATTCGCAATTTTGTTTCATCTAAATCCCGAATTCGGCTGGGGGTGATTTGAAATTTATCAAGTAATGCAGGGTCTATATTATCTTTAATAAACTTCGTCATTAATTCTGTTCCTCCTAATGCTTTGGAGGAAATCTCATTATTTTCAATTCCCATTAATATTCAAACTCCTTTTTCAAAAATAAAATGCTGGCCCGCTTTCCACCCAAAAGGGACATTCGGCGAATCCCGTGGTAGTGCGCTGCCAGCAAGCCGAAACTCAATTAATCCGCTTTATAGCTTCCCCCTCTCAAATTCTCTAAGGGGATAGTGATCCAGTGTGTATTCTGTATATCATATACAGTTAAATTTGCCTTGTTGGAGCCTCCAGGTTCGCCCGAATACTTAGGCACAATTCCTTCCTTGAGAGTAACGAGTCGGGTAGTGATTTCCCCGTCAAGTTTGCGAAAACGAAGATTTACTTCGTGTTTCTTAAGGATAGCACGCAGACTGCTACGTGTGATAGTCGGTTCAATCTTAATCGTGGCCATAGTCTAGACTCCTAGGTTAAGATGGCTTGCAGTTCTGTATAACCGCCAATCATTTTGCCATCTTTTAAAATGATCGGTACGGTTCTGGCGAGGGGGAATTGTTCTTTTAATTCCCGGAGAGTTAGGTGTTTTGGTACTACATATTCTTCAAAGGGTATTGCATGTTTAGTGAGAAGTGTTTTAGCTTTCTCACAAAACACACAATCTTCCTTAGAATACACTATGTAGCTCATTCTTACGCTCCTTCTCGTGCTTTAACTTTTCTAATTCTATGATTGTGTTATCTTCAAAGGCGGTAATCAAACAAGCCCCGAGTTCTGTCCTATTATCATTCTCTAGAGCATAGGCATATTTCCGGGCTTCTTCTAAGGAGGTGAACTTTTTTGCTTCGGAGATAACATCAAATAACATTGAATGATTTCTCAGGATGTTTTGGATAGCATGAATGAGACAGACATAATATTCATAATCCGAATTGAGCAAGTTCTTCAGTTGAAAGATAAAGGTTCCATTGTCCAAGGACATGTTTCTGCTTCCCATTGGGTCGTTTTTCTCATGGTTGTTTTTTCCCCAGAAAGATTGGTTAGATCATAACACAGATTTCTCCTTCTCCTTCGGTTGGTCATGAAATCAGCAGATGCACAATCTATCGTCAGTAGTAGCCATGACTATCGGCTTCTTGAGCGTTGCCGTCAAGCTGTTCCAGCGATTCTAAAAGATTTTTTGCTTGGTCATACTGGCGTTTTGAGTGCGTAGTGTTTTTGACTACTGACACCAACTCCTTTATAAGAGTTTTGTATTCCTTTAAGAATTCTTCCGGGGTTAGGGTTATAAGACCAAATCCTTTTTCTTCTTGTTCTTAATTCATCATTTGTTGCATAATCTGCCGTGTTGGGGCGTAAATATTTAGCTTCCATCACTCTTCTATGTACGTTTTGTTTGATTTCCAAAAAGGTTGTTAGGTCTGTCATTCTATACTCCCCATGTTGTAAGGAAGTATCCTATATAAGTTCTTTGTTCAGGTCAACAATTTTGTTCGCTCGGTCATTATTTTTAATAATTCATCTAAATGAATTGGAGTATAATTCCAGTGTTCAACACAAACATTAATATATCGTAAATCTGGCTGATTGTTTTTCATAACAATCTTTTCGTGAATATGTCCATGAATATTGAATTTAATTTCACGTTCTGCGTGATCGGTTCCTAAGAGCATAGGAAAATGAGTTAAAACAAAAGAGATATTTTGTTCTTTAAATCGCCGCCATGCTTGAATTTTTTTGAATTTCCCAAACAATTTCTGAACATCAATATCATGATTTCCAAGAATTAATCGTTTTTGACCAATGAGCCGATTTGCTATTTCTGGATTACCAAAATCCCCAACCACATAAACTTTGTCTCCAGACTTTACAACTGAATTCCATTTCTCAATCATATTTTCGTCGTGATGGGTTATGTCCCGAAAACCAGGACGGAGTAAACTACCATCTAAACGAGTAAATTTGATTATGTTGGCATGACTAAAGTGATTATCACTTGTTATCCAAATATTTTTCATAAATCACCCTATCTTTTTCATGTTGTCTTATCTTATTATATCTTCTTAGGGCATAAAGGATTTCTCCATCATTATTAAAACTACTACTTTTAGTAAGTTGTCGGGCTCTATCAAGTGCTCGGAAAAAAGATAATTCTGGTTCTCTTTCAAACAATAAAGACAATTCTTCTATAATTCCTAATTTTATATCTTTCAAAGTTTATACCTCAAAGGTTTGATCCGGGTTGAAATGATAATAACTGGTTTCTCCTTTATATCCACATTGATTGGATAAGATTTTTGTTTCTCCAATTTGATACTTACAAGAATGGTGCGTATGCCCGTGGAGCCAAACCTTGATGTTTGGATTATCTAGGATAAATTCCTCTAGATTTGAGGCATATGCAGGGCTAGCATTATCCCCCACATGCCGTCCATGGATACTTTGGAACGATGGAGCATGATGAGTAATAACAACTACCTTTAGGTCATTATTTAATTCAACAATTTCCTTCAAATAAATCATGGATTTTTGATGAACATCATATATGAATTCTGGAGTAATCACGGGTTTTTTATGATTCCAGTTCATTCTGTCTTGATATGAAAGTTCCTCATACTTTTTTTCTAGGATTAAATAATAATCATTCATGTATCCTTGAGCTATCATCATAGCTGATGGATTACCGTTTAAGAAATTTGTCCAAAGAGTACACCCAACAAAAAGAGTATCCTCAAAGAAATAGTCTTGATTTTCCAGAAACACGAGATTTGGAACATCCTTAATGTGTTCCCGCCAAATATCAGCGGTATTTTTAAATACATGTTGATAATGATCATGGTTTCCCATGATCAAAAATATTTTCTTGTATTGAGGGAATATGTTTTTCTTTAGATATTCCCAAGTCTTTTTTACAGAGCGAGCTTCGGAATCATTTCGTTGGGGGTGAAGATAAGGGACTGATAAGGTGTCGCCAGCAAGCACCAAAACATCAGCCGGAGCCCATTTTTGATCCAAGCGGCCTCGGCCATTGATTTCAATGTGAAGATCACTAACATAGTTGACTTGCATAACAAACCCCAGGGGTTTTACTTCAGGAAGGAGTCTTCTCCAGTATATAGGATATCACGGGGTATTGTCAAGGTCTTCTTTACCCCTTGAACTACCGTCTGGCTTCCCTTATCCACAATTTCGGTTGCACTACCAAATAGAGCCCCAAAAAATGACGGAATTATGAAGAAAGGATTACCTTCTTGTCTTTTTTCGGGAACATATTGTGGTCTGGGTGCCTTTCTGGCGGCTTTGGGTGCCTTGTCTTTAGACTCACAATATGTTGGTTTGTAATTTTTTGCGCAGTCCAAGGCAAATGATGGGCTTGAAAAAATTAAAATGCCTAAAACTACAAAAATTGTAGATTTCATGGGGTTTCCTATTTTTGAATTGTTTTTATTATTTAGAAAATCAAAGATTTAGAAATGAACCTAGACGACTATTACGAATACGATTCTCTATGTCTTGAACAAAGGCTTGTTTTTCATTAACGAATTCCTGTTTTTCTTTTACAAAAGCCTCTAGCTCAACCTTTTTAGCTTCAGCATATTTTTTGTATTCATCAAGTTTTACTAGTATGTCTTGAACCACAACATAAGCAGCTACAATAGCCACTCCAAGTACAAGACATTCAATTAAAAGAATAACGGCAAGAAATGTTATCATGTGGAAAGTGGATATTTTCCAAAGGGTCTAACATCTATCTCGGTCAAAAGTTGTCGGGTATCTTTCTTGCTTTCCTGAACTGTGCATTTCTCACAAGACTTTACAGTTGGTGCCCATATAGTCTGACAACTGGTACATTTCCAACCTTCCTTTAATTCCATTCCTTAGTCCTTTTCCTGAAGCAAATATTCGTTGTTGATTATTTTAAAAGTATATCTTGGATTATTTAGACTTTTGAATACAACACCCTCGGCAGGAACCTCTTGATTATAACTTGGTCGGTCAGCAAATTTTAGAAGATGCATAATAACATCATCTGTTAAACAAATATCAGCAAGGCTAATATCTCGGATATGTGGAACTTCAACAATAGAAAATTCCTTACACATACGCCGCCGTTCTTCAGGAAGCAAATATTCTTGCTGATCAATATCCCAAATATCAAAACAAAAGAACTCCAAACCTGTTAAGGATTCTCTATTATCCTGAACTCCCGGCCCCATTAGTTCTCCCTGTAGAGCCACATTCATTTTTCTCTCGGCCTTGATTAATTTGATTTTCTCAATCAACCCTCGTTCTTGGGCACATTTCCAAAATGAATTCTTTCGTTGATCTTCTTCATCAGGAGCCAAGTCCCAATTTCGGGAACATACTCCCTGAATATCAGTTTCCTTTCCATTAAAGGAAAAGTCCCCAAATGGTCCCCAAGCCCCATTTCTGATTGGATGATTATATATCGTCATAGAGCTACCATCAAATTTCAGAGTAGCTTCAAAGACAGTATTTGCTTCAACAGCAGATTTAATTTCTTTAACAATATTTTGGGCTCTTTCCTGATCTGTTTTGCGGATAAAGATTGGGAAATTGCCTTTAACCCTTCCAGCTAGTTGGGTTGGGATTGGTTTTTCGTAAAGCTTAACTCCAAGAATTTCTGTAACATCTGTCCCTTCTATAAGATTAGTGAGGACTAGTGGGGGTAAATCATCTGTTGTTGGATTTATAGGATTACAAAATTCTTCAAATAAATTCAAAGGCATAATCAAGCCCTGAGATAAAGTCTTGCGTAGCTTGATTGTTTTTAAACGGAAACCATCCCCAAGATTCTTGGTGCTCTTGAAACCATTTTTGCGAAGGAATTCAAATTCAGGACGAACAGGGAGAAATGAATCAACCTCAAAATAACAAATTAAGTCTCCGGGTTTACACCAATCCTTTTGTGTTACGATTTGCCATCCGTCGACTCTAGCTAGGCAAATCTTGTCGGCCCCTTCAATTGGTTCAATAGACGCAATTTTACGAACTGTGGCTAATTTTCTTGTCATAATCCAAATCCAATTCTCTGACCATGGAAACTATGTTCCCGACGATTGAAAATTTCTGATAAGGTATATTCTCTATTTTCCTCCACTTCTGGCAAGTTTGCTGCCTTGCAACCATTCACTGCTTCTTCGTGTGTTAGTTTACGGAAATTAATTACATCAAAACATCTTCCAGGTCTAATTAATGCGGAATCAATCTTAGAATATGTTTGAATGTTTGTGCTGAATATGATTTTCTTGGACTCTAATTTAATCAACCCATCACTAATGTTTAGCAACTTTGACATTGCGGGATTGGCATCGGATTCTCGGGGGGATAGTAAAACATCCGCATCCTCAATAACCATTAGTTGTTTTTGGGTATCTACCAGATATTGAATATAGAAAAAGTCCGAGGACATAATTCTATCATCATAAGTCACCATGGTATTCAATTTGTATGTCTTGATAAAATGTTTAATGAAGCTTGTTTTTCCGGTGCCAGCTTCCCCCATACATAAAAGAATAGGGGCACTTGATTTTTGATACTCTCGGAAATAGCTTTCCAAACCCCCCTTTATGTAAGGATAATGTTCATCATAAACTTGATAATTGAATTCCAAATCTAAATGACGGTCATTAAATTCTCCATGTTCATCACTATACCACCAATTTAACTGGACTTTATTATCTTCTTTGCCAATGGCAGACTTTATGTTTAAGCAAAACTGTTTTGATCCATAAACAATAATACTATATTCACTAGCATGATACGTGCAGATAATGAGATAATCTTTTCCAGAAATTTTGATGGTTTCATTTTCATGGGATTGAACGTTTATATCTGGATATGTTTTCTTAACATTTCTTTCTATATCATCTAAAAATGAGAAAATATCGGAATATTTGTTTCGGGTAAGGAAGGATAAACTATAGGTGTTTATCCTTCCTTGTTCTCGTTTCTTAATAAAGTCATGGACATCTAACCTAATTGTTCCAAAGCCATCATTAGGAATAGTAGAGACGCCATATTCAATCGTTTGTTCGGTCATTCGTTTTCTTTAACTCTCTAAAAAATATACTACCCTCTTTGGTAAGCCAACTATCTGCAAAGGTGCGTAAAAATTTATTCGTTTGTTTGTGTCCGAAAGTATCTATTAGTTCTAAAATATTGACCTTGGAAACTGATTTCCTTTTCCCTTCAGGAGTATGTTGAAAACTTACAGGGACGGCAATAAACTCTGGCTGATTGTTGTCTTGGTGGACAACACACAAGGCTAATGGGTATCCAGTTGGACGATACATGTTTCCCTACTCCTCACTTGGTTTTTGAACCCCGACCCCTAGCTTCCCGTTTTTTACTTCCGACTTTTCTCCTTCCTTTTCTTGGCCTATTTTTGTGTGGATGTGGCATTATCATACTCCTCATAATAAATTCGTTTACCTAAGTTATTTGCGGTATTAATTTCCCAATTGACTCCTTTAGATTTAGTCCAACCATTTAAAGCAAGAACAACCAAATAATCGCTGCGAAGTAAAAGTTCATAATTATACTTCTCCCAAAACTTGGCATCAGTAGGTAGGTTATATTTTAAGGCTAAGTTATGACAATGCACAATCGGAGAGTATACAAAGAACCCCATATTTAGAGCCTTTGCGGTTACTTCCTCGGCAATTTCATAACGATGTTGTTCAATCATTTTATCTTCATGAGAATATGGAGAAGCAAGATATATTAAATGACTTTTTGATACCTCTGGTTCGGCAATTAAATATTGCAAGTCTTTAAACATGATCAACCCTTAATGTTGGAATAGTACAAACCCTGAGTTGCGAAGTCAACCAAGAGTTCAGTAAAATATTGTTACAAAGTGTTACAATCTTAGGCAGCAATTTGTGATGAGGCAAGCTCAAAATTGAATGATAATTGATTTTTATCCGAGCGGCGTAAATCCTCCAGGAGTTTGATTTCTTCTATAGGTTCGGGTTCTTGGTCTGCTTTTGCAGATTGAATGATTAACCATGCTATGAATAAGTTAATTGGTAGATCAAGCATTTCCCTTTTCTTTATTCCCAAAGTACCACAATATTTGATAAAATCTTCAAGCTTATCCGAGGCATTAAGATAGGTATTGAATTCCCGAACCCGACACGCCTTATATGTTATTTTGGCGTCTTTGTCAATTAATTTATATGAGCCATCTGCATTTACATCAAGTAAGGCCCCATCTGGCAACGCTAATTTAAATGGATGATCATCTTGAACATGATATTTTCCACTTCCATCATCCTCTATTGTTAATTTTGGAGGATAGAAAATTCCTGGATTAGAATTGGGGATGTGGATTGCAGGACCAATTATAGTTCCCGAAGTACTTCCTCCCCCACCCCCCCCGCTAATTATGAGGGCTCCCGTTGGAATTGTATTAGAATGGGAGCATGTAATATAACTACCAGAATTACTCGTAGCTGTATTAGCAATACTATTAGTTGCAAAGTAGATATTATTAGGAGATACATTAATAGTTGATGCAATTGCTCCAGATGTTTTTGATGCCATCGCATAGAATTTCTGACCTTTTTGTTGCCGTAGGAAGTTAGAAAACAAGTAATGGCGATAGTTTGCCATCAGACGATTGTAGAAGGCCCCAAGCATATCTAACCCCCTTCAAGTTAGGGTTTTGATCCAGCGTTGCCTCATAATTTCTGTCGCACTAGAAGTTACAATTTTGAGAGAATTATGTTTCCAAACCCTACGAGGTAAACACTTATCTCCCCCAAATCTTGAATCCCATCTATCCCCCGTAACTTTACCATTCATAATAACCCGACAATGTTCATGCCCACAATGCGGACATTCAATAACGTGATTTCCTGTCAGAAGTAAATCTAATTCCGCAAAAAATGTTTTATCGCAATTATGACAATATAAGTCCGTGCGTAGTTCAAACTCGTCAGACATGCTTTACTACCTACCTCTGACCATATCCTTCTCTTCAATATGATCGGCAATCTGTGAAAACGTTTTAAATTCGTAATCATTAAGTCTAAACATATCTTGATAGTGTATACCTGTTAATCTAGTAAATTTAAAATAGGCGTCATGGGGGTCTCTAATTGGTATCTCTTCGTGTGCAAAAAATATTCCAATTGCACAATATGTATCTTTATAATGCAATGCTCCAGTACCTTGACATTTTTTAGTTGTTCTTAGGTGTTGAACAAATCTACGACGATTTTCCTCCTGAATTTCCGCCTGAGTTTTTTCCTTGATTTCTGGGGTCATGTCAAGCATTGGATTTGTCTCCATTTTTCGGAAGGGAGTCGTGGATTTCGTCGCCAAGTTCAATAGCTTGGTCCAGGGTATCTAATGCGGCCTTTAACTTATCTCGCATTCCAATTAACTTGCGTTTATCGTCGGTCTTGTGTTTATTCATGTCCGCATTATAATCTTGGCCCCGAAGTCGTAAATCTTCAGCCACCATTTGAGCAGCCGATTGCTGATCATGGGCCGAAGCATAACGAACTCCATCCCGAGCCCCCTTTTTAATAACCTTATTCCAGGGAAATTGGGTTTTGTCGTGCCAAGTCCATTTGATATTCTTTGTGTCTTTATTCCAGGAAAACATATTATTAAATGCCCATGTTGGCATAGCATCCCGATATTCGGTGATAGGATTGGTATTCATAGCAAAAAGGGAATAGATTACTCTACCTCCTTCGGTGCCTTCCACTAAAATTAGGGAACCATCTTCATGTTCTCCCCAACACCCAACCTTTAGAGCATCCCCATTTTTTGGGTTTGCTCCCGGAACATCATTAGTGCTCATGTTGTCCTCTCTTTAGTCTTTCTCTAGAGCTTTCACCATTTTCTTGTATACTACAGATGGTCCATTACTATCATTATCTGCGTAAACCTCCTTAGCATCACGATAACCAAGAAAATTTATAATTGGTTGTAATTCTGGGGATTTTACTATCAACTCTTCAAAAATATGTACTCCAGTTATTTCCTCATAAGATTTAGCAATAGCACCAAGAGCACAATATCTACCATTTGCATGATATTGCATTTTTATACGTCTACCCTTAGTCCAAAACTTCACAACTCTGGCTAGAACCAATTTTGGTATTGTTGCGGTCATTCTGTATCCTTTCCAAGATTGGTGCGGTCGGCGGGATTCGAACCCGCACGAGGGTTAGTCCCTCACAAAATTTTAAGTCTTGGGTGTCTACCAGTTCCACCACGACCGCCAGAGCTTCTAGCTTGACGGAAAATGGTTAAGTAGTCAAGGATTTTTTATTTTAGATGTTTCCGATTAATTCTGCCGCCCAAATACTCATTATAATATGTTTCGGACAATAACACATCTCTCTGGATTTGTTCTTTTAGTTCCAAATAATTCATCCAACTTTTTGATTTACAAAGATGTAAAATTTCTCGCTCAAATTTATAGGCTCCAAGCTCTTCTAAATCTTTCTGTAATGCCGAAGAAGAGCCAAAATATTCTGGCCAATTACTTTCAACCTTTAGACGTTTCTTTTTCTTCTTACGTTGAATTGTCTTGGAAGACCAGAATTTTTTTTGGCCAACATAACTTTTTAGATTAGACATGTTGGTGATGATATAAACAAAACCAACATAATCTTGAATATCTTCAGAGGTAAATTCTTTGTTTTGATATATCCATGATCCCATCCATTATTTATTGAATGGTATCAGCCCCGCATTATTTCTTGCGTCTTAATCTCCAATCATCTACATGATAGATAACCCACCAAATTGCCCGCATCACTCGGTAGGCTATTTTTTCCATATAGTTTAACTCCACTTCAAGGTGTGTTTGATAAACCAACTTGGAGGTTTAATGCCAGTATGAGTATGAGTATAGTCTAGATTTCTCTGATTGTGCTTAGAATTCCTCTTTGTTACTGAAATTTCTTCAGCATCCGCCCAATCTAAGAATTCTTGTCCCATCTCTGTACTACCCCCAAACTTAATAATATTCTGCCAAACCTTATCCCACATTGGGGGTTCAAAGGCAATAAATTCCATTGCCCGATATGGCATTTTCTTTAGAAACCCTAGAGCCAAATGTGCGGCCCGAGCTTCTGGCCTAACAATCTTCGTGCGATGTTGGGATAATACGGCTCTTAATTCAGGATTATAATTTCGGTTTGCCGCATAGGCATATTTTCTTAGTCCTTTTGGCGAACCATCAAAATTGACTTCTTCTCCATTCTTTAGTTTCCACCAGCCATCTGGTTGTTCAATGGCAACATCATCCCAATGTTCTCGCAAATGTTTATATCCCTCACTTTCAAACTTTTTCCATTTGCGGGCGGCATTTTCCTTGCGACGAATAATTCTAGCTTCTTGAGCCAGAGTAAAATGTTTGACTTCTAATTTATGTATGTTGATTGGTTTCATTTTCTTATAGTTCCCTTTCGTTGTTTCGGTTTGATGAGAGTCAGAAAGAGAATTTCCCTAAGGGGGTCTAAGAGCTAGTAATTCAGGTCACTTTTTTCTTCCTTATATAATATCTTACAGTTACTACCATGGAATTATAGAAACGTTCCCAATATAATCCAATCGCAAAAAATAGAATAGCGGCAACAAAGATATTAGTAAATAAACTTAACATTTTTGTTCCTGCTCCGGGAAGAAACATAGGAGAACCTGTGGTTGGAATAGTAAAAAACATCCAGCCTATTACAACAATCCAAGTAACCAAAATGCCTAAACCATAATAACGTTGTTGGTTAGACGACATTTTTTCAGTCCTTTTTTAGTTGGTGCGAGAAGAAGGGTATGATCCTTCCACAAAATCGGGTTGAAATCCGTGTGTGCTTCCAAAGTTCTCGCTCAAGATTGGTCCCGCAACAATCATCACCACGAACCAGAATGCCATTGATACCACAAGAATGTCAATAAATTTCTGTATTCTATTCGTCGTTTTCGGATTCAGCATTATCTTCCAAATTTATTTCTGTACTGCCACAAAAAGGACATACTATAATATCATCTACATTTTCACTAGTGATAATACAGTGAGTCTCACAATCCTGACAATCAATTTTCTTTTCTACCAAGTCCAAACTTCCCCGAAAGCTCCGGCTATTTCATCAGGCGTTTCTTTTACGTTATATGTTTTCCCATCAACCATATAAACAATAGTTGAATTCATATCATCGGCTTCATAAAAACAGACAACATGGTGAGGGTTTAGAAAATACATTTTCCCATTATGGGGAGCAAATGCAGACTTTAGTGCTAATAAATTAGCCATTTATTTTTTCTCTCCTATATTGCACATCCACCAGCCGCACTGCATGCGAACTCCTGACTCGTGGATGTATTGTCTTCTTTTTCATATTCCTTTAGTAAGTCATAATCTAAATGAGCGGGCATATCATTCATCATATCTATATATGTATCTTTATCTATCTTTTGATAAGGGGCTTGCTCATAGGTATGATCATCATAAGGGAAAAAGCTTAATCCCGTAACAGCATCAAAATTCTCATATACCCAAGATGCCACTTGTAACCAGTCTTCTCTTTTTATATAGACACTGCAAGAAACGGTATGGGTAGCCCAATTTTCTTTGACATGAAGCCAATGTTTCAATTGATCCAGGGATGATAATGTATCTGCGCAAATTGCTTCCTCGGGTGATTTTTGGGGAAAAGAGAATATTACATCCCGAGCATTTTGTTTAGATACTTCCCAAGGTATTTTTGAATCCTTTAGAAAACGACAGATTGGAGACATACCACTTTCCCGAATAGTTCGCACATAGTATGGGGCATATCGGGGATGAATACCATTTCCAACATTATAAAGTTCCCCCGAATTTCCGGCTGGCTTAATAGCGGTCACAGAAGTTGAGGGGTTAATTCCAAGTTTCTTTGCCCATTCTTTATTAGTCTCCCAAACAACATCTCGCATTTCATTTAGCCATTTCTTGGATTGTTCGGAAACCTGAGATAAGACTGGATGATCCATAACCCCAGCTAAACATACTCCAAGTAATCTTTCCTCATCAACATTTTTCTTCCAGATTTTTCTCAGGTAATCAAAATCTGTAATTGTTGATTGAAATGTTCCGATAATAGCAGCTAACCTAACTTTAGTTTTTAGAGTTTGCAGAGTATCTGTTGGACGAATTGCAATACCACTAAGATTACACATTTGATTTGGGCGTAATATAATTTCCGAGCATGGATTCGGTCCTAGAGGAATTCGTTCTCCAGAATCATCTCTGGTTTTTCTTCCAATTTTTTCACAGGATTGCCAAAATGCCGCCCGATTAATAATCCCTGGTTCTCCAGAGCCAGACTTAATTAAATCAGACCAAAATGATAAAAATTCGGAAACATCAGGTTTATATTCAAATACAGCGGAAATATTAGCCATGGCAAAATGAGGATTATCAACCCACCATTTCCCTGTCTTAGCGTTTCGCATTTCAAAATCATCTTTATCAAAAATTGCAATCGTAGCAGAACGACGAACCCCTCCAACTACAACAATTTGAGCGATGAAAGTCATAATAGAAAAGACCTCAATTGGTTTCAATTTTCGGCCTTTTGCATTCTTGAAAATCTTTATGATATGATGATATAAATCAACCAATACGGTCGGACCAGAAGAATACCCGCCAAATGTTTTTAGGCGGGCTCCTTCAGGTCTTAATTTTGAAACATCAAACTCCGGAATATTTCCCGCATATAATAGAGTCAAAAGTTGGTTTGTGGCCGCACACCAACCTTTTCGGGAATCTGCGACCGTAATAGTAGTATCAGCGGGAAGCAATTCTTCAGGAACTTCTGGGAGTTTATTAGTAAACTTTGATTCAACGGAAAATCCAACCCCCGAACCACACATCAAACAATACATGTGTTCGGAAAAAGAACGAATACTATCAACAGTCAAGTATGTGCAATTAAAATTAGCAACCTGAACGGCATCTAATGCTTTACCTGCTGTCATTAATGCTCGCATAGAAGGCATAAGATCAAGATTATGAACCGACTGATATATCTCAGATTTGGTTTTTTCGTCTAGGGCGAAAGACAATTTTTCTTTGAGATGTTTGGTGAAAAAACTTACTAAACGTTCAACGGTTTCTTCCCATGTTTCCCGTCTTCCATTTTCTTCGTTATATCTGGCATACCGTGTTAAGTGAAGGATTTCCGAATACAGGGACATAGATTTAGTGTTTTTTTTATTAGTCATGTTTTATGAATTAGGACTCCTTATACAAAAAATATCACGCTATCTCCCGCCTTTTTATAGGGAAATTTTACGAAGATGATGGGATTAAAACAGCTTCTTATTTAGCTTTTGGGCTCTTTTCAGGGAGTATCATTAGCGTCTGCAATCTCAATAATATGAAACTGCACCCCGCCCCAACCAGTCCCTAAATTGTGTTGACAAACTGAATCTTCAAGTTTTAAGTATTCTTCTAACTTTTTCTTACATTCTTGAATATATTCAGCAAATCTTTCCTCAACATAATTGTTAACTTTAAACCATTTATCCAATAAATTCAGGACATTATCCCGATGTAATGTAACCATACAATTTTCTGAACCATAATCATCATGATTGCTAATCATATAAACAAAACGACTCATATCAATCCTTTTCTTTTAGCGTTTTCAATGATTTCCGAAAGTATTTTGTGAACCTGAATAGCTTGAATTAAATCCAAGGCAATAACAGCCTCACATTTTTGTCCCGTAAAGATAGACTTATCTGCTTGGGCAATAAAGACACAATCTTCCTGTTGTTCAATATCAACCTCTTCAAAAGCATCTTCGTGAATATGGGATGTTCTTCCAATCTTATACTTCATGTCATCTCTAAGAAATTGGGATTCTCCATTACATCTATTCCAGCCTCCAAGAATATCGTTCTGGAAGTCTCGCATGATTTAGCCCACCTTTCTGGAATATTGTAAGGTGCCACAATTCTGGCGATACCTACTTGAATGATATGTTTAGCACAATTAGCACAAGGAAGAAAGGGCCAAGTATATAAAGTATATCCTTTCATAGATTCCCGAGAATGTAAAATAGCATTCATTTCGGCATGAATAATTCTTTCGTACTTCACCTCTCTATCCAGGTAATATTCCAAATTATCAGCGGTATTTTTTGGAAATCCATTAAACCCTAAAGATGCTATGGTTTTGTCGGAGCGAACCACTACAGCCCCAACTTTAGTAGATTCATCTTTACTCCATTGGGATATGTGTTTCGCTAAGAGAATAAATCGTTTATCCCAATGGTTCATTACTTCTTCTTTTTCTTAGATGTTTTTTTGGAAATTTCTTTTACAACATATTCTGGATTTGGACTAGATAAAGGACGGTCGTAATTCCCTTCATGATAAAGTATTACTGCCCTAATTTGTTCTAACATTTTGAAATTATTATATAAATCTTCAAATTGAAAATCTTTACATGGCAGAATAGCTCTTCCTATATCTTGAAGAATATAATTTTCTGTTTCTTTCATTTTAGCAACAAAAAATTCATCAAAAGATGCAATATCTACTTCAACTTTCATGTATCTAACTCCTTTAAAGTTTTCCAGAACACATTCAAAAACATTTCTTTATGTTCCTTGTATCTAATATCAACCCATTGATTAATAACAAATTTTGGAATAAACTGTCCCCCTATTATTACTTTATCATAAACTAACATTGCTAGGTGTTTGGCGTCCAACCTAGCATACAATTCGGTATCATCCACGAGGTTTTGGCCTATCATCATTGCTAACCCAATTTTTAAATTCAGCTTGGGCACTCAATCCTTTAAAGATTCGGCTATTCAAAAAATTTTGTATCTTCTCTATAGTATAACCCCCTAAAATCATTTCATTAATATCTTTATAAACATGGCTAGATGGCCAGATTACCACATTATAGTTGTTCTTCACAGCCTTATGTATATTTGCTACCACATCTTTATTTCTTTTTTCGTTATCATAACAGATAATTGCATTATCAGTTTCAACTCCTAATTTGATTAATTCCGATGTTAATTTTCCTCCTCCTGAAGCAATGGCGTTTGGTAAAAACATAGAATCAAATGGTCCTTCAAACACATAAAACTTTCGGTTAAAATCAACCATATCTAAGCCATAAAACTTAGGTTTTGTTTCATCCAAGGTTATAGAAACATAACGCAACTTTGAATCTGGATTTAATGATCTTCCTTGAAAAGCAAACATTTTCTTTGTTTGATCAAAGAAAGGAATAATAATTCTGTCTTCCTCAAATTCTAAATCCTCAAATTTATCAGGAACTTGGCTATTAACCCAAGTTTTAAATTCCGAACAATAATAAAGCATCCGATCCCTTGGAATCTTGCGAGACTCCAAGTATTGTCGGGCTGGGTGTTTTCGGGGAAGTTCCCAGACTAACTTTAGCTCAGCTAGGCTCTTATTGTCAAGCTTTTTTGGCTTTGGAATCTCAAAAGAATCATGATTGGGTCTTTTTCCTGAATATAATTCCGTCAGATAACTATCATATAATCCTGAATCTAACTGCTTTAAAAAACGGGGAAATGAAAGTGATACTCCACAGTTATGGCATGTGAACCAAAATTGACCAGATTTTTGGTAAATATACCCTCGGGCTTTAGATTTGCTTTTCTCGGAATCGGAACAGATTGGGCAGCGAAAATTATAAAGAACCGGAGATTTTCTCCGGAATCTTAATAACCGATTTGATAATAAAGAAATGTATTTACTGTCAAGCCAACTCATTCATTTCTTAGGGTTATATCTAGTATCCCCTTTTTCTGGAACCTTACCAACCTTAGCTTTCCATTCTCGCAAAATATCTGCTGTACCTACGCCTCGCTCCCGAGCTTCATAGCGTGCGTGGTTTATTAAACTCTTACGTTCTCGTACCTCTGGACGAGAACGATATTCTATTTCATACTTCTTACCCTGTTCTGACTCATGCCAATATCTTTTCCGAGTCAGGGTACGTTTAATTTCATATTGTCGTCGGGCTATTTGAAAACATAATTTTGTGCAATAACGAAAACGCCCATCGTCAGGCAATTTTGCTTGACATCTAGCACAATAAGTTAGTTTCATTTTTACTTTGGGGTTGGACAAAAGAGAAGCTGCCCAACCCCCCATTTAAAGTTTGTTATCCTGCTGATGCTTTCTTTAACCCCGTCAGAATTGCAAACACCTCCATAGGCTGCAACACTTCTTTTTTCTCATAAGGTTCTATAACACCATAAAGGGTGCCGCTCAAAGCCCTACATGATGATCTACAATAGAAATTATTGGGTCTAGTTGCGGCGTATCCCTCCGAAACCCAAGTTCCCTCTATCTTCAGAAGATTCTTTATCATTTCAAAAACAGTTTCGGCGGTAAATGAAGTTGTCGTCGCATGTGGAGCTATGATATCATCTGTTTCTTCCTGAGTAAAATGTAATTGCCAATGAAATCCATATAAAAATGAAGCTTTAGGGTCTCCATGCCAACCTTTTGGTTTCAACTCTTGTTCCTTTGGCATAGGAACATCAACGTAATTTCGCGGGACTGCCAACTCCTGGATATTAATTTCCTTTACAATTACCCGAGTTCGTCCCCTCACTTGAGAAATCAGGTCTTTTAGATATCGGTCTTCCCATGCCTCAATTACATATAATTCCCGATATTTGTTAAGGTAATGTGCAATTTTAGGATAATCCATTTTCAATTCTCCTTTTAGCGGGAGGCAGCATAACGAGTACGACCCTTTTCGTCGTGCACTACAATTCCTTTTGCATCCCCCAAAGGAGTTTCAGAGCTACCACTTTTCCACTTGCCAAACGCATCCATCACGGTGTCGGAATGTCCTTCCATAAGAGGACGAACCGACGTTTTGTCGTGGATTCCTGTTGGAACTTGAATGCCCTTCCACATGATGAAATTCCTCTCTCTATTGGGTTGAGGAGGACATATTATATTAGAGTTTGGGGATAGTCAAGAAAATTTTAATTTAGAATGGAAGAAAAAGGAGCAACAGCCAAGACAGTTAAAAAAATTCCAACCCCCATCCACAAGAAAAATGGTTTTGTTTCGGAATTTTTATAAATCTCTAGATAACATCGGAATGGGTTTATCATTTCACCATCTTTAATATGTTCCAAATAATATTACCGAATCCATAAAGGGCTCCAGTCATTACTATTCCAATTGCCGCATAAACTCCTCTTTGAATAGGAGCAAATTCAATTTTGGTTACAAATAAAGTAGTATCTTTTTCAACTTTATCCTTTAGTTCTTTAACATCAGCCTGTAATGATTTAAGGCGTTCATCTAACCTGATTAATAGATTACGAGAATCTTGATTATCTGCCGGCACCTTTCGTAAACCTTCTGAAAATAATACTCCGGAGTTTCTTCTTCCTTTTAGGCACTCCGGGTTCGCCCCTTATCCCAACTCCTGTCCCTTCAATATTTCCCGAACCAATATTATTTACCGCAACCGCATCTTCTCTAATCTTTTTCATATCTTTCGTAAAATCTCTACAATTTTTTGATCTATTGCAATATCATCGGTGAAAATTGTTTCCTCCAATCCTAATATTTTTGCAGGTAAAACATTCAATAAAATCAAAAATGGTTTAACCAACGGCCAATGTTCTTTATCCAGTTTCAAAAATAATATTCTAACTAAGTGTTCCGCCCCAAACATATTATTCAGAATAATGATATGATTAAGAATAAGTCTTTCTTTTAATTCTCCCCCCTTCAAATATCGGGTGAA